>Ga0180430_10002830_pt1 | contig 15355 bp, 9 predicted proteins | sample SS_ome_9_FD_132999 | JGI IMG/M metagenome (GOLD analysis project Ga0180430, IMG submission 132999) | Hypersaline lake sediment archaeal communities from the Salton Sea, California, USA - SS_1_S_2 metaG | ecosystem: Environmental > Aquatic > Non-marine Saline and Alkaline > Hypersaline > Sediment... | reverse complement strand
CTGCAGCCCACGGCCGCGGGTCACATACTGGGCCCCCAAATGAATCAGCTTGGTCAACGGCGGCTTGGCCAGGGCCTGAGCAAAATTGCGGCCCTGATACAATTCGTCCTTGATCCATCCCGTCTCCATCCGTCGGGGATAGGCTGCCAGCCTGCGCGTATCAAAGCCGCCGCCGGCAAAGGCCTCCACCACGGCCTGCGCCGCCAGCATGCCGGATTTCATGGAAACATGGATGCCCTTCAAAGCCGGCGTGTTCTGGATGCCGGCGGCGCCGCCGATGAGCATGCCGCCGTCGAACAGCAGCCGCGGCATGGTATAATAGCCCCCGGTCGACACGGTCCTGGCGCCCTGCTGCAGCACCTTGCCGTCGGCGATCAGCCGGGACACGAAAGGATGCCGTTTGAACTGAAGAAACAGATCGTAGAGATCCGTGGCGGTGTCTTCATAGGAAAGGGCGGTCAGGAAACCGAGCGTCAATCGGTTTTCCGACATCTCATAAATGAAGCCGCCGCCGGGCGTGCGCAAACCGAGAGGATAGCCCATCAGGTGGATACAGTTTTCGCGGCTGCGGCTGAAATAATGGTCCTGCGGCAGCTGAATGACCTCCTTGATGCCGGTTTCGAACACCTGCGGCATGCGGCCTTCGAAAATGTGCAGCCGTTTCTGCAGATCGCGGGTGAGGCTGCCCCGGGCGCCCTCGCCGAAAAGCGTCACCCTGGCGGTTAAATCGATACCCGCCTCGAAGGTGCCTTTGCGGCCGCCGTCCTTGTCCAGCCCTTTGTCGCCGGTGCGCACACCGGCTACGGTGCGGCCGTCTGCATCAAACAGAACCTCGCTGCCCGCAAATCCTGGAAACACATTGACGCCCAGGTCTTCGGCGATCTGACCCAGCCAGCGGGTGAATTTGGAAAGACTCACCACGTGAAAACCCCGGTTGTGGAGATAGCGCGGAATAAAGGGCAGCCTGAAGTGCCGGTTGGGGGTCAGATAAACCATGGCATCCTCCCGCACCGTGGCTTCGATGGGGCAGTCTTTTTCGCGGTAGTCGGGAATCAACTCCGCCAGCGCCGCCGGATTGAGAACAGCGCCGCTGATGCCGTGCGCGCCGATCTCGGATCCCTTTTCAATCAACGCCGCTTCCAGCTGCACACCGGCGGCGGCGGCCGACTGCATCAACTGAATGGCGCCGGCCAGGCTCGCCGGTCCCCCGCCTACGAAAAGAACATCAAACGGAATCGATTCTCTTTCTGCATTCATTGCTTGGTCTGCTCCTTTTTCTGCTCCCTGAACAGGGTTTTCTTGATGACCGCTTTGTCGTAGGCACCCAGAATGTCGCGCCGGGTCAGCACCCCCACCAGTTTGTCGGAAATTTCCGGATCCACCACCGGCAAGGTGGAAAAATCTCTCAGACTGATTTTTTCCAGAGCGGTATACAGATGATCATCCGTGGTCGCGGTCACCACCGACGGCGTGGCGATGTCCTTGGCGATGACCAGGTGGCTGAGATCGTCGTTGAAGATGACATCCTGATAGTCGTTGAAGGAAAGGATGCCCCGCAGGCGCCCTTTTTCATTGACCACGGGAAAGCTGTTGTACTTGCTTTTGGAGACCTTTTCCGAAATGGCGCCCAGGTCCATGTTTTCTTTTACGGTCTCCACCGCCGGATTCATGACGTTGCGCACGGCGATCGATTTCAGCACGTTGACTTCCTTGCCCTCCCGAATGTCCACCCCGCGCCGCATCAACTTGAGGGTGTAGATGGATTCGCGCATCAGCCGGCCCACAAACAGCGAGCTGATGATACAGGCGGTCATCAACGGCAGGATGATTTTGTAGTCGCCGGTCATTTCAAACAGCATCAGAATGGCCGTCAACGGTCCGTGCGTAGTGGCGCTGACCACGGCGCCCATGCCCACGATGCTGTAGGCACCGGGCGAGGCGGTCACATCGGGCAGAAGGGTGTGGGCCGCAACACCGAACAGCCCGCCGGTCATGGCGCCGAGAAACAAGGATGGAGCGAAAATGCCGCCGGAGCCGCCGGAGCCGATGGTCATCGCGGTCGCGGCGATCTTGCAGAGGATCAGAATCAGCATCAGCCACCAGCTTGTCTGCTGCACCAGCGTCAGATCAATCGCCCCGTAGCCCACCCCCAGCACCTGGGGAAACAGCAGACCGACAATGCCCAGAATCATGCCGCCGAAGGCGGCTTTCAACCACCCCGGCAGCCGGATGGCATCGAATTGATCTTCGGTGAAATACAGTGTTTTAACAAACAGGAAGGCGATAAAAGCGCAGAAAAAACCCAGCAGGACGTAAATTGGGAACTCCCAGGCGCTGATCAGACGATAGGTGGGCACGACAAAGGCCGGGTGGTCGCCGAGAAAATGGCGCGAAACCGCGGTGGCGGCCACCGATGAAATGACGATCGGGCTGAACGTGGCCAAGCCGAATTCGCCGAGGATGATTTCCAGGGCGAACATGGAACCGGCAATGGGTGCATTGAACGTCGCGGCGATGCCGGCCGCTGCACCGCACCCCACCAGGGTGCGCATGCGGTCGGCGGAAACCGCGAGCAGCTGTCCGATGCTGGAGCCGATCGCGGAACCGATTTGGACGATCGGTCCTTCACGGCCCACAGATCCTCCCGTCCCGATACAGACGGCAGAGGCCAACGACTTGACGACGACAATTCTTTTACGGATCATGCCGCCTTTGAGGGCCACAGCCTCCATGACCTCCGGCACCCCGTGGCCCTTGGCCTCGCGCGCCAGAAAATAGACCATCAGACCCACGGCCAGCCCCCCGGCGGTGGGAATCAGGATGCGCTGAAACCAGGGTACCGCCACCACGACTTCCAGCAGGTTGCGGGCGGAGCCATAGGCCGTTTTTTGAAAATAATTGATCAGGTGCCGAAACCCCACGGCGCCGAAACCGCCGGCCAGGCCGACGAACACGGCCAGCACGGTCATAATGCTGTGCTCACTGGTCATCAGTGATGCCAACCACCCTGCTTTTTTCCCGGAATCGATCGTCATCGTCTTTCACCACCCAACGGGCACAACACAGCTGCAGGGTTAAAAGTTTTATTGCTATACCAGGTTCACCCCGGCGGGTCAAATCAGACCTTGCGAAAAATAACGAAACTTTATAGAGAATAGGTGCCCGGTTCAACCAAATCGACAAAGACGGAAGACAATGAACAAACCATCGCACCCTGCTTTGCCTGATCTGCATGATGCCGCCGTGAAGGGCCGACTGTCCCGCAGAACCTTTCTGCGCTATGCCGCCTTGCTGGGCGCCGGCACCGCGGCGGCTGGATCGCTCCCGGCGGCGTTTCGGCTGCGGACGGCGGCCGCGGCTTCCTACGGCGGCACCCTGACCGTTTCCGGACGACTGGAACCGGTGACGCATCCGGCGGCCCTTTCCTGGATTGCGCCGGTGCAGCCTTTGCGTCAAGTGGCGGAATACCTGACCTACACCGATGCAGACAACATCACCCATCCCTTCCTGCTCGACTCCTGGGATGTAAACGAAGCTCTGGATGTCTGGACCTTGAATATCCGGCCGAACATCTTCTTCAACAACGGTGATGAACTGGTGGCCGAGGATGTCATTTTTTCCATGCATCAGTGGCTCGATCCCGGGGTGTCCTCGCCCTTGAAAGCCACCATCGGCCGGTACCTGCGCCCCGTCGGCATCGAAAAGACCGGCCGCCATCAGGTCACCCTGCACCTGCGCCGGCCGGAAATCGCCCTCCCCGAACATCTGTACCATTATACGGCCCTTGTTTTGAACCACAGGACCTTTGAGGGTGATTTCATGGCCGCCCCGCACGGAACCGGACCGTTTACGATCGAATCCTTTGACGCGCACACCCAGTGCCGTCTGAAAAAACGTCCCGGCTACTGGCGGCCGGGCCTCCCTTTTCTGGACACCATTGTTTTTTACGATCTGTGGCAGGAGCCGTCCACCCGCCTGGAATCCCTGAAAAACGCCAAAATCGACGTTATCGACACTTCGGACATCGACGAACTGTCTGTTTTCCGCCGGCTGAAGGGCCGGCGCGAAATCCGTTTGAACCGGGTCACCGGCGCCAACGTGAATGTTCTCAGAATGCGCGTCGACAGAGCGCCGTGGCACGACAACAGGGTGCGTCTGGCGATGAAGCACTGCCAGCACCGGGAAAAGCTGCTGCTGCTGGCCTATGAGGGTGAAGGCCTTCCGGGACACGACTGTCATGTCTGCCCCCGCCATCCGGCATTCTGTCAAAAGCCGCTGCCCCGCTTTGATCCGCGCTCCGCCCGAACGCTGCTGGCCGATGCCGGCTATCCCGACGGCCTGGATGTTGACCTGTGCATCAGCGACGGCGCCGACGATATGCGCCGCTATGCAGAGCTGCTGCAAAGCGACGCGGCCCGGGCCGGTTTTCGGATCCGCATTGTGACGGTCCCCGAAGAACGTTACCGTCAAAGCATGTGGCGTGAAGTGGACTTCGGCATCACGCCCTGGTCGCATCAGTCCCTGGAAACCATGGTTCTGAACCTGGCTTACGGTGCCGATGAAAAGGGTGCGCCGACCGCCTGGAACGAAACCCGGTGGGTCGATCCGGAGTTTTGCCGGCTGCTGGACCTTGCCGGCCGCACATTAAACACGGCAAAGCGGCGCTCTATTCTGTGTCAACTGGAAGAAATTCAGATCCAAAGGGGTTCAATCGGCATCGCCTGGTGGAAAAACAGCTGGACGGTCTCCCGCCGCAAGATCAAGGGGATCCCCCCCAGTGCCTTCGGCTACCTGGACCTTCACGCTGCCTGGAAAGAAGACTGATTGGCGTTTTGCCCGTCGCAAAAAACATGTTGTGCACAAAGGGGTATGATCATCTATGACAACCGGCATACAATCAGAAATCACGTCGTATTTGAAAAACCAATCGTCATCCATGTTCGCTCTGCTCAAGGAACTGGTGTTGATTCAAAGCGGCAGCGACAACAAACGCGGCGTCGACAAGGTGGCGCAACGGCTGGAATCGGCTGTACGCGATCTGCCCATGACGCTGGAGGTCGTCGAGCAGCAGATGGCGGGCAACCACCTGCTGCTGCGATCCAAAGCCTGCGCAGCAGCCGAATCCCAGGCGCTCATGGTGGGCCACATGGACACCGTGTTTCCGAAGGACACGGACTTCAACTGGTACCGGGAAGACGAATACCACGCGTACGGACCGGGCGTCGCCGACATGAAAGGCGGTCTGGTAGCCGGCGTATTCGCGCTCAAAGCCCTCGGCCGCGTCGGTCTGCTCGATCGACTGCCGCTGACCTGCGTGTTCAACTCGGATGAAGAAATCGGGTCCAGGACCTCGATCGAACTCATCCAGTCGGAAGCCAGCCAAAGCGCGTTCGCCTTCGTACTCGAAGCCGGCGGACTTTCCGGCGGCATTGTCACCGGCCGCAAGGGCAACCTGATCATCGAACTGATGGTGGAAGGCAAAGCCGGACACGCCGCCTTCGCCGGACCGGACAAAGCCAGCGCCATTTTGGAAATGGCCCATAAAATCATCGCCTTTGAGGCGCTCAACGACTTCGGCCGCGGCATCACCGTCAACGTGGGAAAAATCGAAGGCGGCATCGGCGCCAACACGGTTTCTGATCTTGCCAGCGCGCAGATCGATCTGCGCTACACGGGACCGCAAGATCTGAAAGACATCGAAAAAAAGGTTTTCGGTATAACCGAATCCACCCAAACCCCCGGAACCATGAGCCGCATGGATGTTCTCTCGGGACGACCGCCCATGGAAAAAAGCGCCGCCGCCCGCCGCCTGTTTGAAATCGTTAAAAAGGTGGCGGAACAATCGGGCGACACGGTCACCGATGAATTCCGCCACGGCGTATCCGACGCCAACTTCATCGCCGATCTCGGCATCCCGGTGCTGGACGGCCTCGGGCCCGTCGGCGGCAACGACCACAGCCGCAACGAATTTATGGTAAAGGAAAGCCTGTTGAAAAGGACCACTCTCCTGGCAAACGCCCTGCCGGCGTGCTGGGAGGCATACGGGCCCCACCGCAATGATTAGAGTGGTTGCAGCGTGACTGCCGGCATCATGTTCCGAGTGAAAAACAAAACGCAGCCGATTTCGGAAAACCCGTAGAAAAAAGGAGCGTACCCATGACGATCAATGTATGCATCGCCGGCGCCACCGGATGGGTGGGCGCGGATCTATCGCGCGCCATCCATGCCGCTGCGGATCTCCATCTCAGCGCGGCCGTCGCCCGTCGTGCCGCCGGCAAACAACTGGGCGCCGTTTTACACATTCCCGAACTGGATCTGGTGGTCAGTCGAACAACCCGGGATGCATTGCAGGCGCCCTGCGATGTTTTCGTGGAATTCAGCGTCCCTCAAGCCGCCAAAAACCACGCGTTGGAAGCCCTGGCAGCCGGTGCACATGTCGTTATCGGCACTTCCGGGTTGACCGACGAAGATTATGCCGACATCGCGCAGGCCGCCGAGGAGGCCGGGCGCGGCGTGCTGGCGGCCGGCAACTTCGCCCTGACGGCGGTTCTGCTGCAAAAGTTCGCCACCATTGCTGCACGCTTTATTCCGCAATGGGAAGTCATTGACTATGCAGGCGCCGCCAAAACCGATGCACCCAGCGGCACCGCCCGGGAGCTGGCTTTTCGAATGGGACAGGTGCGGCACCCCGAAACAACGGTACCGATAGAGCAAACCGTCGGCCCGCGGGAAAGCCGGGGCGCGCGGCTCGGCGGATGCCAGGTGCACTCACTGCGGCTGCCCGGCTACGTCGCCTCGGTGGAAGCCGTTTTCGGACTGCCGGACATGCAGCTCTCCCTGCGCCACGACGCCGGCACAAGCGCCCAGCCTTATGTGGACGGCACCCTGCTGGCCATCCGCAAAGTGTCCGCCGTCAAAGGGCTTAAGCGCGGACTGGACACCGTTATGGCGTTTTAGCGCGTTTGCCGGAGCAGCAAAAACGCCGCGGATCGTCGGCGTTTCAGCGTTCAGGTGTCAGCGGTTTGGACGGCCCCCGCTTGTATGAAATTGGGTTAGGATCGTTGAGAACGTTGAGATCGTTGGGATCGTTAGGATCGTTGGGTTCGCTTTTTGTCGATGAATCGTCATTCCGGCGCACGCCGGAATCCAGTAAGACCGACGGCTTCTTTTATCCCGCCGTGACCGTTCTTCGTGAACGTAAACGTGCGCGTGCGCGTGCTCGGTTGTTGGCCGCAAGGCCCTCTGGTTTGGTTACCATTGAATGGCCGAACAGACCGTGTCAATAGCTTCCACAACCAGGTCGTTGGTAAAAATAAAAGATTCGTGCACGCGCACGAGCACGTGTACGTTCACGTGTACGTTTACGAGGGATCGCTGTCCGCTCTGACCAAGTTTCTGGCCCGATAAATCCGGATGCGCGCAGCCTGCCGCGGCGCAGCTCGCAGAGCGTAGACGGGCCGGCGGCCCCCGCTTGTATGAAACTTCATGCAAAGTTTCTTTTCTGATAAATCCGGGTGCGGGCAGCCGGCGGCCCCCGCTTGTCTGAAACTTCGAATAAGGGTTTAAGGGTTTGTCGGGATCGAAATCGAAATCGCTATCGAAATCGAGTCCTTCATCTCCGCAGGCCATTTCTCTTCGATCCCGATAGCGATCCCGATTTCGATTTGGAGTTTCTTGTCTGATAAATCTGGACGCTCCGCGGCCGGCGGCCCCCGCTTGTATGAAACTTCACGTTTGTTAGCCCCATGCGCGCATGCTCGCGTTTTCGACATGCGCCACCGTCAGGGTCAGGACCCCCCATTCCTGCGTCACGGTTCCGCTGATCAGATACGGCCGGTTGCAGACGACCATGTGCCGGAAGCGGCGATATGTCCGCGGGAAGAAGGTCGTTTCCACGATCCCGGTTTCGTCCTCGAACGTCAAAAACTGCATGTCCTCGCCGCGTCGTGTCTGAACCCGTTTGGCGGTGATCAGCCAGCCGGCGAAGCGTACACGGCGCTTCACATATCGATGCAGATGCGCCGCCGCGATCACCCCGTGTTTTTTGAGCGCCGCCCGGTAAAGCTGCATCGGGTGCCGGTCGCAGAGAAAGCCGAGCACGGCGAACTCCCGCCGCAGTCGGCGGCGTTCGGAAAACGGCGGCAGCGGTGGAACATCATCATTTCCCTCTGCTCCCTCTGCAAAAAGGGTCGCCGGACCGCGGCGGTCCGAATGCGTCTTGCGCCAGCAGGCCCATTGCCACAACAGGCCGGCCCGGTCGCCCGCCCCCGCAAAGCCGTCGAGCGCCCCGCTGTCGACCAGTGCGCCGGCCTCTGATTCATCCGGCGCAACCCGGTCGAGAAAATCCGGCAAGTCCGCAAAGGGTGCCCGGTTCCGTTCGGCGAAAAGGCGGCGGCGCCGGCGCCGGGAAAGCCCCTTAATGGACAGCAGCCCCACCCGCAGGCGGCGGTCCTTTCCCTGCCAGCGGTCCTGACTGGCATGAATGTCGGGCGGATCGATGCAAAGTCCCATGCGCCGCGCTTCCGAGACATAGGCAAACGGGCTGTAAAACCCGCCCCGATTGCTGATCACGGCCGCCATGAATTCCGCCGGGTAGTGCTGTTTGAGAAACGCCGCCTGAAACGACACCTTGGCATAGGAGGCGCTGTGGGGCTTGCAGAATGAATACCCGCTGAAGCTCATCATCATGTTCCAAATCCGGTCGACCGCACGACGGTCGACGCCGCGCGCCTCGGCCCCGCGGTAAAACCGGTCGCGATAATCCATCAGCTGATGTTCCCGGTCTTTGCGGGACATGATTTTGCGCAGACCGTCGGCCTCGGCGTGTGAAAACCCGGCAACCGAAACCGCTGCCCGGGAGACGTCTTCCTGGTACACCATGATGCCGAACGTGTCGTCGAGCACGTCCGCAAGAAGGGGGTGAATCGGCTCCCAGTCTGCACCGTGGAGCCGCTGAAGGTACGCCTGGATAAATTCATTGGCCGCCGGCCGGATAATACTGCTGTGGATCACGAGGTGTGCGAAATCACCCACCCCCGCCTTTTGCTGCAGCAGACGCATGGCAGGGCTTTCAATATAAAAACAGCCCATGGTTCTCCCCTGTGCCAGGGCGACCTGCGTGGCGTAGTCGTCTTCCGGTTCCCAGCGCGTCTCGTCAAAGGACAGATGGTTGGCGCGAATGTTCCCCAGCGCATCCCGAACGACCCCCAGGCTGCGGTTTCCCAAAAGATCGATTTTGATCAGACCGGCCGTTTCGACTGCGTCCTTTCCCCACTGCATGACCGGAACCCCCTTGGGAGTCCGCTCCAGCGGCACATAGGTTGCGACAGGCCGTGGGGTGATGACGATCCCGCCGGGGTGCACCGACAGATAGCGGGGACACGCGATCAGACGCCGCGACAGGCGGATGATTTCCGGCCACGGATCGCCGCCGGGCAGGTTTTTCAATTGCGTCCGGCCGCCGCGGCCGGACCGCCGACCGTCCGACGATGCAGACATGCGAAAAAAATGCGGCAGACGTCGGCAAACCGCGCCGATCTCCCGTGCCCCGAGGCCGAACACCTTGGCGGTCTCACGCAATGCCATGCGCGGTTGAAACAGCACGTGGCTCGCCACCATGGCAGCATGGTCCTGATAGCGCGTCAAAACCATGTCCAGCACCCGATCGCGTTCATCCCAGGCAAAATCAATATCCAGATCCGGGGGATCGCGCCGACCGGGATTCAGAAAACGTTCGAAATACAAATTGTGTTTGAGCGGGCAGACATTGGTGATACCCAGGCAGTAAGCGATAATGGAAGCGGCGCCCGATCCCCGGCCGCAGGTTCGACCGCCCCGGGAAACGATATCGTGCACCACCAGAAAATAAGCGGCAAATCCCATTTCCGCAACAATGCGCAGCTCGTGCTCGATGCGCTCCACCACCGGTTCGGCGAGTTCACCGCCGTACCGTTTTTGCGCTCCCTGATAAACACGCGTCCGCAGGCACGCCAGCGCGGTCCGCCCTTTCGAATCCTGCCACGGCGGCATCACTACACCGAATTCCGGGCGGTGGAACGTCAGCCGTTCAGCGAGGACCTCGGTGGTGCGGATGGCCCGGGGGCAGACGGCAAAACGGCGCCGGTACACATCCGGCGGCGCCAGCCAGGCGTCGGCCGGGGCGACATCGGCCGCCGTGAGTTTCGACAATACGGTATTGCCGTCGATGGCCCGCAGAAGACGATGCAGCGGCCGGTCGTCCGGGGTCAGAAAAAAACTGCCCGGCGTCGCCGCCAGCGGAATGTCCAGCCGCCGCGCCGTCCGGCAAAGCGGATGGCCGGACGGCAGAGGGCGGCGCGGCAGATTGGCGGCCAGGCAGACCCCCTGGTGATGCCAGTTGCTCAGCAGCGCCGCGTTTTTGGTCAGCACCACCAGCCCTTCGGCCAGCGCCGGCAGATCCCGCTGCAGATCGAATTCCCCGTCCATGCGGCGCCGCGTCAAGAGTCGGCACAGATTGCGGTAGCCGGTTTGATTTTCCACCAGGCACACGGCGCGCCGTTTCCGCCGGGGATCGGTCACCTCGGCACCGATGATGGGCCGCAGCCCCTCCTGGCGGCAGGCCCGGATGAACGTCCACAACCCGTAAAGGTTGTCGGTGTCCGTCAGCGCCAGGCATTTATAGCCCATCCGGCCGGCGGCGCGGCAGATCTGCGGTATCGAATTGACACCCCACATCAGGGAATAGTGCGACCGGACGTAAAGCGGAATCATCGTTGCGCCGGAAGATCCACCGCCCCCACCTGCAGTGCCTGAAGGCCGAAACGATCGCGGATGCGATCGACAACCTGCATCAGACTGTCGCGGCGCGCTTTTTCACGGCGGCCGTCCTCAAAGAGCGGCAGCTGGGCCGGCGGAAAAATGAGGCGGTCGCAGACCAGACGCAGACGGCGGATGCGGACCCGGCGCTTCCAGGCCGACAAAAAAGCCTGGAGGACGGTTTCAAAAAGGGTCGGATCATTGGCGCTGGCCGGCTTCAATGCCCGCCGCCGGGCGCATGCCGCCCCGTCCGAATAGTCCAGGATGACGGCGATGCGGCGCGCCGCCAGGCGCTGGCGGCGCAGCATCCGGCCGGCCCGCTCGACCAGGCCGTACAGTGCCGCTCTCAACAGCGGAAAATGGTTGGTGTCCTCGTCAAAAACACGGTCGACGTTCACCACCGGCGGTTGTTCCCCCGCCGGCAACACCGGCGACGAATCGATGCCCCGCAGGATGTCATGGACAAAAGAAGCCCGGGCACCGAAGAGAACCTGCAGCTGATACGGGCTCAGAGCGGTGACGTGGGACACCCGGGTGAGGTTGAATTCCCGCAGGCGGCACAGATCCTCCGGTTCGATGCCGGGCACGATGTCGACCGGCAGCGGTGCCAGAAACAGCGCCTCTTCCCCACCGCCGACGACATACTCACCCCAGGGTTTGACCAGACGCGTGGCCACTTTGGCCACCAGCTTGTTGGATGCCACCGACCAGATGGGATTTATGCCGAGCCGCTCTTTGACATGCCGGCACAGGCGCCAGGCGATGTCGACCGGCGGCCCGAAAAGCCGGCCGGTGCCGCTGACATCCGCAAACAGGTGCCCGTCCTGTTCACCGTTTTCAACCAGGGGCGAATACGGCAGCGCCTGTTTCATCAGGGTGCACATGGCTTTTTCGTATCGCTCGGGATGGGGCGACAGCACCTTCGCGTCCCGGCATCGCCGCAACGCGCGCGGCAGGGCCATGTGCTTGCGGACGCCCGCCTGATACGCCTCTTCACTCATATCGTACACCATCGCCCGTGCCGATGTCCGGGGAGCGATGATGACCGGACGACCATTGAGCCGATGGTCCATCACACGCTCCACCGCCACGGCAAAATCGGCGACGTTGAGATGAATAATGGCCCGTTCAGAAAGCATGTGAACCAATCCCCTTTTGTTCCAATTGCCGCATCAACCCATTCGGCATAGGAGTACCCGCTCGTGCCGATACGAATCCGACAGTCGGGTGCCGGTCTTTTTCAGCATCCATCATCAGCACTCCCGCGGGCGTCCGGCATCGGGGCCGCGTTGAATGCCGACCACTTTCCCCTGGATCAGCACCTCGCTGAACGGATGCCGCAGGGATTCGTAGGCTGGATTTTCCGGCCGCAGTTCAATGTGGTCGGCATGCAGGAAAAACCGCTTGACCGTGGCCTCTTCGTGGTGGATCAGCGCCACGACGATTTCACCGTTGCGCGCATACTGCCGTGGTTCGCATATGGCCAGATCGCCGTTCAAAATGCCGGCGCCCGTCATGGAATCACCGGCAACGCGCAGTGCAAAAAGATGTGCGCCCCGATACACGGCGGCATCCAGCACAACACTGCCGTCCCACTCCGGCTGGGCATACATGGGCAGGCCGGCCGTGATGGCGCCGACAATCGGGATCTCACGCCAGCGCTGCAGGGCGGTCGTCTCCCGGGCCGGATTCAGCAGATGCAGCACCCGGCCGTAGCGTCCTTCCCGCCGGAGGTAGCCCTTCTTTTCCAGCGCCCGGATCGTCTGCGCCACGGCCGAATGACTGATTCCCAAATCCACCGCCGCCCGGCGGAGACTGGGCGTCGTTCCCTCCCGCTTGATTTCATCCTGAAGATATTCCAGCAGCACCTGCTGTCCGTGTGTCGGTTTTTCCCGCATGCGGTGTTTCTCCGGAAGCGTTCAACGGTTAGCCGTCAGTCATCCCCCGTAAACGTGCACGAAGAACGTTCACGGCGGAAGAAAAGAAGCCGTCGGTTTTACTGGATTCCGGCGTGCGCCGGAATGACGGTTCGTCGACAAAAAGCGAACCCAACGATCCTAACAAACCGAACGATCTCAACATCGTTTCATACAAGCCTCCACCAGGATCCGGCATCCATCCTACCGCGCAAAAATGTAAATGTCAATGTAAATATAAATGTATCATTTTTTACCTTACAAAACCGCCACCCCGCCGGGTGGGGCGGGGTTGATCCGCTTTCCGATTGCGGTTGACAACCGTGGGGACTTTTGCCATATGGCCTTTAGCGGTTTTCGGCACCGAAGAGCGACAACCGCACCGGCATACAGATGGAGGGATGTCGCGGCACCGCTGTTGCGGTGGGAAAAGGAGGCACCTTTGGAAGAAACAGTTCAGATCACAATCGATTCGGATGGTCGTCGCCTGACGGCCAAAAAGGGACAGTCACTGCTGGAAGCGCTTGTGGGCGCCGGTATTCTTTTGCGTGCGGATTGCGGCGGAAAGGGCCGCTGCGCCAAATGCAAGATCCAACTGCTCTCGTCCCCGTCCGGCACTGTCCCGGCTCCGGATGAATCCGAAAAAAATGCTGTCAGCGAAGACGAAATTGCGGCTGGATACCGTCTGGCCTGCCGCACCAGCGTCACCGGGGACTTGACCATCGACATCCCCGAAACCAGTCTGCTGGCACCGGAAGTCGCGCAGAAGGGGCCGACCACACTTCCTGAAACCATTCCGGTTTACAGAAAAACACCGCCTGCGCCGGACGTTTACGAAGTGGCCGTGGATCTTGGCACCACCACCATCGCCGTCTACCTGTGCGACATCAATCAAGGCAAGGTCAAAGCTTCTGTTTCCATGCGCAATCCGCAGGTGATATTCGGCGACGATGTCATGAGCCGTATCACGGCCGTATCGCAAAAAGATGGGTATCTCAACCGGCTGCAAAAAATGGCGGTCAGCGCCATCGACTGGGGGATCCATTCCCTGTGTAAAAAATACCGCATCGCACCGGACCGCATTCAAAGAGTGCTGCTGGTCGGCAACAGCACCATGGTCCACCTTTTTGTGGGAGAAAACCCCACATCCATCGGTGTGTTTCCCTATGATCCGGTTTTCTACGAAGAGCGCGTCTGCCCGGCTCGAGACGTGGGACTCGCCTTTCATCCGGCGGCGGAGGTCATCACCCTGCCGCTGATATCCGGGTTTTTGGGAGCGGATATCATCGGCGCCACCATTGCCGCCGGTCTTGAAAAACGGGAGCAGGGCACGGTTCTCGTTGACGTGGGCACCAACGGGGAAGTCATGCTGTTGGAAAAAAACGGTTTTTCCGCCACGTCCTGCGCCACCGGGCCGGCTTTCGAAGGGGCCTCCATCCGCCATGGCATGCATGCCATTTCAGGCGCCGTCGACAACGTGCGCATCGACCCCGACAGCGGCCGCCCCGCATGCACCCTGATACAACGAAATCCCAAAAAACCAAAAAAAGCCGCCGGCATCTGCGGATCCGGCGTCGTGAGCGCAGTGGCGGCGCTTTATCGGGCCGGCATTATCCGGAAGGACGGCCGCTTTAACGAAAAGGCCTTTCCCGACATCTTTATTTACGACGAAAACGAAATGCCCGAATACATCCTCATTCCGGGGGAAGCGACGCAGTCCGGCAAACCGGTGACCTTGACCCAGCGCGATGTGCGCGCCATCCAGCTGGCCAAAGGCGCTCTGCTGGCCGGTATTCAGCTGCTTTGCCGCAATGCGGGGACAGAGCGCATCAGCCGCCTCCTGGTCGCCGGTGCCTTCGGCAGCTACATCCGCAAAGAAGACGCCCTGACCATCGGCATGTTCCCCGACATCAGCGCATCAGAAATCGACATCATCGGCAACGCCGCCGGCGCCGGCGCCATTATGGCCCTTTTTGACGAGCGCCTGCGGCAGAAAGCCCTGGATCTTTCAAAAAACACCAAAGTGGTCGATCTTGCCGGCCAGCCCGATTTTCAGGACACGTTCATCCAGTCGCTGGCGTTTCCCGGCTAAACGGCACCTTCCGTAACCGTTACCGTATTTCAAGCGTTTCACCGCTGACCGGAACGGTTACGGAATAGCCTTCTCTTTTAAGATCGGCGGCCAGGGGCAGGGACTGCGATTCTTCGCCGTGCACCAGCGCGATCTGTTTTATACGCAGATTCGATGCGCGTACAAACCGCAGGAGTTCATTCCTGTCGGCATGGGCGCTGAATCCCCCCAATTTGATAACCCGGGCCTTCAGGGGGTACTCCTTGTTCAAAATTTTGACCATTGGTGCCGCGCCGCGCCGCCCGGCGGCTTCATAGGCCGTTCCCTGCTCCAGAATACGACGCCCCAGCGTATGGGCCGCCATGTAGCCCACCACCAGAATCGTATGTTTGGGGTTGTGTATCTTGTAGCGCAGATGGTGCAGAATGCGCCCGGCTTCACACATGCCGGAAGCGGCGATGACCACATGCGGTTTTTCCTCCCGGTTCAGCGCCATGGAGGCCTCCACCGAATCGACGAAGTGCATCTTTTCCATTTGAAAGGGATTCTGTCCGTTCATCAGGAAGGTTTCATG
>Ga0180430_10002829_pt1 | contig 15356 bp, 10 predicted proteins | sample SS_ome_9_FD_132999 | JGI IMG/M metagenome (GOLD analysis project Ga0180430, IMG submission 132999) | Hypersaline lake sediment archaeal communities from the Salton Sea, California, USA - SS_1_S_2 metaG | ecosystem: Environmental > Aquatic > Non-marine Saline and Alkaline > Hypersaline >... | reverse complement strand
GGCTCGCGGCCCCGGATCTCGCGCCGGACGACCGGCTGGAGGTCTCGCGGCGCTTCGCCGACGTGGAGGCGGCGCTGGCGGAGCGGCTGGCCCGGTGGGAGGCCTGGCTCGACGAGATCTCGTGACGCCGCGTCGAAAAGACTGACGCATCCCGGCGCGAGCCCGTAACATGGGCCCGCCGCGGGCGCGACGACCGGAGGAGGAACCGGAACTGGGCGACTACTGGGACACCAACGAGATGATGGGCGAGGTGCACGAGCGCACCGTGCTGGTCGGCGTCGACCTGCCCGAGCTCTTCGGCCGGGGTGCGGGCGACTGCGACCTGGACGAGCTCGCGCGGCTGGTGGACACCGCCGGCGGCGTTGTGGTGGGCGAACTGAAGCAGCGTCGGCAACGCCCCGCGCCGGCCACCTTCATCGGCAAGGGCAAGGTCGCGGAGCTCGAGGCGCTGATCGAGAACACCGACGCCACGCTGGTGGCCTGCGACAACGACCTGACGCCAGCCCAGGGACGCAACCTGGAGAAACAGCTCAACGTCACCGAGGACCGCGGCGAGAAGGGGCGCGTGTCGGTCATCGACCGCACGGAGCTCATCCTCGACATCTTCGCCCGTCACGCCCGCACGCGGCAGGCGCGGCTGCAGGTCGAACTCGCCCAGCTCCAGTACATGCTGCCGCGACTGGTCAAGCTGTGGTCCCACCTCGAACGGCAGGAGGGCGGTATCGGCACGCGCGGGCCGGGCGAGACCCAGCTCGAGACCGACCGCCGCATCATCGGGCAGCGCCTGTCGCGCCTGAAGAAGGAGCTCGCCGACATCGCCGCCGACCGCGAGGTGCAGACCAAGCGGCGCGGCGCCCGCTTCAAGGTCTCCCTGGTGGGATACACCAACGCCGGCAAATCCACGCTGATGCGGGCCATCACCGGCGCCGACGTCCTGGTGGAGGATCAGCTCTTCGCCACCCTCGACGCCACGACGCGGCGCGTGGAGGTGGACGAGCGCCGCCAGTTCCTGCTGTCGGACACAGTCGGCTTCATCCGCCGCCTGCCGCACCACCTGGTCGCGTCCTTCCGCGCCACGCTGCAGGAGGTGGCCGACGCCGATCTCCTGCTGCACGTGGTCGATGCCTCCAGCGCCGATCCCGACCGGCAGGTGGCCGCGGTCAACGAGGTGCTCGCCGACATCGTGCCCGGTGAGCGCGACACCATCATGGTCTTCAACAAGATGGACCGTCTCGAACCGGAGCGGGCGGAAGCCTTCCGCAACCTGCGGGGCAACCGCGACGGCGAGGCGCTCTTCGTCTCCGCCCTTGATGAACACGGTCCGGCCGCGGTACGATCGGCCGTGGTGGAGCGACTGCTCGGCCGAGAGCGGGTCGTGCGCCTTCAGGTGCCGCTGACCCGCATGGATCTCGTGGCGGTCTTCCACCGGACCGGTTCGGTGCTCGAGGAGGAGCACGACGTTCGGCACTGCCGCCTTTCGGTGCGCCTGCGCGCGCAGGAACTGAAGCGGCTGCTGGGGCGGGAGCCGGACATCGAGGTGCTCTCGTAGGCACCCGAGCGGAGCGGCGGGCAGGGACGCCCGCGCCCGAAGGGACGGACACCCGTGAAGCAACTTCTCGCCAACCGCGATTTCATGGCGGTCTGGGCCGCGTCCTTCGTGTCCGGCCTCGGCGACAAGATCGCCATCCTGGCCTTCTTCTCCCTCATCTACAACCGTACCGGCGACGTGGCCAGCCTCGGCCTGCTGGCCGCCGTGCAGGTCCTGCCGGGCATCGTGCTGGGACCCTTCGCCGGCGTGGTGATCGACCGCTGGAGCCGCCGCGGCGTGATGGTGGCCAGCGACCTGCTGAGCGCGGCCACCGTCTGCGTGATCCCCTTCGTGGACAGCCTGGCGCCCGTCTACGCCCTGGCCGTGCTGCTGGCCGCCGGGCGCCATCTGAGCGGCCCGGCCCGCCTGGCCCTGATCCCCGACCTGGCGCCCAGCGACCAGCTCAACCGCGCCAACGCCCTGTTCATGGTCTCGCAGAACGTGATCCTGCTGGTGGGCATGGCCGCCGGCGGCGTCATCGTGGCCGGCCTGGGCACCTCGGTGGCCTTCTGGGTGGACGGGGGGACCTTCGCCGTCTCGGCCCTGCTGCTCGCGCTGCCGCGCCTGCGCGAGGCGACCTCACGCCGCGGCGGCGCGGCCGACCGGGAGCGCTGGCACGACATCCGCCACGGTGCGGTCTGGCTGTGGCGGCGGCCGCGTCTGCGCTTCGCCGTCTTCTTCCTCGCCCTGGTGACCATGATCACCGCCATGCAGCCGCCCCTGGTCTACGAGTTCATCACGCGCCTGCTCGGCCGCAGCGAGCGCGAACTGGGCCTGATCTTCGCCACGGCGGGACTCGGCGGCCTGCTCGGCGCCGGCATCGCCGCGCTCTTCCGCGGCCGGCACCATCCCCTGCGCACGGTGGGCTGGCTGGTGGCCGTCGACGGCGGCCTGCTCGCGCTCTTCGCCGTCAACCGGAACCTCGCGGTGGCGCTGCTCCTCTTCGCCCTCTTCGGCGCCATCAGCACCGGCATCCAGATCAACCTGGCGACCTTCCTGCAACGCGAGACGCCCAGCGAAAAGCGGGGCCGCGTCTTCGGCTGGCTGTCGCCCCTGCTCGGACCGGTGACCCTGCTGTCGGTCCTCGGCGGACCCGTGGTGGCGGGCTGGGCCGGCGTGGTGGTCGTCCTGGCGGCGGCCGGCGCCTGCGAGGTGCTGCTCGGGGTGGTCGGCGCCCTCTCGGCGCCGCGACCCGACCGCCCGGCGGAGGGAGCCGCGGCGCGGGGGCCGGACGGCCCGCCGGTCGATCCCGAGGCCGCGGACGGCGAGCTGAAGACCATGGCCGGGGAGGCGTAGGACGCCGGGCCCATGAGTGCCGCTCTCTCGGGGCCGGACGGTCCTGTCGCCCATGTCCGGAATGTCCAAACGCCTGTCTACGCCTTGATTTTCCCCGCCGATTGAGCGACGATTGGTATGGGCGGGCGTGCGCGCCGAAGCCCCGGATCAAGCACATAGGAGGGCCGACATGGATATCAAGATCACCCGGAATCCCAACCCGCCGAGTCCCCCCACGGGCGACTTCGGCTTCGGGGCCCTGTTCACGCCCCACATGTTCCTGCTCGACTACAAGAAGGGCGAGTGGCAGAACCCGCGCATCGAACCCTATGGCGATCTTTGCCTGGATCCGGCCGCCAAGGTGCTGCACTACGGCCAGGAGATCTTCGAGGGCATGAAGGCCTACGCCAACGGCGAGGACGGGTCCGTGCACATGTTCCGCCCGGATATGAACATCAAGCGCTTCAACATCTCCGCCCACCGCGTCTGCATGCCCCCGGTGGACCCCGAGCTGTTCATGACGGCCCTGAAGCGCCTCATCGACCTGGACCGCGACTGGGTGCCCGAGTCGCCGGATGCCCTCTACATCCGGCCCACGATGATCTCCAACCAGGCGGGCCTGGGCGTCAAGTCGGGCACCGACTTCCTGTTCTACATCATCATCGGCCCCGTGGGCAGCTACTTCGCAGGCGGCATCAAGCCCCTGCGCCTGAAGGTCGAGGAGAAGTTCGTCCGTTCGGCGCCCGGCGGCACCGGCTACGCCAAGACCGGCGGCAACTACGCCGCGGCGCTGCTGCCCATCCAGCTCGCCCAGGAAGAGGGCTACGACAACATCATCTGGCTGGACGCCCTGACCACCAGCACGGTGGAGGAGATGGGCGCCATGAACATCGCCTTCGTCTACGAGGACAAGGTGATCACCGCCCCGACCGGCGACACCATCCTCAACGGCGTGACGCGGGATTCGGTCGGCCGCCTCTGCGCCGACTTCGGCTACAACTGGGTCGAGACATCCCCGGTCATCGCCGAGGTGTGCGCCGACGCCGAGAGCGGCAAGCTGCTCGAAGCCTTCGCCTGCGGCACGGCCGCGGTGGTGACGCCCATCGGCGTGATGCACTACCAGGGCAAGGACTACCAGGTGGGCGGCGGGCAGGAGGGCCCGGTCACCACCCGTCTGCGCGAGACGATCTGCGGGATCCACACCGGGCGCAGCGAGCATCACCCGGAATGGATCGAGGAGGTGCCCCGTTTCGAGTACGCCAAGTAGTCGAGACGGGAAAGACGAAGGTTATGCCAACGAAATTGTGTTTTACTCTGCCAGGGGCATCTTCATGCTGATTTCATTTCAGTTACGCGCCTCAATACGAGGTCCGCAGCGCTGATTACGGCCGAAACACAATTTCGATGGCAGAACTAAAGACGAAGACGGCGCCCCGGCCTCCACGGCCGGGGCGTCGTCGCGTCAGGGCTGGTCCCGTTTCAGAGAAGAGCCTCGAGTTCGGCGCGGGCCAGCTCGGCGTCGCGTCTCAGGTCGAGGGCCGCCCGCCGCGCCTCGAGCCAGTCTCGACGGACCAGAAGCACCTCGCTCAGGCCCGAATCGCCCGCGGCGTAGGCCGCCTCGGCCGAGCGCAGGGCGGCTCGCGCCTCCGGCACCACGGTGTCGCGGTAGATGGCGGCTCCCAGGGCGGCGGCCGTCAGCTCGGCGTGCGCGCGTCTCAGCCGGGCCTCCAGGTCGCGCCGGGCGGCGCGGGACAGGGCGGCGGCGGCCTCCGCGTCGGCCCGCGCCGAGGCGAGGCGCGCGCCCCCGCGGTCGAAGATGGGCAGGCTGATGCGGAAGCCCAGGTCGAAGGCGGCGCCCGCCGGGGCCTCGCGCAGGCCCGCCTCCAGGTCCAGGTCGGGGATGCGCGCGCGCGAGGCCTCGCCCACGCGGGCGGCCTCCTCGTCGGCCCGACTCGCAGCGGCCCGGGTCAGGGGGGCCTCGTCCAGGCTCGTCAGCAGGGCGTCGAGATCGACGGGGACGGGCAGGCCGTCGGCGTCGTCGCGCGTGGCGCCGACAGGCCGGGCCCCGTCGCCGATCGCCGTCGCCAAAGCCACGCGCGCCGCGACGTCGTCCGCCTCGGCGGCGGCGGCTTCCGCCTCGGCGATGCCCAGCTCCCCGCGGGCGCGGCGCAGGTCGGAGGCGGGTGCGTCGCCATGCGTCACCCGGCTCGCGGCCGCCTCCAGGAGTCGCCGCGCGATCACCACCGCCTCCCGCCGCAGCTCGAACGTCTCGCCGGCGTGGACCGCCCGCGCGTGGGCCGCACGCACCTCGGCCGCGACGGCGCGCAGGAGCGCGTCGCGCTCGTGACCCCGGGTGGCCGCCGCCGTCTCGGCCGTCCGGCGGGCGGCGCCGGTGCGTCCGCCCAGGGGCAGGGTCTGGGAGAGGCCCACGATGCGGTTGGCGCCGTTCCAGGCGTCTCCGTCGCGGGGCGCATCCTCCAGGCGCAGGAAGCCGGCGGGGTTGGGCCAGGCGCCGGCCTGTTCCGCGCGGGCCGCGGCGGCGCGCCAGCGGGCGTCCGCCGCCGCCAGTTCGGGTCGCGTCTCGAGGGCCGCCGCCAGGGCCTCGTCGAGGGTCAGATCCGCGCGGGCCGCCGCCGTCGCGGCGACGGATAGCAGCAGCGCGGTCAGGATCAGCAGGCTCTTGCTCATGACATCGTCCTCTCACGACGGCCCGCGGGCCGTCCCAGCCGGAGATAGAGCCCCGGCGTCACGATCATGTTGAGGGTCATCGACGACAGCAGGCCGAAGAGGATCACCTGGGCCATGGGCGTCTGGATCTCGGAGCCGGGCCGGTCGCCGCCCAGGGCCAACGGCACCAGCGCCAGGCCCGAGGCCAGGGCCGTCATCAGGATGGGCGACAGGCGCTCCATGGCGCCGCGCCGCACGGCCTCGCGGAAATCGGTCACGCCCTCGTGGATCTGCAGATGGCGGATGTGCGAGACGAGCATGATGCCGTTTCGCGTGGCGATGCCGAAGACCGTGATGAAGCCGATCAGCGCGGCGATGGACAGCACGCCCCCCGAGACGAAGACGCCGACCACGCCGCCGATCAGGGCCAGCGGCAGGTTGAGCATGACAAGAGCCGCGTCGCGGCCCGAGCGGAAGGCCATGTGCAACAGCCCGCCGATGGACAGCACCACCGTCACGCCCAGCAACAGCAGCAGGCGGCCGGCGCGCAGGGCGCTCTCGAACTGGCCGCCGTATTCCACGCGATAGCCGGGCGCGGCGTCGATCACCGGATCGACCCGTTCGCGCACCCGGTCGACGACGGTCGACACGTCGCCGCCGGCCACGTTGCAGGTGACCACGATCTTGCGCCGGGTCCGCTCGCGGCTGATCATGTTCGGCCCCTCCTGGCGCTCGATGGACGCCAGGTCGCGCAACCGCACGTGTCCGCCCGCGGGCACCCGCACCGGCAGGTCGGCCACGCCGTCCGCGCTCCAGGACTCGCCGTCGCCCACCTTCAGGACCAGATCGAAGGCGAAGGGCCCCTCCAGGACGCGCGAGACCTTCAGCCCGCTGTAGGCCGCCGCCAGAGCGTCCGCCGCGTCGTCGACGAGCAGGCCGTGGCGGGCCAGCGCCCGCCGGTCGAAACGCACGTTCAGGTTGGGGATGTCGGCCTGGCTTTCGGCGGCCAGGTCCACCACCCCGGGCACGCCGGCCATGGCGTCGCGCGCGCGGCGGGCCAGCGCGCGCAGTTCCAGCAGGTCGTCGCCGAAGATCTTCACGGCCAGGTTGGCGCGCGAACCCGACAACATGTGGTCGATGCGGTGGGAGATGGGCTGGCCGATGGTGACGCTCAGGCCCGGCAGCGCGGACAGGTCCTCGCGCAGGGCCGCCAGGAAGGTCGCCTTGTCGCGGTCGCCCATGCGCAGGGCCACGTCGATCTCCGCCGACTCGACGCTCATGGCGTGCTGGTCCAGCTCTGCACGACCGGTGCGGCGGGCCGTCGAGACCACTTCCGGATGGGCGAGGAGGATGCGTTCGACCTCCCATCCCATGCGGTCGGAGTCCTCCAGCGAAGTGCCGGGCAGGGTGACGGCGCTGATGGTCAACGCGCCCTCGTTGAACTCGGGCAGGAACGAGCGGCCGACGCCCAGGACCGCGAAGAGCGCCACCGCCAGCAGCATCAGGCCGGGCGTCGCGAAGCGCCAGGGATGGTCCAGGGCCGCCCGCAGCACGGGCGCGTAGCGCCTCTTGAGCCACAGGACGACCGGCGCCTCCCTGTTGTGACGCACGGCGCGGCTGCGAGGCAGCAGCAGCAGTCCGAGCGCCGGCGTCACGGTCACGGCCACCAGCAGCGAGGCGCCCAGCGAGACCACGTAGGCCGCGCCCAGGGGCCGCAGGAGCCGGCCCTCCACGCCCGACAGGAAGAACAGGGGCGCGAAGACCAGCACGATGATGACCGTGGCGTAGGTGATGGACTGGCGGATCTCCAGGGTCGCGTCGTAGACGATGCGCATGGCGGAGAGCCGCTGCTCGCGCGGACGTGCGCGATTCTCGCGCAGACGGCGCACCACGTTCTCCACGTCGATCACCGCGTCGTCCACCAGGGCGCCCACGGCGATGGCGATGCCGCCCAGGGTCATGGTGTTGATGGTGGCGCCGAAGAGCTTGAGCGCCAGCACCGAGGTGAGGATCGAGAGGGGGAGCGCCGTCAGGGTGATCAGGGTGGCGCGCACGTTGGCCAGGAACAGCAGCATCACCAGGACGACGAGGATGGCTCCGTCGCGCAGGGCGTGCTCCACGTTGCGCACGGCCGTCCCGATGAAATCGGCCTGCTTGAAGAGGCTGCGGTCGAGGACCATGCCCTCGGGCAGGTCCCGCTCCAGTTCGTCGTAGACCAGCTCGAGGCGGCCGGCCAGCTCGAGCGTGTTGGCGGCCGGCTGCTTCTGGACGCCGAGGATCACCGCGCGCTCCATGCTGATGGATCCCTCGCCGCGCTTGGGCGCCTCGCCGATCACGACCTCGCCGAGGTCGGCCACACGGACGGGAACGCCGTCGACTGTCTCGACCGCCACGTCGCCGATGTCCCGCAGCGACTCGACGCGACCCAGGCCGCGCACCAGGTACTCGGTGCCCCGCTCCTGCACGAATCCGGCCGAAACGTTGCGGTTCGAGCCGGCCAGGGCGTCGGCCACCTCGCCGACGCCGAGATCGTGACGGCGCAGCAGGGCCGGATCCAGCAGCACCTGGTACTGCTTCTCGCCGCCGCCGATGGGCGTCACCTGGGACACGCCCGGCACCGACAGCAGGCGCCGCCGCACCACCGTCTCGGCGACTGTGCGCAGTTCGATGGGGCCGTGGCGGTCCGAGGTCAGGCCGAGGAACTGGATCTCGCCCATGATGGACGAGGCCGGGGCCATGACGGGACGCCTCGCCTCCGGCGGCAGCTCCTCGTCGATCTGGTCGATCTTCTCGCCCACGATCTGACGGGCGCGCAGGATGTCGAAGCCCCAGTCGAACTCGACCCAGACCACCGACACGCCCACGGCCGTGCCGGAGCGGATGCGTCGCACGCCGGGCGCGCCGTTGAGCGCCGACTCGATGGGGAAGGTCACCAGGGACTCGATCTCGCGGGGCGCCATGCCCGGCGCCTCGGTCATCACGTTGACGGTGGGCGCGGTGAGGTCCGGGAAGACGTCCACCGGCATGTTGATCGCCGTATGCACGCCGACGGCGCAGAGCACCAGCGCGCCGACCAGGACGAAGGTCCGCAGCCTGAGGGCGGAGTCGATCATGCCGTTCATTCCGTCCTCCTCAATGGGTGTGGCCGTGGGCGGGCACGGCGTCGTCGGCCGCGGCCAGCTTCACGACCCATGCGGCCGACACGACCACGCGCTCGCCCGCGACCAGGCCGGAGCGCACGACGTGTTCGCGCCCGTCGTCCTCGCCGAGGACCACCGGGCGCCGCGTGAAGGTCTCGCCGCCGGTCTGTACGAAGACCACCGGTCGTCCCTGCTCGTCCACCAGGGCCGAGTCGGGCACGGTCAGCACGTTCTCCAGGCGGTCCGTGCGCAACAGGAGGCCGAGGGATTGGCCGACGCGCAGCCGGCCGTCGGCGTTGTCCACCGCGTAGACGATGGGTGCCGTGCGGGTGCGGTCGTCGAGTTCGGGCGCCAGGTAGATCAGGGTCTCGGACGCCAGGTCGCGCGGCGGGACGTCCGCGCCGGGGATCAGGAGCCGCGCGGCGGGTGCGGCGGGCAGGTCGGGCAGGGCGCTCTCGGGGATCCAGCCCCGGACCCACACCGCCGAGGGATCGAGTACGGCGAAGACCGGCCCGCCGACGGGCACGTACTCGCCGGCGGCGGCCAGGGTCTCGACCACCACTCCGGCGATGGGGGCGTGAAGCGGCAGCTCGGGCGCCGTGTCCCCACCGCGGTTGGCGCCGGCGAGCCGCAGCGCCGCCTCGTGCGCCGCCCGGGCCGCGGCAAGGGCGGCCTCGGCTTCCTGGACGCGCCGCGCGGGCGCGGCCTCGGCCTCGTGCAGGGTGCGGGCCCGTTCGGCCTCGGCCTCGGACAGGGCGAGGTCCTGGCGCGTCCGCACCAGATCGGCGTCGGCGGCCGCCAGGCTGGCGCCGTCTCCGGCGACGGGCGCGCGGATCACGCCCAGCACGTCGCCGGCGTCCACACGCGTGCCCGGCGCGGCCACGGCTCGTCCCGCGGCGGCCGCCAGACGTCCGGCCACGGGCGTCGATACCACGGTGCGGCGTTCCGGCGGGGCCTCCACCGTGGCCGCGATCTCCACGGTGCACGTGAAACCGCCCGGCGCGACGGGCGTGCTGGCCACGCCGAAGCGCCACTGCTGCTCCTTGAGCAGGACGATGGCCTCCGGATCGGTCATGACTTCGGCGTGCTCCGCCGCGTGCGCGTTGCCGTAGACGCGGATCTCCGGGAAGCCCAGGGGCTCCGTCTCGCCGGGCGCGAGGATCTCGAGCGTCCACAGACCGGGCTCCGGAAGCGTGGTCTCCGTGATGTAGATGCCGGGCCGGGCCGGGCCGGCATCCTCTATCTCGACGACCCGTCCCTGGAGATGCGTCCAACGATAGACCAGGGTCCCCGCTTCGACCGGACGCGCGGCGGCGAGATCCGTCACGTGGGCCAGCAACTCCGCCGGCGCTCCGGCCAGAAGAGGCCCGTGCTCGATGAAGATCTCGTGGCGGGACGACCAGGCGGTCGCCTGCAGGTGGACGGGGTCGTGCCCGTGTTCGTCCGGCACGGGCTCGCCGCATCCCGACAGCAGGGCCGGGACGGCCAGCAGGGCCAGGACGCTCGATCGCACGTATTGCGATGCGCGCATGATTTCCTCCGATGCTCGTCACAAGGAGTCGGTTTCGGTTCGACACGCGAGCGCCGGGCTCGCGGTTATCAGACGGGCAGGGAGGCGGGAGGTGCGCGGGAGGGCGGCGGTGCGCAGGATGATGCGCGCGGCTGGCCGGTGCGCTGGGCCGCCGCGAGCGGAGCGTCGGTCTCGACGCGGAAGACGCCCTCCACGGCCGGCACGGTCGCCGTGGACGGGGCCGGCATCGGGCCGGTCTTGCCGACGGCCTCGTCGTGATGCGCCTCGACCGTGTGGTGGTCGAACGTGCAGTCGGTCCTCGCGGAGATCGTCGTCCGGTGGCTGTGGGCACCGGTCCCGGCAAGGTGGTGGAGTTCGCAGTGGTGGTCGGCGAAGGCGATGTGGGCGGTCAGGGAGAGGCCGCAGACGACGTACTGCAGCAGCGTCCAGGCGGCGGCCCTGCGCCGTCGCCCTTCGTTGCCGACGCCATGTCGCGTCCGGTCCCTCACCGTCCCGTCGTCCTCCGCGCTCGGGGTCGAATCATCCCGTTCAAGCTAATTCCTACAGGCGAACAAGGCAATAGTTCCCCGTGCGGAATCCCGGACCCGTCCTGGCATGGACGGGCCCTCCCGCGCTATGATATCGGCATCCACGCCCCCCTTCTTGAAGAGGAACGACGACATGGACCATCTGAATCAGGACCGCCCCCTGGTCTGCTTCGATCTGGAGACCACCGGCACGAGCATCGACCGCGACCGCATCGTGGAGATCGGCCTCGTGCGTGTGGAGCCCGACGGATCGCGCCGCAGCTACCGCACGCTGATCAACCCCGAGATGCCCATCCCGCCGGGCGCGTCGAAGGTGCACGGCATCACCGACGCCGACGTGCGCGACGCCCCGGTCCTGGCCGCCGTGGCGCGCGAGATCGTCGGGTTCTTCGAAGGGGCCGATCTCGCGGGCTTCAACTCGGTGAACTTCGACGCCCCGCTGCTGGAGAACGAGCTGGCCCGCGTCGGCACGGACTTCTCCCTGGCGGGCCGCCGGCACCTGGACGCCATGCGCATCTTCCACAAGATGGAGCCCCGCACCCTGGTGGCCGCCTACAGCAAGTACTGCGGCAAGGACCTGACCGAGGCCCACGCCGCCCTGGCCGACGTGGAGGCCACCCTCGAGGTGCTCGACGCCATGATCGCCCGCTACGACGAACTGCCCGCCGACGTGGACGCGCTGCACAAGGTCAGCAACCCCAACGAGGGCCGCTTCGTGGACCGCGGCCGCAAGTTCGAATGGAACGACGACGGCCAGGCCGTCTTCGCCTTCGGCAAGCACGCCGGCCGCGCCCTCGCGGAGATCGCGAACCAGCATCCCGGCTACCTGGAATGGATGCTGAAGAAGGACTTCAGCGACGAGGTCGCCACCATCCTCCGCGACGCGCTGGCGGGGAAGTTTCCGGAGAAGGGATGATCGCCGTGAGCGACGAGACCACGCCCCGCCCCGGATCCATCGGCTGGTTCGACCTCACCGTACCCGATGCCGAGGGCGTGCGCGACTTCTACGCCGCGGTCGTCGGCTGGACCCCCGCCCCGGTGGCCATGGAGGGCTACGAGGACTTCATGATGAGCAACGCGGACGGCGAGGCCGTCGGCGGCGTCTGCCACGCCAAGGGCCCCAACGACGGCATGCCTCCCCAGTGGCTGGCCTACGTGGTGGTGGCGGACCTGGCCGCGAGCATGGCGCGTTGCCACGAACTGGGGGGAGAGGTCGTCGACGGGCCGCGCGGGCTGGGCGCCTTCGGCACCTTCTGCGTCGTGCGCGATCCGGCCGGTGCGCATCTGGCCCTAGTGGAGCCGCCGCCCGAGTGACGTCGGCGGCGAGTCGCCTCCAGCTCAACCGTCCACCGCGTCGACCTGCAGGGGGCGATAGAATTCGCGCCGCACTTCATCCGCGAAACGCTCGATCTGCTGATCCGGCACCTGGAGGTGCAACAGGGCCTGACGCGTGACCTCGAGCCCGGCTTCCATCTGCGGCATCACGACCGCGTGCACGCCGAGCTCGTTCAACTGCGCCAGCAGCTCGTCCGATTCGGCGCGCGCGACGATGCGCAGTTCCGGATGAAGCTGCCGGGCGTGGCGGGCGATGGCGAGCGTGACGACGGGCGAGGGCGTCGTGATCAGCAGCATGCAGGCCCGATCCAGCCCGGCCGCCTCCAGCACCAGCGGATGGCTGGCGTCGCCGTAGATGACGGCCAATCCGGAGGTGCGGCAGGACTCGAGGCGGTGCTGGTCAAGCTCGATCGCCACGAAGGGCAGATCCAGCCGCCGCAGCACGCCGGCCACCGCGCCGCCCATGTGTCCGGCCCCCGCCATCACGACGTGATCGTGCAGTTCGTCCCGCTCTATGTTGATCGTCATCACGGGTTCGGCGCGACGTCGCCGCTGAAGGAACCCATATACGGGCGCCGTGGCGCCGGACACAAAGGGCGTCAGGAACATGGTGGCCAGGGTCACGGCCATGATCACCGAATAGAACTCGGCGTCGATGCTCTCCGTGGCGACGCCCACCCGGCCTATGACGAAGGCGAATTCCCCCGCCTGGAACATGGTCAGCCCCAGTGCGAGGGGCACCACGTTCCGGTAGCCGAAGGCCCGGCCCACTCCTGCGCAGATCAGGCCCTTGGCGAGGGCGACGACCGCCGTGAGACCGAGGACCAGTCCGAGGTTCTCCTGTATGAAACGCGGCTCCAGCAGCATGCCCACCGACGCGAAGAACAGGAGGCCGAAGATGTCCCGCAGGGGGACGATGTCGCTCAGCGCCTGATGCGCGTGGTCCGACTCGCTGAGCACGATGCCCGCCACGAAGGCGCCGAAGGCGAAGCTCAGGCCCACCTTGTAGGTGGCGTAGCCTATGCCCAGTCCCAGTCCCGCGACCGTCAGCAGGAAGAGCTCGCGCGAATTCCAGCGGCTGACCAGGCGCATCAACCAGGGGATCACCCGCGTGCCGATCAAGATCATCACGGCCAGGAAGATCGCCGAGCGCACGAGCGCCCATCCCAGGTCCGGCAGTCCCGACCGCAGGTCCGTCAGCTTGGGCAGCAGGATCAGAAGGGGCACCACGGCCAGATCCTGCACCAGCAACATGCCGATCATGACCTTGCTGGAGAGCGTCCCCAGCCGGCCCTGGTTCTGGAGCGTCTTCAGGATGACCATGGTGCTGGACAGGGAGACGCAGCCGCCGAACCAGACCGCGTCGGTCCAGGGCCAGCCCAGTATGAGGCCGGCGCCCGCGGCCACGCCCGCGGTCGACAGGATCTGGATGGACGTCCCCAGCAGGGCCACTTTCCGCACCGGGCTCAGTTCTTTCAGGGAGAACTCGATTCCCAGTGCGAACAGCAGCAGAGCGACGCCGATCTCCGCCAACAGTTCGATGTCGTGGGAATCGTAGATGAAGGCGCCGCCGGTCGCCGGCCCGAGGATGACGCCGGCGGCGATGTATCCTAGGATCAGCGGCTGCCCGAGGCGCCTGGCGACGAGGCCGCCCAGGAAGCCGGCGGTGACGATGATCGCGACGTCTGCAGCGATTCCCAAGACAATCTCCGTCCGTTATTCCACCGCGATCGGATACCCCGCCGCCTCCCAGGCGAGCATGCCGCCCTTGAGGTTGTGGATATCCGCGTAGCCGTGTCCCAGCAGGATGCGCACGGCCAGCTCGCTGCGGCGTCCGCTGCGGCTGACCAGCACGAGGGTCCGGTCGCGCGGCAGGTCGTGCTCCCCGTGGGTGAGACGGGGCAGGGGCAGGTTGCGGGCCTGGCGGATGTGCGCGCGCACGTACTCGCGCGACTCGCCCACGTCGATCAGTTCCAGCGCGTCCGGCGTTTCGATCAGGCGCCCCCGGACTTCGCTCGGCAGGATCTCGGGCACGGGCCCGCGGGCGTGGCCGGCGATCCGCTCGTGGGCGTCGGTCTCGCTGTGCTTGGGCAGGGCCTGGCATTCGGCGAAGATCCGGTGCTCGCACTCGTAGATGCAGATGCCCGGATGCAGCACGTGGTGGAAGAGCTCGCCGATGTCGCAGCCGCCGCGCATCAGGTTCCCCCGCCCCAGCGATCTCAGGAAGCCGCTCTGGTGCATCATGTACAGCACGCGGGGCCGGGCGCCCTCCACGAAGACGTCGCCGCCGCGCTTGCGGTAGCGGCGCAGCACGCTCTCGAGCATGTGGATGCCGCTGACGTCCACCTGGTCCACAAGCCCCATCCGCAGCAGCAGGAAGATCTGGCCGGGGTGGCGCTTGACGAGCGCGATCAGGCTGTCCTCGACGTGGTTGACGGCGCCGAAGTAGAGCGGCCCCGACAGCTCGACGACCGCGAGCTGCGGGCAGACCGGCTGGTTGCGGGCCGGCACCATGTGCAGGAAGTCGGCGTCGGGCACGAGGGCCTCGACCGCCGGGGCCGAGGTCGTCACCAGGAAGCGCGCGAAGGAGATCAGCATGCCCGACAGGACCGCGAACTCCAGGGGGAAGATCAGGGTGGCCGTGATCGTGGAGATCATGATGGTCGAATCGCCCCGCGACATGCGCGTGATGCGGCCGATCTCGTGCCAGTCCACCATGCTGTAGGCGGTGATCAGCAGGACCGCGGCCAGCGCCGTGTGGGGCAGGTACACGGCCAGGGGCGCCAGCAGGAACACGGCCGCCAGGACCCACAGGCCCGAGAAGATGCTCGACAGGGAGGTCAGCGCGCCGGCGTCGTGGTTGACGGCCGAACGCGTGAACGACCCCGAGACCGCGTAGCCCGAGAACAGGCCCGCGGCGATGTTGGCCAGTCCCTGGCCCACGAACTCCTGGTTGCCGTCGACGCGCTGCCCGCTCTGGCTGGCCACCGCCCGCGCGATGGACATGGCCTCCACCAGGCCGATGGCGGCGATGGCCATGGCGCCGGCCGCGAGCTTGAAGATGAGGTCCGCGTCCAGCAGGGGCAGGTCGGCCAGCGGCGGCAGGCTGCGGGGCAGTTCCCCCAGCACGCGCACGCCCCGCGCGTCGAGCCCGAGAATCCGCACGCAGGCGGCCGCGGCGACCATGGCGATCAGGGCCGCCGGCCAGCGGGGGCGCAGGCGCCGGACCACGAGGATGAGCGCGAGGGTGCCCAGTCCCAGCGCCAGGCTGGGCGGGTGCGCCTCGTGCAGGC
>Ga0180430_10002828_pt1 | contig 15360 bp, 9 predicted proteins | sample SS_ome_9_FD_132999 | JGI IMG/M metagenome (GOLD analysis project Ga0180430, IMG submission 132999) | Hypersaline lake sediment archaeal communities from the Salton Sea, California, USA - SS_1_S_2 metaG | ecosystem: Environmental > Aquatic > Non-marine Saline and Alkaline > Hypersaline > Sediment... | reverse complement strand
TTCCAAAGCGGAAAGATCGTGCACAAAATGCTGAAACAGTCGGAAAGCTATGCGGCATTTATTGTGACCGCCGGGCCAGGGCCTGAACAACTGGCCAGGGAGCTTCTGGAAAAGGGAGAATACCTGGAAGGTTACATCATCGACCTGGTGGCCTCCGCACTAGTTGATTCGGTAGCCGATGCGGTGCATGAGAAAATCCGGGAAGACGCCGGATCCCGCAATTTGAAAGTCAGCAACCGTTACAGTCCGGGCTACTGTTCCTGGGATGTGGCCGAGCAGCAAAAACTCTTTAGCCTTTTTCCTGCCAACTGCTGTGGCATTACACTATCTGAATCCTCACTGATGACTCCCGTGAAGTCCATCAGTGGCCTTATTGGCATAGGCTCAGAAGTTAAGTTCAATGATTACACCTGTGAGATTTGCACCATGAAAGATTGTGCCTTTCAACCGGCCAGGAAAATCTAATATAAGGCCTCCAGACTATCCAGTAAGTTGCTGTCAAACTCCGGATTGGCCTGAAAATCCACAGGTGCATTTTCCCGGTCGAGCCACTCCCGGAGCAAAGTCAGTAAGAGCTCGGTTTTCTCAGGTAATTCAAAAGCGAGGTTGTTCCGCTCACCGGGATCATTGACTAAATTATATAATTCAGTTCCCCCGTCCTCGTAGTAATAATGCAGTTTCCATTCACCTTTGCGAATGACCGATCCGGGACGGGTCCTGAACAGGGGATCCCTGCCATCATCCTTACCCGGCCTGTAGGCCTGCAGATAGACCGGGAAGTGAAAATACAATTCCCGTTCCGCCAGTTCTCCACTGCTGTTCAGCAGGGGCCAGAGAGAAAGTCCATCCAGCTTAGTTTTGGGATCCTGGTGAGTGAGCTCAAGCAGTGTGGGATAAAAATCCAGATTAATGACCGGATCCTCAAGCCAGACATCCTGTTCGATCTGGCCAGGCCAGGAAAAAACCAGGGGAACCCTGATCCCCCCTTCGTAATAGGATCCTTTTCCGGCCCGTAACGGGTCCTGACAGCTTATATCCCTGATCCCTCCATTGTCGGAGGTAAAGATGACCAGGGTATTTTCCCGAAGTCCGGTCCGGTCCAATTCATCCAATAGCAGTCCTATGTTGCCATCCAGATTATCCACCATGCCGGCATAGGCAGCATTGTTCTGGCATTCCCGGCCACCCTTTTCCAGGTACTTCAGCTCCAGAGAATCTTTGGCCTGTATGGGAGTATGTACCGCATAATAGGGAAGGTAGAGAAAAAAGGCCCTGTCGTCCCGATCTCTAATAAATGTAAGAGCTTCACCGGTAAGCCTGTCGGTGAGGTGTTCCCCTTCCGGCGCATCCAGATCGGGCCCCCGGTAAGGAGCGAAATAGGAACCGGGATGCCCCCTGTGATCGCCGCCCACATTCTTTTCAAATCCCTGTGTAAGGGGATCCTCACCCAGATGCCATTTGCCCATGCTGGCAGTCCGGTATCCCACACTCTGTAAAGCCTCAGCCAGGGTATAAAAGTCGCTGCGAAGGGTGGTGATATTTTCAACCGGAACTATTTTTCGCGTTTTGGACCTGCCTCTTTCTGAAGAGGCCACCGTATAGATCCCATGGGAAGTGGGATAAAGTCCGGACATCAGGCAGGCCCGGCTGGGGGCGCAATTGGCTGCCGCTGCATAGGCCTGTTTAAAAACCGTCCCTTCCCTGGCCAGCCGGTCCAGATGTGGTGTTTCGTAGTACGACGAGCCCATGAAGCCCACATCCTTCCAGCCCAGATCATCCGCCACGATCAGCAAGATATTGGGGGGTGAAACTTCGGCCCTGCTGCAGGAAAGAGCTACGCTCAGACAAATAAGGGCAAGGCCATACAAAACATGCTTCATCACTCTCCGGAATATGTGGGCATTCCAAAATTAAATTTGGCGGAAGGCACCCGCTCTTCCTCCATCATCCTGGAAAATTTATCCACCAGCTCGGGATACATATCAGCCACATTATTTTTCTCATGCGGGTCCTCATCCAGATTATACAATTCGAGGGGTCCGTCAGGATTCTGTCCCACTCCCAGTCGGACCGCTTTCCAGGGATCCGCGAGTATGGCCTGCTTCCCTCCCCTTTCATGAAATTCCCAGTACAAAAATTCATGGGCGGGCTGTTCCTCACCCAGTAAAACGGGCAGGAAGGAAATTCCGTCAGTGCGGTCCACGTTGAAGCCTGCCAGGTCCGATAGGGTGGGCAGCACATCCCAGAAGGCCGAAACATGATCGGTGATCCTTCCGCCTTCGATGGTCCCCGGCCAGGATGCTATCATGGGAACCCTCAAACCGCCTTCATACAAATCGCGTTTCACGCCCCGGAGACCTGCACTGCTGTTAAAGAATTCCGGATCGGCTCCGCCTTCCTGGTGGGGTCCGTTGTCGCTGGTAAACATGATCAGCGTATTTTCTGCAATCCCCAGCTCTTCAAGCTCTTCGACAATTTGCCCCACATAAAGATCAATCCGGTGCACCATGGCAGCAAAGGTGGCGTGAGGAAATTCGGCGCTGCAATACATACCAATAACCATGTCCGGACCATAATCGGCACCCGGCCTCCCCACATAGGCTTCTTCGGGATATTTATCCAGGTAAAGCTGAAGGATTTCATCGTCCGGCACTATTAATTCGGCATGGGGAATCACAATGGGTAAATAGGCAAAGAAAGAGGTGTCTCGATTGTTTCGGATAAACTCCAGGGTTTTCTCCTGGATAACATCTGGTGCGTAGGTTTCGGTGCTGGACCAGTCGTTTCCGGGCAGCATAACTTTTTCTTCATTCTCCCAGAGATATTCGGGATAGTAGCGGTGGGCATAACGCTGACAGTTATATCCGAAGAAGAGATCGAAACCCTGATTAACGGGATCTCCTTCAGAGCCCGGAAAACCAAGCCCCCACTTGCCAAAGGCTCCGGTTACGTACCCTGCTTCCTTCATACGTTCGGCCATAGTAAGCACCGAATCTGCCAAAGGCCATTGCCCCTCAGGTCTGACTTCCTGGTTTCCCCTCACCTGGGTATGTCCCGTATGCAAACCCGTCATCAGCACGGATCTTGAGGGTGCACAAACCGTAGAGCCCGAATAGTGCCTGGTAAATCGTATACCCTGCCTGGCCAGCTGGTCGAGGTGAGGGGTACTGAACTTATCCTGGCCATAACAGGAGAGATCTCCATAACCCAGGTCGTCGGCCAGGATGTATATGATATTGGGAGGAGTGTTTTCCTTGCTGCCGGTGGAGGGTTTGGAGCCACATCCGCTTGAGAACAGCCACAAGGCAAGGATTAAAAATGTAAGAGGATTTCTCATCGGTAAAAAGCTTTAGGGTATGATTGCACAAGATATACAATTTGAACCTTAGGTCTGAAGGATTGTTTACATTTGCGGAAATGAAAAAGGTCTCCTTCAAAACTTTAGGCTGTCGGCTTAACCAGTACGAAACCGATGCGCTGGTAACCCAGTTTCACCAGGCTGGTTACGAGGTGGTGGATTACTCCAAAACTGCCGATATAACGGTTATAAATACCTGCACGGTAACCAATCAGAGCGATCAAAAATCCAGAAACACCATCAACCATGCAGCCAGAAAAAATGCAGGGGCCATGGTGGTTGTAACCGGGTGCATGGCCAATAACCACAAGGAACAGCTGGAGTCCAATGAGAAAATCACCTATGTGGTCGATAACGAGCACAAGAACAGCATTGTTTCCCTGGTAGATGCACATTTTAAGGGAGAGGTGGTTCACCCCGAATCTTTCTCGGGAGATGTCTTTGGTTTTGAAACGGTCGACCAGAGCCTTCATACCCGCACCTCCATCAAGATTCAGGACGGGTGCGACAACTTTTGTACCTATTGCATAGTTCCCTCGGTAAGAGGAAGGGCTGTTAGCCGACCCCTGAATGAGGTGCTGGAAAATATCCGCAGAGTGGTGGATAACGGCTTTAAAGAAATCGTCATTACCGGTGTAAATATCGGTCGCTACGAGCATGAGGGCTACAGGCTTGAGCAAGCCATCGAAAAAATGGCCGAACTTCCGGGAGATTTCCGCATAAGGATTTCTTCCCTGGAGCCGGATGGCTTTGGCCCGGATTTCCATGAAGTGTTCCAGCATCCCAAAATGGCTCCCCACCTGCATCTTTGTATTCAGAGCGGTTCCGATTTCATTCTGACAAAAATGCGCAGGATGTACGACACAAAATCGTTTATGGATATCCTCCACTCCTTCAGGAAGAGGATGCCGGATTTCAATTTCACCACCGACATCATAGTGGGATTCCCGGGGGAATCGGACGAGCACTTTGCAGATACTGTGCGCATTGCCAGGGAAGGCGCTTTCAGTCACATTCATACCTTCAGGTATTCCCGAAGAAAGGGCACACGGGCCGACCGGCTGGAGGATCAGGTGGCCGAACGCATCAAATCTGAACGAAGCGAGGTGATCAGGAAGTTATCCGAAGAAAACAGGCTTCTTTACATGAAATCGATGACTGGAAAGGAACAGCGGGTTCTCATAGAAAAGGTCGACCAAAAAGGTTTAGCCCAGGGATATGGGGAGCATTACCTTCCCGTGAAATTTCCTGCTCCCGGAAGCAGCCGAAACATCTTCCGGCAAGTATCACTGGAAGGTGTGGAAGAATCAGACAATCCTTATATTCACGCTGTAGATCAGAGTTTCAGGCCATAGTAAAGGTGATCTGCTTCCTGATTCCCGATTCTGGCAATTCCCGGCAAAACTCCCCAGGCTTCAAAACCAAATTTTTCCAATAGTGCAATGCTGGCCGGATTCTTATTCAGAAGAATGGCTACCAGTACTGAAAATCCAAATTTCGGGGCGGCTTTCATGGCATAATCCAGCAGGACGCTACCCACACCCTTTCCCCTTTCCCCTTCTTCTACGTAATAACTGACCTCGGCCACATGGGCCAGGGCCTGCCTGTTTTCCCTGTAGCTGCCCAGGGAAACCCAACCTGCCAGGGAATTTTCCTTCTGAGCCACAAAGATCGGGAATCGATCAGGACTGTGGGAGCTGAACCAGAGCTCTCGTTCAGACATAGTAACAGGCTCCAAATGGGCTGTGCAAAAGAGTTGGCGGACTGCCTGATTATAGATTTCATTGATTTGGAAGAGGTCTTCCTTTCTGGCCAATCGGATTTCCATACCCAAATTTAAACCTTTTTAGTACTAATCTGTCTAACTGTCTATTGTTCCAGCTTTGTTGACATTAATCACAGAAAATGAGAAAAATAGATAGGAGAATCGTCATCGTCGTAAGTATGCTTATCATCTTACTGGTGGCTTACGGTCTAATGCGCTTCCTGATTGCGCAGAAAGAAGCTCCCCCGGTGCGGCGATCCGTTGAGGCGCGCCGATATGTGAAAGTAGAGCCCATTCAATACAACAAGATAGCTGCGCAGGTAAGCGAAGGGGGAAGATTTAGTTCTATCTCCGAGATTGATATTGTGGCAGAGGCTGCTGGGAAGATTGAGCCAGGTCAGATTGCACTGAAAAAGGGAGCCAGGTTTTCAAAAGGTGATGTGTTGTTTGTGGTATATCCGGACGAAGCCATTCTTTCCCTCAAGGCCCGCAAAAGCCAATACCAAAATACTCTGGCCAGCATCCTACCCGACCTGGCCATCGACTTTCCTGAAGCAGAAGAAAGCTTTTTGGAGTTTTTTTCCTCCATAAAGGAGGATAAAGTACTTCCTCCCATGCCAGAGATCCGGGACGATAAACTGAAAATTTTCCTGGCCAGCAGAAATGTGATCAGCGAGTATTATAACATCAAACGCGATGAACTCCAGCTAACAAGGCGGACCGTAAGAGCACCTTTTAACGGCACCTATACGGACGTGTATATGGAACTGGGGGCCTATACCAATACCGGAGGCCGGGTGGCTCGCGCCATTCAGACCGATAACCTGGAAATGGAGGTGGCTTTAAAACGCGACGATGCTGCCTGGGTAAACTTGAGCGATCCTGTCAAAGTGATTTCAGAAAGCAGATCACTTACCTGGGAAGGCAGGGTGATACGAAAAAGCAATTTCGTGGATGAAAACACCCAGAGCCAGGCCATATTTATCAGTATCAAGCCCAATAAAAATCAAGATCTACTTGTTGGAGAATATCTGACTGCAGTATTCCCGGTACGACCCATTGAAAATGCCATGGAAATCCCCAGAAACTCGGTATTCAATACCAACGAGGTCTTTCTGGTAAGACAGGGGCGTCTGGCCAAATCAAAAATTGACGTGCTTAAAGTCAACGAACGAACCTTGATTTTTAATGGTGTAGCTGAAGGGGATACCATCGTGGTACAGCAGCTCATCAATGTATCAGAAGGCACTCTGGTGCAAACCGATAAAGAAGAGAAAGGTAAGCAACAAAAAGGTCCGGGTGGTCCCGGTGGCCCCGCACAGGGTCAGGCACAGGGTAATGCAGATAACGCAAAGGCAAAAAAGGCCAGAAGCTAATACATCCGGATCATGAGGAAGATTATAGAGAGATTTGTAGAGTACCCGGTGTATGCCAATATCATCATTGCCATTGCAGTGCTTGCGGGGGTCTACAGTATGACCAACATGAAAAAAGCCTTCTTTCCGGAGACTGAAAGCCGCTATATTACAGTCTCGGTGTTTTATCCCGGAGCATCTCCGGTGGAAATGGAAGAAGGAGTCACCTCGCGAATCGAGGAAGCGGTTCGGGGTCTGATCGGGATTAAGGAGATTACCTCTACCTCGGTGGAGAATATGGCCTCGGTGCGTATTGAGACCACCGGTGAATATTCCATCAACGAGGTGCTGCAGGAAGTGAAAAATGCCGTGGACGGCATCTCGTCCCTGCCCTCTGCCGCAGAACGTCCCATTGTTTCCAAACAACGATCCAGGGCTGGCGCCATTATGATGGAACTGGTTCCCAAGGACGGTCACGATATGGACCTGATGACCCTGAAGGAACATGCCCAGAGGGTGGAGGAAGATTTTTTCAATTCAGGGGTCATGAGCCAGATATCCCTTTCAGGCTATCCCAATCCTGAGATTTCGGTAGAGATCCAGGAAGAGCAACTCTTACGCTACAACATCACCTTCAGTGAAATTGTCCGTGCCATACAGAACAACAACCGCGACGTGTCGGGGGGCGAGATCAAATCTGAGGAAGAGGAATTTCTGATCAGGCTTCGTTCGAGAAGTGCCAAGCCCGATAAAATTGGGAACATCGTACTACGCGGACAGACCGACGGAAGTTATGTTCGCATTCGGGACGTGGCTGAAGTAAAAGTAAAATTCGCCGATTCTCCAAACAGGCAGTGGACCAATGGAAAACCTTCCGTTTCAATCTCGGTGCAGAAATTGCCCGAAGAGGACCTGGATGAAATTACTGAATACGCCAAGAATTACATCGAGGAATTCAACGAAAGAAATCAGGGTGTTGAACTGATCGTTTCCAGGGCCTTCCTTGAGATTCTGCAGAGCAGGTTGCATCTTCTGAGAAGAAATGGCCTGATGGGTTTTTTACTGGTCATCATCGCCCTTTCCATGTTCTTGAGTTTCCGCCTCTCTCTCTGGGTTTCCATTGGCATACCCATTTCCTTTCTGGGCATGTTTATCGTGGCCAGTTTTATCGGGATCACGATCAATCTCCAATCCCTCTTTGGGATGATTCTGGTGATCGGGATCCTGGTGGACGACGGTATAGTGATTGCTGAAAATATCTACCTGCACTTTGAAAGAGGGAAAGGACCCATGCATGCCGCGGTGGATGGAACCATGGAAGTCTTGCCAGCCGTACTTACTTCGGTAACTACCACCATTGTGGCTTTCTCCCCCCTGCTTTTCCTGGCCGGAACCCGTATGGAGATGATGCTGCATGTGGCCGTGGTTGTGATTGCCTCTCTTGCTTTCTCTCTCGTAGAAGCCTTTTTGATCCTGCCTGCCCACCTGGGAAGCGACTGGGTCCTCAACCGTAAAAAACTGGAAGCCAAAAAACGCGGTCTGGCTAAATATTTCGAAAGTTTCATTGTCTGGATGCGCGATCGCGTATATCATTACTTCCTGAACTGGTTGGTTAAATGGCGCTATGTGGCTTCTACCTTTCCAATTGCACTGGTGCTGATCACAGCAGGTCTGTTTATGGGAGGGCATATCCGGAACACTTTCTTTCCCATGGTCGATTTCGATAGCTTCACCTTAAACGTAGCTTTCACTCCGGGGGATGGAGAAAAACAAACCCTGCAGTATCTGGATCAGTTTGAAAAGGCCATTTGGGAGGTCAGTGATGAGATCACCGAGGAACTGGGACTGGAAGTGCCCATCATTGAACGAACCAGTAAACGGCTGGGATCTGGCTTTAGCGGCCAGGAGCGTGGAGCGCATGCCGGAAGCATCAACGTATATCCCATCGACCTGGAAGGCTATGATATTTCCGGAAGGGACATATCCACCCGGGTAAGCCGGAAAATCGGAAAGCTCCCTGAGGCCAGCAAGTTTACCGTGGGCGGCAGAAACCGTTGGGGTTCACCGGTATCCATTGGTTTAATGTCCAAGAACCTGGAAGAGCTGGAAGAAGCCAAAGAATTTATGATTGACCGGCTCAACGAGATGCCCCAGTTAAAGGATGTGAATGAAAATATTGCCCTGGGAAAGCAGGAGATTCGGCTGGATCTGAAACCGAAAGCCTATTTTCTGGGTCTGGATGAAGCTTCCATTGCCTCACAGGTCCGTCAGGGATTTTACGGGGCACAGGCCCAACGCCTGCAGGTTGGACGCGATGAACTCAGGGTCTGGGTTCGCTATCCCAAATCGGACCGGACCACCCTGGGCCAGATGGAGAATATGAAGATCAAAACTCCCCAGGGAACCTATCCCCTGTCTGAGCTGGCCGACTACCACATGGAGCGGGGTCCTGTGGCCATTAACCGCTTTAATGGATCCCGTGAGATCAGGGTGGAGGCTGAAACAGTCGATCCCCTGGCATCTGTACCTGATATACTAGAACAGGTGGAGCTGGAAATCATGCCCGAGCTGGAAGCGCAGTTTGCAGGTATACGTTATATCTACCAGGGACAACAGAGATACTCTCAGGAGGCCATGGGCAAAGCCGGCCAATACTACCTGGTGGCCTTTGCCATCATCCTGATGCTTCTGGTCCTCCATTTCCGCAGCGTTCCCAAAGCTCTTATCATCATTATGATGATTCCCATTTCCCTGCTGGGTGTGGCATGGGGACATGGTTTACACGGACAACCCCTTTCTATCATGAGTCTCTGGGGTGCAGTTGCACTTACCGGAGTAATCATAAACGATGCCATTGTCTTTTATGCCAAGTATGACGGTTTGATCGTAGAGGGCTGGAAGGTGAAAGACGCCGTTAAGGAAGCAGGTAAAATCAGGCTCAGGCCTATCATTCTTACCTCCCTGACCACCACCATCGGTCTTTTCCCCATGCTGTTTGAGAAAAGCGTACAGGCACAATTCCTGATCCCCATGGCCATCAGTCTGGCTTACGGTGTATTTCTGGGAACCATTTTCATCCTGATCTTTTTCCCCGTGCTAATTATGCTGCTGAACGATGCCCGGGTATATCTGAAATATTTCTGGACCGGTGTGAAACCGAGCCGCGAAGAAGTAGAAACCGCTATGGTTCAGGAAAACCGCAAGAGAAGATTTGAAAAGAACCGTGGCAAATTTAAGCCCACCCTTGAAGAAAATGAATCATGAGTATAAAGAAAAATCTTAGTTGCCTTGGCCTGAGCCTCCTTTTAGTTTCAGGTACTGTGGCGCAGGATGGGGCCTTAAGCTTAAGTTCAGCGCTGGAACAGGCCCTGGAAAATAACTACGGACTGGTAATTTCACGGGCCGACCTGGAAGTGGCAAAAATCAATAACAACTGGGGTACAGCCGGACGCTATCCCACCATTGGCTTCGATGCTTCCGACAACAACAATTACGAACTAAACAGCTCTGTCTATACCAACCGGCTTTCGGCAGGTGTGGGGCTCAATTGGATACTGTTTGACGGATTCAGGGTAAATATCACCAAAAGCAAACTGGAAAATCTGGAGGATCTGAGCTCGGGCGTTTTTGCCATTCAGGTGGAATCAACCATAGAGGATATTGTTTTGGGATATTACAACGTCTTACTTCTTAAGGAAGAGCTCAAAGTACTGGAAACCATTAAAACCCTTTCAAACGACCGCTACCAGTATGAGCTGAAAAAGCAATCGCTGGGAGGTTCTGTCACTTATAATGTACTGCAGGCCCAGAATGTCTACCTCACCGATAAGGCCAATCACCTCAACCAGGAGATGCTGGTCCGGGGAGCCGTCCGCAACCTCAATTTTATGATGGGGGTGGAGCCTTCGAAAACCTGGGAGTTTACGGAAATTTTTGAAGCAGATGGTTCAGAATTTGTGCTGGCCGATCTGCTGGCCAAAATGAAAGCCGATAACCAGTCCCTGAAGAACCAGTATACCAATTTACTGCTTAAAGAAAATGAAACCGGTTTACAACTGTCGAACTACTATCCCTCTGTCTCACTGGGTGCCGGAATGGATTATGGCCATACCTGGGCCTACTCCGGTGGATCGCAAACGGTGAACTCCTCCACACTTACACCCTTTGGGAATGTCCGACTTTCCTTTGATATCTATAGTGCCGGGGTTCGAAAACGGGGGGTCGAAATTGCCAAAATCAACGAAGATATTGCCCAGGTGGAAATTCAGAAGATGGACCATTCTCTGACCAATGAATTGTTTAACCTCTACGATTTTCACGAGGTACGCCGGGAGTTGCTGAATGTGGCCAATGAGAACCTGGAAGCAGCAGAACTGAATCTGTCCATTTCCGAAGAAAAATACCGAAGCGGGGTAATTAACTCATTTAACTACCGGGATATTCAGCTGATCTACCTGAATGTAAGTTTTCAACGCCTGAGGGCAGTCTATAACCTGATCGGATCCCAGGCAGCCCTTACCAGGATTACCGGAGGATACCTGGGATACGCTGCTGAATAGGGAACACAAATTGTGCGTTTCCGTACAGCTCTTGTTCGTTTAAGGGCATTTCAAAAAAGTGAATCAGACATTGATCATTAAGTAATTGCCTGTTTTTCTGTCTTTTATGCTCATTGGTAAGGCATTTGCATAGTTTGGAGTGCCATATTCACCATAAAATGACTCCATGCTCCGACATTTACTTACCATTTCGGTCAGGAATATCCTGAAGCATTTCAATTATTCCCTTTTAAACATCATAGGCCTGGCCATTGGGATATCCAGTTTCCTGTTTATCCTGATCTATGTCACCGATGAACTAAAGTACGACCGCTTTCACGAAAATCACCAGCAGATCTACAGAATCAATCGTCTGTACAATTCCAACGATATTAACGAAGATGCTGCCACACTTTCCTTTCCTTTTGGGCCGGCCCTGGCAGAAGACTATCCGGACATGGTGAAAACTGTGGTTCGTTTTTTTGATTTCCAGGTATCTGAGCTGCTCTTTGAATATCGGAAAGACAGTACCGAAGTGATAAAATATAATGAAGAGTGGTTTTATCTGGCCGACTCCACTGTGTTTGAAATGTTCAATTTTCCTTTGCTTGAAGGCGATCCTTCCACTGTTCTGGATGAACCAAATACCGTGGTGCTTTCGGAAAGCGCAGCAGAAAGATACTTCGGGGATGAACCTGCAGTAGGGAAATCCCTGTTCATAGAAGAGCAGGGACAGGTAGAAGTGGTGGGCATCATGAAAGACCTGCCTTCCCAGTCCCATTTTAAGATCGACATCCTGGGATCCATGTCCACCTACAGGGCCATGAGAAACGGCCAGATGCCTGAAACCTGGATCTGGAATCCCTGTTGGACTTACGTAGAACTTCACGACCAGGTAAGCAAGGAGCAGCTGGAGGCCCGGTTTCCCGATTTCTATCTCAATCAATACGCAGATTTTCAGGACCAGGAGATCTCCCTCTATCTTCAGGCGCTCACCGACATACACCTGAATTCTCACCACGAGTATGAAATGCATCCAAACGGTAATCTCACTTACATAAAGATACTGGCCATCATAGGCGTTTTTGTACTGATTCTGGCATGCATCAACTTTATGAACCTGGCCACGGCAAGTTCTGCCGGAAGGGGGAGGGAAATCGGGATGAAAAAAGTGGCCGGCGCCAGAAGGGGCCAATTGAGGGCCCAGTTTTTGGGAGAATCGCTGGTGCTTACGTTTTTTGCCCTCCTCCTGGCGGCCATTCTGGTCGAGGTTCTGCTGCCATCCTTCAATAATTTCACCGGCAAGAGCATAGATGCCGGAATTGTGGTGCGACCCCTGAGTCTGCTTGTGGGTCTTGTGGTCTTGTTTGCAGTAGGTCTGCTCTCAGGATCTTACCCGGCCTTTTTTCTTTCACGCCTGGACACCAGTCACCTGAAAGACAGCCTGACTGGAGGGGCGGGACGAGGTCTGGCCCGTAAAATTCTGGTGGTGGTTCAATTCCTGATTTCAGTCGCATTGATCATTGGTACCATATCTGCATTTTCTCAGTTGAATTATTTGAAAAAGGCCGACCTGGGCTTTGATCGTGATCAGGTCATTTTACTTCCTACCAAATTCAACCTGGCCCTTCATTTTGAAACCTTCGCCCAGGAGCTCAAGAAGCATGAAGACATTGTTTCGGTTACCGGTATGGAAGACATTCTTGGTGCCAACCACAATACCCGATCCTTTGTGATTGAAGGAATGTTTGACGATCAGCCTTTCTGGTATCCGGCTTTTCTGGTGAGGTATGACTTTATCGAAACCTTCAACATACCCGTAGTGCAGGGAAGGGCTTTTTCACGTGATTTTCCGTCCGACACCTCCGAGGCAATCATGATCAACGAAAGTATGGTGAAGCACCTGGGCTGGACCAACGAAGAGGCCATAGGAAAAGCAATTCGCTCCGACGGAAATGAGCGGGTGATAGGGGTATTCGGTGATTTTAATGCGGTATCGCTCCACAAACCTGCTGGAAACTTTGTCCTGGATATGCTGGAACATCCCAGAGCTGCAGCCGGACTTACACGTTACATGGCCGTAAAGGTCAATACACAGGACTATGCAGGAGTCCTGAAATACATGGGTATTGTCTGGAACGATTTTGCACCCACCCGTCCCTTTGAATATTCTTTCCTCGATGAGGAGCTCAATGCCCTATACAAAGATGAGGACAGCTTTTCCAAACTTTCCATCCTTCTTACCATACTGGCCATTATTATTGCCTGTCTGGGCCTGATTGGACTGACCTCTTTTATGGTAGAACGAAAGACCAAAGAGATCAGTGTCCGAAGGGTACATGGTGCCACCATCTCCCAGGTGAATACTCTGCTTTCCAAGGAATTTCTATGGTTGATTATGGTGGCCAATCTTATCAGCTGGCCCATTGCCTGGTTTGGGATCAACCGCTGGCTGGAAAGCTTCAGCAGGCACATAGATGTGCAATGGTACCTGTTCGTGATCTCTGCCCTGGTCACCGTTCTAATTACCATCAGTATTACCTCCTACCATGCTCTGAGAGCCTCCAGGATGAATCCGGCAGACACTCTGAAATATGAATAATACTTGACTCTGCCTTTAAAGAGTCATAACTTGTAGGATCAGTGTATTAAAAATCCTGATCATGCATAGCTTTCATCGTTTCATTCTTCCAGTCAGTATTTATCTGCTGGGAGTCTTTTCCAGCTGCGACCGTTCATCCCCCAGAGAGATTCATGTTCTTCATATCGAAGGGGTCGAGTGGGCATGCAACATCACCTCCTCCTTTGGTACATTTGGATCCTCCTACGAAACAGAAGGAGAAAACGAACTCACTCTGGCTGCCTCCAAAGGCGATTTGTTATATATGCTTTGGGGGGATGAGGAATTCTATTACAGATATCATCCCAGGGATGGTCATAATCTGAGTGTTTTATTTGATACTGTGGGTCTTGTTTCTGTTTACCTGAATGATAAGTTAAACTACATGGAACTGACGGGAAAGTCCATCCCTGCAAAATTTAAAGATTTAAGCAGGATGGAGATGTCCCAGTTGTCCACCTTGAATCTCGATGAATCTCTGATACACGATCTGATTCCTCTGCTGGAAGAACATGAATCACAGATGCAGGGAATGGGTCTTGTTCTGGAACTGGGACCCGGGTCCGACGACTTGAGAGAATGGCTAAGTAAATATCAGCCTGAGTTTCTGATACTGGAAGATCCCCGTCAGCTTCCTTCCCCGGGCAGCGATTATGCCATGGAGGGTCTCGAGTTGCTGTGGATTCAGGAGTATACAAATACTTTGGCAAGAGCTGCTCAATGTTGCGGGGACCTGGAGTCTCTGATTCTTTCGGGATGGGATGCCAAAGCAGGAGAATTGCTTCCCTTGTCTTCCATGAAAAATCTGCAGAATCTTACCCTGGCCGAATCGGACATGGCTTCTCTGAAGAACATCGAGTTGCCCGAATCCTTACACTCTTTAAATCTGATCAGTTGCACCAATCTTGAGAGTGTGGATCCGATCCTGAGTTTGCCGGAACTATGCCGTCTTAACTTAACGGATTGTGAGAAACTGAACAGGGTGGATATTCTTCAGGAGCTTGAAACGCTGCGCTGGATTTCTTTTCCAAACAATACTTCTCAAAAGGACTTTCAAACTTTGAGCTCTACCTTGAATCAGGTGGAATTTGTCGAATTAATCGGCTGCACAGAAATCACAACGCTCGATCCGCTCCATTCGCTGACACATCTAAACATCCTGGCCCTCGATCTGGAAGAAGAGCAGTTAGGCGGCCTGAACTCACTTAAGCAACTTGAACTTCTTATAGTATCAGACGACTTGTTTGATGATAATTCGGATTATATCAATGATTTAAGATCTTCGCTGCCGGACACAAAAGTAGTACCGGGAAGCGGTCTGTGCCTGGGCTCGGGATGGCTCTTACTTCTCTTACCAATGATCCTTATCTTCCGGTTTATCTTCCGCCAAAAAATCCGATCGAGTGCCGCTGAGTGAGCAGAACCTGGCATCAAGAATCAGGCAGCATCCTGCAAAGATCAGGGATGTTTCTCTGGCAGTAATTGGAATTCTGCTTTTTGCTTCAAGCATTCATCAGGGCTTTCCGGTAAAACTGCTTGCCCTTTTTGGGCTCACCGGTACTGCCCTTGTAATTGTTTATAGCACCTTGAAGCAGAGGCCGCTGGAGACTTTTGGACTGGATATCATCCGAAAAAAAACACTCTTATATTGCCTTCCCGCCGCCGGCCTGGGCCTTCTTCTGGGCATGCTCAGCCGCAATAGCTTTGATATCTCCATTTTCCCT
>Ga0180430_10002827_pt1 | contig 15361 bp, 11 predicted proteins | sample SS_ome_9_FD_132999 | JGI IMG/M metagenome (GOLD analysis project Ga0180430, IMG submission 132999) | Hypersaline lake sediment archaeal communities from the Salton Sea, California, USA - SS_1_S_2 metaG | ecosystem: Environmental > Aquatic > Non-marine Saline and Alkaline > Hypersaline >... | reverse complement strand
TCGGCTCGGACACCGCGTCATAGCCCGGAATGGTCGTCTGGGCAAGATCCATCGCGTCCCACCCCTCAGCCATGCTCTCCCAGTTCGCGGAAGCCTCTTCCCATTGGACCGAGACCATACGAGCCGTCACCGAGATCGGCTGCGTATGGGCGGTCTCGGAGGCAACCTGATAGTGGTACAGAATCAGTTCGGCCCCCAGGGGCACAGCGCCTGAGACGGGCGGATTCGGGAACGGGAAACGCACCAAACTGACAATGTCGCCCCAGATACCATCGCTTCCCACCTGCAGATAGGTCTGATCCCCCTGCTCGAGGTCGGGAATACGCTCCACCAGCATGGTGTCCGCCTCAGCCTCGACCTCACTGCTATTGTCTGTGCCCAGCCCCAGACTCTCGCCGAACAGCCGCAGCATCGGGAAGCCGACCTCGTTTGGCTCGAACCAAAAGGCATGATGTTCGGCCCAAGAGCCTGTGCCCTCGCGATACCAACATTCGCCCTGGGACACGCAGGTCATCGCATCAAACCAGGGCGAAGCCACGCTCAAGCTGCTGCCCGCCGTATAGCGCACTGCCAGATACAGTGGCTGCGGCCGGACCAGCGTTGGCTGATCGCCGTCAAAGAAGAGCGTCACCGTCGGGTCGCTCTCCATCGCAAACGATACGGTCAAAGGCGCGCTGGCAGCCAGCTCAAGGCCCGGCCCCAGGGGTGAGGCTGTGTAGAGCACCGCCATCAGCGTGGCGCTCTCACCCGCACCCTCATAGGCATGTAGATCGACCTGCGCGGCCGTCGGAGTGAATGGAAACTGGGCCTGCGACGGCTGGTACCGTAGCGCCACCTCAGCACCAACCTGCCACTCGGGCCAGTACGAGACCGCCAGCCCCCGATCTCTTCCAAGTGTCACCTGACTATCAGCCAACGCCACTGTTCCGTTGATTCGCATCATCAGGGAGATGACACCGATCGTCCCCACGATCCGCAGCCATGCTCTGGCTCTCGTTATCGACATCGGCCGCCTCCTCCTCACCGGCCCCATGGTACGTAGTGCCAACGGCACTGTCAATCCAGCGGCTCTCGCCACGACTTGCCCGCAACGGACCACTCGGCTAGACTCTGGCCTGACCAGCAACCCACCAGAAGAGGCGACGCATGCCCCCTAGCGAGCACAGACAATCTGACACCATGACCGGTGCCCAAGCTTTGGCCGAAGGCGCGCTCGCCGCAGATGTACAGGTCGTCAGCGGCTATCCTGGATCGCCGGCTACTGCGGTGCTGAACCATCTGGCCCAGTTCGAGCTCCGCCATGTTGGATGGGCTGCGAACGAAAAAGTCGCCGCCGAGATCGTAGCGGGCGCTTCACTAGGTGGTTCGCGCTCGGCCTTGGTGCTCAAGAGCGTGGGGCTCAACATCGCCTTGGATCTGTTGGCCACCCTCTCGATGACCGGCTGCCGAGCGGGCATGGTCATCCTGCTCGGCGACGACCCCGGCGCGACGGGCTCCCAAAATGAGCAGGACTCGCGCTGGCTAGCTCGCACGGCCGAACTGCCACTCGTCGAGCCTACCTCGGTCGCCGATTCCGCAGCACTGGTCGCCCAGGCCTTTGCCTGGTCCGAATCGGCCGAGACGCCCATCATCGTGCGCTTTACCACTTCCCTTGCGCAGGCCACTGGACGTCCGAACGAAGCGTGGAAGCTCCCCCCTTCGGCGAGGAGGTTCGTGCACAAAGCGTTCCGCTGGATCAGCTATCCTCCGGTGGCACAGCGCCGTCACAAGGCGCTCCATCGCCGACTGCGTGCCGTCACCGACATGTTCGAGGCCTCTCCCTATGACCGCGCGACGGGCTCAGGGCCCTTGGGTGTCGTCGCGGTCGGTCACGCCGCGGCCCAAGTAGCTGACCTCCTCACGACTCTGATCGTCAAGAAACCGGCTGTCCGTCCGGCGTTACTCTCACTCACATCGAGCTGGCCGCTTCCTGAGCAGAGCCTCGTCCAGTGGCTCTCTCGCCGCCGACGTCTCCTCGTGCTGGAAGATGGCGGACCGTTCGTGGAGGAGCAACTCGCTGCCCTCTGCCAAAGGCAGCGCATCGGCGTCGAGATATTGGGTCGCAAGAACGAGATCCTCCCGTCCCAAGGGGCGCTGAGCGCTGCGCCCATCTCCAAGGGCCTGAACGCCCTGAATGCGCGTTTTCCGACGCTGCCGCCCGACGCCACGCAGCCGATGCCTGTCGATCTGTGTCACGGGTGCCTCTACCGTCCGGTATTCGCCTCCTTGGCCAAGGGACTTGACACCATGGGCCGTCGAAGGTTCATCACGGTCGGCGAGACCGGCTGCGTGGTCCGCAGCCTCACACAAGATGAAACCCTGCTCGATATCAAGCTGTCCCTGGGATCAGCACTCGGCCTGGGCTTGGGTCTCGCCGCCTCCAACAGCAAGCAACGCATTGTGGCCCTCGTGGGCGACTCTAGTCTTTTCCACTCTGACCTGCTCGCCCTGCCCCAGTTGTCCGCCACCAAGCCCAACATGCTGGTCATCGTGCTGCAGAACGGCAGTGCAGCGCTCACTGGGGGACAGCACTATCCGACAGGAGGCAGGCCCCCAACCGAGTTGATCGCCGCGCTGTGCGACACGATGGGCCTCACGGCACAGATCGTCGATGCACGCGCTGCCAACGATCTGCACACAGCCATTCAGAGCGGACTCTGCGATCAAGGGTTGCGCATCTTGATCGTAGACGCACCTTGCGTTCGACACACGCCAAAGGTGACGCCGTGAGTCCCCGCTTTTTGCACGCCGCCGACATCCACCTGGGCAATCGCCAATATGGCAGCCGTCAGCGCTATTATGATTTCGCCGATACCTTTTCCCACCTGGTCGACACGGCTACCGAGCAAAACGTCGATTCAGTGCTCTTGGCCGGCGACATTTTTCACCGGCATGCGGTCGCACCCGAGACGCTGCTGCAGGCCACCAAGCAGCTGACGCGACTCAAACAAGCCGGCATCGGTTGCTATGTCATCGAGGGAAATCACGACCGCCCGATCAGTCGTCGTCGCATGTCATGGCTACAGTACCTGGCAGACTCGGACCTGCTCGTCCTGTTGTCCGCCCCGCTGATCGATGGCGCATTCCTTCTCGATCCATGGACACCCGAAACGCGTCGGGGCTGCTGGATCGACCTGGCCGATGGTCGACGCCTCGTCGGAGCTGGGTACGCCGGAGCCAACACCCGCCGCCTGGCCAGGAGACTGACCGACCTGCTCGCCGGCCTGCCGCCGGCAACCCACACGACACTCATGTTGCACTGTGGCATCCAAGGGACTCTTTTCAGCGACTATCCCGGATCGATTTCGGAGCGCGACCTTGATTCCCTGGGCAAGCACGTAGATTATGTCGCGCTGGGGCACGTACACAGGCCCTTTTGCCGCAACGATTGGATGTACAACCCCGGCTCGACGGAGACGGTCTCGGCGATGGAGGCCGAATGGGCCGACCGCGGCTACTGGATCGTGGACGTGGCCGATCACAGCCATCAGGCCACCAAGGTTCGCAGCCAGCGCCGGCCTTTTTTGCGTCTCTTCCACCGGGTCGACTCCTTTTCCTCGCCCGAGTCGCTCTATCGAAGCCTTTCCGAGCTGGCGGGCGAACAAGCGATGCAGGTGCGTCCTGGCTCTCGCCCCGCGGTCCACCTGTCGCTAACCGGCGACTTGCAGTTCGATCGTTCGCTGCTCGATTTGGACCACCTGCAGGAGGTCATCAGCCAGCCCCTCGACGCGCTACTCTGTCAGGTCCGCGATACCTCCGAGTACCTCGTCGCCGACCTGCTCAGCGACGCGCGATTGGATCGCGACGAGATGGAACGCAGAGTCCTGCTGCATCTGGCCAGTCGCGATGCCAACCGCCGCCCCTCGGCCGATGCCTGGGCCGATCTCACCATCGAGCTCAAGCAAATGGCACTCGCCCAGGCCGACCCAGAACTGATTATCGGCGAGTTAGCCGCCTATGCGGAGAGAGAGGGACTGGTTCCGCATTCCCCGAGCATCGCGGATGTGGCCCCATGCTGATCCAGCAACTCGAGTTGACCGATTTCAAGAGCTATGAACACGCCATCATCCGCTTTATGCCCGGAATGAACGCCATCCTGGGGGAAAACGGCGCTGGCAAGAGCTCCATTTTGGAGGCCGTGGGACTGGCTCTGTTTGGTCATGCGCCCGCAGGCACCAAGCGCGACCAATTGGTTCGCGAGGGGCAGAGCACGGCGCACATCCGACTCTGCTTTGTGTCTGGTCCCGAGCAGCAGCGGTACGAGATTGAGCGCCGTCTGGGCAATAGCAGTGTCGTCTATCTCTGCCAGGCCTCAGAGGCCGATCCCGATGAGGACATTCGCATCGCCGAAGGGCAAACAGCCGTAGCGGAGTGGGTCCGGCGCGAACTGGCCCTCGATCCGGGCGTCGACTTGCGAGAGGTCTTTCGCAACACTGTCGGTGTCCCCCAAGGTACGCTGGCAGCGGCGTTTCTCAATCCCCCGGCTGCCCGCAAGGCCGTGTTCGACCCACTCCTACAGGTCGAAGAGTATGCCAAAGCAAGGACCCGCCTACAACCCACCGTCCGCGCTTTGCACGATCAACGGCAAGAGACCATTCTGGCCCTTGCGGACGCCGAGGCTCGGCTCGATCGCCTAGCGCATCTCGAGCAAACGCTGGCGCAGTTGCAGCGCGACATCGGTCACATCAGAGTGCAGCGTGACACGGCTAGCCAGGAACGTCACCAGCATCAGTCTGCGCTGGATGACCACAACTTGGCTGCCCAGGCTCTGGATCAAGCGCAGGCCGCGCACGCTCTGGCCCAGGCAGCGGCCGACTCGGAAGACCAGCGTGTACAGAGGGCCATCGCGCTGGCCACCCAGGCTCAGCGCGCGCACGCCCAACTCGAGGACTCGTGCGAGGGCCACGAACGCTGGCTCGCGGCCTATGATACAAGGCCATCCGTTGACCGACGCCGGCAGGAGCGGGACGACATCAGAGGCAAAAGGGGCCGTCTCGAGACGGGTCTCGCCAGTCTGACGCAGCGCCTGTCGGACCTAGAGAGGGATCGAGAGTCACTGCACAGGCTCAGACTTGAGGTGGCAGCGCTGGAACCCTCCGCCTTGCGTCAGCATTCGCTACAGGAGCAGCTCACACAGTTGGGTCAGGAGAAGGCTCGCCTGCAAGAGCGCCAATCGGCACAGATGGTGGCGGAACAGCAGTTGCAGGAGGCGCACGAGAGCTTGCGCCGCATCGCGGACGAGCGCGATCTCGCTGTCAAACTAACCTCCGCTGTGGAATCTACACAGACGAGGTTGGATAGCCTGCAACGGTCAGCCAGGCTTTGGGCCAAGAACCGTGGTGCCCTGGATGCCGAGGCCCGACGATTGGCCCAGCAGGCCACAACCCTCCAGGACGATTCCCTCGCTCGCTGCCCCGTGTGCGAGGCCGACCTAACTGCGGTCCATCGACAGCAACTCTTGAACAAGAATCGGATAGAGTCCTCCATTCTGCGTGATCAGATCAAGGCCCTCGATCGCACAAATAGGGAAGAAACCAACCGAGAGAAGATACTGCGACACCAACTGGACGAGAGCAGAACGCACCTGTCGGCGCTTGCGGGCCCCACGGACCTCGAACAGGCAACTAGCCGAGTAGCGCAATTGCAGACTCGGGTCAACTCGGGGATGGGTTTGGCACGCGACGTCAAGACCGTGACGGCCCAGATGGCTGATCTGAACAAGCAGTTGACAGAGATGGGAGATCCCCAACAGCAGCTGGCGGCCGGCAGAGCACACCTTGAACGCTTGCCACAGCTGCAGGTGGACATCGAGGCCATCCGCGATCGGCAGGCAGCAGTACGAGCGCAGGTCGCCGAGTTCGACGCCAAGCTTGACAGCTTCACGGGCATCGACGAGCGACTGCATCGGATTGACGCTGAACTGGCCGCCACTCGAAAGGACCATGACGCCTTTCTGAAAGCGCAGGAACTGGCTGTTGCGGCACCACAACGAGTCGCCCAACGCGACGCCGCCCAACAAAGTGCGGCGGCTGCCTCCAAGGCCCTCGCACACGCCACGCAGGAACTAGAGCGCTGCCGAGACAGCTACGACGCCAAAGCCCACGCAACGGCACGCAGAGAGGTCGACCGTCTGACCGCATCACTGACCGCATTCGCAACCCGACTGCAAGAGTGGCGGACGCGGCGACGAGAGATCGAGGAGGAGATCGCGAGCCTGCACCAACTCGCTTCCGAACGTGATGCACAGAGGCGTGCCCTGGTACTGCTGGAGCAGCACATCGAGATCGTCCAGGCGGTTCGCGAACTATTGCGTCAGGCCGGCCCCCTGGTGACGCGAGAGCTAGTGGGTCATGTCTCGCAGGAGGCCGCGCGACTCTATTCAGAGATGATGGGTGACCTGCGCGGCCGTCTCGAATGGACCGACACATACGGGATTCGCCTTGCGGTCGGAGACAACACGCGAGCCTTTCACCAGCTATCCGGCGGAGAGCAAATGATCGCGGCCCTCGCGGTACGTCTGGCGTTGCTGCGCCGCCTGACCGCCCTGGACATTGCCTTTTTCGACGAACCCACCGCCCACCTCGACCCTGAACGCCGCGAGCGTATGGTCGAGAAAATCCAAGCTATCAGCGGTTTTCGGCAGTTGTTTGTCATCAGCCATGACGAAGCATTCGAGCAGGTCGCCCACCACTCACTGCGGATCGTCAAAGAGCGCGGCAAGAGCCGCGTCGAGTCTGTCTAGCGCGCGCCACAGGAGGAAAGCCCATGCACGTTCGCGCCACAGTCCCCATGCGCATCGACCTCGCCGGCGGGACCTTGGACGTCTACCCCTTGTACATCTTTGAGGGAGGCGGACTGACAGTCAACGCCGCCATCGACATCCTGGCCACCGCCGATGTCGCCTCGCGCGACGACCCAGCCATCACCCTCGCTTCTCAGGACCTCGGCCATCGCGAGGTAATCCCCTCACTCTCAGACATGCAGTATGGTGGACCGCTCGACCTGGTCAAGCGCGCCCTGGCCTACTATGCCCCCAAAACGGGTCTGGACATCCAGGTAGGCAGCCAGGCGCCACGTGGCTCTGGCATCGGGGCCTCGTCGGCCCTGCTGATGGCACTGAGCCACTGTCTCAACGAGATCACGGGACGAGGGTATGACGGCGCTCAGATTCTGGATGTCGGAGCCAACATCGAGGCCCAGCTCATCGGCATCCCCACTGGCAAACAGGACTATTTCCCTCCGATCTATGGCGGTGTCTGCGCCATCTGGTTTGAGCTGGACGGCTGGCGCCTCGAGTCGCTTTCTGAAAAGCAACCGCTGGTCGAGATGCTCGACGAGCGCCTGATCGTCTCCTACACCGGCATTCCACACTCCTCAGCGGCGACCAACTGGGCCATGCTCAAAGCCTATATCGAGCGCGAGGGAAACGCCGTCGAGCGGATGAGCGAGATCAAGACCATCTCATCAGCCATGCGAGAATGCCTGCTTATCGGGGACATGACCGAGTTTTCGAGCCTGGTCGACGCCGAGTGGCAGCTCCGCAAGGGCCTGGCTGAGGGCGTCACCAACGATAAAGTCGACGCCATGATGACCGCCGCCAGGAATGCCGGAGCGCTGGCGAGTAAGATATGTGGCGCGGGAGGAGGCGGCTGCATGATCACCGTGGTTTACCCTGGCACAAAGACACAGATCGCTGCCGCCCTCGAGGCCGCCGGAGCGCATGTCCTGCCCGCCCACGTCGTTCAGCGTGGCATCGAGATGGAGATCGCCTAGACGCCAAACGACCCGAGGCATCTGCCTCGGGTCGTCAAGTTCCTCCTCGGTTGCCGGAGACTCTACCCCGCGTCGGCCGCACCTTCGGTCTCAGAGTCAGGTGCATGATCGTCCGCTTCCTCCGCCACCTCAGGCTCGACGTCCGCCACCTGATGCGTTGCGCCGAGGGTATAGACGCCGTTCCGCACCACTGCCTGCAACGCCGCCAGTTGCTCGTCGAGCTTTTGCAGCTCGGAAAGAGCATACTCCTCGGCGCCCCTACGAATGGCGACAGCCGAGCGCTCGGCCCTTTGCGTGATCTGATTGGCTCGCTCTTCAGCCGCAGTGCGAAGCTCATGCTCGTCGAGCAGCTTGGCCGCATCCTCGCGAGCCTGAGCAATGATCCGTCGGGCCTCTTCGTGTGCCTGGGCGACGTACTGCTCTTTTTCGGCCTCGACCTCTTTTGCCCGCTTGATCTCCCTGGGGATCGTGATCCGCATCTGGTCGATGATGTTCATAAAGGCCTGCTCGTCGATGGCGACCTTGTCCGATAGAGGCACGCGAACTCCCGCGTCGAGCAACTCGTCCAGTCGATCGATCAACTGAAGAATATCCACGTTGCCCCCTTTTGCTCAGCTCGTGAACTTGGTCCGGAGCGCCGTATCCACATAGGGTGGCACAAACTGCGCCACACATCCGCCCGCCGACTTGATTTCCTTGACGATCGTCGAACTCAGAAAGGCATACTCGAGCGCCGTCATCAGACATACCATATCGACATCCGATGCCAGCTTGCGCGTGGTCAGTGCCATCTGGTACTCGAGTTCAAAATCTGAGATGACCCTCAGACCTCTCACCAACACCGAGGCGCCCTGCTCATGACAGAAATCGACCGTCAGACCGCTGTAGCTGCACACCTCGATGTTGGCGGCGTCTGCTAGCCCCCGCCGCACCATCTCCACCCGCTCCTCGGTAGTAAACAAGAGCGACTTGTTCGGGCGGTCGTAGACTGCCACCACCACCTTTTCAAACAGGTTGGCGGCACGCCGGGCGATATCGAGATGCCCAAGATGAACCGGATCAAATGTACCAGGGTAGACAGCAATTGTCAATGCAATTCGCCCCTCTCAAGATCGATCCGTGCGCGACCAGAAACGGCCCACAGCGCGCGCCAGCTCTACGTTCTCTGGCGTGTGCAGGTGTGGATCGGACACTGTGATCGACTCGGCTACGGCACGTGCCTGCTGCAGCACACGCGTGTCGCTCAGTTTGGCCATACGCAGATCGGGAAGTCCTCCATGCTGCTCGACCCCAAAAAAGTCTCCAGGGCCGCGAAGCTCAAGGTCCTTATCAGCCAGGGCAAACCCATCGCTGAGCGATTCCACGATCTCTAGGCGCCGCTTGGCCAAGGCCGTGGCACCATCGGTCATCAGGATGCAGTAGGAGCGGTGCTCACCGCGACCGACGCGCCCTCTGAACTGGTGGAGTTGAGCCAGGCCAAAACGCGAGGCGTTCTCCACCATCATCACCGATGCATTGGGCACATCGATTCCGACTTCGATCACCGAGGTCGATACCAGAATATCGACCTCACCCGCCACAAAGGCCGACATGACCGCATCCTTGGCATCGCTGTCCATGCTCCCGTGCAGCAGACCCACCGTCTCGCGAGGAAACACCGCGCAGAGTCGCTCGTGCTCTTGCACCGCGCCCCGCACATCCGACGCTTCGCCCTCATCGATGGCTGCGCAGATAACATAGGCTTGTCTCCCGGCGTCGATCTGGGAGCCGATGAAGGAATAGATCCTCTCGCGACTGGAGGAATCGCGCAGCGCGGTCATGACTTCTTGCCGTCCCTCGGGCATCTCATCGATCACGCTCACGTCCATATCGCCATAGATAGCCAACGCCAAGGAGCGTGGGATGGGGGTCGCGCTCATGGCCAGTAGGTGAGGACACAGAGCCGCCTCGCGAGCGCTGGCAGCATCAATGCCCTCGCCTGACTCGTCGACCGATTCGGGCGCGACTTGGCGGCCTTTGTCCAGGAGCGCCTGGCGCTGCGCAACGCCAAAGCGATGCTGCTCGTCAACAATGACCAGTCCCAACCGCGCAAAATGGACCGAATCCTGAATGAGAGCGTGCGTACCCACCACCACGCGAATCTGCCCGTCGGCGAGGCCCTCGCGAATGCGATTCTTTTCCGCGTCGTCAAGCCGTCCGATCAAAAGCTCGCAGCCCATCGCGGGATCGTCACCCAATAGACGACTCAACGTGCGATAGTGCTGCTCGGCTAGCACGGCCGTCGGCGCCATCACCGCCACCTGCAAGCCGTTGTGCGCTACAGCCAGAATCGCCGTCGCCGCCACAACCGTCTTGCCCGAGCCAACATCGCCCTGCAAGAGACGGCTCATCGGAACCGGCTTGCCGAGATCGCCAAGCAGTTCTTCCAGGGCCCGCTCTTGGGCGCCTGTCAGCTCAAAGGGCAGCCCCTGCAAAAAGGCGTCGATCCGGTCTCGCGGGATGAACAGCGCGCGGCTCTTTTGATCGCGCCAGGCACGTCGCTGTTCCAAAAGCCCCAGCTGCAGCATCAGCATCTCGTCAAAAGCTAGTCGCTTTTTAGCCCGCTGCAACTGCCGAGGGCTATCGGGAAAGTGCGCCTGCTCCAGCGCCTGCCCCAAGCCCACAAGGTTCTGCTCTTCCTGCACGGTGCTGGGCAACGGATCTATGATCGCGGGCGCCACCTCGCTGAGCGTGTTTCGCACCAGCGAGCGCATGCGCCGCGCGCTGATCCCTTCCGTCAAGCCATACGAGGGCACCAGTCGCCCAGTGTGCAGCAGTTCGCGCTGCAGCGGCTCCCACTCGGGCGAATTCATCGTCAGACGCCCCAGATACTCGCCCACCCCTCCGCTCAGGACGACCTCCATGCCTTCCTTGAACTGGCGCGCCAAGAAACGCTGCCCATACCACGAGGCTTCGAGCCGCCCGGTACCATCACTCACCATCACACGGGTCACCACCAGGCCGCCCTTTGTACGTTGCACGCCCGCGCGATGCACAGCGCCCACAATGGTCGCCTGCGTGCCAGGTTCGAGTTCACTGATGGGCGCCAGGTGACGCAGGTCGTCGTGACGCCTAGGAAAGTGATGGATCAGGTCGTCGATGGTCTCGATGCCCAGCCGCGCCAGCTTTTCCTGGGTAGCCGTGCTCACGCCCTTGAGGGCCACGACAGAGGCGCTCGGGCTGAGGCCACCGGTCCGCTCGGGGGCTGGCGCTGTCGGGTACTCTTTTCGCGGTTCGTCGATGACAGTTGCTTCGCGCTCTCCTGGCTGGGATGGTGGCGCCTGCTTACTGCTTCGATCCCCTGCCACTGCCGTCGCCGTTTGGTCGCTATCGCCAGCAGCCTCTGGCTCCGGCTCTGGTATAGTCTGGTCGCTAACCAGCTCCTCCGGCGGACTGGGGGCCGACACGACCTCTTCTGGGAGCGCTGGCTGAGGCGCCTCATGTGGCTCACCGGTCATGCGCGTCAGTAGGCCCTCGACCCGCTCCCGCCGCTCCTGTTCGCTACGACGTCCATAGTTGGCCAGCGACGATGCGACCTGCACCACGGTCAAGCCCTCTGGCGTCTCGACCCCCTTGGCCTGGGCCTCTTTGAGCCAAAAGACCAGAAAACGCTCAATTCCACCAATAACGGCACTGTTACGAAATCCCTGTTCGCGTTCGAGTTTGAGAATACGCTGCAACTTGTCGAATGGGGTTGACATTCCACACGCTTTCTGAGGAAGAGGGTTGAGCCAGCCTACCGATCAACGACGGCGACGCCATACCCAACGGGGCCAATGAGTGAGGAGAGGACTGGTCCATAGATATGCTCAGAGTATGCGAGGTCCGGAGTCTGCTCTTGGAGCATTCTCCCCAGTTCCGTACCACCCGACGCAAGGCCAGTATGGACGATGGACAAATGGTCTGGCTGTTCGAACTCGGCAATGAACTCAAACAGGCGCTCGACGGGGGTTCCGCGACGCCGAGAGCGACGAAGATAGGCTACGTGCCCATTCTCTACCATCAGCAAGGACCAAGCCAGCCCGCCAGGAATCTCGGCTTCGCGCCTGATGAGACCAGTGCGCACCATATAGTCGAGCACCTCGACATGGAACGCCAGGTAGGTAGAGGGGATCGAGCCCATCACCAGCCGCGCGATCTCGGCACCGTCTGCGCCTCCCAAGGCCGCCTGACCGGCAAGCGTCACCAGTTCGCCCTGCGGACGACTGATAAACTGCGAATCGACGACCCGTATCTGGCAGCGGCCCAACACGCCTGCCCGCGCTCGATTGGCCTCGTTCAATACACGCCCAAAAGTCGGCGAGGACACGATGGCCACAATCTCGTCACACGACTTGGCCAACTCGGAGAACGTGGCCACAAACTGCTGTCTGGTCGGGGCGATGGCCACCGGCGTGAGCTTTTGGCGGGCCATCCGCCGATAGGCGTCACGCGTCCGCAGGGTTGCATTGTCCACCAAAGTATCGGTGCCAAGGCGAATATGCCATGGGACCACCGAGATGCCCAAGGCCTCTTCGACCGTCGGCATGAGTTCGGCAGCACTGTCCGTTACGATCCGAGTCTTTGCCATGCCCCAGTCCGACTCCTATTCTGCCGAGATGATGTAAAAGTAGTGCGCTTGACCGCCGTCGATCACCTCGACCTCCACTTCGGGATGGCTACCTTCAATGAGCTCACCGATCTGAGAGGCCTGGTCTTCGTTCGCATCGGCCCCATGGTAGATGGTCACGATCTCGACGTCGTCCATATCGATGCTGTCCAGCAAGTTCCTGATCACGGCCTCCACTCCGGCATCCACGGTCACCAGGTCGCCATTGAGGAGTCCAATGAACTGCCCCTGGGCAATGTCGAGCCCATTCACCTGGGCATCGCGAACCGCCTGGGTCACTTCCAAGGTCTCCACCTGCTGGCAAGCGGCAGCCATCGACACGTGATTCGCTTCGAGGTCGCCTTGATAGGAAAAGGCCAGCAGCGCTGCGATCCCCTGTGGAACGGTCTTGGTGGGCACGACCGCCACGTTCTTTTCGGCCAGTTCCTGCGCCTGATTGGCCGCCAGCACGATATTCGAGTTGTTGGGCAGAATAATCACCTGCTCGTTGGGCAGCGAGTCGACCGCCTCCAACAGGTCCTGCGTACTGGGATTCATGGTCTGACCGCCGGCCACCACCGCGCTCACGCCCAGGCTCTCAAATACCTTTTGCAGGCCATCGCCCGAGACCACAGCCACTACGCCGACCTCCGAAAGCGCCTCAGTCCGCGCAGTCAACGCTGCCGGCGGAACAGCCTCTGCCGGGCGGGCCGTGGCGGCGACAAACGCCTCGCTCTGGAGCTGCATGTTCTCGACAATGATGTTGGTGACATGTCCCTGGCTGATGCCATAGTCCAGCGCCTCGCCCGGATTGTCCGAGTGGACGTGGACTTTGACGGTTTCGGGGTCGCCCACAACCAGCACCGAATCACCCATCTGAGCGATCCGATCTCGGATCGACATGACGTCCAGGCCAGGCCCAAGAATGATGAACTGCGTATCATAGTTGAACTGCTCGTCGACCGGGTTTACGTGTGTCAGCGCCTCGCCCTCCTCACCGGCAACCAGTTCAATGGGTACGCCCTGCGCATAGCGCAGCATACCCTCTAGTATGCACTCCAGACCACGACCGCCGGCGTCGACGACGCCGGCGTCTGCCAGGACTTGGAGAAGCTGCGGGGTTCTTTTGACCGACTCGCGCGCTGCCAGAACGGTGTACTCGAGTACCTGCAGGAGATCCCCCTCAGCCTCTGCCGCCTGCTCCGCCGCCTGCGCAGCCTCTCGCACCACGGTCAGGATGGTGCCCTCCACCGGCTTCATCACGCCTTTGTAGGCCGTGGCCGCGCCCTCTTGAAGAGCCGTGACCAGGTCATGCGTGTCCATAGTGTCCTGCGCATCGAGTCCTCGCGCAAAACCACGCAGGATCTGGGACAGGATGACACCCGAGTTGCCGCGCGCCCCCATCAGCGCGCCATGCGAAATGGCTCGCCCCAACTCAGACACCGAGTTGCTCGGTTCGGCGCCCGCCTCGTCCAGAGCAGCTCTGAGCGTCAGCGACATGTTGGTGCCCGTGTCGCCGTCAGGGACCGGAAACACGTTCAGCGCATTGACCGCCGCGATGTTTGCCTCCAGATTGGCGCTCGCCGCCCGCAGTGCTCCTAGGAGCTCGGAACCGTCGATCTGCGTCCGTTTCTGCCAGCCGCTGCCCTGGATGGCGCTACCGGCGCTATGGCTCAAACTATCTTGGGCTTCCAACTCGTTCCTCCGAGCGCCACAAAGAGCGCAGCTAGTCGTCGTTGCTGATCCGTAGGCCCTGGACGTGCACGTTCACTTCGGCTACCTGCATCGACAGGGCCCTTTCAACAGCAAACTTTACGCTCTGCATAACGTTGTGGGCCACCTCGGAGATACGGGTCCCATATTCGATCACCACATACAAGTCAACGACGATCATCTCGTCGACCGTCTCGACCTCCACGCCGCGATGAACGTTCTCTACATTCAGAATCTCGGCAATGTCATCTTTGAGCGTTGCGGCCGACATGCCTACGACCCCATAGCAGCTCAGCACTGCCTCGCTGGCGATCGTGGCGATCGCGCGCGGCGAGACCTGAATCGCTCCCAGGGAAGACGCCGTATCACTCATTGGCATTCTCCTTGCCGTCTGTTTTGCACAGATAACTCATCCATGGTATCATATCTGTCGGTTTTGATGCAAATACTGGACGGGTCATATTGACCCGAGACCCAAAAGAGGTGAAAGATGGCCAAGTGCAGCATCTGCGGCAAAACGCCGCAATTCGGACACAACGTCAGCCACTCCAAGCACGCCACCAACCGCAACTGGAAGCCGAATATCCAAAAGGCCACTATCATGGTTGACGGCAGGCCCAAAAAGGTCTCAATCTGCACGCGCTGCCTGCGTACACTCAACCGTCCCCGCTAGGCCTCGTTCGCAAACGCGATTTTAGGCGCTACCGGTCAGCCCTTGGCTGGCCGGTTATTCGTTGCCAGTTCACCAAGCGTCCGGAGAGCAGGCCCTATCCCGTCCTTGGCCCCAAAGATGGCCGAACCCATCACCAAGACATCCGCGCCGGCCGCAACCACGTCAACCATCGTATCTCGATTGACCCCGCCGTCGATCTCGATCATCGGCGGGTGATCCATTGCAGCAATCACAGTTTTCAGCTGCCGAACCTTGTCGAGCGCCTGCGGAATCAGCTTTTGGCCCCCGAATCCCGGATTGACCGACATGATCAGCACCAGATCCACCTGTTCTAGAACCGGCACCACCATACTTAACGGCGTAGCAGGGTTGAGCGTTACGCCGACACCACAGCCCGTCTCTCGTATCTGCTGCAAGGTTCGATGTAGATGCGGACAGGTCTCGACATGCACAGTAATGTTGTCTGCACCCGCCAGCGCAAACGCCTCAACATAGCGCTCGGGGGCCTCGATCATCAAGTGCACATCCAGCGGCAG
>Ga0180430_10002824_pt1 | contig 15366 bp, 11 predicted proteins | sample SS_ome_9_FD_132999 | JGI IMG/M metagenome (GOLD analysis project Ga0180430, IMG submission 132999) | Hypersaline lake sediment archaeal communities from the Salton Sea, California, USA - SS_1_S_2 metaG | ecosystem: Environmental > Aquatic > Non-marine Saline and Alkaline > Hypersaline >... | reverse complement strand
TCCGTCACGTTCACGTAGTCCCACAGAAAGACCAGCAGGGGGTCACCCAGGTCCAGGGGCGCATAGAGCAGATCAGGGTCCCCGAGTTCCTTGTAGGTCACGTCCGGGCCGTCCGCCTCGGAGTGGTCGTCCAAGGCGTCGTCGAAGAACAGCCTCTCGATTTCCACACCCGCTGTCTGGTCCATATAGGCATCGCCGAAAGGGGCCTCCCGGAAATGGCTGAGTGCAATGTACCGTGCAGAGATCTCGCTCTTGCCCGAGATCACGAAGAGCTTTCCCATGTCCGCCGCGGCAAGGAGCAGGAGGAGCAGGACCGGCAGGACCACGATCATTTCCACCAGGGCCTGTCCCTCGTTCCTTGGGGATCTCTTCCTTGGGGATCTCTTCTTGCGGAGCATGGCCTTCCTCCGGGCCTAGTAAAGAAAAAAGTGCATGCCGTTCAGCATGAGCACGTTGTCGACCAGAAAATCGTAGTCCGCTGCATGCATCTGGCTAGCGATGTCCTCGTAGGCGACCCAGCCGCCCCGGGCAGATTCGGCCCCTCCCGGATACGGCTCCAGGGGAAAGAGCCTCGCCTCCCAGTCCATCTCGAAGGTTATGTAGGGGATGAGCTCGGGGTTGGCGAGGCCGACCATTTGCGTGTTGTAGAACGCGCTGGCGGACTCGCTGTAGGCGTGGGCCGATGCAAAGGCGTAGTGCTGGTGGTCCGGGCAGGCGAAGCGCGTATCGCCCTCCGCCCAGGTGCAGTCCGTCGCGTCCTCCCCCTTGCCGAGTGCGCCCGGAGGCTCCTGAGCCCGGTAGGTCCCCACGGTGATGGCGAGCAGGGCGTCCACGTTCTGCAGGGTCCAGTCCGTCGCTCGCGAGCGGATCGCCAGGGGAAACATGGCCTCCACATCGGGTGGGATGATGGTCTGGTGAAAGCAGATCCCGTCCGGTCCGGTGTACCAGTCGTAGATGGTGGGACGGACCTGGTCCCATTGGTCGTCCGTCAGCCCGGTCGTCTCGTCGGTGGCATGCCACCAGAAGTTCGCATATCGGGCCAGCATGACGAGGATCTCACACACTCCGACCCGCTCGAGCACGTAGTCCCCGGTATCCGGCTGGCCGGGAGGGTATTCATGGAGAAGGTGGTCGGCCGGCACGGCGTAATGCACGTGCACGCCGATATCATCGTCAATCACGAACCCTTCCGTGTTGGGCTTCTGCGAGTAGTTCAGGTCCACCACCTGCGGCAAGTCGTTGCCGATCACGTTCTGGTCGATCGCATCCATGATCAAGCCCTGGAACACCCCGGTCGACAAAGCCCCACCCAGAAACCCGGAGGCCCCGGCACAACTTAAATACGTCAGGGCTAGACAGGCGATGCAGGGTATCGGGTCGATGGCGAGTTCCCCGCAGACGAAGAACTCACAGGCCAGGCCGGAGAGAACGCACCCCTCCCCGAAAAACAGACCCGCAGCCCAGAGCTCCACCATGTTCCGGTTCGAAGCCGCCACCAGGTTCAGGGCCCGGGCCTGCCAGACCGCTGCGGAAAGGGCCGCGGCATCCGCAACGTTCTGGTTCTTGATCTTGGTGTTCACCAGTTCGGCCACGTTCATGGTCATGGAGAGGAACAGGAAGATGATCAGGCCCATCAGGGCCACGAAGATCAACGCCTGGCCGTCCTCCGAGTGGAGCTTCTCGATCTGGCGGGTGAAGATGCGGATCATGTCCCTCTCGCTTCCATCCCTTCTTGCGGCGCTACCACCCCCGGCTCGTGGGGGGGCCGGTCATCGGGTACATCGCTCCTTCTGTGGTCAGGGTGCAGCGTGCCCGGATGGGCACGGGGAACCATGCCCGGGCCGCAAGCCCGTTCGCGATCGCTCCCGGATTCGCCGCCCCGGAGTACCCGAACTCCTGGAAGATCCGGTTCAGCACAAAGGTGAAGTGACCCGCTCGTCCCGCCATCGGCGCCAGAGCGTGGGTCGGATGCACCATCACGTCCTCCGCCCCTTCCTCGGGCCCGAAGATCTGGGGCAGGTTCAGCCGGTCCTGTGCCGTAGAGGTGAAGTTGACAAAGATCCCGTAGACGACCCGGTTGACCAGGGGCACCATCAGCGGGTAGATCAGGGTCACTTCCAGGGTCACGTCCTCGCCCGGGGCCGGCACGTTCTGCTGCTGGCCGCCGGCCGTGTTGCACGGGATCCCCGGGCCGTCGCCGTCCGGGTTCGGGGTCCAGACCATGGGCCGGACGCCCAGGTTCCCCCCATGCTCCACTCGCTGGACCGAGGTAAGGTAGGCGGCGTTCACGTACTTGGTAAGGGCGAGGGCGCCCGCCGCGGCCCGCCCGTCGAAATCGAGTCCCTCCACCTCCGGCGTCTCTCGAAGCTGCGGCAGGAAGGGGAAGGGGTCCAGGTCGGCCGGGTTACAGGGATTGGCGCCCCCCGGTGCAGTCGTTCCGCTGACCATGCACTGCGGGGGCATGGCGACCATCGTGGCGAGGGTCGCCGCCGTGAACACGGCAGGCGTGAAGTGCGCAGCCGCGGAGTCGGCCGGTTGGAAGGCGGCGCAGGGCCTCACGATCGCGGCGCGGGTGGCGGCAAAGGATGCGTAGTGCACCATCTGGTAGGCAAAGTAAAGAAGGCTGAACTGGATGGCGCCCAGCATCACCACGAGGAAGAGGGGTATGACGATGATGAATTCCGCGAGGGCCTGACCCTTTGAATTCCCGGTGCGCATCGCTCTTCTAGGCTGCTCTTTCTTGGTTCCGATCTTCTCCCCGGTCCAACCTATATCTTACCCAATTCTTCCACGCCCGGTCAAAGTCGACCCGGGACCGGATGCCGCAAAAAAGATTTGGGGATGAAGGCTTTCGCCCTCATCCCCAAATCTCTCAAGTCAACCTGTCCGATGTACCCCGTGTGGCTTATTCATCCGCGGAGGTAAAATCGTTCAGATCATACGTATCCGTCGCCGCCGCCTGGTGGGCTGCAGACAGATCCACGGTGGCGTCGGTACCTGCGATCTCCTCGGCCAAGTTCGAGATCTGCTCTCGCACGTTGTCCGCGAAGAAGATCACGGCGCCGATGGTCGCAATGGCCACCAGTGCCAGGATGATGAGATACTCACTCATCCCCTGTCCCTTCTTGTTGCGAAGAAACTTCATCATTCGGAATCACCTCCTTTCTGTTCTGGATTCCTGTTCCGAATCGAGCAATATCTATGCCAGCAATCCCGCCCGGGCCGGAACCGGGTCCTTCCTTGGCGTCAGAACATGGAAACTCTGTCCAATGTGGAAGAAAATTGTTTTAATATGGCGGAATGGGAGCCCCCCTCTCGTTTTGGCATATCCCCCCGAGGTCTCTAGGATCGAAACGGACAAGTTGCGGATCCTGGGAAAAAAGGAAAAAAAGTTCCTTTTTTTGGCAACGAATTCTCCTTCCCCGGCGTGCGCGCGGGAGGTCGGCAGACGGTCAAAAGATAGGGAGGTTGATGAAGTTTGCCAGGCCGGCGTAGTAGTCGAATATGTATCCGTAGAGCCTGTCCATGATCCTCACCTCTTCGGGCAGAAGCACACGGTCGACCACCACTACCCCGAGGCACATGAAGACCCCGAAGACCAGGATCACGAGGTACTCCGTGTAGGCCTGGCCCGCACGCGGGTCCCGTCCGCCTAAGATCGAAGATCGCCGGCTCTTGTTCATCATTCCAAACACCGATCCCGGATTCTCCCTGGCCGGTACTGCCGCCCGTCCCCCATCCCTTCTCCTGTCCTCGTACTTTATCCTAACAGAACCGGCAGCCCTTTCAAACCTGTACACCGGACTTGCTGGTTTTTGAGCATTTTAAAGCATCATGGAGAACAGAGCAGATTTCTCGATCTCCCCCGCTGTGAAGAAAACTGTTCGGAACTGTGCATAAGGCGGCCAACACAATGAATCCATTATCTTTTTCCGCAAGAAGGGGGCAGCGCCTTTTCCTGGCCCCTTTTCAGCGCAGAATGCCGCGCCCCCCCGTCAGTCAGTACCGCAACGGCGCCTGCTCCAACTTGTGGACAATCCAGGCAGTGAATGCGGACAACACGGTTTGCCCATCCCGAAGACATCTTCTATTCTTCCCCCTTCATCATTCATTCCTGTTCGCGCGAGCAGGCAGACAACACGATCATGAGAGGCTCGTTCCGGGGGGAAGGCACAAGACAGACATGCCTGCGTCTGAAGCACGTTGTTCAATGAATTCGCTCTTGTTGAAGGTCCGGCAGCGCATCCAATCACTGGAGACATCGCGCCACCTGGAGTACTGGCTGCAAGATGTGGTGCTGGCGGAGGGGACACAGGGAGACCTGACCCTGAAGTGCCCGAACGCCTTTTCACTGCAATGGCTGTCCGGAAGACACGGGGAGGCCCTTTCCAACCTCTTCAGCGAGGAGGCGGGCCGTAACCTCCGTCTCACCTTCCAGATCGACCGGCCTTCCGACACCTCGGCAGCGGCAGAGGAAGCAGACGGATCGACCGCCCCCGCCCCCAAACCAGACCGGGAGCCCGGGACCGGAACGGGGGAGACGGCTTCCCCGAAAGAGCCGTTCCCCGGCTGGAATCCCCGGTTCAGCTTCTCGACCTTCGTGACGGGACGTTCGAACGGATTTGCCTCGTCGGCCGCAAAGGAGGTTTGCCGCCACGCCAACAGCCAGTACAACCCGCTGCTCATCCACGGATCTACGGGCCTGGGCAAGACACATCTCGGCCAGGCGATCGGGCACCGCCTCTTCGCGGGGAACGAAAACCTGCGGATCCAGTGGAAGACGGCCGAGACCTTTCTCACCGAGATGATTCGCCACATCAAGGAAAAGGATGTCCCCTCCTTCAAGGCGAGATACCGCGACGCCTGCGATGTCCTGATCCTGGACGACATCCAGTTCATGAAGGGCAAGACTTCCCTGCAGGCCGAACTGTGCCGCACGCTCGACATTCTCATAAACCGGGGAAAGCAGGTGGTCCTCCTGGGCAACCTCCCCGCCCGGGGAAAGAACGGGCTCGACGAGAACCTCGAATCACGGATCTTTTCCGGACTGGCGGTCACCATGGAGCCCCCTGAATACGAGACCAGACTGGCGATCATGAGCCAGTTTGCCCGGTCGTGCCGGTTTCCGGTCTCGGAGGAGGTGCTCGCCGTGGTAGCACGGTGCGTCCGTTCCCACGTCCGGGACCTGGAGGGCGCCTTCAATCGTCTGATGGCACTCCAATCGATCGCCCACGAGCCGATGGACTCGGAAACGGTGGCCCGTCACTTCAGAGACTCTGCGACCCTTCCGCAGAGGCCGAGCGACGGCAAGACGATCCGGGATCACGTAGCAAAGTATTTCGGCCTCCAGCCCGACGCGCTCGCCTCGCGGTCTCGGAAGAGGGAGGTGCACTACCCCCGTCAGATAGGGATGCACCTCACCCGGAAGCACACCCACGAGTCCCTGGAGTCGATCGGCCGACTCTACAACCGGGGCCACGCCTCTGTACTCAATGCCCTTCGAAGCCTGGAAAAGAAGATGGACTCGAGCGCCAGGGTGACGCGGGAGGTCCGGTTCATCGAGGAAAAGCTACTCGAGAAGGTGTAATAGTGCCATGGCCTGTCACGTCTCAATTTGCTTGGGCTCCGTCTCTCCCTCCCCCTACAAAGTCGCCCGGCACAAATCGAGCCGTGACAGGCCATAGCACCAGATGCCCAACGCCGCCCGTCCAAACGATGGGGCCCAGCCTTCCCGCGCAAACACGGCCAATTGTCCTCGTCCTGTCGGAGGTATGCATGACTACAGGGGCGGTGCGTGGTGGGCTAATACCTAACAGCTAATACCTAATACCAGAAGAGGCCCTCCATGTTCTGACCAGCAGAACAACACCGCCAGATTTTTCTTGACTATTAGTACGCTAATGAATTATATTGAAGCGTACTATACTATTCTGTACCATCAACCTTCCGAACGCTTCAAAGGAACAAGGGGGAGAAGAAGATGGCCGAGTACCTCGATGACCTGCGAGATGTCCAGTTCATACTACACGAGCAGCTGGGCGTTGAAAGGCTGTGCGAATACGAGAAATACGGCGAGTTCAGCAAAGACGTCTTCGACATGGTGCTGGAACAGGGCCTCAAGCTGGCCAAGGAGGAGATCGCGCCGTTGAACGAAGTGGCCGACCGGGTCGGCGCGCAGTTCAACAACGGAGAGGTCACCCTGCCGAAGGAGTTCCAGGGACCCTACAGGACGTACTGTGAGGGTGGGTGGATCGGCGTGTCCAGCGACCCGGAATGGGGCGGCCAGGGCCTGCCGAGAGTCGTGGGCATGGCCGCGGGCGAGTTCTTCACCGGCGCCTGCCTCGCCTTCATGATGACCCCGTCGCTGACGCACGGGGCGGCCGAGATGTTCGAGAGCTTTGCCTCGGAGGAGCTCAAGAACCTCTACCTGGAGAAGATGTACGGAGGCCAGTGGGCCGGCACCATGTGTCTGACCGAACCCCAGGCCGGCTCCAATGTGGGCGACGTGAAGACCGCGGCGGTGAAGGAAGGCGACGTCTACAAGATCACCGGGACCAAGATCTTCATCTCGAGCGGCGATCACGACCTGACCGAGAACATCATCCACCCCGTGCTTGCCCGCACCCCGGACGCACCTCCGGGCATCAAGGGCATCAGCCTGTTCCTCGTGCCGAAGATCCGGGTCAACCCGGACGGCACGCTGGGCGAACCAAACGACGTGAAGTGCGGGAACATCGAACACAAGATGGGCATCCACGGCTCCTCCACCTGCACGCTCAACTTCGGGGACGAGGGGAACTGTATCGGATACCTGGTGGGCGAAGAGAACAAGGGAATCGTCTACATGTTCCAGATGATGAACGGCGCAAGAATCAACGTGGGCCTTCAAGGAAGCGCCCTCGGGGCGGCCGCATATCAGCAGGCCCTGAGCTACGCAAAGGAGCGAATCCAGGGCGTGGATGTCCGCAGCATGAAGGACCCGAATGCCCCCCGCATAGCGATCATCAAGCACCCGGACGTGCGCAGGATGCTCCTTTTCGGAAAATCGGTCTCCGAGGCCACGCGGGTCCTGCTGTTGAAGACCGCATACTACGCGGACCTGGCCGAGGTCACACAGGACGACGCGGAACGGGAGAAGGCGGCTGGCTACGTTGAGCTCTTCACCCCGCTGTGCAAGTCCTACTCCACCGACATGGGCTTCGAGGTCTGCGTTCAGTCCATGCAGGTGCTCGGAGGCTACGGTTACTGCCAGGAATACCCGGTCGAGCAGTACGCGCGGGATGCGAAGATCGCGTCGATCTACGAGGGAACGAACGGAATCCAGGCCATGGACCTGATCGGAAGAAAGCTCGCCATGAAGGGCGGCACGCTTTACATGAACTTCCTTACCGACCTGAATGCCTTTGTGGAGGCGAACCAGTCGGACGAGAAGCTCGGCAAGTACGTCGAGAGCCTCGCCGCGGCCAGAGACTCCCTCGCGGATGTGACCAACGACTTCATGACCAGGTCCATGAGCGGGGACGCGCTCTTCCCGGTCTCCTACGCCATGCCCTACCTGAACTCGTTTTCCGAGGTGGTCTGCTCCTGGCTTCTGCTCGAGCAGGCACTGATCGCCCAGAAGAGACTCGACGAGATCTGCAGCGAGAAGGGGGCCAACGATCCGGAGGCCGTCAAGGCCCTGGCCGAGGAAAACGATGAGGCGAAGTACTACGCAGGGAAGATCGCCTCGATGAAGTTCTACGTGACACAGATCCTGCCGCACGTTCAGGCACGAACAGCGAGCGTGAAGACCGAAGACACGACGATCCTGGACGCTGTTCTGTAAGAAGCGGCTCGGAAACTCTGCCTACTCAAAGGGGCTCACCAGCGGCGAGCCCCTTTTTCTTTGCACTTCCCCGCAGAAGCGCAGGCCCTGTCATTCCTGAGGTGTGGGGCCTCTCCCCTGGAGGAGGATGCCCAGCCCCGCGGCTGCATACAGACAGAGGGCGAGCAGGTAGAGCGCCTTGATCCCCAGAAACATGCTGGAATACTCGAGCAGCCCGCCCACGACCGCCCCGAGGAGATTCCAGCCGAGGGCAACGGCGGAATCCTTTTCCTCCTGGAAGCAACTCGCGAACAAGCCGGAGGCAAACAGGATGGGAAGGCCGGTGAAGATCATGGTCACCAGGTCCCGCACGAGGGGGTCCTCCTCGAGCAGTTCCCGCACGGGTATCCCGTAGCACAGGAGCAGGCTCGCAACGAGCCCCACAAAGAAGACCCACCGGGGGAAGGACGGAAAACGAAGAACCAGCAGGTTGGCAAGGAGGATAACGATCATGATGCCGAGGATCACGAACAGGTTCACCGACCAAGTGGACCCAAAGAGGAGGGAGAACTCGGTAATGCTCTTGGTTTCCAGAAGCAGAAAGGCCGAGCCCAGGAAGAACATCACGGGCCGAGTGCCCTGCAGGAAATTCCTGCCCACCGCGGCCATCACCCCGAAGACGGCGACGATCAGGATCATGGCGAGAATACGAAAGTAGTGTTGGGGCACAGAGGGGTTGCGAAGATACAGAAAGGGCCAGTTGTCCGTCGGCAGCCTGTAGGCCCCTCGGATGAGAGGAGAGGAAGACACGATCCCTCCCGGATCCGCCATGGGGGCACCGTCCTTGCGGACCAGCAGGGAATGGTTGAAATGACGGTACTCGGGCAGGAAGAGGACCAGCGGGGCCCGGCCAAAGGTCTCTTCCACGAGATCGTGCAACCGCGTGGCGATGTAGTCCTTCATGGCGAGGAACTGGAGGAGGAAGACTCCGTCTTCCTCGAGCAGCCTCTTCACGTCCTGCAGGGCCTCCCGGGTGTAGAGATAATTGTCGAGCCGGATGTTCGACTGACCGGCCAGGATGGTGTGGCTGTCCAGGGTGGCGTATACGATCAGGTCATACTTCTTCGTGCAGTTCTTCAGGTATACGCGCGCGTCCGTGTTGTGGGCCGTGACCCGCTCGTCCCCGTACGGACGGTTCGGGTGATCCCCGATGCCTATGGAAAGGATGACCGGGTCGATCTCCACCGCGTCCACGTGTCTGGCCCCGTTCAGGAGCGAGACGGCCACGTCGTTGCCCGTTCCCGCGCCCAGGATGAGCACTTCCTCCGGCGGGTCGATCAACGAATAGGGGCGATGGTAATCGCTCGCGAATTCCTCGTAGAAGGGGGGGCGATCCTTTTCGCCGAGCCCCATGTCCACCATGTTCTGATGGAAGCCGTCGTTGACGAATATGGGCTTGCCCGCCCCCGGGCGGTTGCTCTTCGTGATCTTGTAATAGGGGGACCAGGTAACCGTGCCCCCTCCCCAGTCCTCGAAATAGGCCATGGAGGCGTTCAGGATCATGATCAGGGCCGAGCCGATCAGCAGTCTGCGCTTCTCCCGCACCAGGCCGACGAAGACGACCCCGCCGATCAGCACCCAGGAGAAGGGAGGCAGGCAGGTGCGGCTCATGATCGCGAACACCACGATCCCCAGGATCGACCCGACAATATCCAGGCTGTAAGCGACCAGGGGGCGGTACCTGGGAAACTCCCTGCCCAACCCATACCCGAGGGGCACGAAACAGGCCGTGGTCAGGATGAAGAAGACCGTGATCACCCAGAAGATGCCGACCGCCTTGACACGGAGGTTGTGGATCCCGGTGGCGGGCCAGAAGAACTCTCCCTGCCCTGTGAACGGCTCGACCTGATAGTTGGAGAAGTAGTGCACGCACACGAAGAGGATATAGAGAAGGAAAGGAAAGGCGGGAACGATCCAGTCCACCCGCCTCCGTCGTGAAAGGATCGCGCCGACTCCCATCCCGAGAAAGGTCGCGATGATCGTCAGGTTGGCAAAGTAGGACGTGGCCTTCACGTGGGCAGGGATGTAGCGAATCAGGGCAAACTCGAAGAACAGAATCAGGAAGCTGAACAGGCAAAGGCGCATGGCGCAGTATCCTCCCTTCCAACCTCGTTTTCAAGCGCACTTTGGGCACGTTCTTTATTTCGTCAACTTACGCAATAAGTTTACAGAATAGAGAACGTCCCCTATTTTTCAAGGGATAGAGCCCTGCGAAGAAAGCTGCTAAGATGCGGATCGGATATGGAAAAAGACACGAAACGCGTCTTCCTGGTCATTCTGGACGGTGTCGGCATCGGCGCCCTTCCCGATGCAGCGGCATACGGGGACGAGGGTGCGAACAGCCTTCTCCACTGCTCGGAGAAGGTCGGCGGGCTGCCTCTCCCCTGCCTGGACGGACTCGGGCTGGGAAAAATCGCGGAGAGAAAGGGTTCTGTCAGGGAGCCGAGACCGGCAGCACACTTCGGCATCATGCAGGAGGCATCTGCCGGCAAGGACACCCTTACGGGCCACTGGGAACTGATGGGGCTGATCACGTCCGAACCGTTTCCCACCTTTCCGCACGGTCTCCCGGAGGCAATCCTGAATGCCTTCGAGGAGAGGACGGGATGGGCGCCCCTGGGGGGGCACCCCGCCTCGGGCACGGAGATCATCGAGGCGCTGGGCAGAGAGCATCTGGCATCCGGGAGGCCCATCGTCTATACCTCAGCGGACAGCGTCTTTCAGATCGCGGCCCATCTCGACAGGTTCTCCTTGAAGGCCCTCTACGGGATGTGCGAGGAGGCCAGGGAGGTCGTGACCCCTCACGGGATCGCACGCGTGATTGCCAGGCCCTTCGCCGGGAAGCCGGGCCACTTCCATCGCACCGCAGATCGCAAGGATTTCGTCTTGCCTCCTCCCGGACAAACCCTTCTGGACGTCCTAGGCGCCCGCCACATCCCCTGTCTGGGCATCGGGAAGATCCGCAACATCTTCGCAGGCAGGGGCATACCCCATTCCCTTCCTGCGACGAACAACCAGCAGGGGATCCGGAGGATCGAGGAGGCCCTCGACCAACATCCGGAAGGGCTGGTATTCATCAACCTCAACGATTTCGATACGGAGTACGGCCACAGGAGGAATGCCCGGGGGTATGCAGAGGCCTTGCGCGCGCTGGACGATGCCCTCCCCCACCTGCTGGCCGGCTTGAGAAAGGGAGACATCCTCATGCTGACGGCAGATCACGGCTGTGACCCGACCCATAGGGGAACCGACCACACCCGTGAGTTCGTGCCCCTCCTCGTGCACACGAAGGGTTGCAGGGAGGGGTCTTTTCTTGGCGTACGCAAGAGTTTCGCCGACGTGGCGGCCACCGTGGCAGAGGCCTTTTCCCTTCCTTGGGATTCCTCGGGAGAGAGCTTCTTCGGATGCCTGCAAACCGCTTGAACAAGGAGTGCGACTTGTCAGAGATCTCACGGCCCGATGAGGACCCACGCTTCAGGTCCACACAGGCGATCCGGGGGACGCACCTGAACAACACGACCGATCTCCCCCTTTCCCGCACCCGCATCCTCCTCGTCTTCTTCGTGCTGGGGGCCGCACTCTATTTTCAAACCCTGGGGTGCCCCTTCCTCTGGGACGAATACCGCCTCATCCTCGGCAACGCCCAGGCCGGGGCCTTTGACTGGGCCAGCCTCCCGGACCTCTTTTCCCAGCGCTATTTCCATCTCCCCGGGTCCTATAAGGACGATCTCCCCCTCGATCTGCCCTATTATCGACCCGTGACCGTGCTCCTCCACGGGCTCACCTACAAGGCCGTGGGCCCCTTCTTCCCGGTCTATCATCTGGAGAGTATTTTCTTACACGTGGGGAACGGACTGCTCCTCTTCTCCCTGTTCTCCATCCTGCTCCGCAGGCAGTCGGCGTTCCCGAAGGACGAATCGATCGCCCTGGCCGGTGCCCTTCTCTTCTTCGTCCACCCTCGCAACGTGGAAACCGTGTCGATCATCGCGAACCAGACCGGGCTGCTCTGCGCCTTCTTCTGTCTTCTTTCCCTCGTTCTCTGGGCAAGGCTCCTCGAGGGGACACGCCGTCCCCTTTTTCTCTACGGCCTTTCCCTGCTCGCTTTCCTGTCGGCCATGCTCTCCAAGGAGACCGCCTATGGGGTGCCTCTCGTTCACGGTCTCGTCTTTCTCCTCCTGCGTCCGAGAGACAAGAAGGCCCTCATGCTGCTCACCGGGTTTTTCCTCCTGCCCGGCATCCCCCTTGTCGCCCGGCAGGCATTCGTGGGAGGCCAGTCGATCTTCGCGGCCCTGGCCAAGCAGCTCTCCCGACAGGGGGCGGGTGGGGGCTATGTCGCTTCGGTCCTGGGCCTCCTGTTTCACCAGCTGTACGCGTGGCTGATTCCTCTGCGCACCGAATTGTTCCAGTATCCGTTTTCGCTGAGCGAACTCTCTGTGGGACAGATCCTCCTGCCTGTCCTCGTGCTCCTCCTGGTCGCGTGGCGCCTGAGGAAACACCGGGACATCCTTGTCTTCGGGTGCGGCTGGTTCTTCGTCTTCTATCTGCCGTCCTCGAACCTCATCTCCATCGGAACCCTGCCCGGCGGGGACCTGAAGGCGGGCGCCCACCACCTGTACCCGGCTCACGCCGGGCTGTGCCTGTTCCTCGCCGCATCCATCCTTCTTCCTCTGAGGCTTTCGAGAACCGGTCGAATGCGATGGCTGGCCCTGATGCTCCTGGTTCTCCTCATGGGCGTGCAGTCCTTCCGATTTACAGCGCACTATCGCAGCGCCGACCGCTTCTACCAGACCCTGTTGGAACGGCATCCCGGTCACACCGGGGCCTGGACGAACTACGGCTGGCACAAGCTCTACATAGACAAGGATCCCGAGGCCGCGGAACGGATCCTGCTGGACGGGATCGAGGTCGTCGAGGCTTCCGGGAACGAGACGGCCAGAATGGACTTCATGCACAATCTCATGGTCCTCTACCTGGAAAACGATCACCCGGTGGAGGCGGAAACGATGCTGCAGTGCATCACGAACCCCTGGGTTGTCCGGCTGAAGGGCAACATCTACTTCTGGCACGTCGTCCGGCGGATGGACAGGCCTTCGGAGAGTCCCGGAGACCAACAGAGGGAGCCCCCGGGCCAAGGCGGATGAGGGCTGGGCCCGCCTTGTTGACAACAAACCCCTTTTCCCTTATATTTCCTTATGTTATGAAGGTATATTACGATCTGAAAGAGTGCGAGGAATCGCTTCCATATCCGGTGGTAACGCTGGGAAACTTCGACGGAATCCATCGCGGCCACCAGGAGATCTTCCGCATGCTCCGGCTGGAGGCGGAGGCGAATAACGGGACCGCGCTCGTCATCACCTTCTTCCCCCACCCCTTGAAAGTCCTGCATCCGGACCGCCCCCCCCGGTTGATCACGAACCTCCAGGACCGGGTCGAACTGATGGAATGCTGCGGCATCGACCGGGTCCTCTGCCTGCCCTTCAACGAGGAGTTTGCCGGTTGGGACGCAGAGCGCTTCGTTCGGGAAATCCTCGTCCAGAAGCTGGGCATCAAGAGGGTGCTGGTCGGTGAAGACTTCCGTTTCGGGAAGGACCGGGAGGGAGGCACCAATTTCCTGACGAAGAGGGGGCAGCCCTACGGTTACACGGTCCGGAAGATCGACCCGGTGCGAGTGGACGGCCTGGAGATCAGCAGCACGCGTATCCGGCAGTCGATTCAGGAAGGCCGCATCCGGGAATCGAACGCCATGCTCGGCAGGCCTTACAACATCTCCGGAACGGTCGTGACGGGCGACAAGAGGGGAAGGACCCTGGGGTACCCCACGGCGAACCTGGGGACCGAGGCCGAGCTTCTACCGCCAAACGGCGTTTACGCCGTACGGGTGGTTCTCGGGGAAGATCGCCTGCCCGGCGTCGCCAGTCTGGGTATCAAGCCCACCTTTGCGGGCAGGCAATATTCCATCGAGGCCCACATCTTCGACTTCGATCAGGACATCTACGGACAATCTCTGAGGCTGGAATTTGTGGAACGGATTCGTGAGGAGAAATCCTTCCCGGGCCCTGACGCGCTGGTAGAGCAGATCCATCTCGATGCGCAGCAGGCACGTCGAATCCTTGAGCAGGACCCCCCTGAGGACTGCAATCCGCCCAATGAAGAGAAGACCGGAACCCTCTCCTGATGCGGCTTGCACCGCAAGGTGAACGGTGACTCCTCGAGACAAGGCAGAGAACCGACCCTGCATCGGCGCGGAGGCCGTCTTTGACTGGGTTGTCCGGCAATCCCAGGAGGGCGCGCGCCTGGACAAGTTCCTGCTGGAAACGGAACAATTCGCCTCCCGCCATCAGATTCAGAAGCTCATCGAAAACGGTTCGGTCCGGGTGGACGGTGCCCATGCAAAGGCGTCGTGTCGGCTGAGGCCCTTGCAGGCCATACGCGTCGAGGTCCCGCCTCCCACACGGATCGAGTCCCCCCCGGCACCGATTCCCCTCGACGTCCTGCACGAAGACCAGGACCTCCTGGTCGTCAACAAGCCCGCCGGCATGGTCGTACACCCCGCCGCAGGTCACTCGCGGGACACCCTGGTCAACGCCCTGCTCTTCCATTGCACCGATCTCTCCGGCATCGGGGGAACGCTTCGACCCGGTATCGTCCACCGGCTGGACAAGCAGACCTCCGGGCTTCTCGTGGTTGCCAAGGGGGACAAGGCCCACCTGGCCCTTTCGAAACAGTTCAAGGCCCATTCCATTCTCCGGGAATACGTAGGGCTCGTTCACGGCAGCCCTGCGGACGAGGGGGGGAGCGTGGACCTGCCGATCGGAAGGCATGTCACAGAGCGCAAGAAGATGTCGAGCCGAACCCGTCGAGGCAGGCATGCGGTAACCCACTGGAGGGTGGAACAACGATTGGAGAACTTCACCCTCCTGAGATTCACCCTGCAGACGGGAAGAACACACCAGATCCGCGTCCACATGTCGGAACGGGGGCACCCGATCGCGGGTGATCTCGTTTACGGGGGCAAGCGAACCCGGCTCAACCACCTGCCGGCAGCCCACCCGGACCGCAAGGCCCTGGAAGGCCTGGACCGATTCTTCCTGCACGCGGAGAAACTGGGATTCGAGCATCCCCATAGCGGGACCTCCCTTCAGTTCTCCTGCCCCCTTCCGGAAGAACTGGAAGCGATCCTCCGCTCGCTCGCCCCGAGGAAAGGCTCGTGAAAGAAACGAATGCCGGAGGCGTGCGCTACTATTCCGTTCAGGCGTGGAACGCGCAATCCACGGTCGTACACGGGCTGTTCACCCGAACCGGGGGCGTCAGCCCATCTCCTTACGCTTCCTTGAACGTGGGACCAAAAGGGGGCGACTCCCTTGCCCACGTGCGGGAAAACCTGGAGCGGGCCGCCATGGCCCTTTCCATCCCCGCAGACAGGATCCTCTGTGCGGCCCAGGTCCACGGCGATCGGATCCATCAGGTCTCCGGCGGCGAGCCCTCGATCTTCGGGCCCGACG
>Ga0180430_10002823_pt1 | contig 15367 bp, 12 predicted proteins | sample SS_ome_9_FD_132999 | JGI IMG/M metagenome (GOLD analysis project Ga0180430, IMG submission 132999) | Hypersaline lake sediment archaeal communities from the Salton Sea, California, USA - SS_1_S_2 metaG | ecosystem: Environmental > Aquatic > Non-marine Saline and Alkaline > Hypersaline >... | reverse complement strand
CATGGCCGCCGTCGGTTACCACTGGCGGGCGCTCGACACGGTCCCGGAGCTGCGCGCGCGACTCGCCGACGGCCCGCCGGTCGCCATGGTCACCGGCGCCTGGCACTCGAGCACCCCGCCGCCGGCGTGGTGGCGATCGCAGGCGCGCGGCGGCGGGCAGTTCGTCGAGCAGGCGACGCACCTGCTCGACCTGGCCCGACACCTGCTCGGCGAGGCCGTCGTGACGCACGCGGTCGCCGACCGCCGTGAGCGGCCGCGCTTCCCCGACGCGGACGTCGCCGACGTCGCCGCCGCGACCCTGCGCTTCAACACGGGCGCGTTCGGCGTGTTCACAGCCACCTGCCTGCTCGGCGGCAGCGACCGCGTCGAGCTGCAGCTCGTACGCGAGGGCGAGCTCATCACCATCACCCAGGGGTCGGTGGTCTACGACGACGGGCGCGAGCGGCACGAGGTGCGGGTACGCGGGGACCCGGTGGCGACCGAGGACCGGGCGTTCCTCGCGGCAGTGCGCGCCGGCGAACGTGGCGTGCTGGTCTGCGACTACGCGGACGCTCTGCGGACGCACGCGCTCGCGCACGAGGTGGTGGCGGTGGCCGGGTGAAGGGATCGGCGGCTCGCGCCTAGCGCGACGGGGAAGGCGTCTGCTGGCCTCGCGAGCGGCATGGAGTAGTGCTCGTCAGGTGGGCCCGCCACCGGTGGGGCGCGCTCGGCGCGCCTTAGCGCACCGTCGGCCGCGCCTGCGGAGCCTTGCTCGGCCCCGCGTCGTCGCGCACCACGGGCCACGCGTCGACCCAATCGATCGGGTCGATCAGCACCGGCCGCCGGGTGGCGCCGGAGCGCAGGTTCGGGCGCGCCGGGTCGATCGCGTGGTACACGATCCAGTCGACGCCGGCGTCGTCCGTGGCGACAGCGTTGTGCCCCGGCCCGACCCAGTCGTCGTTGCGGAACAGGACGACGTTGCCGCCGCCGTAGCGCAGGTCGCGCCCGAGGGCGTCGACGTAGGGTCCGAGCAGCGACTCGGACCGCCCCACCCAGGTGATGTACGTGCTGTCGGCGCCCTCGCAGCACGAGCCGGACGACAGGAACAGGTAGAAGAAGCCGTCGCGCCGGATCACGTACGGCGCCTCGAAACGCTCGTCGGCCAGACGGACCTTCTCACCGACGACGCCCTCTCCGTCCTCGGCGAGGCCGATCGCGTAGATGCCGTGGAAGCTCCCCCAGATCAGGGTGCGCTCGCGCCCGTCGACCCACACGAAGGGGTCGATCGAGTTGCGCACGTCGACGTCGTCGCTGCAGAACAGCGGCCGGCCGAGATCCGCCCACGGGCCGGCGGGGTGCCCGGCGGTGGCGATGCCGATGCAGGGGTTGGGGTCGCCCCAGGTGCTGTAGGCGTAGGTGAGCACGTAGCGCCCGTCGAAGCGGTGCACGTCCGGTGCCCACAGGAAGCCCTGCGCCTTCCAGCGCGGCGGAAGGACGAACGCGTCGCCCACGAAGATCCAGTCCACCAAGTCGGCGCTGCGGAAGACCGGCAGGTAGTGCTCGATGCCGTCGTCCCAGCGGTCCTGGGTGCCGAACAGGTACCAGTCGCCGTCGTCATGGCGGACCAACGCTGGGTCGGCCGCGACGGGCTCGATGACGGGATTGACGAACGTACCCTCGGCCATGGCGGCGCCTCCGATCCACAAGGCGAGGAGCAGGAGCCCCCTCATGCGACGTCTCCCGAGAGGCCGGCGGCCGCCGCCTCGCGGAAGGCGTCCGCGGCGTCGGTGGGCGCGCGGTCGGCGGTCGTCGGGCGAAGGTGGTAGAGACCCGCCGGGCAGACGGTGCCCTTCAGGTCGGTGAGTAGGGAGTCCCAGTCGACGTGGTCGAACAGCGGCCACCAGGTGTAGCCGAGGACGGGGATGCCCTCGGCGTGCGCCCCACGGAGTTCACGCACGTTCCAGTCGATCCACGCGCGACGGGTGTCGTCGTCTCCCGACGCCGAGGACTCGGCGACGAACAGCGGCCTTCCGTAGCGCTCGAAGAATGCGCGGCAGGCCGCATGGACGCCGTCACGGATCTCGGGCGTCGCCGTGAGCTGGACCGTGGCGCCGTCTGGACCACGGCTCAGCACGTGCTCGGTCTGCGGGTAGTAGTCGAGGCCGATCACGTCGACCCTCACGGGGTCATCCACCAGGTCCGCCTCGGGAAACCCGGCCTCTCGTAGCCACGCGTGCGTCTCACGCGCGTGCGGCCCGCCCAGCAGCAGGTCGAAGGCCGCGTAGCGCTGCAGCGTCCGAAACTCGGCCTCGGACCGCAGCGTCGGGTCGTCGGTGTGGAAGGTGTCGGCCCCGTCGTTGAGCCAGATCTCCGTGTCGGGGGCGGCGGCGTCGATCGCGCGGATCGCCCGCCTCAGCCCGACGACGATCGGGTGCAGCAGCCTGGCGAAGCCCTCGCTGCCCGGAAGATGCGGTGGCCAGATCGCCTTGCCGGCGCGGAAGTAGGTGGTGATGTAGGGCTCGTTCAGCGGGGTGATCTTGCGCACGCGGCCGCGGTAGCGGGCGGCGAAGGCACCCGCGTAGGCGGCGAAGGCGTCGGGGAAGGCTGGATCGAGGAAGCCGCCCGCCAGGTGCTGCGGCACCCCGAAGTGGACGAGGTCCCAGATCGGCTCGAGCCCGAGGTGCTCGAACTCGTCGACGACGAGGTCGACGGCACCCCAACGGTAGCGACCGGGCGCGACCTCGATCTCGGGCCAGGTGAGGCCGTAGCGCACGGCGTCGGCGCCGGTGTCGCGGGCGAGAGCGAGGTCCTCGCGCCAGCGCTCGCGGTGGCGCGTCCAGGTGAGCTCGTCCACGCCCATGTCGGGGATGTAGGCGTTCTCGATGCCCACGATCCAGCGGAAGCCCTCGTGCGGGATGGTCACGGCGATCACTCGTCCTTGAGCCCGGTCAGCGACATGCCCCGGATGAAGAAGCGCTGGGTGAAGAGGAAGGCGATCAGGATCGGCACCGAGGCGATGGCAGTGCCGGCCATGAGCTTGCCGTACGCGGTCCAGTAGCGGCTGCTGAACGAGGTGATCGCCACGGGCAGCGTCTGCATGTCGCCGTGGACGACGAACAAGGGCCAGACGTAGTTGTTCCACGAGGCCATGAACTGGAACAGCGCCAGGGTAGCCATCGGTGCGGTGAGGAAGGGCAGCAGGACGTAGACCAGGATCTGCAGGCTGTTGGCGCCGTCGAGGCGGGCCGCCTCCTCCACCTCGCGCGGGATGGAGACGAAGAACTGGCGCATGAGGAACACGCCGAAGGCCGCTGGCAGGCCGGGCCAGATCAACGCGTGGTAGGTGTCGATCCAGTCGAAGCGGATCATCATCAGGTAGTGCGGGATCAGGAAGATGACCCCGGGGATCATCATCGACGAGAGGATCGCCCAGAACCAGGTATCGCGCCCGCGGAAGCGCATGCGCGACAGCGGGTAGGCGGTCAGGACGGCCAGCAGCACCGAGAGCCCCGCGAAGGCGGTCGACGTGAAGAACGAGTTCCAGGTCCAGCGCAGGAAGGGCGCGTTGGGCGAGGCGAGGATCGTGCGGTAGTTCTCGAGCGTCGGCTCGTGCGGCCACCACTGCACGGGCTGGGCGACGGCCGCGGCCTCGGTCTTGAGCGAGGTGGCGATCATCCAGTAGATCGGCATGAGGAAGAGCACCGCTAGGCCGCAGAGCAGCGCAAAGCGGACGACGTCACGCCATGCCCGCAGGGCAGGGCGCCGGTACGCCGCGGCGGTCGTGGCGCCGACCTCGACGGGCGGGCGAACCGGAGCGCTGCCGATCACCGGACGCCTCGCCCGAGGTCGCGCAGTGTCAAGCGGAACTGGAAGGCCGTCACCAGCAGCAGCAGGAGGCCGAAGAACACCGACATCGCCGCGGCGGAGGCGAACTGGAAGTTGCTGAACGCCTCCTCGGTGATGAACATCATCACGCTCTGGGTGGTGCGCAAGGGACCCCCCGCGGTGATGACGTGTGGCTGCCCGAACAGCTGGAACGAGGCGATCGTGGTGGTCACCAGCGCGAACAGCGTGACGGGGTTGAGCTGCGGCCAGGTGATGTGCCGGAACTGGGCCCAGGCGCCGGCGCCGTCGATCATCGCCGCTTCGTAATAGACGCGCGGGATGGCGGCGAGGGCGGCACCGTAGAGGATCATGTTGAAGCCCACCGTCCACCAGATGGTGCCGACGACGATCGGCACCCAGGCCCAACCGACGTTCGTCAGGAAGGGCATCGCCTGCGTGAATGGGATGAGGTCGAGCAGGACGTTGACGAGGCCGGTCTGGTTCTCGAACATCCAGCGCCAGGTGAGGCCCATCACCGACACGGCCAGAATGGTGGGGAGGAAGAACACCGCGCGGAAGAACGCGCGTCCGGGGATGGGTCGGTCGAGCAGCAGCGCGAGCCCGAGGGCGGCCAGGAGTAGGGCCGGCACCGTCATCGCGGTGAACAGGGCCGTGTTCCCCATCGTCTTCCAGAAGAAGTCGAACTGCGGCGTGCCCGGCGTGACGAGCCGGGCGTAGAACTCGAGGCCGACGTAGCGCTGGACGTCGGACAGGATGTTCCAGCGGTGGAGGCTGACGTAGACCCCGAACGCCACCGGGTACACGATGAAGATCACGAAGAGGACGGCGTGCGGCAGAAGATAGGCGTACGGCACCAAGGCCGGCCCGCCGGTCGCGTGGCGGCGCCTGCGGCGTGCGCGGGGCAGGTCTAGGGCCATCGGGTCCTCCTCGTCAGGTCGTGGGGATCGGGCCTGGTTACCCGGGCCCGACCCCTCACGCATGCCGCGGCTCAGCGCGGCGGCAGGCTTTGCAGGCCGTCGGCGATGCGGCTGGCCGCTTCGGCGACGCCGTCGGCGAGCGCCTGGGCGACGGTCTTGTCGCCAAGTAATGCGGCCTCGTAGGCGGCGTCCCAGGCGCCGCGGAACTGCGCCAGGAAGGGGAAGCCGGTGAGCACGAAGGTGCCCTCCATCGCCTCGCCCAACGCGGACATCGGGTTGCTGGCGTAGCCCTCCGAGGCAGCGACCGCGGGCTGCGTCGGCAGGCCACCGGCGGCCGTCCAGAACAGGTTCTGCTCGGGCTGGGTCATCCAGCCGATGAAGGTCATCGCGGCCGCCTGCTTCGCGGCGTCGGGACGCCGCTGCACGGGCGTGGCCAAGTGGCTCGAGCCGCCCCAGGTCGCGAAGCGCTCGTTCCCGAGCTGGGGAATCGCGGCGACGCCGAAGTCGAGCCCGGGCTGCTCGGCGTACTGCGACAGCATCCACACGCCGTTGAAGTTCATCGCGGCCTTGCCCTGACGGAAGGCATCGATCTCGCTGCCCTCGGTCGCGTTCTTGGGCGACACCTGGTGGACGTTCACCAGGTCGACCAGGAACTGCACCATCTCCTCGGCCTCGGCCGAGTCGAAGTTGGGAGCGTAATCGGCCTCGGCGCCGTCGACGAAGGTGACGCCGTTCTGGGCGGTGAAGGCGTAGGCGACGGTGCCGCCCATCCAGGGGCTGACGATGCCGGCGGCCCAGCTGGCGAGGGCGTCGCCGTCGAAACCGGCGTCACCAGGGTGGCGGCCGGCGGTGTCGGTCGTCAGGGCGCGGGCGGCGGCGAGGTACTCGTCGCGGGTCGTGGGCGGCGCCTCGGGGTCGAGGCCGGCGGCGGCGAACGCCGCCTTGTTGTAGTACATGACGACCATGACCGAGTGCACGGGCACCGCATAGGCGACGTCATCGACCACGCCGGTGTCCCACAGCGGGCCGAAGAAGCGCCCGGGGTCGATGTCGGCGGCGGCCAGGGCGTCGGGGGACATCGGCGCCAGCGCGCCGCGCAGGATGAAGCCGGTCACGACGTCCTCGTTGACGGCGACGACGTCGGGCGCGCGGCCGGCGGCCACCGACGGCTCCAGTTGTTGCCACAGGTTGCCCCAGGGGATCGCCTCGGCGGTGACGACGATGTCGGGGTGCTGGGCGTTGAACTCGGCGATCAGTTGCTCCATCAGTGGCATGTCGGGACCGGTGAAACCGTGCCAATAGGTGAGCTCGGTCTGGGCGGCCGCGGCGCTCAGGAGCGCGGCGGCGAGGAGAGCAGCGAGGATACGTCGCATCATCATGGTGTTCCCTTCGGAGAGCTTGACGGGTTCGTACGCGCGGGCTTCGATCGGTCTCAGTCTGACGGATCCTCCTCTCCGCGCGTGGCCCGCGCCAGTGCCCCGAGGTCGGCCTTGGGCCGGCGGTCCATGGTCAGGAGGCCGTTCTGCTCCTGAAAGGTGTCGGTGAGTTGCGTGTAACAGAAGCCCGCCAGCGCCGATCGATGCACCGCGGCGAGCAGGTCGCGGTAGCGCGTGATCAACGCCTCCGCGCCGTCGACCTGGGCGTAGCCCCAGCCGAGGGCGCCGTTCTCGACGCGCACGCCGCCGAACTCGGTCAGCAGGACCGGGCCCGTGACGGCGTCGTCGTCGAGGACGATGCGCCGGCCGCCCGGGCGAAAACGCCGCAGCGTCTCGGCGAGCGCCTCCCGCGTGCCGTAGCGCGTGGTGAGCACCGCGGGTTCGCTGGCGTAGTCGTGCACGGTGCGCAGGTCACCAACGACGTTCTCCCAGCCGTCGTTGCCGATCACGGGCCGGCTGGGATCGAGGGCCTTGGCGAGGTGGTAGAGCGCCCGCACGGCGTGGCGTTGGTCGGCGCGCTCGGGCAGGTCGGGGACACCCCACGACTCGTTGAACGCGACCCAGGCGACGACGCACGGGTGTCCGGCGTCGCGCTCGATCAGCGCCGTCCAGACCGCGGCCAACCGCGCGACGGTCGTCGCCCCGTAGGCGTACGCGCTGGGCAACTCACCCCATACGAGCAACCCGAGCCGATCGGCCCACGCCAGGTAGCGTGGGTCCTCGAGCGTCTGGTGCTTGCGGACACCGTTGAACCCCAGGGCTTTGGTCAGTTCGACGTCGCGACGCAGGGCGCCGGCATCAGGCGCGGTGCGATGGGTCTCGGGCCAGTACCCCTGGTCGAGCACGAGCCGCAGCGGGTAGGGGCGGCCGTTGAGCAGGAACGCGTCGCCAGCGACGCCCACGGTGCGCATGGCGACGTACGAGGCCACGGTGTCGACGGCCTCACCGCCACACTCCAGCGTCGCGGTCACGTCGATCAGCGTCGGCCGCTCGGGACTCCACAGCAGGTCGCCGCGGGCGTCGTCGATGCCGGGGTCGGGTAGGTGGACGCGGCGTGTGATCTCGGGCCCGGCGACCGCCCAGCATTCGTTGGCCAGCAGGCGGTCGCCGACCGCGAGCCGCACGGCGACGCGCCAACCCGCGGTGGCCGGGGTCCCGTGCGGGATGCCGGCGAGCCGGAGGTGCAGATCGAGGGCGAAGGACGGAAGATCGGCGGTCGCGTCGATGCCCACCAGCCGCTGGTGCGGGACCGACTCGACCCAAACCGAGCGGGTGATGCCGCTGCTGCGCGGGTACCAGATGGCGTGCGGCTGCGGCTGCCAGTCCTGCTTGCCGCGCGGCGCCCCGAGGTCGAGCGGGTCGCGCTCGATGCGGAGTTCCACGACCGGCGCGGCCCCGGCAGCTGCGGCGCCCAGATCGACCTCGGCGGGCGTCTGAGCCTGCTCCAGGCGGGCGAGGCGCTCGCCGTCGGACCAGACGTCGACGCACCCGTCGATCCCCGATAGATGCAGCAGCAGGCGACGACCCGCGCCCGCCGCGACGGGTTCGAGCCGCCGCCGGTACCAGAGGACGCGGTGGTACGAGGCGTCGCCCACGCCGGAAGCTGGGGACTCGGGTGCGAACGGTACGAGGATGCGCACAGGGTAGGTGGTCGGCCGCTCGTGGCCGCTCTCGTCGCCAAGCCGGAAGTCCCACCAGCCGTCGAGCGGGCACCAGTCCCGACGGCGCAGACGCGGACGCGGGTGCAGCATCGGATCGAGCTCGCCATGGTCTTCGAGCGCTCCGGGCTCTCCGAGCCGGGGGGCCCCATCGATGGGTTGCGGGTGCGTCACGTCGCCACGCTCCTCGTCGCGTTCCGTGCCAGCGTTCGCTGTTTCGTTACGGGTTTGACTCTAGGGGCAGGGGTTGGACGTGTCAAGCGCCACCTGCAGAGCAGGCCGCAATCACGTCCTTCACGCATTTCACCGCAATCGACCGCCCTGGTAGCCCCCCACGTTTCGTGCTATGTTTTCCTGCAACACAGGCCGCGAGCGCTGGAGGCACCCATGCCCGACATCCCCACCCCCCGACACCTGGTCCTCGGCATCGGCGCGAACGGCGGCGACGACCGCCTCGACGCGGTCCTCAAGGCGCTGGCGTCCGAGCCGCGCCGTCGCATCCTCGTCCTGCTGGGCGACGCGCTCCACAACGTGTCCGAGATCGCCGCGGCGCTCGACCTGCCGGTGTCGACGGCCAACATGCACGTCGGCGTCCTGGAGCGCGCCGGCCTGCTCATCACGGACCACCGGCCGGCCGCCCGCGGCTCGCAAAAGGTGTGTACGCGCGCCTTCGACAGCGTGACCCTGCGCATGCCGACGCCCACGCCGGAGCAGGGATCGATGCTCGAGCTCGCCGTGCCGATCGGTTCCTACGTCGACTGCCAGGTCTCGCCCTCGTGCGGCCTCGCCAGCGCGGAAGGCATCATCGGGCTCTTCGACGATCCGGCCTCCTTTTACGACCCCGCTCGCACCGACGCCCAGTTGCTGTGGTTCCATCACGGTCACGTCGAGTACCGGGTCGCCCACCGCCTACCCCCCACCGCGATCCTGCAGAGCGTGCACGTCTCCGCCGAGGTGTGCTCCGAGGCACCGCTCCACCACGACGACTGGCCGTCGGACATCACGCTGTGGCTCAACGGCATCGAGGTCGGCAGTTGGACCTCACCGGCGGACTTCGGCGGGCAGCGCGGTACGCTGACCCCCGGCTGGTGGGAGGACCACAACAGCCAGTACGGGCTGCTCAAGGTCTGGCAGGTCAACGGAGAGGGCAGTTGGGTCGACGGGATCCGCGTCTCCGACGTCCGCCTGACGGCCCTGCGGATCCCCGACCGCCCGTACCTGACGGTCCGCTTGGGCGTGAAGCCGCGCGCCCGCCACGTCGGCGGGCTCAACCTCTTCGGCCGCCACTTCGGCAACTACCCCCAGGACCTGGTCGTCCGACTCAAGTACGCCTGACGCAGGGAGGCACGCCGCCGATGTTCGACCCCACCGACCACCCCCACCGCCGCTACGACCCCCTGCGCGACCAGTGGGTACTCGTGTCACCCCACCGCACGAAGCGCCCGTGGCAGGGCCAGACGGAGACGCCGCCCACCGACGAGAAGCCACGTCACGACCCCGACTGCTACCTCTGCCCCGGCAACACGCGCGCGGGTGGCCACCGCAACCCCGACTACGACGGCACCTTCGTGTTCACCAACGACTTCGCCGCGCTGCTGCCGGACGTGCCTCCGGCGCCCGCCGACCCGGACCCTCTGTTCCGCCTCGAGGCCGTGCCCGGTACCTGCCGCGTCATCTGCTTCTCGCCGCGCCACGACCTGACCTTCTGCCAGCTGCCCGTCGCCGACATCCGCAAGGTGGTCGACCTGTGGGCCCATCAGACCCTGGAGCTCGGCGAGCGCTACCGTTGGGTGCAGGTGTTCGAGAACAAGGGCCAGCTGATGGGCGCCTCGAACCCCCACCCCCACGGGCAGATCTGGGCCCTCGACGCGCTGCCGACCGAGGTCGCCCGCGAGGACGCCAGCCAGCGGCACTGGCTCGAGCAGCGCGGCGGCATCCTGCTGCTGGATGTCGCGCGTGAGGAGCTCGCACGCGGCGAGCGCGTGGTGGTGGCGAACGACCACTGGGTCGCGCTCGTCCCCTATTGGGCGACCTGGCCGTTCGAGCTCATGCTGCTGCCGCACGCCCGCCACGTCGCCCGCCTGCCCGACCTCACGGACGCGGAACGCGACGCCCTCGCCGACGTCGCCAAGCGCGCCTTCACGCGCCTCGACAACCTCTTCCGCACGTCCTTCGCCTACTCGTTCGGCTGGCACGGCGCCCCGTTCACCGACGACGCCGCCACCGACGCCTGGCAGCTGCACGCCCACGCCTACCCGCCGCTGCTGCGCTCCGCGACCGTGCGCAAGTTCATGGTCGGCTTCGAGATGCTGGCCGAGCCGCAACGCGACCTGACGCCGGAACAGGCGGCGGAGCGGCTGCGGTCGCTCTCGGACGTCCACTACCTCGAGGCCGAGCGATGAACGCCGCCCGCACGTCCGACGCCCACCCCCGCGAGCGGGCGGTCGCCGCCTTCCGTGCCACGTACGGCCGCGCGCCCACCCACCTCGTGCGCGCCCCGGGCCGCGTCAACCTCATCGGCGAGCACACCGACTACAACGATGGCTTCGTGCTGCCGATGGCGCTGGAGCGGGCCGCTTGGATCGCGCTCGCGCCCCGCGAAGACGGCGTGGTGCGCCTGGCAGCCGACGACCTCGACCAGCAGGGCACCTTCGCCGTCGCGACCGCCCGCTCGCGCGATGCCCGCGGCGACGCCCGCGACCCCCGGGGCGGCTGGCTCGAGTACCCCCGGGGCGTCGCCTGGGCCCTCCAGGACCTGGGGCACACGCTCACCGGCTTCGACGGCGCGCTCGCGTCCGACGTGCCCAGGGGCGCCGGTCTCTCCTCCTCCGCCGCGGTCGAGCTGGCGGTGGCGGCGGCCTTCGCCGCGTCCAGCGGGTTCGCCTGGGACCCACCCACGATCGCACGAGCGATGCAGCGCGTCGAGAACCTGTGGGTCGGCGTCCAGAGCGGGATCATGGACCAGCTGATCGGCGCCGCCGGCGTCGCGGGCCACGCGCTGCTCATCGACTGCCGTGACCTGAGCCTGCGGCCAGTACCGCTGCCCGACGGCGTCGCCGTGGTGGTGCTCGACACCGACACCCGCCGCACCCTCGTGGGCAGCGCCTACGACGATCGGCGCGCCGCCTGCACACGGGTGGCGCACGAGCTCGACGCGCGCGCGCTGCGCGACGCCGATGCCGACGATCTGGCCGCCGCCGCCGAGCGGCTCGACCCCGTCGACCTGCGGCGCGCCCGCCACGTGATCGGCGAGAACGCCCGCACGCTCGAGGCCGCCGACGCGCTCGCCGACGGCGACGTGGCCCGGCTCGGCCGCCTGATGGACGCGAGCCACGCGAGCCTGCGCGACGACTACGAGGTGTCGTCGCCGGCGCTCGACGCGATCGTCGCCGCCGCGAGGGCCGCACCCGGCTGCCTGGGAGCGCGCATGACCGGCGCGGGCTTCGGCGGCTGCGCCGTGGCGCTCGTGGGGCGCGACGACGTCGATGCCTTCGTGGCAACGACCGCCGACGCCTACCGCGCGGCCACCGGGAACCAGGCCCGCGCCTACGTCAGCGCCGCGGCCGCCGGGGCCGGCCCGGAGCCGCTGGACGGCGGCGCGATGGCCTAGGGCGCCTCGCCGGCGACCCCCAGGGGTGGCGCAACGACCGCTGCCACCTCGTCGATCGCTTCGGCCGCGTCGTTCTTGACCGCCGCCACCAGCGAGCGCCCCACCGCCCGCACCGCCGCCATCGCCGCGTCCTTGTCGACCGGCCCGACGCTGTGGCCCACGCGCAGGGCGAGCCAACTCGGCGCCAAATGCATGGTGTCGTTGACGTCGTTGTGGCCGCCCCCCTCGAGGACGAGGGCCAGCACCGGCGCCGCCGAGGCGTCGACGAAGCGCGCGAAGCGGTCGCCGTTGCTGAGCGCGAAGTAGCCGAGCGCCGGATCCGAGTCGATGACGACGAGCGGTCGCTCGCTACCCGCTTCCAGGCGCCCCGCATCGACCGGGCCCCACCACGGGTCGAGCGCCAGCACCGCGCCGCAACCGTCCCAGGCGTGGCACACGTCGACCGCGACGCCGCCGCCGGTCGAGTGACCGACCGCGACGACCCGCTCGACGTCGAGGGCACCGGCGAGCCGGGCGAGGTCGCCCAACGGCACCAGGTCCCGCAATGTGCGGAGCAGGGCCAACGTGTCGGCGGTCCAGCGCGACCCCAGCGCGGCGACCGCGTCGGCGTACCCCGGCGCGCTCGCCGCGGGCAGGCCGGCGTACGGCAGCGTCGTCCCGTCGGGTAGCGTCGTCCCGAGCGCGTCGCCCGGGTGGTCGATGGCGGCCACCACCACGCCGTGGCTCGCCAACTCCTCGACGAGGAAGGTGTTCTGACTACGGAAGCCACCCAGGCCGTGGTCGAAGGTGACCAGCGGCCAGCCAGACGCGCCGGGCGCGGGCGCCAACTCGGCCGACCAGGTCGCATGGGTACGGACCAGCGCGAGGTGTCCGAAGGCGAACGCCGGCAGGCCGCCGCTGGAGGCCATGGCCGGCAACACGATCTCGCCACGCTCGATCCATGGCGCGTCGGCCGCCGGGGGCGGGTCGGCGGCGACCGGGTACCAGAGGCGCACCATGCTGCGTCGCCCTGCCTCGACCGTACCGTCCGCCAGGACCGCATCCGGCAGCGCCAGCGCGAACGATACGGTCCCGACCGCCCAGGGACCCGTGGGGGCCGGGAGGACCGGCACCGGCAGCAGGACGGGAACGGCCGCGGTCGGAAGCCAGAGCAGGGTCCAGAGCAGCGCCCGACCCCAGGGACGCGGCCGCCGCCTGCGCCGGTTGGCGCCCCGTCGGCCGAGCACCGCCTTCGCGTGCGGCCGCTCCCAGGGCAGCAGGATCAGCGCCACCACTGCCGCGACGTAGGTCGGACCCAGCGACCAGCGCGGACCCTCGAGCGCGAGGTGCGCGATCCACGCGCCGCCGGCGGCGACCGCGAACGCGCTCCGCCAGACCGCGCCCGCCTCGCCCCGAACGAGCACGCTGAGGATGCGCCCGGCCACTGCCGCAATCAGTAACCACTCGAACGGCCTCACACGCCGCGGCCCCCGGCCGCGTCGGAGCCACCCAGCCGCAGCACCCCGGCCTCCGCGAGCTCGACGATCTCGGCGTCGCCCACCCCCAGCGCCTCACGCAGCACCTCGGCGGTGTGCTCCCCCAGCAGCGGCGACGGGCCCGGCGGCCGCGCCGCCGCCCCGAACGGGCTCGCCAGGGTCGCGATCGGGCCGGCGATCGGATCGTCGACCGTCGTCACCATGCCGCGCGCGGCCACCTGCGGATCGGCGATCGCCTCGGGGAGCGTCAGCACCGGCGTCGCGGGGACCCCCGCCGCCACCAGGCGTTCGACCCAGACGGCGCGCTGCGCCACTCGGAAGCGCTCCGCCAGCGCCCCCACCAGCTCCACACGGTGGCGCAGCCGAGCCGCGTTGGTGGCGTAGCGCTCGTCCTCAGCCCAGCCAGGCTCGCCCACCACGGCGGCGACCCGGGCGAACTGAGCGTCGTTGCCGCACGCCAGCACGAACGGCGCGTCGGCCGCCTCGAACGCCTGGTACGGCACGATGTGTGGGTGGGCGCTGCCCAGCCGCGCAGGCGCGACGCCCGTCAGCAGCGTCGCCTGCGCCTGGTTGACCAGGCTGGCGAGCGCGACGTCGAGCAGCGAGAGGTCGAGGTGCCGCCCGACGCCGCCAGCGTCGCGCGCCCGCAGCGCCGCGAGCACGCCCACCGCCGCGTGCAACCCGGTCAGCACGTCGATCCAGGCGACCGCCAGCTTGACGGGCGGGCCCTCCGGCTCACCGGTGGCCGCCATCAGGCCCGAGATCGCCTGCAGCGCAGCGTCGTACCCGGGCTCGAGCGCCCGCGGGCCCGTCTGCCCGAAGCCGGTGATCGAACAGGTCACCAGCCGTGGCTCGAGCGCCCGCAGCGTCCCGCTGTCGAGCCCGTACCGCGCGAGGTCGCCGGCCTTGAAGTTGTCGATGACGACATCGGCTCGCAGCGCGAGCCGGCGGACCAGGTCCGCGCCCCGCGGGTCCTTGAGATCCACGCAAACGCTGCGCTTGTGGCGGTTCGTGCTGAGGAAATAGGCCGAACGAGCCTCTTGGCTCGTTCGGTCCGCCAGATCGGCGGAGCCGCTCGGCAGATCGGCTCCGCCGATCTGCTTGGTGGATCGGCGCCATGGCGTCGATCCACACGCGAAAGGAGGCCCCCACCCGCGCGTGTCGTCGCCGCGCGGCGGCTCGATCTTCCACACCGTCGCGCCCAAATCGGCGAGGACCTGGGTGGCGTAGGGACCGGCCAGCACACGCGAGAGGTCGAGGACGACGACGCCGGAGAGGTCCACGCCGGAGTCTACCGCGGGCCCGCCGGCCACTGCCGTGCCGTTGCCGGAAGGCCGCTCGACGCGCCATCGGCGGCGACTGCGCCGTGCGGTGCCCGCGGCCTGACGTCGGGGCCCGCGTCAGCGACCCAGCAGGGCGAGCGCGAGGTCGGGCCGGTCGGTGATGATCCCGCCCACCCCCAAGTCGAGCAGCCGGCGCATCTCGGCCTCGTCGTTGATCGTCCATACGTCGAGCCGCACGTTGCGCTCGCGCAAGCCGCGCACCATCCGGGGGGTGACGATCTCGATCGAGCCCTGCCGCACGGGCACCTGGAACGCGTCCGCCGCCGGCAGCGTCCAGCGGCCGAGGAACGCCAGGTTGAAGGCGTAGAAGTCGCGCACCTCGCCCGGTCCCGCCGAGGTCGCGACCTCCGGACACGCCTGCCGGAAGGCCGACAGGTTCACGTCGTGGAACGACGCCACCATGACCGAGCCGACGCGGCCGGCGGAGCGGATGACCTCGCAGGTCAGTTCCGGCACGCGCGGATCCTGCGCCTTCATGTCGAGGTTGACGCCGATCGTCGGGAAGGCCTCGAGCACCTCGGCGAGGGTGGGGATGACGTGCCCCTCGCCGCGGTGGGGGAAGACGTCGGCGGGACCGCCCGGCGGACGCCAGCGGTAGGCCGCGTCCAGCGCACGGAGCTCGGCGAGGGTCATCGACGCGACCGCGCCGGTCCCGTCCGTGGTGCGGTCGACGGTGTCGTCGTGGATCACGACCACGACGTCGTCGGCGGTGACGTGGGTATCGAGCTCCAGAACGTCGACGCCCAAGCCTGCGGCCCCCTCGAAGGCGAGCATCGTGTTTCCGGGCCACAGGTGGTCGCCGCCCTGGTGGGCGTGGACGTGGACCCGGTCGGCCAGGAAGCCGGTGTAGTAGGGCCGCGCGTCGCGCCGCTCGCCGAAGGCGGCGCCGGCGAGGTAGACGACGGCGAGGACGGCGAACGACGCGATGAGGACTTGCATCAGGCGGTCGCGGCGGGTTCGGGCCATGGGAGGATCCTGCGCTCAGTCCAGGAAGTCCCGCAGCTTGCGGGTGCGGCTCTCGTGGTACTTGAGCTTGCGCAGCGCCTTGTTCTCGATCTGGCGGATCCGCTCGCGGGTGACGCCGAAGTGGCTGCCGACCTCCT
>Ga0180430_10002821_pt1 | contig 15373 bp, 11 predicted proteins | sample SS_ome_9_FD_132999 | JGI IMG/M metagenome (GOLD analysis project Ga0180430, IMG submission 132999) | Hypersaline lake sediment archaeal communities from the Salton Sea, California, USA - SS_1_S_2 metaG | ecosystem: Environmental > Aquatic > Non-marine Saline and Alkaline > Hypersaline >... | reverse complement strand
TGATGGCGGAGGTAAGAGTTGTCTTTCCGTGGTCGACATGACCTATGGTCCCGATGTTTATATGCGGCTTGGTCCTTTCAAATTTTGCCTTAGCCATATCTTTTATCCTTTCTTTGATGGTATATATCTATTTATATATTTAAACAGCAATGCTGCTTCCTTTATAACGGTTGATTATCTCATCTGCGATCCTTCCCGGAATAGGCTCGTATTTCTTGAACTGCATGCTGAACGTAGCCCTTCCCTGGGTCCTGGACCTGAGGTCGGTAGCATATCCGAACATCTCCGACAGCGGGACTTCAGACTTTATTATCCTGTTTTTATTCCTTAAGTCTACTGAAGATACCTTTCCCCTCCTGGAATTAAGGTCTCCTATGACATCCCCCATATATTCATCCGGAGCCACTACTTCCACTTCCATGACCGGCTCCAGCAATATAGGGTTGGCTTTCTTGGCAGCATCACGAAAAGCCTTGGAGGCGGCGATCCTGAAAGCCATCTCCGAAGAGTCGACTTCATGGTATGAGCCGTCCAAAAGTGTGGCCCTGACATCCACTACCGGATATCCTGCCACCTCGCCGGTTGCCATTGCTTCTTCTATGCCGCCCTCTATCGATTTGATATATTCCCGGGGTATGACCCCGCCCCTGGTCTTATCCTCAAATTCATATCCTTTTCCATACTCATTAGGTTCAAACTTGACCACCACATGGCCGTACTGGCCCCTGCCGCCGCTCTGCCTGACATATTTGCCTTCTACCTGGGTCTCCCTGGTAAGGGTCTCCCTGTATGAGACCTGGGGCCTGCCCACATTGGCATCAACCCCGAATTCCCTCATGAGCCTGTCTACGATTATCTCCAGGTGCAGCTCCCCCATGCCTGAGATGATAGTCTGGCCGGTCTCGGGGTCTGTCTCCACCTTGAAGGTGGGGTCTTCTTCGGTAAGGCGGGACAGTGATTTCCCCAGTTTCTCCTGGTCAGCTTTCGTCTTTGGCTCTATGGCTATGGAAAGAACCGGTTCGGGGAACGTGATCGATTCATATATTATGGGATGTCTTACATCGCATATAGAATCACCGGTATTGACATTCTTAAGGCCCACCAGCGCTACTATGTCCCCGGCATATATCTCCTTGAGCTCCAGCCTGGTGTTGGCATGCATCTCCAGCAGCTTTCCTATCCTGCTTTTCTTGCCCGAATTGGCATTAAGCACCTGGGTCCCGCTGCAGATCATCCCCGAATATAGCCTCAGATAACTCAGCCTGCCTACAAAGGGATCTGTCGTTATCTTGAATACCAGGCCCGAGAAAGGGGCGCTGTCGTCCACTTCCCTGGATATCTTTTCCTCTGTTTCCGGGTTTATGCCGGCAGGTGTGCCCACATCAAGGGGAGATGGCAGGTAGTCCACTACTGCATCCAGAAGAGGCTGCACTCCCTTATTCTTGAAAGCGGCTCCGCATACTACGGGAATGCCTTCCACATTGATGGTTATATCCCTTATGGCCTTTTTCAGTTCTTCCCCGGTTATCTCCTGGCTCTCTACATATTTATTGAGTATATCGTCATTATAGTTTGCAATATTTTCTATCAGTTCATGCCTGTATTTTTCTGCAGTAGGTACCAGTTCCTCCGGAATATCCTCATACTCGAACTTTATTCCCATCTCATCTTTATATATTATGGCCCTCATGCTTATAAGGTCTATTATCCCTTCAAACTTATCCTCCATACCTATGGGGATCTGTACCGGAAGGGGATTTGCATTGAGCCTGCTCTTCATCATCTCCAGCACATAGAAGAAATCAGCGCCGCTTCTGTCCATCTTATTCACAAAAGCAATACGGGGCACATTATACTTGACCGCCTGTCTCCATACTGTCTCTGACTGGGGCTCTACTCCGCCTACGGCGCAGAATACTGCTATCATGCCGTCAAGGACCCTGAGCGACCTTTCCACTTCTACAGTAAAATCGACATGGCCGGGTGTATCGATGACATTTATCTTATGGTCCTTCCAGAAGGCAGTGGTAGCTGCAGAAGTAATGGTTATGCCTCTTTCCTGCTCCTGTATCATCCAGTCCATGACAGCTGCTCCGTCGTGGACTTCCCCGATCTTATAGGTCTTTCCGGTATAATAAAGTATACGCTCGGTAGTAGTGGTCTTACCGGCGTCTATATGCGCTGTTATACCTATATTCCTGGTATTTTTTAATGATACCTGTCTTGTCATCTGTGAGTCACCTGCATCTGATACATCACCATCTATAATGGGCAAATGCCTTATTGGCATCAGCCATCTTATGGAGGTCTTCCTTCTTCTTGACACTGCTGCCTGTATTGCTGGCGCCGTCCAGTATCTCTGAAGCAAGCCTCTCCTTCATCGTTTTTTCTTTCCTTTTCCTGGCAAAACCCACGATCCACCTTATGGCAAGCGTATTCGCCCTCTGGGAAGATACTTCTATGGGCACCTGGTAAGTAGCGCCCCCCACCCTCCTGGGTTTGACTTCTAAAAGAGGCCTGACATTGTCCATGCACTTGTCCAGTATCTCAAGCGGGTTCTCCTTTGTCTTTTCGCCTAATATCCCCAGGCTTCCGTAGACTATATCTTCCGCTTTGCTTTTCTTGCCCCTTAGCAATATCTTATTTATGATCTGTCCCAGCAGCTTGCTCTTATGGACAGGATCAAGGTTGGTCTCTTTTTTTATGGGTCTGCTCTTTCTTGACATCAAAACTCCTTAAAACAAATTATTTAGGCTTTTTCGCACCATATCTCGATCTGCCGGACCTCCTGTCGTCAACTCCCGCAGTATCGAGTGAACCTCTTATTATCTTATACCTTACGCCGGGAAGGTCCTTTACCCTTCCTCCCCTGACCAGGACTATGGAGTGTTCCTGGAGATTATGTCCTATACCAGGGATATATGCAGTGATCTCCTGTCCATTGGTCAGCCTCACCCTGGCCACCTTGCGCAGGGCAGAGTTAGGCTTCTTGGGTGTAGTGGTATATACCCTTATGCAAACTCCCCTTCTCAGGGGATTTTCCTGCAGGGCCGGCGTCTTTTTCTTCTTTACAATTTTCTTTCTGCCTTTTCTTACCAACTGGTTAATAGTGGGCATAAGCACTCACCTTTACTAAAATTTTTCATTAATATACTTCGAGACAAAGTCGGGTAAAAAACATCCAAATCTTTGAGACACGAAAAAAGAATTTATCACTTACCCTATAAAATGTCAATAAAAAAAGTGGTTAAATTCTGTATTTAACAGGGCTTTTTAACCGTCTAGATATTGATCTCTATCTCCTTTGCATCATCTTCCTCAGACTCCTGAAGTATCTCTATCTCATCTTTTTCTTCTTCTCTGTAACCGGGATATGAAAGTCTCATATCCCTGAATTTATTCATACCTGTCCCTGCCGGTATGGCCTTGCCTATTATCACGTTCTCCTTGAGCCCGTGGAGGCTGTCCTTCTTGTTCTCAAGGGCAGCATCGGTCAGCACCCTGGTAGTCTCCTGGAATGAAGCAGCCGACAGGAAGCTGTCTGTTGCCAGCGATGCCTTGGTTATGCCCATAAGGTTCTGGGTAGCTGTCGCCGGTTTCTTCATGCTCGATATCAGGCTGTTGTTCTGCTTGTTAAACTGCAGCCTGTCTACTACCTGGCCCGGCAGGAAATCGGCATCGCCGGGATCGATTATGGTGACTTTCCTGAGCATCTGTTTGACTATTACTTCTATGTGCTTGTCATTGATCTCCACACCCTGTGATTTATATACATTCTGTACTTCTTTGACCAGGTACTGCTGGCATTCCCTGGTGCCGCTCACCCTGAGTATGTCATGCGGATTCCTGGGACCTTCTGTAAGCTGGTCGCCGGCCACCGCCTTGCTCCCATTATTAAAATTCAGTTTAGCCCTGGCAGGCACCTGATAAGCTTTCTCCTCTTTTCCGTCCTTGCTCTTTATGGTCACCATGCGGAACCTGGCATCAATGTCCTGTATATCCACCGTTCCTGATATCTCGGCAATAAATGAATGTTCCTTGGGCTTCCTGGCTTCAAACAGCTCCACTATCCTGGGAAGACCGCTGGTTATATCGATACCTTCGAAAGTCTTCTCGTGTTTATGGACATGGGTCTTCCTTTTGGCTGTCATTATCAGCTTGGCAAAGGTCTCTCCGGCAGATACATTGATATTCTTGTTCAGCTGGAGTATCTCGCCCTGGGGTGTAATGACATCTACAATATCTCCCCGCTCCATCTGTACCTGGAAAACCAGCTTATGAGGTATATGATCTATATTTATCTCCATTACCTCGCCTGTATCCCCATCGGTGAAATCATTTTTCTTAAGGCCCAGGTCTTTTAACAGCTCCTTCTTGAATACAAGTTTGCCTTCTACCGGTGACTTGATCGACCGCTGGATAACAGTGGAAGCCACACCGCCGGTATGGAAGGTCCTCATGGTAAGCTGGGTGCCGGGCTCGCCTATTGACTGGGCTGCTATGGTGCCTACGGCTTCGCCTATCTCAACCAGTTTGCCCGAAGCCAGATCCCGGCCGTAGCAATTCTGGCATACGCCCGATCCGGCTTCACAGTTCATGACAGAACGCACCCTTACATTCTCGATATTGGCATGGATCATCCTCTGCAGGTGCCTGTCCTGTATCTCTTCCCCGGCCTTTATGATCAGCTTCCCCGTGGCAGGGTTTTTTACCTGGTCGATGCTTATCCTGCCGACAAGGTTTGTATTGGGTTCTCCTTCAAGGGTCAGGACATAAAGGTATATTCCTTCCTCTGTCCCGCAGTCCTCAATGGTGACCATGGTATCCTGAGCTACATCAACCAGCCTCCTGGTCAGATATCCGGAGTCGGCTGTCCTCAGTGCCGTATCCGCCAGTCCCTGCCTGGCGCCGTGGGTGGAGATGAAGTATTCCAGGACATTCAGGCCTTCCCTGAAGTTAGATTTTATGGGACTGTCTATGATGTCTCCACGGGCATTTGCCACCAGGCCCCTCATACCTGCCAGCTGCCTCAGCTGCTTGATATTACCCCTGGCTCCCGAAGTCGCCATCATATAGACTGGATTGAACTTGTCGAAATTCTTTTCCATTGCATTGGCCACATCTTCATTGGCCTGGGACCATGTCTGTATCATCCTCTGATGCCTCTCAAAATCAGTTATGAGCCCCTGCTTGAAATAGTCTTCTATCTGTTCTATTTTCTTTTCTACTTTTTCCAGTATCCTGTATTTTTTATCCGGGACACTTATATCGTCTATGCCTATGGTAAGTCCGGACCTGGTGGCATACTTGAATCCGATAGATTTTACCCCGTCCAGGACTTTGATTATCTCAGACTGGGGATATTTTCCTATGCAGTCTGCTATTATGCCTATAAGCTCTTTCTTTGAGACTTCCTTATTGACGAACTTGTAATTATCCGGCAGTGCCTGGTTAAATATAATCCTGCCTGCAGTAGTCTTTACAGGTTTGTCCTCTATCTTTACCTTTATGGGCGTATGCAGTGATATTATGCCATAATCATGTGCATGCAGGGCTTCGCCGGGCCCGTTATAATATTTCTCATTATCGCTGGAGACCTCCCTTTCAGAGGTAAGATAATATACTCCAAGGATCATGTCCTGGGAAGGCACTACTATGGGCTCCCCGCTGGCAGGCGAAAGTATATTGTTTGCCGAGAGCATCAGTATCATGGCTTCTGCCTTTGCTTCATTAGACAGGGGTACATGTACTGCCATCTGGTCTCCGTCAAAGTCTGCATTGAAAGGTGGGCATACCATGGGATGTATCTGTATAGCCTTTCCTTCTACCAGTATGGGCATGAATGCCTGGATCCCCAGCCGGTGAAGGGTGGGGGCCCGGTTTAACAGCACGGGGTGGTTCCTGATGACATCCTCGAGTATATCCCATACTTCCTCGCTTTCCCTGTCGACCATGGTCCTGGCGCTCTTTACATTCTGGGCATACCCCTCATCAACCAGCCTCTTCATGACAAAAGGTTTAAAAAGTTCCAGAGCTATCTTCTTGGGAAGCCCGCACTGTCCAAGTTCCAGATAAGGATTGACCACGATCACGGACCTGCCTGAATAGTCCACCCTTTTCCCCAGAAGGTTCTGCCTGAACCTGCCCTGTTTTCCCTTGAGCATGTCGCTCAATGATTTCAGGGGCCTGTTTCCTGCGCCGACTACGGCACGGCCCCTTCTTCCATTATCAAATAATGCATCTACTGCTTCCTGGAGCATCCTTTTTTCATTGTTTATTATTATCTCGGGTGCATCCAGCTCCAGAAGCTTCTTGAGCCTGTTGTTTCTGTTGATGACCCTCCTGTAAAGATCATTAAGGTCGGAGGTGGCAAATCGTCCCCCGTCCAGCTGCACCATGGGGCGCAGGTCGGGAGGTATGACCGGAAGTATCTCCAGTATCATATAATCAGGCTTATTGCTGGAACCGATAAAAGCTGATATTATCTTGAGCCTTTTTATGCTCCTGCTCCGCTTCTGTCCCCTGGACTTCTTTATAGTGGCTTTCAGTTCTTCTGCTTCCTTCTCGCAATCTATGCTCCTGAGCAGCTCCCTTACGGCCTCGGCGCCCATGCCGCCATTGAAATAGTCCCCGTATACCGCCATCATCTTTTTGAAAAGGGCTTCGTCAGAGACCAGCATCTTCTCTTCCAGGTTGGAGAAAAACGTTCCCGCTCTTTTCAACAGGTCGATCTCTTCCTGATATATCTCGTCTTCCTCTTCCAGCATCTTCTCTGTCTCTTTTATAAGCTTTACCTTTTCCGATCTGGCTTTGGCGGCTGCGGCCTGCCTGTCAGATTCTTCTTTTGCGGATACTTCATCAATATCGGGGGCATCCTCTTCGTCAAGCTCTTCATCTTCAAGATCATCTTCGTCCAGGTCTTCTTCGTCCAGGTCTTCTTCGTCTTCCATCTTAAGCTCTTCTTCATCGATATCATCCCTGGCTTCGATTATCTCGTCTTTGCTGGCCTTTATCTCCTCGATCCGCTGCTGGTGTAGTTCCCCGGCTTTTTTAAGGGCTTCTTTTTCTATCTCCTTTAGACGGTCTTCGTCAGCCTTTATCTTTTCCCTGTCAACAGATGTTATTATATATGAGTCAAAATACAGTACTTTCTCCAGGTCTTTGGGGCTTATATCAAGTATGTATCCCATCCTTGAAGGGACTCCCTTGAAGAACCATATATGCGATACCGGGCAGGCCAGCTGGATATGGCCCATCCTTTCCCTTCTTACATTGGAACGGGTCACTTCCACGCCGCACCTTTCACAGATTATGCCCTTGAACCTGACTCTCTTGTATTTTCCGCAATAGCATTCCCAGTCCTTGGTGGGGCCGAATATCCTTTCACAAAAAAGTCCGTCTTTTTCCGGTTTCAGTGTCCTGTAGTTTATGGTCTCGGGCTTCTTTACCTCGCCATTGGACCATGAACTTATTTTTTCCGGAGATGCTAAACCGATCTTTATTGCATCAAAATCGCTAACATCTAGATTGATAACCATTTAATCAAGCCTTTCAAATATTTATTTAATTTATTCTTTTAACTCAGCTTCTTCCTTGCCTTCTTCTTTATCTTCTTTGCTTTTACCGGCTTCTATCTGTTTCTGCAGCTCTTTTTCTTCTTCTGTGAGTTCGCGCTTCTTCTTTTGTTTGTCTCTGGCACCGGCTGCCGTGGGGCTTTCTTCTTCCTCCTCTTCCTCCAGGTCCTGGTCCTTTTTGGCTTTTTTGAGCTCGTCAAGAAGTCCTTCGCCCTCCTCCAGGCTGATGCCCAGCTCTTCCACTGTCTTCATTATCTCATCTTCGGGCCTTGATACTTTTATCTGGCTGCCTTCTTCGGAAAGTACTTCCACGTCCAGGCCCAAACTCTGCATCTCCTTTATGAGGACCTTAAAAGACTCTGGTATGCCCGGCTTTTCTATATTCTCTCCCTTTACGATAGCTTCATAGGTCTTGACCCTTCCGGTGACATCATCAGACTTTATGGTAAGCATCTCCTGAAGCGCATAAGCTGCCCCATATGCTTCCAGGGCCCATACTTCCATCTCGCCGAACCTCTGCCCTCCGAACTGGGCCTTGCCGCCCAGGGGCTGCTGTGTGACCAGGGAATAGGGTCCGGTAGACCTGGCATGGATCTTGTCGTCTACCAGGTGGAGCAGTTTTAATACATAGGCATAGCCTACGGTTATTTCATCAGCCAGCTTCTCGCCGCTTCTTCCATCGTATAGGGTAGTCTTGCCGCTCTCGTCAATACCTACCTTTTTTAAAAGTTTCTTTATGTTTGACTCGCTGGCGCCCTCGAATATGGGGGTGGCCATATATACCGAATTGTCTTCCGCCCTTTCTTCTGTATCCCAGCCTTTCTTTGCCGCCAGGCCCAAATGTGTCTCCAATACCTGGCCCACATTCATCCTGGACGGGACTCCCAGGGGATTGAATATGATGTCGATGGGTTCTCCGTCTTCGGTATAGGGCATATCTTCTTCCGGCAGCACTACGGATATGACGCCCTTGTTCCCATGCCTTCCTGCCAGTTTGTCCCCAATGGATATTTTTCTCTTTTCGGCGATAAAGACACGCACCAGTTCATTTACTCCCGGGGGAAGGTCATGTCCGTCCTTCCGGGAAAATAACTGTACATCCACTACTTTTCCGCTTTCACCATGGGGGACCTTGAGCGAGCTGTCCCTGACTTCCCGCGCTTTCTCGCCGAATATGGCCCTGAGCAGTTTTTCTTCAGCCGTAAGTTCAGTCTCTCCTTTGGGAGTTATCTTGCCCACCAGGACATCACCGGGCTTGACTTCAGCGCCTATCCTTATTATCCCCCGGTCATCAAGGTTTTTCAGCATCTCTTCACCCACGCTGGGAATATCCCTGGTTATCTCCTCATTGCCCAGTTTGGTGGTCCTTGCTTCCACTTCCTGTTTGGAAATATGTATGGAGGAAAGGACATCTTCCTTTACCAGCCTTTCGGAGATTATTATGGCATCTTCGTAGTTGTATCCTTCCCAGGACATAAAAGCCAGCCGCAAATTCTTGCCCAGCGCCAGTTCCCCGGAACTGGTAGCAGGACCGTCAGCTATGACCTGTCCCCTGCTGACACTGTCGCCTTCTTTTACAACCGGTCTCTGGTTTATACATGTGCCCTGGTTTGATCTTTTGAATTTATAAAGCTCATGTATGACGCCCTTTTTCCTCTTATAGTCGATTATTATATGATCTGCATGGACTTCCCTTACTATCCCTTCTCCCATGGCCAGGATCAGGGTTCCGCTATCCCTTGCCAGCTCTTTTTCCATACCTGTCCCCACCAGGGGAGGTTCCGGGTCTATCAGGGGGACTGCCTGCCTCTGCATATTGGAGCCCATAAGTGCCCGGTTGGCATCATCATGCTCTAAAAAAGGTATAAGGGAGGCTGCCGCGCTGAATATCTGGCGGGGCGACACATCCATATAGTCGACCATCCCCGGTTCAGTGGAGATGATATCATCCCCAAGCCTGGCAGGGACCCTGTCTGACTTGAACCTGTATTTTGAGTCAAGCTCCTCGGTGGCCTGGGCGATTATAAAGTCTTCTTCCTGGTCTGCCGACAGATACTCTATCTTATCTGTTACCACACCCTTTTCTACCTTGCGGTAGGGGGTCTCTATAAAACCATATTCATTAAGTGTGGCAAATGTAGCCAGAGACCCTATAAGTCCGATATTCGGTCCTTCGGGGGTCTCTATAGGGCACATCCTTCCATAATGGGATGAATGTACGTCCCTTACCTCGAATCCGGCCCTCTCCCGGGACAGTCCTCCCGGACCCAGTGCAGAAAGTCTTCTTTTATGTGTTATCTCAGCCAGCGGATTTGTCTGGTCCAGGAACTGTGAAAGCTGCCCGCTGCCAAAGAATTCTTTAAGGCTGGCTACCAGGGGCCTGATGTTTATAAGGGATTTGGGAGTTATGGTATCCAGATCCTGGGTGGTCATCCTTTCCTTCACCACTCTCTCCATCCTGGAGATACCGATCCTTACCTGGTTCTGTACCAGTTCCCCTATATTCCTTATCCGCCTGTTGCCGAAATGATCTATATCATCTACTTCACCCATCCCGCCGATAAGCTGGACCAGGTACTTGATTATCAGGAAAATATCCCTGCTCTTAAGTATATATTTTTCATCGGGATCTATTTCCATCTTTTGGTCGATGGCAGCAAGTCTTTCCAGGATCTTGTCATCGACTTCTTCCATAAGCTTCTGGTCTATCTTGTAACGGCCTACTTTTCCGAAATCATATCTCTTGGAATTAAAAAACAGCGAATGGATAAGATTATTGGCGCTTTCAACCGTAGGCGGTTCTCCCGGCCTGAGTTTCTTGTATATCTCGATAAGCGCTTCTTCCTCAGTCTCGGTAAAGTCTTTTTCCAGTGTATTCTTGATGCAGTTTTCCTTATCATAGGGACCGAATAATTCCAAAAGGTCCGCATTATTTCCAAATCCCACGGCTTTCAGGAAAATAGTCAGGAGGAACTTCCTTCTCCTGTCTATCCTTACATAAGCGATGTTTTTCTTGTCTGTCTCCAGTTCTATCCATGAACCCCGGGTAGGTATTACCTTGCAGAGATATATATCCCTTTCCGTCTTCTTGTCTATGTCAGCATCGAAATAGACGCCCGGCGAACGTACCAGCTGTGAGACGACTACTCTCTCAGTGCCGTTTATTATGAATGTGCCCTTATCGGTCATCATGGGGATGTCCCCCATGAATACCTCCTGTTCTTTCATCTCGCCTGTATCTTTATTTATGAATCTTGTGATCACTTTTAAAGGGGCAGTATACGACATGTCTCTCATCTTGCACTCATCAGGAGTGGCTATGTCTTCCTCAAAACTGCATTCTATAAAATCAAGAGACATATTCCCGGTAAAATCTTCAATGGGCGAAATGTCTTTCAGGGCTTCCATCAGCCCCTCGTCCAGGAACCATTGAAATGATTCTCTCTGGATATCCAAAAGATGCGGCATCTCCATTATCTTCGGAACATTGCCGAAACTGTATCTTTGGAATCTCTTTGTCTTTTGCATTAAATCATTCTCCTCTTTGTCAGGTCTTTCATTGCGATCATGTAGTAAATTTTGGGATCAAAATAGTTTTAAAAAAAAACTTTTATATACAGCAGGATTTATATATAATACGTTCCTATACATATAATAGTAACAATTATCAGGAAAAACTGACAAACCACTAATATACCAAAATAATAATTTCTGTCAACTACTTTATTATAGTGGCATGGTCATGATCCTCTGCCGGCATAAAAGTCCCGTACATGACATAAAGGTATAGTCTTTTTGCTATACCTTTATACCTATTATTGTTTTTAAGGAAAGTTATTTTAATTCTACTTCAGCTCCTGCATCTTCAAGCTGTTTCTTGATCTTTTCAGCTTCTTCTGCAGAGACTTTCTCTTTCACTACATTAGGCGCCTTGTCTACCAGTTCCTTGGCTTCCTTGAGTCCCAGACTGGTTATCTGCCTTACTGCCTTTATGACTTCTATCTTTTTCTGTCCGGCAGATTTAAGCTCTACATCAAACTCGGATTTTTCCTCGGCAGGGGCTGCACCTCCGGGAGCTCCGGCTCCGGCAGGCGCTGCAGCCACCATGGCCTGTGCGCTTACATTGAATTTCTCTTCAAGAGCCTTTACCAGCTCCGAAAGTTCCAGTACTGTCATATTCTCCACTGCACTGAGTATATCCTCTATACTCTTGCTGTCCGAAGTCGACTTCTTGGCCTGGCTCTTTTTGGCGGTATCTTCAACGGCCGCTTTGGTCTCTTTTTTTTCTTCCTTTACCTTTTCGTCTTTTTTTTCTTCTGCCATTTCTCCTCCTGGGATCTATTGATTTGTCATATTTTCTTTTTTCAGCCTTACTGCATCAAGCGCCAATACCAGGTTCCTGGTAATGCCCGAAAGGGCATTTACCATACCCGAAATAGGTGACTGCAGTGCGGTGACCAGCTGCACCAGCAATATCTCCCTGGAGGGAAGATCTGCTATCCTGGCAATGCTTTCACCGTCGATAAGCGCATTTTCCATAATGCCCGCCTTAATGTTAAGGACTTTGAGCTCCCTGGAAAATTCTTTTAAGACCTTTGCCGTAGAGACCATATCTTTTCGGGCTACCACCAGGCTGGTGGGCCCTTCAAGTATCTTGCTGAGGTCTATGTCTGTAAATACTTCCTTTGCAGCAATAAGACCCAGTGTATTCTTTATTATCTTAAGATAAGCCTCTGCCTCTACAAGCTTATCCCTGACATCGACTGCATCCTGAGCCTTAAGGCCTGTATGGTCGGTGAATATAAGGCCTTCATTATCAGAAAAGATCTTTTTTAATTCTTCTACTTTTTCTATATTTTCTTTGTTGGGCACTGTGACCTCCATAAATAAAATAACCCTATTTCAAAAAAACGGCCCTGTGCGAGACAAGGCCTTCAAACTTTTCCTGTATCAGCCTCGGCAGGAGATTAAGCCTTTCAAAAGGCGCCTGCTTTCCCGGGCGGTTCCCTATGTATTGATCCGGACTGTTCCTATGCTACCTCTTCCTTTAAATTACCTGCTAAAGGATCTATCCTGAGGCTTGGCCCCATTGTCGATGATAAGAAGACCTTCTTTATATATTTTCCTTTGGCAGATGACGGCCTTGCTTTTAATATGGCATCCATAAATGCATTATAATTCTCCATCAGTTTGCCGGGCTCGAAAGAGACCTTTCCTATTAATCCGTGTATTACCCCATTCTTGTCAGTCCTGTATTCAAGCCTTCCGCTTTGCGCTTCCCTGACCGCCTTCTCTATCTCAAATGTGACTGTCCCTGATTTGGGGTTTGGCATAAGTTTCCTGGGTCCCAGTATCTTCGCCACTTTACCCACATTCTTCATCATGTCCGGGGTGGCTATGCATACCTCAAAATCCAGCCATCCTCCGCTTATCTTCTCTACCAGGTCTTCTCCGCCTATATAATCTGCACCGGCATCTTCTGCTTCCCTGGCCTTATCGCCCTGGGCAAAAACCAGTATTTTGGGTACTTTCCCGGTGCCATTGGGGAGCACCAGGGCTCCTCTTACGATCTGGTCCGCCTTCCTGGGATCAACACCCAGGTTTATACTGATATCCACAGCTTCATCGAATTTTGCCGTATGGTTGCCTGTGATCCATTCTAATGCTTCTTTTGGCTTATACAGCCTGGACCTGTCCAGGTCTTTTATCTTTTCTATATATTTTTTTGATTTTTTCAAAACTTACCGCCTTTGATCGATAAACCAGGTTTTTCTTATGATGCTACCTTTATGCCCATATTCTTTGCCGTACCGGCAATTATCTTTACCGCGGCATCAAGGTCTCGCGCATTCAGGTCTTTTAGCTTCATCTTTGCTATTTCCTCCAGCTGCTGCTTGGATATCTCTCCTACCTTCTCACGGTTCGGCTCCCCGGAACCTTTTTCCACATTTATGGCCTTCTTGATCAATACTGCAGCCGGCGGGGTCTTGGTGATAAAGGAAAAACTCCTGTCTTTGTACACCGTAAGGATCACGGGTGTTATCATGCCCTGCTGGTCGGCTGTCTTTTCATTGAATGCCTTGCAGAACTCCATTATATTCACGCCGTGCTGTCCCAGCGCAGGTCCTACCGGAGGAGCCGGATTTGCCTGTCCGGCCGGTATTTGTAATTTTACTTGTGCTAATATATCTTTTGCCATTTAGATCTGCCTTTGGTCAAACATTGGTATTATACATATTAGTTTAAATATTTCAATTAAATCTTTGCAACCTGGCTGAAACTCAGTTCTACGGGTGTCTGTCTTCCAAATATTGATACCAGGACCTTCAGCTTGCCCTGGTCCACATTTATCTCGGAAATGGTGCCGTCAAAATTGGCAAACGGGCCCGTGGTGACCTTTATGGGCTGACCCACCTCAAAATCGGTCTTCGGCCTGGGCTTGTCTGTGTCCTTCCTCTTCATTATCCTTCCCACTTCCAGATCGGAAAGGGGAACAGGCTTGTCCTTGTTGCCCACAAAACCTGTGACCCCGGGAGTATTCCTGACTACATACCAGGAATCATCATCAAGGTACATCTTTACCAGCAGATAACCGGGAAGGACTTTTTTGGAAGATATCTCTTTCTTGCCGCTCTTTATCTCTACTATATCTTCACGGGGGATATAGATATCAAATATCTTATCCTCCATATTCATGGACTCTATCCTGTGTTCCAGGTTCACTTTTATTTTGTTCTCGTAACCGGCATATGAATTTATCACATACCATCTTGGTCTGCTCATCACTAATTCCGCATCTATATTCTTGCCAGAAGTTCTACCAGCTGCAGGAATACAAAATCATATAATCCCAGCAGTACTGCAAATATCAAAATAGTTACCAGGACTACAGCAGTATAAGTAAGGAGAGCCTTCCTGCTGGGCCACGTTACCCTTTTCAGTTCATGAACCACATTCTTAAAAAATACTGCAATCTTTCCCGGAAGCCTTTTTAAGAATTTCCACAGGTTAAACTTTTCCCTGGGCTTTGGTGTAGGGGCTTTCCTTTCCTGGGTCATAGCCCTTTCCATCATAGCCTTCTTCTTGTATTTTCTGGATACTTTTCTTTTTGCCATTATTTTATAATCATCACATTTTCAAAACATCAGTTACTGGCAGGGCTGGAGGGACTCGTTCTTTCGTCTCCCTACGGTCGCTGCAGAGACGCAGACTCCCTCGACTTCGTCTCAGTCCGTCTTTTCGAGTCCACCCAAACGTGGATCCACCACGTTTGGCCACACAACCTCTGACTTACTAAACTATCAAAAAAACAGTTACTGGCAGGGCTGGAGGGACTCGAACCCACAACACCCGGTTTTGGAGACCGGTGCTCTACCAATTGGAGCTACAGCCCTATCTGGTCTCCTTGTGCACAGTGTGCTTCAAGCACCATTTGCAATATTTCTTTATCTCGATCCTGTCCGGATTATTCTTCTTATTCTTATCGCTGCTGTAGTTTCTTCTTTTACACTCAGTGCATTCAAGAGTTATTGTCTGTCTCATTTCTTATGCCGTTATATATTATTTACTATTAGAAAGCGCAAGCTAATAAGTTAGCACTATATCAATATGTTGTCAATAAAAATATCTACCTATTATATGAGCGATATCCCGGCTGCTTATTGGCCGGTATACGACTTATTCTAATATGGTTGTGACACTGCCGGCACCGATAGTCCTGCCGCCCTCACGTATGGCAAACCTTTGTCCTTCTTCCATGGCGATGGGGGATATCAGCGTTATCTCCATATCGGTATTAT
>Ga0180430_10002820_pt1 | contig 15376 bp, 18 predicted proteins | sample SS_ome_9_FD_132999 | JGI IMG/M metagenome (GOLD analysis project Ga0180430, IMG submission 132999) | Hypersaline lake sediment archaeal communities from the Salton Sea, California, USA - SS_1_S_2 metaG | ecosystem: Environmental > Aquatic > Non-marine Saline and Alkaline > Hypersaline >... | reverse complement strand
AGCAGTTGACTGGATGGCATATGCACAGATTGATTCTGGTACTGGTCGAGGTGGCTGGAGATATGAAGCCAATTATGCAACTGGTGATAATTCAAACTCTGGGTACGCAACCTTAGGATTAGACTATGCTGAGGAATTTGGATGTAATATCCCTTCATTTGTAAAAACTGAAATGAACATTTGGATAGATTATATTCAAAATGATGTTAATGGCGATACTAATGATGGCGGCTCAGGCTATGAATCACCAAGTAACTGGGTAAACATCTTAAAAACAGGTAATCTCCTCCAACAGATGGCGTTTTATGGTGACACACCACTAACTCTTCGAGTGCAGGATGCTGTAGATTATTTAGAACGACATTGGCGTGATACAACTACAGATCCTGGCTGGGGCTATAATAGTGCATCAGATTATCAAGCGATATTTACCACCATGAAGGGGTTACAAACCATTGGGATTCCATTAATTGATACTGATGGTGATGGAGCGAGTGATAATGATTGGTTTAAACAAGACCCAGCGGCAACTCCCGCACAAGATTTTGTGACAGTTCTCTTAGCAGAACAGAACGCTGATGGATCATGGCCAACTGATACCTGGGGGCATTCCATTCTTACTACCGCTTGGGCATTGTTAACACTTGAAAAAAGTACTCCTGCCCCACCGCAGATATACCATCCTCGTTTCGTCTTTGACTTCGATGGTCATGATGGTACTGGATTATTTATCAATGGTGATGAAAATATTCCACCAGTTTGTGATTGTGGCGGACCATATATCGCTGGTCCAGAGCAATCAACAATAGAATTGAATGGATGTGGTTCATTCGATCCAGATGGAATCATAGTTAAATATGAATGGAATGTATATTTTATTATTCCTCCTTTAAACATTAACTCATGTAGTATCATTTTAGATATTGATGACTATCCACCTGGAATATACCCCATTGAGCTTTGCGTAACTGATGATGATGGTGCAATCACTTGCTGTGAAACAACACTTTATATTGAATATCCACCGCTCCATTGTGACTGTAATGGACCATATGTTGCAGGAAATGAACAATGTTGCGTTACGTTCGATGGTTGTTCATCAATTGGGGATATTGTAACATACATGTGGCATGTAGATGGGTTAAAAGTATATGAAGGGCCAGAATGCCTGTATAATCTTCAATTAGATGGGTATAGTCCAGGTTATCACGATGTTGAACTCTGCGTATATGATGCCCATGGACAAATGGATTGTTGTCAAACAACACTCTATATTGAACCTCCTTGCTCAGCATACGTCATGATGGAATCTGGTTGTATCATCGAAGAAGCAGAAACCATTGTGCTTTGTCTTACTGCCTCAGATTTTACTGAGTTTGTTGGTTCAGGGCAATGGTCAATTCGATATGATCCAACAGTAGTTCATGTGCTCCAAGTTGATGGTAGCGAGTTTCAGACGTTGAACTATTATGACAATGGGATTGGAATCCTGAATATAACGGTGTTTAGCACCACTGTTCCATTGACAAGTGATTTTGTCATTGCCTGTATCACCTTTGAGAAAATTGGCGATATTGGTGAATGTTCACCTATTGAAATCAGAGAATCCCTATTGTTTACCGCTGAACCTGTACCATCAGATATATGTCACACGATAACAAATGGAGAGGTATGCATTGGTTGCCCTGATTTGCTCAAAGGAGATATGAATGATGATAGTAGTCTTAATTCTGCTGATATCCGCTATCTTGCGATGTATCTAACAGGTGACCCCCTCTATAAACCATTATTTAGTGATGGTGATGTAAACTCTGATGGTCGCATTAATTCTGCTGATGTTCGGTATCTTGCAATGTATCTTACAGGGGACCCATTATACCGTCCACTCTACCCAACCATCTAAAGTGAAGCGAGAAACATCTATAACTCATAAAAAGAATGTAGACCTGCTATGTATATCTGTAGTGAGGTCACATTTCTCTCTTTTTTTATTATGTTGATAAATTATGATGTTTATTTTTTGATACATTAAATCAAAATGTGGAAGTTCAGAAATTAGGTAAATTTGGAGCAAATATTTTATATATCCCTCTGTTATCACAATCGTTAAGTTCTTTGGTGTGACCGTATGAGTGAAGGAAAAATAACAGAAGATATGAATATTCGAGAAGTGATTGATAAGTACCCTGAAACAGTTCCTGTGTTTGCAAAATATAATATGGGATGTATCGGGTGTATCGCAGCCTCATTTGAATCTTTAAAGGATATAGCGGCGGTACATGGTACTGATGTAAAAGCGTTTGTGAAGGATTTAAACGAAGCAATTGCACAAGCGTAGACTTATTTAAAAGGAGCTTGTGGTGATTACAAGTTCTCCATGTTTTATTCCTTTTAAGGATTTGATAGTGTCAGCGAGGTGTTCTATGTGTTTTGTTTTTCCTTTCAGGATTAAGACTTCTAAACAATTGTCATGATCAATGTGGATATGGGTTGTTGTCAGGATTTCACTGGTATGATCATGTTGTATTTTCAGTAGTTTATTCGTAAGATTCCCTGTATGGTGATCATAAATCATGGTGAGGGTCCCCATTGCTATGCTTTCTGGGTCTTGTTGTTTTGTTGAAATGAGATGTTTTCTGATGAGATCCCGTATTGCTTCCGATCGGTTCTCATATCCTTTTTTTTCGATGACATCATCAAATTTTTCTAAAAGGTCTGCATCGATGGATACGCCAAATCGCATAAGTTTTTCCATGGTACCACGCGTCTTTGATATACGTGTTATGTTTTATAGATTGCTGGTACCACAAACTTTTTAATAAGTAACTATATCTGGTGTTACGAAAATTAAAATCGTAATACTAAGTGGGGTTTATTATGAATAAGAAACTGAAGAACACATTTATTTTGCTTTGTGTAGGACTGTTAGCCGTAACCCTTGTTCCAACTATTTCTGCAGAAGATTCAATTTCAATCATATGTACCAATACCATTCTTGCTGATTTCACATCAGAGATTACAAAAAACATCTCAAGTAATGTTACAATTGATTACATCATGCCCGCCGGAGCATGCCCCGCTCATTTTGACACTCGACCCAGTGACGTATCAAAAATCATTAATGCAGATGTCATCATTTCTCTTGGTTGGGAACCCTGGCTTGAAGGACTTATTAATAAATCTGGCAAAACAAGTGTTGATGAAATCAAATGTAGTAATCTTGGAGAATGGAATGTACCTGAACGAGCGATTACTTATATTGAATGTATACAGGATGGATTATCTACGATTTTTCCAGCCTACAAAAATATTTTTGAATTAAAAGCTGATGAGTATATAAATCTCATTACCATTACTAGTGAACAACTCAAAGAAACCATTCAAGAGCAGGGGCTAGCAGATAGACAAATCATTGCAATGGCATGGCAACAGGAATTTCTTACTGGGCTTGGTTTGAATGTAACAAAAAGCTATGGCCCACCAGAGGGGCTTTCTGTTCAGGATGAATTATCCATTCTCTCTGCTGCAAGTGAATATGATGTTTCGGTCATTATTGACAATCTGCAGAGTGGTATAGAATTTGGTGCTAGGATTTCTGATGAAACTGGTATTGTCCAGGTTATTTTTACGAATTTTCCTGGAGCATTTCCGAATACTGAGTCATATATTGATATGCTTACTTATAATACAAATGAGCTTATCAAAGGAATGCAAAACTATGATACTACCACAGAGCAAGTGCGAAATCTATCGAATCAGCTTTCTTCAATGACAATGCAAAGGAATACCTCTCTTGTGTTTGTTGCAATCTTTGGAATCCTTGCAATTATGTTCTTCGTTTTATTTAAGAAAAAACAAATGAGTTGAGTACTATGAATGAAATATTGAAACATCTGGAAGATTTCCATGGCCATCTTGGACCATATGCTGTAATCGGCTATAGAATGGGTTTGGTTGCCAATGAACAATTAGGTTCTGATCCATTTGAAAAACAAGTACAAGTAAAGACCGGTACAACCCCCCCATTATCCTGTATAATTGATGGCATTCAATATAGCTCAGGGTGTACTCTTGGAAAAGGAAATATCTCAGTAAAAACACTTGATGACCCCACCGCCATCTTTACAAATAAACAAGGAAGGAGTATATCGATTACTCTTAAAAAAGACATTCGCACTGAGATTGATTCAAGAGTTACAAAGGACAATATGATTGCGTATTCCAAAAACATGTTTATTCGTTCAAATGAAGAATTATTTATTATTCAATAGTTGTGATACATGAATCCTGAATCAACATTAATTGATCTAGAACACATAGATACCATTTATGAAGGGGAACGTATCCCTGTTATCCATGATATATCATTACAGGTTAAAATGGGTGAATTTATCGCTCTCATCGGACCAAATGGTGCAGGGAAAACCACACTTCTTGAGACAATAAATGGATTATTACCCCATACGAATGGGGTTGGTACTGTTTTAGGGAAAAACATTCAAACCAATGCACATACCATTCGAAAAAGCATTGGATATGTAATTCAAAACTTCGAATTAGACCCGCTTGCACCTTTTTTATGTAAGGATATTGTAATGGCAGGAAGAAGTGGAACCATTGGGTTGTTCCGTTTTCCAACTAAAAAAGATTGGGAAATCGTCTGGGAGTCTATGGCACTTGTTGGTATGATTGATTATGCGAATCGTCCGATTGGAAAACTCTCCGGGGGGGAGTTTCAGAAGATACTTCTCGCTCGTGCACTTGCGCAGCATCCAAAGATCCTTCTTCTTGATGAACCACTCTCAAATCTTGATGTCTCATCACGACGGCAGATGGAATCAATCCTGAATCATGTATTTGATACGTCAGAGATATCGATTCTTATGGTATCTCATGATCTCCAGTATATTCCCTCACAGTGTACTCGGATGATTGTGCTGGATAAAGGCCATATCCTCATGGATGACGCACCTGAATCCGTGTTGAAAACAGAGAGCATTAATCGTATTTTTCATAAGGAGAAAGTATCATGACCGAGATTCCATGGCTATTTTTGTTACCCTCACTTCTCGGTGCGATTCTCGCAGGTTTTGTGTGTTCTAGTATGGGAACCTTTGTTGTTCGGATGAATCTCTCATCTATTGGGTATTGTATGTCCCATGCTGCGTTTGCTGGTGCAGCATTTGGTATTCTTTTTGATATTGAACCAATGCTTTCTGCGGTGTTATTTGCATTTGTAACTGCTTTTATTCTTGGTCCTTTATCAGAGAAAGCTAAACTGGAAAGTAATGTCATTATCGGTTTTCTGTTCTCTGTTATGATAGCGCTAGGATTTATTTTTTTGTATGCAGAACCCGGTGAAGCAGCAACAGGGAAAGCACTTAGTATACTATGGGGAAGTTTGTTTTCTATTACCTATAATGATGTGTTACTTCTTTTTGTACTCGCATTTGCGTTATCTTTGGTTATTATCATTTTTTATAAAGAATTGTTATCTGTACTCTTTCATAGAAAACTTGCTGAAGCTTCTGGTATTAACACGAAATTCTTCTATAGTTTGGTTTTGTTTTTTACAGGGTTTGCTGTTGCATTATCTTTGAAACTGGTTGGCGGTCTGCTTGTTTTTGCATTAATTGTGAATCCAACGTCTACTGCATATCAATTCTCGTATGATTTTAAAAAGATTTTACTTCTTTCGCCATTGATTGGTATTGTAAGTTGTTTAGTTGGTTTCTGGGTCTCATATTTAGTTGATTTTCCTGTTGGTGCTTCTATTGTTATTGTTTCTGCAGTGTTTTTTGCTATTGCTTTAATTCTTTCACCTAAAAGGCGTAGGAAACGTCTTTTTCATAAAGAAAAATTGAATGGAGTTAGTGATCTTACATAAGAAGAGAGAACCATTTAGGGGAAGATTTAAACCAGGGTTTTAATTTGAGGTAGACATTATGCATGAATGGGCGCTTGCTGAATCAATCGTTGTGGCAGCGAAGAATGCTGCAGAAAAAGAACAGTTAATACATGTTTCTGAAATCAAAGTGTTATTAGGTGAATTACAGCAAATCAATGAAGAGATCTTTCGGTTTGCTCTTGATGAAATAACAAAAACATATCAGGAGCTTATGGAAAACGTTTCGATTACTATTGATATTGAACCAACAAAACTACAGTGTAATAACTGTAAATCCACCTGGCTATTCTCAGATATGAAACAGGGATTAAATGAGGATGAAGCTGAAGCTATTCATTTTATTCCAGAGGTTGCTTTTGTTCATACACGGTGCCCCCAATGTAAGAGTCCTGATTTCTCAATCATCAAAGGCAGAGGTGTTTCTATTTCATCTATTAAGGGGGAGAAAAAATAAATGGAACCAAGAACCAGTGTTATTCAGAAAAGATTGCAAGACATTAAACACATTATTCCTATCGCTAGTGGAAAAGGAGGGGTTGGGAAAAGCATGGTTGCCTCCACCCTTGCTTTACTCCTGGCAAAAAAAGGGAAACGAGTTGGTCTTCTTGACTTGGATCTTTATGGTCCTTCTTCTCATGTGATACTTGGTGTTCAACCAAAGGGGTTTCCTGATGAGGATAAAGGGATTCTACCCCCAAACGTTCAGGGAATCAAATATATGTCAATCGTATATTTTACAGAGGATAAACCGGGAGCGTTCCGTGGGGAAGATATCACCAACATCATTATTGAACTCCTTGCGATCACTCGGTGGGATGCATTGGATTACCTTATTATTGATATGCCCCCAGGCATTGGTGATGAAATACTTGATATTTTTACTTATATTCCTCAAGCTCGCTATCTTGTTGTTACCACCTCTTCAAAAGTAGCATTTAACCCTGTTGAAAAACTTCTAAAAATATTAATTGAAGGAAACTATCCTATCCTTGGTGTGGTTGAGAACATGGTTCATACTTCTAGTTCGTTTGTCTCTGAAAAAGTTACTGAACTTGATGTTGCATATCTTGGATCTCTTTCATATGATGATGATATTGAAGGTGCAATACAACATCCTTCAAAATTAGCTTCAACTCGTTTTGCTCGTGAAGTATCAACACTCATAGAGAATCAATTAGAATAACTTGTATTTCATATAATCACATGGTTTCCATTGTATATGTAAAAAAAAATAAAAAAAAGAGAAGAAACACATTTATTGTTCAAATGATTCTGCGATAGTCAAGTATTTCTCAAGTTTATCCTTTGGCATTTTTTTGATTTTTTCTAAAGCGGCATCAAAGTGCTTCTTTTGCACCTGTAGCTTCTCTAAGTGTTTCTTGTCAAGCGGATTTCCTGTTGAGATATATTCTCGGATGCTTGCCATGACGGCTTCGTTACAAATTGCTGCGATATCCGCTCCAGTGTATCCTTCTGTGTGTTTCGCGAGTTTTTCTAGATCTACATTTGCTGCGAGTGGTTTTTCAGCAGAATGAATCTTGAATATTTCCTTTCGTGCTTCTACATCTGGGGTTTGTATTGCAATAAGTTTGTCGAATCGACCAGGTCTTAGAAGAGCACTATCGATGATGTCTGGTCGGTTTGTAGCAGCAATAATAGTTACATCCTTTAATGATTCAAGGCCATCAAGTTCAGTAAGGAGTTGACTGATCATGCGTTCTGTGACTTGACTTGATCCGCAGCTTTCCCCTCGGGTGGGTGCAATAGAGTCCAGTTCATCAAAGAAGATGATACAGGGAGCAGCTTGTCTTGCTTTTCTGAAGGTCTCTCTAATTGCTTTTTCACTTTCGCCTACCCATTTATTCATGAACTCTGGTCCTTTTACGCTGATGAAATTTGCTTCGCTTTCTGATGCGACTGCTTTTGCGAGGAGTGTTTTTCCTGTTCCTGGTGGACCGTAAAGGAGGATTCCTCTGGGCGGATTGGCATGCATGTGCTGGAATATGTCTTGATATTTCATTGGCCATTCGACGGATTCTTGAAGATCTTGCTTCGCTTGACTTAGCCCTCCAATATCACTCCATTTTACATTTGGTGTTTCAATGACTACTTCTCTCATTGCTGAAGGGGTGAGTGATTTGAATGCTTCATAGAAATCATCACGAGTGACTTCTAATTTGTTTAACACATCAGCTGGGATTGTCTCAAGTTCCAAATCGATTTCAGGAAGTATCTTCCGAAGGGTTCGAATAGCTGCTTCTTTTGCAAGTGCTTGAAGATCAGCTCCTGAGTATCCATGGGTTATATCTGCGTATTTATCAAGATCAACATCTTTGGCTAAGGGCATGCCACGGGTGTGGATTTCAAGGATTTCTTTTCTTCCTTTTCTATTTGGTATACCGATTTCGATTTCTCTATCGAATCTACCGGGTCTTCGAAGAGCTTCATCAAGTGAGTGTACTCGGTTTGTTGCTCCGATGACTACGACTTTTCCTCGTTCGTTTAATCCATCCATGTTTGCGAGGAGCTGCGCTACCACTCGTCGTTCGACATCTCCTTGTGTTTCTTCTCGTTTTGATGCTATGGAATCGATTTCATCGATGAAGATGATGGATGGTGCGTTTTCTATGGCTTCTTTGAAGATGTTTCGGAGGTTTTCTTCACTTTGACCATAGTATTTACTCATGATCTCTGGTCCGCTGAGGGTGTAGAAATTCGCGTTGGATTCGCTTGCTACTGCTTTTGCTATGATTGTTTTTCCTGTTCCTGGTGGACCGTGGAGAAGTACTCCTTTTGGTGCGTCCACACCGATTTTTTCGAATAGTTCCGGGTGTTTTAATGGGAGTTCGATCATTTCTCTGACTTGTTTGATTTCATCTTTTAGGCCACCGATATCTTCGTAGCTGAATCGTGGTATTTTGTGTTGGTCGGCTTTGGTGGGTTTTTCACTTATGGTGACTTTTGTGCTTCGTTGGATAAGAGCGATATCTTTTGGTGCGTTTAGTTTTGTAGCGACAAGATCGATTTTTCGACCCATGACATTAAGTTCAATGATGTCTCCTCGGACTACGACTCTTCCTTCTAAAATTTGTGATAGATATTCTTCCCCTCCAACAATTTGGAGTTGTTCTGTTGGTGCAAGGGTAATGCTTATTGCTGGGTGTGCAGTTGTTTTTTCTATTGCTACTTTGTCATCGATACCAATGTCTGCATTTCTTCGTATTGTGGCATCTATTCGAATGTTGTTTGTGTTTGCATCTTCTGGGTAACCTGGCCAGTTGATACAGGCGGTTTTTTTCTTTCCTTTAATGAGGATTATATCTCCTGGTGTGATCCCTAGTTTTTCTGTAATTGCTGGGTCAATGCGTGCGATTCCTCTATTTGAATCACGGGGTTTGGCTTCTTTTACTTTTATGAATGTATCTTTTGTATTTTTCATATTTTTCACCTCCCTAGTTGTATTAAAAAAAAGAGAGTGTTTTTTTGATTATTTAATGTTAATTTTCGTTCCGTTTTTCTTTGGTTTTCTCTTTTTCAGACTAATAGATAAGACTCCATTGTTGTATGTTGCATCTGTTTTCCTTTTAAGAACTTCTGAGGGGAGTTCAATTTCTTTTGTATAAGTGTGTTCTGGTTGGTTGATTGTTAAGGTGAGTATGGTTTCTGTGATATCGATGTCAATTGCTTCTTTTTCGACGCCGGGAAGTTCAATGGTTACATAGATATCGGTATCTGTTTGTTGGATGTCGACGAATGGGTCATTTTGTGTTTGCTGTGTTGGTAAGCTGTTTTTTTGTGTGGGTAGATTACTGTATTCTTGGTAGTGGGGAACACCATCTGGCCCTATTAGACAGGAATATCCGTAGAAGTATGGTCCTTCTTGATTTGTGGTTGTTTCGTTTCGTTGTGTTTGGTTCATTGAGTTAAGCATGCGTCTTTGTAGGGTGTTGAAATAGTGTTCAAGGTCGTGAAATGGTGAAGTTCTAAAGGGTGAGAAGAAGTCTTCTGCATCTGGGTTTCTATTGTCTTTTTTATTTCGATCATCTTTCTTTCTATTCATTGGTACACCTCGTTTGTGTCAATTCATTTTTACTTTAGTCAACTTTAGGTTGACAATATATACTATACGCTTCAAGTATAAAAATCTTTTTATTTTGTTAGTCTAAAATTGACTAAAATAGGATATAATTAGAAACGTTTATATCTTGGTTTAGACAATATCACTATTGTATGTCCCATAGAATCCATTTGAAAAAACTTGAAACACCGCCACCTGGGAGCATAAAAACAGATATTGATTATATCTGTGAATCTTTTGGTTATTTCTCCCAAAGGGACAAGAACTGTACCGCTGGAAGAATCTTTCGATTACTCGTTGAAAAAACTTCTGAAAACTCCCCGGGAATAACAAGTGACGAAATCGCTGCAGAACTTCATCTCACCCGTGGTGCTATTGTATATCATCTGAATAATTTCATAGATTCAGGTCTTGTCATCAGAGAGCGGAACCTCTACAGACTTCGTTCTCAAAGTCTGCAAAAAAGTATAGAAGAAATCCGTCAAGATGCACAAAGAATCTTTTTAGAAATGCTGAAAATCGCTCAAGAAATAGATGAACAATTAGGGAATTTTTATAGGTAATATAAAAAATTATCTTAATTAGATCTGATTAAATTTAGGCGTTTAATGAATTGGACACCCCTGTAATCCATGTTTTTGATAATATTTTTGATGATAGTCTTCCGCAGGATAAAATGTAGTACAGGGTAAAATCTCTGTAGAAATCCCTCGAGAAAATCTTTGAGACTGTTCTAATAAGAGTTTTGATTGCTCTGCTTCTTTTTTTTGTTGATCAGAACAATAGAAAATAATCGATGCATATTGTCTTCCAATATCAGGCCCTTGCCGGTTTCTTTGTGTAGGATCATGAATGCTCCAAAATTTTTCAAGAAGTTTCTTGTAATTAAGTATTTTCGGATCATATTTGACCTCTACAACCTCGATATGGCCAGTAGAATTACTACATACTTCTTTGTAGGTAGGATTTTTCTTAGTTCCACCCATATATCCAACAGTGGTTTCAACAACACCAGGCATCTGTGTAAATGCTGCTTCTACCCCCCAAAAACATCCTGCACCAAATACTGCTGTGTCCATTAACTTCAACATATAGTATCTATCATTTATATGTTTAACCAAGTGGTAATCGTGGATGTCAAGTTAATTTTTGAACGATTTTTTTGATAAAACTTTTAACTGAATAAATACTATCAGGGTGTAGGGTAATACTGTGAACGAAGAAGATAAAAAAGATTTTCTCAAAGATTTTAAAGATGCTGATATCGATAAAAAATTAGATATGTGGTATTATGCATTAGATCAAGAGGGACTCTGGGAAGAAATTCTTGATGAAATGTCAAAGATGGCAACGATGGACCAAATGAAACAGATGAATAAGAAGACTGTAAAAGCCTAAATGCTTTGTTAAAAATTTCGTTGGATAATAATATATTGAAGGATTGCTTATGGATGAAGAAGGGAAAAAAGAAATGATGGAAGATTTTAAAAAATCTGATGGTGCTCATCGTCTTGATTTATGGGATTATGCTTTACAACAACAGGTGCTCTGGGAGAATATTATTGCTGAAATGCAGAAAATATCTCATGACCAAGGCGTTGATAAGAAGCTTGAAAAAATGATGGATGAAGACATGAAAAAAGTATAAGTTATGCTATCTTATTTTGATATAGTACCTTTTCGTAGTATTGAGAAGAACCTGTTTCTAATATATTTAAAATAAGACGTTCTGTCACTGGTCCAATCCCTTTTATATTTCGTAATTTATATTTTATATTGGAAAGAGGCTTAGATATTTTTGAGAGTTGATATGCTGCATATCCATATGGTGTTTTTTTTCCTTGTATTCGTAAGAGATAATCAAGATGCTCAAGAATGACGATTATCCTATCGTTTTCATCAAGAATATCAGTATATAAAAAAGGAGGGATTCGAAGGGGAATAGAGTAATGTTTCATAATAGAGGTAAATGACTCATTAAGAGATTGCTGATAGGATGATAATGCGTTTCCATAGAGATTATTTTTATAAATAAGATCATACTGTGGTAGTAAATCAGGGTATTGTGTTTGCAGTTTATTATAAAAATATGTTTTTTGTATTCCGTTTTTTAAGGTTAATCCTCCAAATATTATGAAATCTACCCCTATCTCTGATAAATCTTCTATTGTTTGTGTAAGTATTTGTTTTGTATCTGTTAAAAAGGGGATTATTGGGACAAGGAAAACTCCACAAGCAAATCCTTCTTTTTTTAGTTGTTGTATAGTGTTAAGCCGTTCTGATGGAGGAGGAACACCTGGTTCAAGAAATTTGCTGATGTGATTATTGGTTGATGAAAAACTAAAACTTATGATCAATTTATTGTGTTCTTTCAGTTGGTGAAGGACATCAAGATCTCTGGTGACCATGGTTGATTTTGTGAGAATGTGAATCGGCAGTTCAAAAGGCAATAAACATTGTAATATTTTCCTGGTAAGTTGATAGGTTTTCTCAACAGGCTGATAACTATCACCAACGCCCCCTCCAATCATAATGAATCCTTTTTTTAGGGTTTTTTTTCTTATTTTTGCACTGAGTTCTTTACGAATAAGGTCAGGTGCGTTGATTTTCACTTTTACTTCTGAACCAAAATCACCAGTGACCTGATATTTCTCATTTCGGCCGTCACAATAGATGCAATTATGAGTACAGCCTCTGTAAAGATTCATGCCATATCTTGATAGAAACCAGGAATCAATTTTTTTTTGAGTTCTAAGAATGGATTTTGCTTTAACCTCATGGATATGCATCAAATCATTAAAACAGAGAGTGTATAAATGATTTTAGCCCCATTAGATACTTTTATTCAATATATAAAAAAGAATACGAGGTATGTGACAAGAATTGCTGCAACTGATCCTTCAAATAACTGAAGAAAAGTATGAGCCTTTAATACACTTCTCGCCCAAAATAGCAAAAAAAGTAGAAGGAATAAAGGTAGTGTAATAACACCATAGATATAGGTAACTGCAGTGAGAGGACCAGCTAGACCTGCTGTATGAGAACTTATTTTTGTAAAGAGATTGATAAGGAGAAGAGAAATGGCAACAAAGAAATAGGAGAGAGAAAAAACAAAAAGCACCTGATAAGATAAATAAAAACTAAGAAATGCACATATAAGATATCCAAATATGGAGAGAAGATAGAGAATGGTTCTTTGTTTTCTATCTGAGACCCAGAGGTCTACCGCTCCTCGACGATATTGGTATAGAATTGGAATCATTGGATAGATACAAAGGAAAAACACACCAAGAGAGAACCCATATATTGGTGGATATACAAAGGTGGATTTTGGATCAAAAAAAGAAAGAAGTATTAGGATAAGAAATGATACCGCTATTGGTGATAAGACATATGAAAGGAATAATGCAAGAGATTGCTGGTTTTTAGAATCCATTTATCCTGGTATGAGACAATACTATATATAGTGACAACTTGGGGTTTTAAAAAAATATTTTATTTTATTATAATCGTTGTTTCTTATTTTTGTTATATCTCCATGCACAGATAAAAAGAAGACTGAGAAAAACAACAACTGATAGTATTATAATAGATGGATATGGCGAGGTTGCCGTGGACTGTGATGTGGATTCAAACATTGATCCCATACGAGGAGCAAACAATAACGAATCATTTTTTTCTAGGACAAGTGTCGAGTGCACAGGCTTTGCTATCTGTTGGCGAATAAAGAGCGTTAAACCAATAAAAGCAGTACATAAACTGGCAAGAGTAATGGATGCAAGAGCGAAAACTCGATTGTTTTCAGGATGAAGTAATGTTGAGCCTTTCCAAGAAAGCGTGTAATAATAACTATTGGATGAAGTTTTTTGTTTAATAAATCCTGCTTGTTTTAAACTTACTAAGGATGCACGAATGTTTTCTTCAGAGAGATTGGTTTCCTTACATAAACTCTGAACCGTGTGTTTCTTTTTATCCATGGTTTTAAGAAGAAGAATACGTTCTTCAGAGGTTAATGCTTTAAATGTATCGACATCAACTTCAACTTTTTTCATTTTCTTTCAATATGTAGAAATGTCTTCTTCTTTTATAAGCAATAACTTTTTGTTTGGCTATTACCAAACAGATAAGAAATATTGGAAATTCTCTACATAGAAAATAATAATATTAGTTTTCTATTTATTTTTATTTGAATTAAATATAGAAAAATTGTCAATACATTTTTATTACAAATAATGATTAGGTTTTTTCATTGATTGCCATGACGATAAAAATCCTTGTAACGGGCGGTACCTTCGATAAAGAATATATGGAATTATCTGGTGAACTTGTTTTTAGAAATACACACATACATGAAATCCTGAAGTTGGGGCGATGTAAGCTAGAAATTAAAATTAGAACATTAATGATGATTGATAGCTTGCATATGACAGAGTATCATAGAAACATTATTTTAGAGAAATGCAAAAACTCTCAAGAAAAAAAAATAGTAATTACCCATGGTACTGATACCATGACCAAAACCGCAAAATTTCTTGATGAACATATAAAGGATAAAACCATTGTTCTTACTGGTGCAATGATTCCCTATGCATTTAGTAGTTCAGATGGTTTTTTTAATCTTGGAAGTGCGCTTGCGTTTGTCCAATCACTTCAAACAGGGGTATATGTGGTTATGAATGGAAAATATTTTTATGCAAATAATGTAAAAAAGAATACAATTACTGGAGAATTTGAAGAAATTAAAAAAGAATAAACGCATTAAATTAAATGATATCTAATTTCATTATATAGATACAATCTATAATTATTACTCTTTTTTTCTATGAATAATAACAGAATCAATTCCTTTACCCATATCCTCTGTCATTCGATCCCAACGCCCTGTTTTTATCAATATGATTCCTATGAATGCCATGACAATACCACCAATTGAGTCGATTACCAGATCAGACATGGTATCATTTAGACTCCATTGTTCATGCCCGCCGGTGATAAGATCCGCGGTCCATTCAAATACTTCCCAGACAACACCAAACGCCATTGTTGTCACAATGACTAGATATGCCATCGCGTACATATCCATGTGTAATCCCTCCCAGTATTTATCAAGAATATATACTATAGTAAAGGCAATGAAGGCGACTAGTGATGAGGAGACGAAATGTGCGATGTCATCATATCTGGGGATGACATAGTAGAAATTAAAGACATTTCCTCCAATATGTAAGAATAATGCGAGAACAATTAGAAATTCCAGGATAAAGGGTAGCGTGATATGAAAATTTCTTTCAAGTATTGTTGGTACAAAGGTTAAGAAGAGTGCAATTGCTGCTCCAACAGTCCAAGCAAGTTCACCTTTTAACAGTGCTAGTATAAAAAGAATGATCATT
>Ga0180430_10002819_pt1 | contig 15378 bp, 6 predicted proteins | sample SS_ome_9_FD_132999 | JGI IMG/M metagenome (GOLD analysis project Ga0180430, IMG submission 132999) | Hypersaline lake sediment archaeal communities from the Salton Sea, California, USA - SS_1_S_2 metaG | ecosystem: Environmental > Aquatic > Non-marine Saline and Alkaline > Hypersaline > Sediment... | reverse complement strand
CATCACCGGTATTGATGGATTGAAAGACACCCGCACCAAAATTGGGCACTTCATAAATCTGTACAACGTCATTCCCCTCCATAAAGTCGAGAGTAACGTTGCCTGTTGACCGAAAGATATTTGTGTTGAATGTTCTTCCTGCATCACCAAGAAAATTATCGTCTTCGTTGCTAAAGAAGTCGGCGTTGTTAAACGGTGTTTGTGCAAAAGCTGCACTTGTAACAAAAAATAGTACCAAACTAAGTTGGAGAAGTGTTTTTTTCATTATTCTGGTCTCCTGGGAAATGGAGAATTGGATCGGGAAGTTGGAGCTTGTTTCGATTACCTTTTTACTTGTCTTAATTTCCATCCTTCTTAGCACCACCGCGAACGACCGTGCTAAGAAGGGGGAAAAAGTTACGCTAGGATGGTGAAGGACCCATCGCGGTAAGCGTATCGCCGATTAACTCAAGCGTATAGCCTTCGAGACCGTCAACGGAGCTGTTGACCCAATCTACGGAAGCGGTTCCAGATGCAAAGACGAGGTCCAAGACGCTGCTGTAACCCGTGAGTTCCGACTTGACACCCTCAAGTTGTAGGTTGCCACTCGAAATCTGCAATGCTGCATCCTGGCCATCAATGCCGGAGAACGCACCGTCACGCACACCAAGGCTGAACTTCTCGCCGCTAATCGTTTGACCACCAAGCGAAACCGTATTATCAAGAGAACGGAATTGCGACTGACCGTCAATCCAAAGGGTCGTACCTGTACCTGAAATCAGTACCACTTTCGTGTAAGGTAGTACAACGGCATCGAAGTTAAAGTCGAACGCACCCGTGTAGTCTGAGCCTTCTTCATTCGGAGCGCTCAGGCCGAGCGTATCGAACGGTTCCTGAATAGTAACCTTCGTCACACCAGCAGCCAATGCACCTTCTTGTGCCTCGAATATCAATGAAGTGAGGCCAATTGCACTGGACGGATCGTCCGTTTGTGAAACATCAAGTGCCGTAGTGCGGATTTCTCCGGCAAGGGCATCGTCACCATAAGCGTGAAGTCCTACGACACCAACGGTTACCGCACCGGTCTGCACCACTTCTTCAACACTAGCGAAGTCGAAGGTGCCCAAAGAGTCGAGGTACTGAAGGTTACTGGCATCCGTGGTCGCCGTAATGTCGCCACTGAAGGGATCCGATTCGTTGGAACCATCAAGCGAAACATTAAGGAATTCAAGACCACCTGACCAAGCATCAACACTCTTAATGGTAATTTTGTCATTACCCGCGAGTCCGTCGAAGGAAATTTCACTCCCTGCGGTCCACAGGTCGCCGTTAGTAAAGTCAAGGATGACTTCGTCGTCGCCGGTTGTACCGGTCAACTCAAGGAAGCCCTCATTCCAGGCCTTTTCTTCGACCAAGGTACCGTCAGCAGCAGGATCGCCATTGTAAACACGCAACGAGTTACCACTACGGACAAGGTAGTAGGTGGTGTCGCCCGTATTTTCGAGATTCGTTAGGTCGCAAACGATGCCTACCGTTACGGTCTGGCTCGAAAGATTACCGTCGCTGTCGCTAAGTGTTAGAACAAAAGCTTGCGGGGTTACCGAGGCTGTTGTCGTTGTCTGGAACGTCACGGTATAAAGCGTTGGATCGCTCACATCTTGGACAATGTCGCTAGCAAGGAAGGAGACACCGTCAAGCGTTGCGGAAATAACCGCACTTGCTGGTAGGTTCTCGCTCGCTCGGAAGCTGAACGTCACACTGCTATCCGTTTCGAAGTGCAGCATTTCACCATTCATCACTGACGTGCTGCCCTCAGCGGTTTCGAGTTCCAAGCCACCAAGGGTGAACGTTGGCAATTCGTAATTAAGGAAAGTTGCACCACCATTCTGGTCGGTGACGGTTACCGAGAATGTCAGGTCGCCGTAGCTCTCACCTGCAAAATCGGTACTCGGACCTGTACTGCCTGTGACATCAGCAACTTGCTCACCATTGACTGTCCAGGAGTACGTTAAATCACCGGAAACCTCTTGCTCGGCAGCATCGGGATCGATGGCGTTGCCAACCGTGACGTAGAAAGAATCACCCACTTGCAGTGGTGGTAGCTCGTTTCCATCGTAATCGGTGAAGGTCGTTTCGTCTTGCGAGTAATCACAAGTGTACTCCGTACCGTTGAGTGTAACAGTTACCGCACCAACGGTCGGTGCCTGATTGGCTGAAACTTCTAGGGCGACGTCGGCTGTGACCGTCTCACCTGTGTCTGGATCATCGGCGACTACACGGTAGTAGCCGGAGAAGTCCGTCAAGCCGGCTGTAAGTGTGACCGTAACCTGTGCCGTTTCGTCGTCAAGGAAAGTGAGCTCACTGACCTCAAATGTCGCACCAACGATTGGCATATCTGTACTATCGTAAAGCATAACGCCCACGGGGTCACTCTGATTATCCCAATCCTCCTCTAAACCAGGATCTGTGATTTTCACGCTTAAGGAGCGTGTTGAACCATAACCACAACTGAGCGACGTCACCGAAGTATCGAGCGTCAGCGATTCATTGGCGACGGTGAAGACTTGTGCTACGGTATCTGCAATGTTGCCAAATTCGTCGGTAACAGAGAACTCAAAGATAAAGTCGCCAGGTCCACCCGGCGCGAGTGTGACGGAACTTCCACAGTCGGTTTCTGATTCAAACGGTTCGCCAACTTTCTGTCCCGTTGCATCGGCTGCCCAAATGGTGTAGCCGTAAACCAGCGTGCCATTGCCACTATATTCAACTGCTGGAGCAGTAATGGTTGCAAGGGAACCCTCAACGAGGTCGCCACTGGTGACAATCTCACCCTCGGCTACAAAGGCAGGCGAAGTTACAACGAGGTCAAACATTTCATAAACCACGCCGCCATCACCATCGTCAATCGTAGCAACTACGGTGTAAGTCCCTGCTGCGGTGAATGCTGGCGAGTAAATGACGTTGCCTGAGTAACTGACTGCTGAAATATAGTCTTGGCCACTACCATCGACATCACCCCAGTTGACGGTTACCGTCGGTGTCTCACTACCAGGATCATTGAAGGAAGTCACGAAGGTAAGCCCTTCGCCGGTACCGAGCTCAATTTCAGCACCATCAATACCAACGGCGTTGCCTTGGTCGTCCTGCATTTCAACGAACGTCACATTCGGTGCAACGTTGGTGACAACAACCGTCGTCGAGTAATCGCCAGGGAACTGATTGTATCCATCGTCGGGAACGACCAGCGTCACCACGTAGGTGCCATTATCTGGAGGTGTGAAGGAGAGGGAGCCATCGTAGTTCGTCGAGAAGCTACTGAAACTTTGGCCATCACGGGTCATCGACCACGTGCCGGTCTCGGTGGTGAGGAAGTCAAGTTTGTTGACATTTACCTGCTCACCTTCGCGGAAGCCGGGTGTTTCGCTATCATTGGTTGCAATAATTCCACCGCCCACAATGATGTCGAAACTGCCGGTGACAATCTCACCTGTATCAGGATCGGCCAAAGAGATGGTAACCGTAGCGTCGAGTTCCTCAATTTGCGTTGCCACAAACTGGAAGTCCCAACGACCTTCGTCACTGTTCCAAACAATCTCACCACGCGTTTCGAGGGCCGTACGCACGCTCTCGTCATATTTATCCGGGTCATTACTGACAATGTCGAACATAAAGTCGGAAGCATCGAGGTCGGCCTCGCCGAACGTGTCGGAAGGGTCGGTGATTGTCAGAGGCATAGCGACTGGCGTTGACTGCATCGACTGCATACAAAGTGTATTGCCCGCAGGCGTGATTGTTGTCGGTGCGTTGCGAACATACAACGCCGTAATCATTGCGTCGTCCAGTTTTTCAAGGCTTTCCTCTATGATAGACCCATCTTCTTGGAAATTATCATTCGTGAGCAAACTCATATCGAGCGGCGAGCCGTCTCCATCAGCGACACCAAAGATTAGCATATATTCCGTGTAATCGTCAGCGGACAACGTGATCCCTTGGAACTCTTCGTAGGTTCCACTACCAACCAGGTTTTCAATTAAGATTGGCATTTCCTCGTCTGCGTCAAACCCAATGACACCCCAGTAGTAGGTCAATCCCTCATTTGCCGGATTGAGTGCCGCTGGGAAGTTAAATGTAACCGTCTGCCCTTCCGCTTCCGTAATCATATAGATCGGCTGGTCTGTTGAAAGCGTTGCGGTAGGATCGTCAAGGATCTCGCGGTACACTTCCTCAGTCATCAGATCCACGCTAGCACCAGCTTGGTCCGTGACGGTTGGAACAGCTCCTTCCGCGAAGGAGGGTACCAAGTCTTCAATTTCCACTTGGAGAACGATCAACGAAGCAACGTCGCCGTCGTATTCGGTGACACCATCAGCTCCACCTGCAACGATCTGGATTTCTCCTGCTGCATTGAGGCTTGGCTCTGCATCGAAGTCGAATGACCAAGTGCCGGTGCCGTCGCCATTCGAGGCAATCGCGGCGTATTGAAGCGTGTAACCTTCAGGAGCCGTATCACTTGGTACAAGCATCGCTACGTAACCAGGATCGCCGCCGGAATAGGTTCCCGAAATGGTGCAAGCACCTTCGTAACCGCTAATTTTTCCACGTACAAATTCCGTTTCGCCAGCATCAACGGGGGCACCCAAGGCAGGTCCGTCTGTCACCGAAGTGGTCACGCCGCTCAGTTCGAGCAAGACGCTGGAGTCGTTCACAACAACCGCACACGTATAGGTGGTGGTTGCATCGCCATCGTTGGCGGTAATGATCAGTTCGACGTTTGGACTATCCGCAGGCGGTGCCCAAAGCCAAGTCCAGGAGCCGCCACCATTGTCTATCAAACTGCCAACCGAGGCGGTGATGGAAGCACCTTCGACACCCGACGCGATTGCGTCTAGGTCGAGTGCCACGTCGTTAAGCGTGAGTTGCAACATCTGGAAGCTTCCCATCTGCATCAAGTCACCGGCAACAATTTCCGTGGCAGTGTTTTGAACTTCAACATTAAGCGTTTTGACAAGGTGCTCGGCTTCGTTATCAACAACACTGATTTGTACTTCGTAGTTTCCACTGTCGAGGAAGTTAACGGAAATCTGACGTGCAAGTGCCTCAAAATCTTCGGCAGAGTAACGGGTTTCGCCACGCCGGGCTTCAAATTCCTCGGTCCCCGTTTCAAAATCGGTGGATTGCCAAACAACAACGTACTCAGTAATGGCATCTTCAACGCCGGGGTCTTGCATCGCTGGAAGTGTCCAAGTAGCTGTCTCACCTTCTGTTATGACGGATTGTCCTGGCACGACGTCTGCATCACCGATAAATGTTGGTGGAACGTCCTCGGTAATGAAGACAAACTCGAGGCTGCTCGTTGCACCTTCTGCGGTGGTAATGGTAATCTCAAAGACATTTTCGCCATTATTGACGGCATCTTCAATCCACCAAATCCAATCGCCTTGCGTGAAGCCTTCGGCGGTTACATCGGGGGACGGTGTCCAGAAAAATTGGCCAGGAACCTCTGTTGGATTACTTGCATCAGTAATGTCGCGGATTTCAACCGACACAATCTCCGAGGCTGCATCATCCGTCCAGTTACCGGTAACGGAAACCCACTCCGTACCCTCAGCAACGTCGATGAGGTATTGCCCTGCGAACGGCCCATCTTCTTGAAGCGTTGCGCCGGTGAGTACGTCAAGTGTCGGTGGTGTAGCTTCAACGATAATTGTCAGTTCGGAGGTTGACACGCCGCCATCTTTGTCGGTCGCTTGGATTGTCAATTCGTGTGTTCCCACGCCGAGACTGTAATAGTTCGAAAGTTGGTAACTTGCCTTGCCAGTAAAACGTTCGCAGCCAAGGTATTCAACCTCAACACCCTCGACGACTTCTCCATTGGCATCAAGCAGAACAACTTCAAGATCGGCTTGCGGTGCAGCAGCGATCAGCTCTATGTCGTTGGTGTATCCCTCTTCTACAATTTCGGAATGGAACGAAATGCTGTAAAGGCCGGAACTCAAGCCAAAGGGGATTATTTTGACAAAATAGGTTCCTGCTTCAAGATCGATAGCATCAATGCGCGAACCAAGACTAGCCTTGTCCGAGCGGTCGTCATTATCAGCAATGAGCGTTTCGCCATCTGCCTCGTAGAGGTGAAGTATGGTGTCTGAACCATAAACATCCGTGAGAATGGAAACGTCGGTCATTTCGGTTAACTCGAACTTGAACCAATCAACATCGGAGTTGTCACCAATCGTGTGGACTTCGCAAGGAGCATCTAACTCAACGAGTCGAGCGTCCTCTGCGGTGTTGTCTCCGGTGCCAGCTTCATACTGGTCGGGACCACTTTCTACGGACACTACAACTGAGGAAGGATCTGCAAGTTGGTCAGGAGCAACATCTTCGACGGTGAAGGTGAAGGTAGCATCGGTCTCACGTTCGCCGATGACTTCTTCAATTGCTGCGTCAATTTGAGGAACAGCATTTGTAACCACGAGGCTGAAATCTTGCTCGCTGCTGAAGGTCGTTGCTTCTCCATCGTCAGTAATAGTCGCCGTGATGGTAACCGTTCGCGGTTGTGCTTGTGTGACGGAGGTTCCTCCATCGCCAGGGATAGTTTCGTTAATTCCATCAATGACTTCGGGCGGGTTCCATTCAAATTCGCCGGGAGTTCCTGTGTAAACGACCGTTCCAAGGGAAACCGTCATTGTGGCATTCTCGGCAAAGACTGTACCAAAGTGGTCGGAAACGATGAACGTAAAGCTTTCCGTCTCGTTTTCTGGGAAGGTAACCGTCTCGCCACCTAGCGGCAGTGTAATAATTGGTGAAGCATCTGCTACAATTAGCGTAAAGACAACCTCGGCAACATCGCCTGTGGAGTCGGTCAGTGTGATCGTGATCTCTTGGCCAGCCAAGTCGAGTGTTTCACCCGAATTGAAGGTAAAGTCCCAAGTGCCATCGGCGTTGGGAACGAGCGAGGCGTTTGCTAACGTAGATGTTACCTCGAAGTCAAAGTTTTCTGTGTCAAGGTTCTCGAAGTCGTGTGCCCAAGTACCCGTAATTGTGACATCCGTGTTTGGCTCAACGATTAACTCGTTACCCTCTGCGTCAACGGTCCAGAGGCTCTTCTTGCCAGCCTCAATATCGACACCATCTTCTGCGATGGCAATCTCGGGCACTACGGAGGTGACGGTCAGGTCGATGGTCACCGTTGAAACTGCGCCGTCCCTGTCGGTTGCGCTGATGGTTACTTCTTGCGAATCGGCAGCACTCGTGGTTGTGGCGGTCCAAACCCACGCGCCTGCTCCGCTGTTGGCGGTTGCGTCGTAAGCGATTTCGCCGAAAGAGGCTGTGACTGCACCGGCTGCATCAAGCGATGCTTGTTCGTTGAAGTCGGTAATAACAAAGCTCGCCGTAGCGGTCTGACTCTCTTGAACGGTTACGTCGATCGTGGCAACAATACCTTCGCCGGGTGTTTCGGGCAACGCAATGAGGGGTGCCGAAGCTTGCACGACTAGCGTGAAGGTCGCTGTAGCGGCGTCCGCATCCGAATCCATCGTCTCGAGGGTTACGGTGTAGCTGCCGGGTGCCAAGGAGGTAACCGACGCGAAGTTAATCGCCCACGCGCCGGGCCCTGTGGAGACGACAGGCAGGTCGATTGGATCGCCTGCGGCATCGGGAGTAGCAACGCCGGTAACAGTTAATGTTTCGTTGGGATGTCCCCAAGTACCGGAAATCGCTACGTTGGCTAGGTCATCCAATTCCACAGCGAGTACTCGGGTGGTTTCCGCGCCACCCGGGACTACGAACCACGTACCATTGCCGATGACCGTGCTTTGCACGTCATCAATGGCGATTGTTGGCAGGGAGTCATTGACCGTGAGGCTGATCGTTGCGGTGTTGGATGCGCCAGAACTGTCGGTGGCGGTGATCACTACATCCCCGACAACTCCATCGCCACTAGCGGGTGTGTAACTCCAAACCCATTCGTCGGTGCCTGGCGTTTGTGTAATATTGCCGACCGAGGCAACCACGGTGGTGATGTCTTCGTTGAAGTCGGTGATGTTAAATGTTGCCGTGGCTGTTTGCCCTTCCCAGATTTCTTGGGTAAGCATCAACGCGTTGGTCGGTGTGAGTGTTGGTACGGACTCCACAACGACTAATTGGAATGCCACCTCCGCGGTGTCGCCACTTTGGTCGGTAACGGTGACTTTCACAGGGTAATCGCCCGAGGTGAGCGTTGTTCCGGCCAGCGAAAGTTCCCAAGTGCCGTCAGCATTCTTGGTTACGCTCGCGCCGGCAAGTACAGCGTTCTCAGTGCCGTAAGTAACTGCAAAGGTGAGATCTTCTGCAGCACCTTTGGTGTGCCCCCAAGTACCTGTCAGTTCAACCGCATCAAGATCATCCTCTTCAACTTCGAGTGTCCAAACATTGCCGGCGAGTGTCCAAGTACCGGCCGCTTCGGCGGTGTCCTGCTGAACGTCGAGTGAGAAATCGGTCACGACGGTGTCGCGGACGTTAAGGAAAACCATCGCGGTGCTAGCCAGACCAGGATTGCTCAAGTCGGTTGCGGTAATCGTTGCCACTTGGAACGAACCATCATCCGCACTCGGAGTGTAGGACCAAAGGTAAGTGCTACCCGAAATATGTTCAATAGTACCAAAAGAGGCAGTCACACTGGCGAGACCCTCGGTGTGATCCGAAATCGTGAGTGTCGTCGAAGCGAGGTCACCTTCGTCAGCATCGATTGTTACCTGATCCGGTGTGATCGTCGGTGCGTCTTCTTCGAGTACGAGCAAAAAGTTGGTAAACTCAAAATTTCCACCTTCCTGTGCAAAAAGTGAGACGCTGTGCAAACCCGTTGCCCAGTCAGAGTTTGGATTAAACGTCCAAGTCCACGTTCCATCGTCGGCCACCATTATACTGCCTCGACCACTCGTATCGGCAATCGAAGGAGTATCTGAAAATCCGAACCACGTTCCTGAAACTGTCGCCTCATCGTCAACCTCAATGTTCAATTCCCATTGGTCGTTGCTCGCGTTGAAGGACCAACCACTTGCACTGCTGCCAGTAAATCCAATCGGGTCAAGGTCTGCTCCATCAACATCAACCTCAACGGCGTCAGCCTGAACATCGCTGCCATCCGCAAAACTCAATGTGAGGTAGCCTTCGAAGGTGTTGGTGAAGGTGAGCGTTCCACTTGTTCCGCCAGCTGCGTCGTAGCTCAACCCTGCAGGAGTATCCGCTGGGTCCTGCGAACTCCAAAGTAAGTCGCCATTTGCGTCACTGAGCGTCCAGATCTCAGAAAGATTGGTTGTGTCTGCGGCAGTCGAAGCACTTGAATCAAGTATGAATACGTTGCTCACGCCGCTGCTTGTGAGCGTATCTCCAACGCTAGCACTAAGCGTTGCGGTGGGAGCTGTTTTAATGTTGCCAACAAAGATGACATCATTGCCACCCGTTTGGAATAAAAATCCATCGCCATCGTTGTCGTCAAGCAAAAGGAGATCCGCCGTGGCGTTCTTGAGGAGTATGTCGCCAGTCAGTTCTGGCACATCATCGCCCACTTGTACGGTTCCGTCCCAACTGGGATCCGCGAGTTTATAAGCCGAAAAATCAAGAATGACTGTATCTTGCCCAGCCTCATCATTGGCTAAGGTAGCTGCATCGGCGATGGTGACTTCGTTATCTGTTAAGTCCACTTGACCAACATCAATGGGTGTATTAACGAAAATATTCGCTGCGAGCATTTGACGCTGCTCAAGCGGCTCACAACGCAACGTTCGAGGCGTGAGACTTCCAGTTACTTTCGTATTGGTAAAGGCTCGGCTGGTCTTGGCAAATAAGTTCTTCAAGTTTTTTCGCATAACAATTCCTTTTGTTATTAAGAATATGAAAGTCCCTTCGCGAGGGCACAATAAAAATCTCGTATAGCACCTAATTTTCGCACTAAAACCGCGAAAAATGGGTGAAAATGGCAGTAAATTCGCGGGAAACTACACATTTTTAGCCGCTATGTCAAGGCCAATTACCCTAGAAAATGGGTAGAGAGGCTGCAAAGAAGCAAAAAGCGGGAAAATGAGATGGCAAAAGAGCCTAGATTGTGCAAATCTCCTAAATTAACACTAGGCAACCCAGAAATGCGGCCACCAAACTGTTGGACTTGCGTCTTTGACAGTCTATTACGGACTGACTTTGGAAGCTTTAGGTTTTTCCATTCTCGCCCCTGTCAGCCCAAAGAGTAACTCATCCGCTGTGATCTCGCCATCTTTGTCGGTATCAAATTTTCCAAAGAGGCGAATCCGACCTGGCGAAAATTTGTGCAGGTCGCTATCTTGAGTAAACTGTCCGGCACTCGTGAAACGACCATCACGGTTCAGATCGAGTTGGTCTAACAGTACGAGCGTGCGCTGGCGAAGGGTTGCCAAATCTGCCGCATTGGTCGGATCAAGCTTTTTACTCACGAAACTCGGCTTCACCGTCGCAAGTAGAGCGTCCGTCTTGGCCTCATAAATCCACGCCGTCTCACGAGAATAGTAGCCATTGCAATCGAAACCGGCAAGAAAAAGCTTACCCTTAGCGAAGGGCGAAGGGACAATACACCGAACGCCCACCAATGCAAGTTTGTCCGTCACAGGCGGATCATCAATCTGCGCGAGGTCGTATTTGCCCGGCGAACGACGCACTATCACCCAACCCCGTCCATCATAGGGACCATAAAAGGGCTTACCACTCAACAAGGCCGGACCCAGACTAACCGTCAACTCGCAACCGATCAGCAATTCCGGCTCGGCCTTTCCCGGTTTAACCAACGGCAACATATCACTGTACGCAGCGAGCGTAAAATAGACGGGTGTTCCTAGTTTTTCACCTAAAAAGGCGAGTAAATCGAGTTCAATATGCTCACTGTTGTCACTCGGTTCGTAACGAATAAGCTTGTTCGCAAGGAAAAAAAGAATCGCTTCGGTGCCGGGCTTCACTTGACTTCGAACAGGCATCATCCCGCGAATACCTCCAATCGCTTTTGTAGTATTGCCTGCCTTCTCGTAAACTTTTTTCCACGTCGGCTTTTCTCCGTCCGTGCGACGATAAATCCCGGTCGAGGACGAAACATAGAGCGAACCGTTCGCTTCGACAAAGGTCATCGGACGCAAGGGCAACGGCCCGAAATCAGGTTTCTCATCCCAACGTACTTTGCTTGGCAATGTCGCATCGTAAGTGCCAGAAAAAATACCAGCAACGCCAACAAGCGCGAAGATGCGATCAACGTTGGTCACCGAATCACGATGGATACAGAACCCGCGAATGTCACACGCAGCGTTAGGAAGAGATGTCGTCGCCCATTTTCCCGTAGCGTCGTCGCGAGTGTAAACCACCGAGTTTCTACCGCCACTGCAAGGACCCGCAAAAAGTAGGTTCACCGGACTGGCAAGGGGTTTACCGTCGGCACCGTTGACAAATGTCAGCGAGTTAAGCGATGTCAAACGAATCGGAGAATGCGGCAGTTGTTTCTCGAGCTGCCATTTCCCGTCCGCACTATCAAGACGAAGAATTTGAGAACCGCTCCAAGGTTGCTCACCCTCAGTGCGGTGGTAAGGGAGGTCCATCCAAACGCCAGTTGACGCAAAAAGTTTCCCCTTGTGCGGGACAAGATGCACGACTTCGGTACCGCCGAGATATTTCCCTGCTGCATCATAGCTACCCGACTTCCAAGAAAGACGGAAAGGCCTATCCTCAGAATGAGCCTGAGTGGAAAGAAAAAATGCAAGCAACAATAGAGGAAGAATCTTTTTCATTTTCATTTATTTAATCGGAGTCCACAGGACGGTAAGGATAGACCGCGCTGGCTAATTGATGCGCCGTACGTGTTTGAATCCAGAGGCGTCCAGTGCCACTATACTCGCACAAAATCTGGTCCGAGAAAAGGAAAGAACGTATTTTTCTCGCTTTCGTCAGACGGAAATCCAAGGTGGGATCCCAAGCCACAGCGAAACCATTATCGACCACAAAGGTACCATCCACCTGCACCTCCTCGATCGCACCGTAACTTCCAAAGAAAAGCATTCCGTCACCTTCCACGCGGAGAATAAAGAGCCCTTCGTTAAAGAAGCCTTTGAACCCCGACCACTTTGAGTCGCATTTGACGCCCGTTGTCGAAGCGAGGTAGGCTCCCTTCTGCATATTCAAAGCTCCGTGGAGCTCCGTCGCCACCAAATCCCCTGCAGCACCCGGTGCGAGCGTTACCGTTCCCGCCCCACCTTCAGCGGTGTAGGTGTTCTGGAAAAAACTTTCGCCGGAGAGTAGCTTCCGTTTGAGTCCGCCCATAACGCCACCACGCGTACTGGTTTTAGTCGCGATGGGCCCTTCCATCCATGCCATTGCACCACTCTCGGCGACAATTTGTTCACCGGGATTGAGGTTGACATCGAGGTAAGAAAACGCAGGTCGTGCTTGTATTTGGTATTCCATTGTAAAGAATGTAAAAAGTAAATTGTGAAAGGATAAAACTTACCGTGAGGGCAACATCGGGCCGAGCGTTCTCAAAAATCCAACGTAGTTGTGCGACTGCGTGTAAACGTAGCCGGTTCCTCGAAAACGAAGGACAATCCCTTCACCCGCGAGCCAAGATTTAAACCAGCCGCCAGCCACCTTCGTTGCAGAGTATTCAAGACCCTCGGAATACGCCACGACGTGACCAGTATCCACGATGAACTCGTCCTGCACTTCGTGCCGCTCAATCTGACCATACGCTTCAATCAGGACCGTTCCGTGTCCGCCGAGTTTAAGGAAGGAGATGGATTCGCCGGTGAAAAAGCCCTTGATGCCTTGAAATCGGGTGTCAAGCGCTACGTCACTCGTAGCCGCGAGAAAGCTGCCGCCCGTGCAGTACCACTCGGTCTGCCCATCCAACTCAATTTTCTCAATGGCACCTTGATACTCCGGCGCGATGCCGAGCATTCCAGGTTGGTCATCAAGGATGGAGTACTTCGAGAGGAAAAAGGACTCACCGGCAAAGAGGCGTTTCACACCCTTCATTATTCCACCGGATTTACCCTGTTTCCCTGACTTCGAATACGTCGAAACATCAATGTTCACATTCGACGTGGCAAAGTACATTGCCGAGGATTCCGATTGGAACGTCTCACCAGGTTGTAGCTCAACGTGAACGGATGCGAATGTGTTATCAGCGGAAATTGTAATATTCATTTTGAGTTTTCTATTAATATGTTGAATTAGCGGCAGTAAGGACGCAACCAACCGGCCAACGCACCGACGGTTCTCGATTGGAGCCAAATTTTTCCATTGCCACGGAACTTCATCACGAGTCCCTCACCGGAAAAGAGCGTCTGCTTGATCCCGCCCATCCCACCAATCGTGTAGTCGAGTGTCGGTTCAAAAGCAACAACGTGGCCAGTATCCACAGTCAAGGCACCTCGTACCTCACGGCAAACCATCGCGCCGTAGGTGTTGAAAAAGACCTTGCCAACACCAGAACATTCAATCAAGCACACCCCCTCACCCGAGAAGAAGGAACGTAGTCCACCAAAACGGACAGAAAGGTTCACGGCCTTTGTGTGTGCGAGGTAGGAACCACTTGTGAGCATAATCGTGTTCCCTTTAAGATCACATTCTTCGACGGCGCCAAGGTGACCCGGTGCAATGCCGACTTTACCGGCACGCGTCGCGGTGTACTCAGAAAGGAAAAGCGACTCACCACCGAATAGCTTCCGGCCGATACCCTTGAGAAAACCACCAAGCAAGCGTGGCTGAATTTCCACAGAGGGGTCAAGAAAGCTCATCGCTCCACCTTCGGAGTAAAACTTTTCACCCGGGGCGAGCTGCACAACCAGATGCCCCATTTCGGGATTTCCTTGAATTTCGTAGTTCATTGTAGTAAATTGGGGGTGATATATTGAGAGTATGCCTTAGACAGATCGTCATCAACAAGAATTGGGCCCATTTTAGCAGCGGGTTCAACTTCCGTCAACCCCCACAAAGTGTTAAAAACCAACACCCCGCCAGACCTCCCAGCCCTTCCATACTGCCTACTTTTCTCTCTTGACATACCAACCACTTGTTGGTAGAATGCGCGCCACTATTTTTCGACCTTCATCCAATATAAAACTCCGGAAAACAGAGAATGAAAACGATTGCACTGACTTGGGAACTGGGAGCTGGCTTAGGCCACGTAGCACACCTAACACCGATCGCCGAGATGGCGGTCGAAGCGGGACACCGTGTCGCTTTCGTCGTACGAGACCCAACGAAGTTTGGACCCTATATGCCCGAAGGTTCGAAACTTTACCAAGCTCCGGTAAGCACCTGTTCTTCCACGATGTATATTGAGCCAGCGCGTTCTTTTACGCACGTCCTTCACAACACGGGTTTTGATGAGCAAGAGGGTTTGACCTCCCGCGTACGCGCATTCAAGGCGATCTTTGATGAGATAAAACCAGATGTCATCATAGGCAACCACGCACCAACGTCACTCGTCGCCGCCCGAGCCGCGGGGATCCCCTTCGGGACTGTCGGCACCGGCTTTTGCGTACCACCACCGGTCGAACCCATTCCAGACATCCGACCGTGGATGGAACTCGATTTGCCACAATTTAAGCGGTATGAAGGTGGTGTTTTAGAACGAACCAACCATACCTTAAAAGAATTGGGTAGTGAACCGATCGAAAAAGTCGCCGACATCTTTGGTGACCCCTGTGTCAACTACCACACAGTTTACCCCGAACTCGACGTTTACGGGCCGCGCGACAACGTCCATTATTGCCGCGGTTGGCAGTTCATCAATGGGAACAAACCGGACTGGCCGACCCCGCGGCCTGGCGGGAAGCTAATCTTCGCCTACCTGAAAAAGAATGCTTTTCTTCGGACTATTCTACAACACTTCGCACAAACGCCGCACGCCTACTTGGTTTACATCGCGGGCACAATGGAACACGAACGTCGCCAAATGTCGAACGACCATATTCGTGTCACCAGTACCCCGGTAAGCATTGAGGAGGTCGGCAAGGAATGTGACTTGGCCATCCTTGCCAGTGGACCAGGAACTATTGCCGGTATTTGGCTCGCCGGAAAGCCCGTTTTGATCATCCCGCAATACTTCGAGCAGGAGTTCACCGGCAACCGAGCGAACGAGTCGGGCGCTGCGATGGTCTGTCAAGCAGCGGAGATCCCCAAGCTGATGCACTTTGTCAAAGTGCTGACCGAAAAGGGAAAATACACCAAAGCGGCACAAGCCTTTGCCGATAAGTACAGCGATTTTTCCAAAACGCCGGAACCTCTCATCGATTTCTGGCCGCACTTCAGCAAGACATTCGGGCTGTAAGCTGCAAAAGATCTAGTAAAACGGCAAAACTCGATCGTTGCCACTCCAAGCGGGGTTGGGTAACAACTTTTTGTGCCATTGTGGTG
>Ga0180430_10002814_pt1 | contig 15395 bp, 8 predicted proteins | sample SS_ome_9_FD_132999 | JGI IMG/M metagenome (GOLD analysis project Ga0180430, IMG submission 132999) | Hypersaline lake sediment archaeal communities from the Salton Sea, California, USA - SS_1_S_2 metaG | ecosystem: Environmental > Aquatic > Non-marine Saline and Alkaline > Hypersaline > Sediment... | reverse complement strand
CTTGACAAGATCCTCGCTTTGGGCCGGGACGTGGTGATCGGCCGCGCTTTCGGTGCGTCCGCCGAGCTGGACGCGTACTACGCTGCCTTCGAGCTGCCGGATGGATTGTTCACCATCCTGGCCGGAAGCGCAATGGCCACGACCCTCATCCCCATCCTCGCGGCTCGAATCCGCCGCGACGAACACGACGCGGGTTGGAGGCTCGTGTCTGCGGTGGTCAACCTGGCCCTACTGATCGTGGCGGTCGTCGGTGCCGTGGCCGCGATTTTCGCGCCACAGGTCATTGGGACCGTGGCCCCCGGGTTCGACGCCGAGCAGGTGGCCCTGGGGGCCAAGCTCATGCGGTTGGTCTTGTTCCAAACGCTGATCTTCACCGTGAGCGGTATCCTGGTAGGGGTGCTGAGAGCCTATCAGCACTTCCTTCTACCGGCCCTGGCGCCCGTCTGCTACACCCTGGGGCGCATCCTGGGCACCCTGTTTCTCGTCCCAAGGTGGGGAATCTTCGGCCTGGCCTGGGGAGGCGTGGGCGGCGCGGTGGTCTACTTTCTCGTGCTCGTGCCCGGCCTGGTCCGCTTCGGAGCCCGCTGGTCCCTCACCCTGACCCATCCGGACATGAGGGCCCTGGTGAGACTGATTGGCCCCCGCATGCTTGGATTAGGCGCAACCTACGTGAACTTCGTGCTTCCTACGTTTCTCGGATCGCGGCTCTCCGACGGAGCCATCTCCGCCTACGAATACGGGTGGCGTCTCATGCAATTCCCAGAGACGATCATCGGTACGGCCCTGGGGATCACGGTCTTTCCCACTCTGGCGGATCTAGCGAGCAGTGAGGATCGCGAAGGGCTGCGCCGAACGGCCTCCTGGGCCCTCCGCCTGGTCCTGGCACTGGCAGTACCGGCAGCCGTAGGGCTTGTGGTCCTTGGGCGGCCCCTCACGGTCCTTCTCTTCCAGCGGGGGGCCTTCGATGCCGCCACCACTGATCGGGTCTTCCTGGCTCTCCAGTTCTTCTCCCTCGGGCTCATCTTCCACAGTGCGCTGGAGGTGACGAGCCGGCTGTTCTATGCCCAGAAGGATATGTGGACGCCGCTGTGGGCAGCCGTTGCAGGCTTAGGGATCAACGCCGGCCTGGGATGGCTGCTGCTGCCCAGGCTGGCCCAGGGCTCTATCGCCCTGTCAAACTCCTTGGGCGCGGGGCTCCAGGTCATACTGCTGTTGTTGGTAGCTCGCCATCAACTGGAGGGCATCGAGGGGAGAGCGCTGGCGGCCTCGCTGGGGCGCACCGTGGCGGCTTCTGCGCTCATGATTGCGTCCATTATCGGCCTCCGCGCCCTGGCTCCGTCGCTGGATCCACGCATCCTGGGCGTCGCCGGCCTGGGTCTGGGAGTCCCGGTCTACGTCGTAAGCGCCGTGCTCCTGGGCAGCGAGGAAATCCGACAGCTGCCCAGTCTCCTTCTGGACAAGGACACGGGCGTGCACGCTGGAGCGCCCGGCCCGCCAGACAGCGCCCAGACCGAGGGACAGACGGATTCAGGGGGCCAAGGCGAGAGGCTGCATTAGGAACGGGATGCTCCACCGGCGTCCTCGCTCTCAGCCCGGGCAGGTCGGAGACCGCGCAGGCGCGCCTCCGCGCTAGAATCTCTGGACAGTGAGGGAGAACGAAGCAGATCAGCCAATCTGACCAGGCAGCAAGGGGTGCCGGCTGCCCCGGCCTGACGTTGAGGTCACGCCTGGATGCTACCCGACGCTCTCCAGAGCCTCGAGAGCCGGCTCCCAGTCGTCGTGGTGCCGGAGGGCACTCCTGAAGTCAGAGCGCGCGCCGTCGACGTTGCCCAGCGCCATACGGGCCCTGCCGCGCCAGTAGTACGACTCCTCGAGATTGCCCGCCGTGTTCAGCGTCACATCGGCCAAAGTGATCACATCCTCGAAGCGGCCTGTCTCGTAGTAGCTCTCATACGGGCCGAACTGGTACCAGAGCATGCGGAAGTGAAGTCCGAGTTGGCGGGACTTGTCGTAGGCCGCCGAGGCATCCTGGTGCCGTCCCAACGCCGTCAGAGATGAACCCACGTTGAACCAGGAGAAGGTTACCCAATCGGAGCAATCCGCATACGCCACACAGTCCCCGGGGAGGGCCACTGCCTCATTCCGTGCCACCTCCAGAGCGCGCTCGTACATCGCTGCATCGTCGAGGTCAGGTCCTATGATGGAGGCCAGCTTCTCCCAGGTTTCCGGCGTGTAGATCACCGTATAGAGTCGGTTGAAGACCCGCCAGAGCTCATCGAGCTCCCGGTAGCCAATGGTCACATCCGGTCCGTGAAGCGAATCGTAGGTTATGAACTCCCGCACTCCATCATCATAGCCGACGACGAGCCGGTAGTGGCCCAGCTGATCGCGGGCATCGCGAACGTACCACGTCTCAACCATCACCGGGAATCCCGCCTGAAGCATAGCCTTCAGCATCTCAAGGTCGCCGTTCACCCGGGTGATGGCCTCGTATCCCTGATCCCTCACGTAGGACTCGATCTCCCACGGGCTCACGTTCTTGTCGTCGGGATCGGGCTTCAGGACTGGCGCCGCATCATACTGCGTCTGCTCGCACCCCCAGTACGAGAGGAGCATGGTCGCCGTCGCTGGGCCACAGTTGTTCCAACCCTGGTGCTCGTGCCGCAGGCCCGCCAACTCCAGCATGACTGGAGGCGTCGGGGTTGGTGAAGGCTCTACCGTGGGCGTCGGTGTTGGGGCTGGCGTCTGGGTGGCTGACGCCACCATACGCGTGTCGGTGGGCGCCGGACGCTCCGCGGTTGGGGGCGGCTGAGTTGCTGTCGACGAGGATGTGGGCGAGACCGCGGGGATGAGCGTGGCGACGGAGCCGCTGTCCTGGACCGCAACCGGGGTGGGCAGTTGGTCCGGATGGGGGCGATGCCGCAGCTTCTGAATCGGCTCCGGCAGATAGTAGGCGTAGCGCCCCGGCAGCGCTCGAATCACCGTCACCAGGGCCAATGAGACGACCACCAAGGTGAGGACAGCCAGACCCAGAGCTGCCAGGGGAAATGCATAACGTGATTTCAGCATACGGGCGGGATTATAGCAGGGTGAAGGGCAGCGACAAGCAAACGAGGCGCGACTCGCGCCGTGGAGACGCCCTCAAAGACGGTCAAGGGGACATCCTGCGCGCCTTGCGTGGTGCCCAACCGAGGGACGGACCCAAGACACGTGGCGTGGGTCTGGCGGAGCAGTAGGATCAACCAGCGGTGTCGGGTGTGCTTGCGGCGCAGTAAGGTTCCAGATGAGCTGGACACCGTACAGCAGACGCTGGACAAACGATATCGGATGTGCTAAACTCTGGATACCTTGCACTAGGCTTGCCCCAATCAACTCCGTGTGGCTTCCTTTCCGATTGGCGGCCGACTGCCTTTAATGGTCTGAGTCGGTCACGGGGCTCCGAAGCCGGCCCTGCGATCCGCCCGGTGTCTGCCTCACACAGTATGCCCATCTTCCGAGTGAGAGACTCGATAGAAGGTCCGCCTTTGGTATGTACCACTGGTCCGTCGAACACTCCCTGTCGCTGGTGAGGCGCTTGCCTCGCCGTAGAAGGATGCGTCCGGCGGCGCTGCTGTCAGACTAGGAGGACTCGCGTGGACGAGAAACCGACCGTTCAGATGGACGCGTACCCCGAGAGGGATCCCGGCGGGATGGACGCCGATTCGCCTCCGACCATACCCATCGATGATATGTTCCAAGAGCCGGCATGGCCCACGCCCATGGACGCGCCGGCCCCGCCCGGGCCGCCGCCAGCCTATCAGCCCCCGTCTCTGGGCACGCCGCCTCAGGCACCCTCGCCCGGTGCGGGACCGGCCGGGCACACCGTCATCATGCAGCAGGAAGCTTCGGCGCCTCTCCTCGCCTGGCTCGCTGTCATCAAGGGACCAGGGGGACCTCGGGGGCAAGTGTTCACGCTGGACCGAGAGACGGTGATTGGGCGCAAGGCCGGACAGATCGTCCTTGGGGGTGACTCCTACGTCTCAGGGCAGCACGCCAAGGTGCGCCTTGAGTCGAGTGAGACGGACGAAGAGACGCACACTTTCGTGCTCTACGATCTGGCCAGCGCCAACGGCACCTTCGCTGGCGACAGGGAGACCTATCGCGACAATCAGATCTACAGGTATGAGCTGGAAGACGGCGATTTCCTCCTCGTCGGCGAGACCACGCTGGTCTTCAAGCAGGTGGAGCTGGACGAGAAAGCGTAGGCCGCTGCTCTGACAACCAGGAGGGTGCACATGTCAATCATGCGCCGATTCCCCGCAAGCGCTTCCCTGGCAGCCCGGTGGATGCGCGCCATACTGAGCGTACTCCTGCTCGGGGTCCATCTCTGGGCGGTACCCTTCCGGGTGGACGCCCAGACCAGCGACATCACGGTGACGGTCGAGGAGGTGGACACCTCTGCATCCCCCTCGCTCCGCATCCGCGTGAGTGTCCGAGACCAGTACGGCGTTCCCATCCAGGACCTCTCTGCCGAGCATTTCGAGATCGTTGAAGATGGGGCCGCCACGTCTCTGCCGGGTACGGTGGAGGCGGAGACGAATCCCAACGCCCAGGTGTCGCTCGCCCTGGTGATCGACCTCTACAGGACGCTCCAGGGGGAGCCCATCGAGGCCGCGCAGCAGGCAACGCGGGACTTGCTGACAGACCTTCTCGACGAACCCAACGACCAGGATAGAGCGGCTTTCGTGGGGGTCCGGCAGGATGTAAGCACCGACCCGGCGGAGATCGACGAGGCGTATGACGTGCGCTTCACCAACGACCGCAACCAGCTCCTGAACGTAATCAACTTCCTCCACGAGCGGATTCAGACCACTGGACCGGGCACGCCCCTCTACGACGCTGTGATCAAAGCAATCCGCATGGCGGAGGCGACGGAGCCGGTCGCGCACCGGGCAGTGATTGTCATGACGGACGGCGAGGACCGAGGAAGCGTCAACACCGACGGCGACACGATTCAGCGCGCCTCGAACGCGCGCACCCCCGTCTTCACAGTGGGCCTGAGCAACAGCGGGCTGGACGAGGCCTACCTGAGACGCCTGGCGGAGAACTCTGGCGGGGCGTACCAGGCCGCCGAGACGCCGGACGACTTTGCGCCGCTGTTCTCGAACGTGCTTTCCACGCTGCGGAAGCAGTACGTGCTCACGTATGAGACGGGCCTGCCGCAGGACGGTCAGATTCACAGCATCCTGGTCCGAGTGAAGACGCCGACCCAACTGGAGGGTTTTCAGGAGCAGAGAGTGACGATGCCCGGGGGAGCTTCCCCCGAGGCGGGGGAGGAGGAGGCCGAGGAGGAGCCGGCGCCCACCGCCGAGGCAGCGACACCGGAGGCTGGAGGCGAAACAGAGCCGCCACCACCCGAGGAAGAGAGAGACGAAGGAGGATCTGCGGGCATCATGGATTGGATTCAGGACAACCTACTTCTAGCCGGACTCGCAGTCGGCGCGCTAGCATTGGTCTTCATCGTGCTGGTCATCATCGCCGTCATCGTCATGCGTAAGCGCCGCGCGGAGGCCGACCAGGGTTATGCGCCCCTGGAGGCCCCGCCCTATCCTGCGGAGCAAGACTTCGGTTTCGATGTCGAGCCCCTCCAGACCATGGATGATACCAGCGACGGGGGATTCGGCTTCGGAGAACCGGAGTTTCCCCAGGCCACGATGATGGACGACGAACTGGCCTTCGGCATGGGTACGGCGCCCGACTACAGCGCGCCGCCGGCTTCCGCACCCGCCTTCCCGCAGGGGGGAGGCCAGCCCCCATTCCAGGCGTCTACCGAGGATCGGACGCGCATCTTGCATCGTAGCCCCAAGATGTCGACTGTGGGCTTACTCATCGATCGCGAGAATCCGGCCCAGCGTATGGACGTCGCGAAGCCGGTGGTGACCGTAGGACGGTCGCAGGACAGTGACCTCACGATCGACCACAACACGGTCTCACGCCAGCACGCGGTCATCAAACTGGAGGAGGGCACCTTCCGGCTCTACGACATGGGCAGCACGAACGGTACCTTCGTGGGCGACCAGCGCATCCGCGAGCCAGTCGCGCTCGAGGACGGTTCCCTGGTCACGTTCGGCGAGAGGCCTTTCATCTTCAAGCTCATATCGCTGTCGACGTAGCGAGAAAGAAGGCGACGGTCGGCAGGTCCGACGGACGATTTCCAACCTTGAGCCCGAAGCGTCTCCAGGCTTGGACGGCTGGTCCGCCTGTGCATCTAGCGCCGCTGTCCACCCTGCCGCCCGGCACGGTTGGACGCTTCGGAGACGATCCTGAGGCACTCATGTAAGAAGGGGATGTACCTCTGGCTGGGAGGGGAGAGGAATGACAGCAGGTTTCACGATCACCGTCACGTCGCCCGATGGGCGAACCCGCAGCTACGATGTCCAGGAGTCAGGACTCTCGCTGGGCCGAGCCCATGGGAACGACATCGTACTGCAAGATCCGAAGGTCTCGGGACGTCACGCTCGGCTTCAAGTCAGCCGCGGAGCCATTGAGCTCATTGACGTGGGGTCCTCCAACGGCACGTTTGTCGACGGCCGGCGGATTCCTGCGCACTCGGCTCACAGGCTGAGCCCACATAGCTCTGTTCGCCTCGGGGACACGGCGATCCGTGTGCATCAGGCCTCCTCATCCAGTCGGGCGAGACCTACACCGGATAAGGGACGTGCCGGAGCAGCCGCAGCCCAAGCGCAACTGGTCCTGCAGACGCAGATCCCTGGTCGCGTGGACGAGATACCGATCCTCAAGCCGGAGCTCACCGTCGGCCGTGCGCCCGACAACGACATCATCCTCGAGAATCCCAGGGTCTCCAGCCATCACGCGAAGCTCCTCTTCCGCTCGGACGGCTTCGGCGTGATGGACCTTGGGTCCCTCAACGGGACCCAATTGAATGGCGAGCCCCTGCCGAACCGGCAAGGCGTTCCCTTTGGCATCGGTGACTGCATCCAGATTGGCCAGCACGTTTTTGCTGTGCGGGCCGTCACGTCGGAAGCTCCGGCTCCCGCTCCGATTGGGCCCCGGGTGCGTCTGTCTCCCTCCGGGCCCGCCGGGATCATCATCCACCAGCCGGGTCAGCAGGCGCGTCACTCTTTGAGCAAGGCGCAGGCGACAATAGGTCGCTCCTCGAAGAACGACATCGTGGTCCACTCGCCAACGGTCTCGGGCACCCATGCCCGGATTCAGCGCACTGGCGGCTCCTTCTCCATCCTCGATCTGGAAAGCCAGAGTGGTCTGGTCCACAATGGGAAACGGATCTCGCGGAAGACCCTGAGCGACGGCGACGTGATCTACCTGGGCCGGGACGTGGCCCTGGCATTCCACGAGCACATCGGCTTCCAGCCCGCCGCCGTGCGCCCGTCCCTGCCCCCCGCGCAGACGCTCCAGATCAGCGCCGACACCGTCACTATTGGCCGCGCCCAGGACAACGACATGGTCGTCGATTCTCCTCAGGTCAGCCGGTACCACGCGCTCGTGGAGCGGCTGGGGATGAGGACGCGGGTGAAGGACCTGAAGAGCTCCAACGGCGTCTTCGTGAACGGAAAGCGCATCGACGGGGAGGCCTGGGTCAAGAAGGGCGACGAGATTCGCATCGGGCCTTACCGGCTGCGCGTCGGAGACAACGTTCTGGAGCAGATGACGGAAGAAGGGCTGAGGATAGACGCCCTCAGACTCCAGAAGTGGGTCACGCCAAAGTTGAACCTGCTCAAGGAGATCTCCCTTTCGATCCACCCCCAGGAGTTCGTCGCGCTCGTCGGGCTGAGCGGCGCGGGCAAGTCGACCCTGATGGATGCGCTCAACGGCTTCCGACCCGCCACCCACGGCGCCGTCTTCGTGAACGACGTCAACCTCTACGAGAAGTTCGACATGTTCAGGAACGATATGGGATACGTGCCCCAGCAGGATATCGTTCACACGCAGCTGACCGTCTACCAAGCCCTGGCCTATGCGGCGGAGCTTCGCATGCCGGCGGACACCACGGGCGGCGAGAGGCACCAGAGAGTCCTCGAAGTGCTCGAGGAGCTGGATCTGAGCGAGCGGCGGGACGTGCCCATTCGGAAGCTCTCGGGAGGCCAGCTCAAGCGCGTCTCCATCGGCGTAGAGCTGCTAACGAAGCCGCGCCTCTTCTTCCTGGACGAGCCAACCAGCGGCCTGGACCCCGGGACCGAGTACAATATGATGCGCTTGATGCGGAAGCTCGCCGACCAGGGGCGCACCATCGTGCTCATCACGCACGCGACGAAGAACGTGATGATGTGCGACAAGGTGATCATCCTGGTGCGAGGCGGCCACCTGGCCTACTACGGGCCTCCGGAGCAGGCCCTCACGTACTTCGATCAGTTCCGCTCAGACCACGAGCGCCGCATCAAGGACATCGAGTTTGACGACATCTACACCATCCTCGAGGATGACGAGCGAGGGACATCCGAGGACTGGGCCGAGCGGTACATGCACTCGAGCATCTACGCAGAGAACGTCGTCCGGCGACTGAAGGAACGCGAGCGGCCCACCCCAGGCGCCCAGTCCCCGACCGGCATCACGGCCGGCGATATCAGGGGCAAGGCCACCCGGGGCGTCTCGGCCCTCCGCCAGCTTTCGATCCTCTCACGCCGCAACCTGCGCATCATGGCCTCGGACAAGGCGACGCTGGGCCTCATGCTGGCGCTGGCGCCGCTTCTATCGTTCATGGAGACGGCGGGCAAGGGCCTATTCGATCCTGTGAGCGGCAAGCCCGGAGATGTCATCACCACGCTCTTCCTGAACGGCTTGATCTCCTACCTGGTCGGGGCCCTTACCAGCGTGCGCGAGATCGTCAAAGAGGTCGACATCTACAAGCGCGAGCGGGCCATCAACCTGAAGATCACGCCCTACGTGATGTCGAAGATCTGGGTTGGCCTCGTGCTGGCCATCTATACCGGATTCGTGTTTGTGACGATTCGACAGGGTCTTATGACCGGCCTCTGGCCTGGGAGCGTGATTGGCAACGAGGAGCTGGGTTGGACCCGGTATATCGCCTTCTTCGTCACCTTCACATTGAGCTCGCTCTCCGGTTACCTGATGGGACTTTTCATATCTGCCGTCTCTCCCAACCAGAATATGGCGATCCTCCTGGTGATTGTCGCCCTGGTACCGCAATTTCTCTTGGCTGGCGGCATGATGCCTCTCGATATGCTGGGCAAGGGCGGCGAGATCATCAGCTGCGGCGTCTCCAACCGCTGGGGCTTCGAATCCGGCGTAGCGATCACCGGGGTTGGCGCGCCACTAATAGAGGATGCCTGCTGGGACGACCTGCCCAAGAACGGCGAAGACGGCGAGATGGGCTGGAACGACTACCTCCAGCTTACGGACGAGGAGAAGTCCGCCGCCGGCTGCACCTGTATGGGCGCCGACATTTTCACCGGACCGTGCCGATTCTTCCCCGGCATCCTGAACGACGACTACTACACCGAGGAGGCCAGGAGAGCCCTGGTTCAACCCGAGCCGGTGAAGCCGGAGCAGCCAACGCCCTATCCCACGCCAACCCCGTATCCCACGCCGACCCCCTACCCGACGCCCACGCCCCTTCCTACGCCTTCGAACCCGGCAGATTTCGGCAGCTACATGGACGACATGCAGGCACAAGGTGATGCCTATCAAGACCTACGCGAGGAGCAAGGTGAGGCCTATCAGGACACGCGCGAGGAGCAAGGTGAGGCCTATCAGGACATGCGTGAGACGCAGGGGGACGAGTTCGAGGCAGCCATGGAGGAGTACTCCGACACTTTCTCCGACTGGCAACAGAGCCGTGAACAGGCGATCGGCGGCGCCGAGGGTCTGCTCAAGTCGATGTTCGAGACGTACGGCCAGACGTTCCGCGGTCACTACACCAGGCGCTGGCTGAACATGTCGATCATCATTGCGGTCACGATGGTTCTGATCACCATCTCGCAGAAACGGAAGGACGCCGTCTAATGCGGCGACAACGGGCCCCCGACTGCCGAGCTCATAGAGGGCTGCGACAGGGCCAGAGCCCCGGAGCGTCCGATGGGTGAGAGCACACATTCATGTTGAGACGCTTACTGCTCATCAATCCAGCCCATATGGTCGATGGTGCGCGGCACGCCGGGCCGGCGCAATTCCCCATCCCCCCCTTGAACCTCTGCTACGTGGCAGCCTTGACGCCCCAGGACTGGGCCGTCCGGATGATCGATGAGAATCTCCGTCTCGAGGACGGCCGAGCCTGGCAGCCGGACCTGGTGGGGATCACTGCCCTCACACCGAGTGCGCCGCGTGCCTACGAGCTGGCCGCGCGCTACCGGGAGCAGGGCACAGCGGTGGTGGTGGGGGGCATCCATGCGTCGATGATGCCGGAGGAAGCGGCCCAGTATGCCGACTCGGTGGTCGTTGGTGAGGCGGAGTCCGTCTGGCCGCGACTGGTGGCCGACTTCGAACGCGACCAGCTCCGACCGCGCTATGACGGAGAGCGGGTCCCACTGAGCGAGCTGCCAATGCCCCGTCGCGATCTCTACCCCGGGAGGTACTTCGTCGAGACGGTGATCACCTCCAAGGGCTGCACCAACGCGTGCGAGTTCTGCTCCGTGTGGCGTTTCTCCGGTCGCCGCTACCGCGTGCGCCCCGTCGACGACGTGGTGGATGAGCTGGCGACGCTGCCGCCGCGCAAATTGGTTTTTTTCGCCGACGATAATCTGACATTGAATCGATCCCGCGTCGTCTCCCTGTGCCGCCGAATGGTGGAACGGGGCGTCCGCCGACGGTACGCTATCCAGGGTACCATCGGTCTGGGTGAGGATGAGGAACTCTTGACCTGGTTGAAGCGGAGCGGTTGTTCTTTCGTCTTTGTCGGCATTGAGTCGCTCAACGAGCGTCCTCCGGCGGAGATCTCCAAGTCCGACCTGCGTCGTTTGGGCCCGGAGGGATGCCGGCGGTGCATCGCCCGCATCCATAGGCACGGCATGGCTGTCTTCGGCAGCTTCATCCTGGGCCTCGATGGCGACAGTGCGTCTGCCCACCGCATCCTCCCGTTTACGCTGCGCAGCGAGATCGACTGCACGCTGGTGAACCTGCTCAACCCCCTGCCCGGGACGCGGCTCTGGGAGCGGATGCGCCGGCAGGGGAGGCTCCTCTATACGGATTTCCCATCCGACTATGCCATGTACGCGCAGGACAACGTCTGTTTCCGTCCTCTGGACGTGACGACACACGAGCTGCAGGAGACGGCGAGGAGCGTCATCGCCGGCTTGACGGAACTGCCCACGGCCTTGCGACGTGCTGCCTCAACCTGGCGCCATACGCGGGACCCTTTCACCACCCTGGTTGCGTTCAACTGGAACCGGCGCACTGCCAGAGGGCTCCGCACCTATCCGCTGCGAGCGATCGAGGGCAAACCCGGCACGGTGGTCGAAGCCGAACCCGTGCGGGTCTACGCGGGGAGCAAGCTCTCCTCAAGGGGTTGACATGCGCTACCGATCTGACAATCGACGGTGGGCGTTGCTGGCCTCTCTCCTCGGCGTCCTGGCGCTGGTCGGCAGCGGGTGCAGCGCCGCAGGGCCCGACCCCACTCCGAGCGCCACACCTCCCAGACCAAGCCCGATGCCGAGCGCCACGCCCAGCCCGGAGCCATCGCCAACGCCAACGCCCGCCCCGACTACAACACCAACGTCCACGCCGGAACCGGAGGCTACGGTGATAGCCAGCGCTGCGGGCTCAGGGCCCTTCGCCGTCGCGTCGTTGTCCGCCATCTCGCTCCAGGGAGGCCGGGAGTACGTCCTTCAGGTGACGTCGAGCACAGGCGGGGCGGAGTTCTTCGGCAGTTTCAGCGCTTCGGCGATGGGCGCTATGGGCCAGCCCGGGGTCCAGGTGGACCTGCTGGACGGCGTGACCCCGGCGACGTATCCGATCCTGCCGCCGGCGCCCGACCCATCGGACTGGCTGTACGGGGTGTCGGTGCAGAATCGTGGCGACGGCGGGATCCGTCTGACCATCCTGGATGTGACGGGACGCTGAGCCCGCTCCGCTGGGACTCGAGGCACTTGTCGGAGGCGTGAGTACTGACTCAAGTGGTTAGAAAGCGATCGCCAATGGGACAGGAACGTGTTTCGGAATCAACGAGCAAGCCGAGGCCGTCAAGGACGCCAGAGCCTGACCGGATCTTCTTGTCGAACATATAGGGTATGACCTCTGTGCTAGACTGAGCCTGACGAAAGGCCACGTAAGGGAGCAATCGAATGGATCTTAAAGGGAAAAAGCTCGGGCAGTACCAGATTATCGAGGAATTGGGCCGGGGCGGGATGGCCGTCGTGTACAAGGCCTATCAGCCTTCGCTGAACCGCTACGTTGCCATCAAGGTCCTGCCCCCCCAGTTCGCGTTTGACGAGGAGTTCGTGCAGCGGTTCCTCCGGGAGGCGCGCTCGGCGGCGGCCCTCCACCACCCGAACATCATGACCATCCATGACGTGAGCCAGCAGGATGGGTATTACTTCATTGTCATGGAGTACGTGGAGGGAAAGACCCTGGATCAGGTGGTGGCCGACAGCGGGCGGCTGCCGCTGCCGCGCATCCAGCGCATCATCGCCCAGGTGGTCAATGCCCTGGAGCACGCCCACCAGCGAGGCTTGATCCACCGCGACATCAAGCCCACGAACATCATGGTCGACGAGGAGCGGAATGACCACGTCACGCTGATGGATTTCGGGTTGGTGCGGGCGGCCGAGGACAGCGGACTGACGAAGACAGGCACCATCGTCGGCACGCCGGAGTACATGTCCCCCGAGCAGGCCGAGGGCGAGGACATCGATCACCGCACGGACATCTACTCACTGGGCGTCGTCCTGTATAAGATGTTGACGGGCCGGGTGCCTTTCAGTAAGTCGACGCCCCACGCCGTGCTCATTGCCCACATGACCCAGGAGCCGCCATCCATCAGCAGCATCAGCCCAGGGCTCCCGGCTCCGATTGAAGCGGTGGTGAGAAAGGCGCTGGCGAAGGATCGAGACAAGCGGTACGCGCGGGCCAACGACATGGCGCGGGACTTGGGCATGGCGGCCCGCGGCGAGATGCCGCCCGGCCTGAAGAGATCCACGCGCCCGCGAGTCCCCAGCAGCCCCCCGCCGGCTGGTCCACCGCCGGCGGCCGAGCCAACGCTGGCGACGCAGAGACCGGTGGTCAAGCAAGGGATCAAGGGCTGGATGTGGGGGCTCGGCGCCCTGGGCGTCGTGGTCCTCCTGGGTGTCTGCGGGTTTGGGGCATTCGCTATGGGACTGATCCCCATGTCACCCGCGGGATCCAGCACCCCAACGGACACACCCACCGTGGTCCCGGCGTCGCCGACGGCTACGGAGGACATTGAACCGACGGACACGTCGACACCGGAACCATCGCCGACGGCCACACCGTCGCCCACAGAGGAGCCCTCGCCGTCGCCGACGAGGGAACCCACGGCGACCGCGGAGCCGACGGACACGCCGACGCCCGAACCCACGGCGACGTCCACCCCGCGGCCCACGACAGCAGTCACGACGACGCCGAGACCGACGGATCCGCCCCAGGCCACGGCCCCGCAGGCTGTTGGACCGCCTCAGGGCGGCACGTATCAGAATCCTATTGCGTTCCAATGGAACGGCTCGCTCGGTGCTGGGCAGGCGTATCAAGTGACAGCGTACCATCGTGGCAGCGGGGAGGTCGTGCAGAGCGGTGCGCTGACCGGGACCAGCTGGGGCGCCACTCTGCCCGAGGGGAAGGTGGGAGAGTGGGTCTGGTACGTCTCGGTGATTCAGAATGGAAGCGCCGTGATGTCCTCACCGGAGAGCATGTTCTGGTTCGATCCCTTCGGCGGCGGTGGCGGAGGGGGTGGCGGCGGTGGCGCCGACAATGGCGGCGGTGGCGGCGACAAGAACACCCCAGCGCCTCCGTAGAGCAATGAACACGATCTGATGGCCGCCGTGCTCTGGTCTGTTGGCGAATGACCACTCTTGCACCCGCAGAGTGCTGACATTGAGGCAGAGATCCATTTCAGCTTGGATGGTGAAAGGAAAGTTGTTGATGAGAAAACGACCGCTAGTACTTGGACTTGTCATGATACTGCTTATCCTGATACTGGTTTCGAATGGAGCGGCGGGACGCTCCCCGGAAATGTCAGCAGAAGGCAACGCGGCAGCAAGCAGTTCGTCCAGAGATACGTCAGTAGCCCAACTGCTGCTTGTGCCCTCACTGGGCCACACACCCGCTTCGCGGCCAAGCCCCGCGGTGAGCCCTGCGGCGGACACGCGGACCAGTCAGATCAAACCTGCGGTCATCAATACGCCTGCGCCACCAACAGGTCCAATCAGCACAGGTTCGCCCCTAGCTCGGGACGAGGGCTCGATTCTAAGTCAGGCAGCACGGTCCGGTCTCATTCAGCCCGCGCCCTCCGAATATCCAGTGAGACCTGGTCGAGAGGAGATCGAGATGGATGCGGCGCACGTTGCCCAGGCGCAGGAGCTGGCCCAGTCGCTGCGCGACGAGGGCACACGCATTGAGATCAGCGAGCCGTTGTTCGACTCCGCTGGCACTCAGTCGGTCCAGTACCCGACAGCGACTTGTATGGACGTGCTCTTGAATCCCCAATTCGACGTAGTCGAGTTCGGCGACGGCACGGGCTCCATCGAGAACTGGTCGATCCTGTACCAGAAGGTTTGCTATTCTAGCCAAACCTACGCATCCGCGAATCACTCTGTCATCATGAGTGATGGCCCATGCAGCGTGAACCCAGACGATGTCAATCGGTACAATACCTTCTATGAGCAGTATATGGAATACGACTCGCTCGCACAGGGTTTCTGGGCACCTCCCAATCTTACCTCTATCCGATTCTCGTACATGGCTGCATCCGCTGACCTGGACGACGGGGATTGGGCTGGCTCCCAGCTATGGACGCTGGACAGTGAAGGTTACCTGGACGAGTACCTGGTCGGCTTCTACATCACTGAGAGCGAAGGAGCGTGGGGCTCTCGATGGTGGGAAATCACGCAAGCTGATCATCCAATTGAGCTGAGCGACGCTTCAGGGAAGCCTCTGGCACTGGTGTTCTATCTGTGGGGCGATGACCTGACGCCTCAAGAATGGCTCTGGCTTGACGATGCGCAGCTGCAGGTGTGCTACAATAGGGGCGCCGCCTCGGTCTACCTCCCGATGGTGGCGAAGCAGTACGGCACCTCTTCCGGGCCGACTTGCGTTCCGCGAGAACCGGACTCGGTCAGTCAGATGGGCAAGACGGCAGTGGGAGCCACGTGCGGTGGTTCCTTCAATGCGCTGGATGAGAAGGACTACTACGATCTCAATCTGACGACGGCAGCCAGTGCTCAAGAGGCACAGGCGAACATCCCGATTCG
>Ga0180430_10002812_pt1 | contig 15396 bp, 13 predicted proteins | sample SS_ome_9_FD_132999 | JGI IMG/M metagenome (GOLD analysis project Ga0180430, IMG submission 132999) | Hypersaline lake sediment archaeal communities from the Salton Sea, California, USA - SS_1_S_2 metaG | ecosystem: Environmental > Aquatic > Non-marine Saline and Alkaline > Hypersaline >... | reverse complement strand
TTTAAAAGATATACTGTAGCTCCCAAAGCAAATGCAGGGATAAGAACACCAATAATCTCAGCTATCTGCTGTTTCATTGGAGTAGCTCCTAATAAAAAGCCTGTTTTTAGATCTTGAGAAGTTGTTCCAGCCATACAAATAGTAAGATTTGCTATCGCACTCATTGTAATTGCCGCAATTAAATAAGATCTTTCTGTCCATCCAAGCATTACAAAGGTAATGCAAGTGATCAAAAGTGTTGTAATTGTCATTCCTGACATTGGACTTGAAGAAGATCCCACAAGTCCCACAGTAATAGACACTACACAAGAAAAAAAGTATCCTAACAAAATTAGAAGAACAATGGTGAAAAAGTTCATTGGCATCCCGGGAAATAACCAAAGAAATAGAATGATTGCCACTGTCCCTAAAACTAAGTAGGCCATAGAAATGTCTTTGTCTGTTCTTTCCACTTCTTCTAAATGTTTAAAACCAGAAAAAAGCTCTTTTACCCCTACGTGTACTGTTTTAATTAATAGAGGGAAGATTTTTATAAGACTAAACATCCCACCAATTGCTACAGCTCCTGCGCCAATATAACGAATATAGTTAGACCAAATTTCTTCAGGGGAAAGTGATCCAATTGGTACTGTTGCTGGAAATACCTGAGTTTGCCCTCCAAATTCTTGAATAAGAGGAATTAATATCCACCAACCAATAACTCCACCAGCAAACATATATGAAGCTATATTTGGGCCAATGATATACCCAACTCCTAATAGTGCAGGTGTTGTTTCAATAGATAATGCAGCTCCTTTTAAAGATTGAAAATGGACACGAAAAGATTCGGGGAAAAGATAAATAATAGATGATAGTGTTTTATAAATAGCACCTACAATAAATCCCCATCCAGCCATAATGGCAGATGATCCTTTTTTCTCTCCTGCTTTTAAAAGTTCTGCGCAAGCTGTTCCTTCTGGAAAAGGAAGGACGCCATGTTCTTTTACAATAATGTATCTTCGCATAGGTATCATAAACAAAATACCTAGGACACCGCCTAAAGCAGTGAGTAGAAATATACGAAAAATTGATGGAGTTTCACCTAAAAAAATTAAAGCTGGGATTGTAAAAATAACTCCTGCAGCAAGGCCTTCTCCTACAGTAGAGACTGTCTGAACAATGTTATGTTCTAAGATACTAACTCTTTTACAAAACATTTTTAAAAGAGCCATGGATAAAATAGCAGAAGGTATGGAAGCAGAAACTGTCATACCAATTTTTAGGCCAAGGTAGGCATTCGCAACTGCAAATAAAAGCCCAAAAATCATTCCTAGAAAAACTGCTCTAAAGGAAAATTCTTTTACGTTTCTATTGTGTTTTATATATGGTTCAAATTCTTGACTATCTGTTGACATCTATTGCTCATAGGTAAATTTTTATTTTTCTACGTTAACAATACCTAAAATATTATTGAAGGACATTTCTTCCTAAAACATAGTAAATTCTTTTGTTTATTTTATCTTGAGTGTCCCAATCTTTTGGGCAATGAGCGATTTCAAGGTGAATTTCAAATATCCGATATTTATGATTTTCATTTGATTTAAATTTTTTTCCATCGTGACATTTAACTTTATACCTTCTTTCAATTAGAAAATTACCCTTATTGAAAGGAAGGTTGTAAGAGGGTAGATTGGTATATTGTTTTGGGCCTTTTTTTTCTAATTTTTCCCATGAAGGTTTATTCATATAAAGGTTTTCTAAAGCTTGAGCGTAGGTGTCATTAAAAACTTTTTCAATTTCAAACTTTTTTACATCTTCAAGTTGTTTTTTATATCCAAAAAAAGATGAGCGAATAACAGGAACTGCTAAAAGCACTGTTAATACAAGAGCGATCATCACTTCTAATAAAACAAAAGAAACTTTTTTTTTCAGTTTTAGCATAAGTAAAGTATAACAGAACTACTTTTAAAAAAATGCAACTGAGAGGTGAGGTTCAGTTTCCATACTTGTCAAAGTGGTAGATACTTCAGTTGCAGAAGCTATAATTTTATTTATCATCATTTCTAAAGAAAAACATTTATTAATATCTCTATGAATAAATTATCGAGCATTTTGATTTTTCGCACTCTGCTCTTTGCTAAAAAAAGCTATATACGATTTTTTTCTGCAATAAGGGCACTGAAATGTATCTGAATTTAAGATCTTTTGAACACAAGTTGTACATGCAGAATGCCTATTACATCTAAAAGAATAAAACTGTGTTTGGCCCTCATAACAAATTAGACATTCTTTTTTTATTTGCTTTGGAGTGATCGATGACATAATTTTACTATGTAGATTAAATATGAGCTATATTGTGAAGTGATGTAAGAGTTTTTAGCAAAGAGATTCTAATTAATCTAATAAGTAATTAAAAAACTGGTAGCTATAAAGCTACCAGTTTTCATTTTTCTCATATCCCATAGAGATAATATCTTGGCCGTATTCTTCTTTAAAAAGTTTTTTGTGCTTTGTTGAAAAAGTTGTTTCCCAAGAAGATTTTTTACCAGATCTAAACGTATAAGATGACCCATAAAGATCTTTAGCAATTTTTGCATAGATTTTTTGATTGAAAGGAACACCAATATAATCAGCAATAGCTTCCATGCATTTGTATTGTGCTTGCTTAGAACCACCACCTTTTGGTCCTACTAGGTCTTCAAAACGAATGACTAGAGTGTTTGGTGAGTGAGTATATTCAGCAGCTACTGTAATTTGTTCTGCAATGTTAAAAGGGGGAAGTTCTTCATCAGGATTTTCTTGATAGGATTTTGGAGTGAATTTATAAAGTTTGTCAGGAACTTTTCTTTCGATCATAGATTCTAATCTTTGACTTAGGGGTAGCTTATCCCATTTTTTTAAAAAAGTTCCTGCATGTGAAACATAGTTAACAGCCCAAACAGGAGGGGAGCTTCTCTGACTTAATTCAAATATTTTGGGTATAAAATGTGATCCAGAGATAATCACGTCTCTAGGGTCTCTGATTAATAAGATCTTTTTTCTGTCATACAGTTGATGATATAGTGGTGTGTTTTTATCTTTTGGAATATGACAAAACCTAATTCTATAGTCATTCATTGAAGTAATTAAGCTTCTTATCGGCTGGTTTTTTCCTGAAGTTTTTGCATACTGATATTCTCTATCATCTTTAGCTAGCAGTAAGCGTAAAAACTTATCCATTAAATGGGTTCCTGACTTCATCATTGTAAGTAAGTAGACATCAGCTTCTTTTGACTTTTTCTTTTGCTCTACAAGTCTAGACCGAATAAGGGGCAAGTTGCTTTCAAGCTTTTTTCGAGCATCTTCTGGAAGGGATTTTTGACTCAATAGCTGTAAACAAGTTTCGTATGCTTTGTTGTATTTTTCTGAAAAAAAAGCAGAGTCAGCACAGATCATGTTTATTCCATGATTGTAGATCCAATCTTCAACTTCTAAAGCGGATTCATCAAAAGGTTTTACAATAGATTTTCCATATTCAGAAACAATATTTGCTAACACAAATTCTTTTCGTTGAAGGTAGTAGTTTGCTAGATAATATAAAGGTTCAGCTCGATCAGGAGATGCTCGATGGGCTTCTGAGTATGCATTAATTACATCTAATGGCTGAGCTCCCATCTCTTGCAAAAGCTTTGCTACTTCTAATCGAGTGAGATAAACTTCCTCATCGGATATTTTTAGTGATAATACTTTCTGAAAGTTTTCTACTGCTTTTCTATAATTAGCTACAGATTTATAACTTTTTGCAAGTTGATAAATATAATGAATATTTGCAGGGTCTAAAGATAAAGCATCTTCTAACATCTTTATGTCTTTATAATGTTTATCAGGATCTGATGATCGATAGCCATCATTATGGCATTCATTAGTAATAGAAGGTAAAATGCCTTGTGTGCTACCAGTTGTACAAACGATTTCCTCGTCTATAACCCCTTTCCAGCTCCACTTAAGATTATCTTTAATTAACTGCGTGCGATGTCTTGTCTTGTTATCATTTTTATTAGTTATTTTATAAGCATCTTTGTCTAAAAAAGGCTTTTTATAATCCCAGTTAAAAACCAAAGTATCATCAGCATCCATAAGGAGAATGTAGTCACACTTTCCTTTTGCTAAGGTTAAAGCTTCATTTCTTGTTTTTCCAAAATTTTCAAATGGTTTTTCGTAAAGTTTTCCAGGTATTCCTTGAAGTGTTTTTTCAATCACTTCTTTAGTCTTATCAGTAGAACCTGTATCTAAAATTACCCAATGATCAATAAAGTCTTTTACTGACTCTAAGCAACGAGCAATCACCTTTTCCTCGTTTTTTACAATCATGTTCAAACAGATAGTTTGTGTTTTTTTCTCTGCAACCAATTGAAAAGGAGCTAGAAACATAAGAAAAGATAGAAAAATTGTTTTCATATAAACCTCTTTGCGCAAAAAAATAGTTTTACATCATAGGATTTTTTATTCAATCATCACTCAAAAATTGATCTCAGGGGTATCTTATTTTTTTATTCGAAATAGATTTAACCATTCTCAAACCCTCTAAGTACTTTTAGTAAGATAAAATGCAACCATAAATTATTCTGCTATCTGTAATGTATATTTATTTCTCTAGTTTTTACTAAAGCTATATTTTTACTTTTGTTTTTTTGTATTTAGAGAGTATTGTTGTTGGTTTAAAAACTCTAAAAGAAAAAAATGTCTAATCTAGTACAATCCAGAAGTAGTTCGGCTAGCTATTATGAAAAAAACATAATGGTTTAAATGAGAATAGAGAATCGGTAAAAATCCGCAAAGGCAATATACAAAGCTGTCAAGCTCCTCCAAAAAAAAGATGCAGAAGGAGCAAAGAAGTAGATTGCTGTGGAAAAGAATATCAAAAAACAGACTGAAAAACACATAAGTTAGTTTGTTCTTCAAATTTACCATTTAGCTTACCAAAAGAGATATGCCAAAAGATATTTAGCGTTTTAGCTGGAAGAGATGTTTGTAAAATAGCTCCAACATCTAAGGCTTATAATAGATACAAGAAAGAGATAAGATGTTATAGGCTTCCAGAGAATGCTACAGATAGTGATCTAAAAACTTTTGTAGAAAAGTGTCCTAATTTGACACATCTAGATCTTTGTAGATGTAAAAACATAACCGATGCGGGGTTAGCTCATATAGGTAAACTTGCTCGCCTTCAGCACTTAGATCTTAAATGGTGCGAAAGAATAACTGATGAAGAATTAAGTAAATTGCAATTAGCATTGCCAAGTTGCAAAATTATCAGATAAACCATTCGTTTTTATTATCTTAACGTGGTAGACCTGATATTGATCTAGGAATGTTTGACGTGATATCGAAAAGAGTTGTACAATATCAACAAAACCAACCTTATTCTATGCAACTTCAGACAAAAGCACTTTATAATTTGATTCATTTTAATCTTAAACAGGGCAATGATTTAGATTGTGAACCTTGGCAAAAACAAGATTTAGAAAGTCTTTCAGAAAATGAGCTTTTTTCAGAAATCCATAAGTTAGGTTTTGATATTTCTGAAGAACAATTTTCTGCTTTTGGTCAGGATGCAGATAGCCCTGAGGCATTAACTGAATTTTTTATTGAAGAAAGTGGCGATCATAAGCTTTATGATAGATTGTATTTAATGATTTTTGAGTTATGGAAAAGGTATTTTCCAGATAGAAAAAGCATTTCAATTTATTGTGATGAATTAGATCAATTAATTTATCTATATGACAATCATTTGCTAGAAAGTGATGAAGAGATCCAAGATGCCTTAGAGTCTTTAAAAGAAATATTAGAAGAAAATCTTGATGAAGGACAAGATCCTCAAAAAGTTTGGGCATTAGTGAGTCAATACTGCGCTCATGATTTATCTTCATTTATGTTTGATTATATTTCAGAGTTAATAGATACCGGCCATGAAGTGTATGCAAGTGAACTTATCGATGCTTTTGAAAAGTATATCCAAAATAGAGGAATTGAATTTTTAAAAATTCGTACCTTAGATTTTATTGATGCAGAAGAAAAAATTGGTGATTTTGTTTCTTCACTTTTAAAAGATCCTGATTACTCTTTACAGATAGAAGTTTTAGATTTTTTAACAAACACTCAAAATGCAGAAAGATTTAAAACCCTATTAAAACGTACCATCGAGCAGACAGAAGATGAAGATAGCTTTTTTGAGCTTATTGATATCGCAATTGAGTACTATCAAAACTTCAATAATGAAGAAAAAACATCAGCTTTAGAAGAACTTGAATCTAAAGGTTTTTCTGAAGAGTCAAATCAAGCTTTTAAAAAGTTAATCACTTAATAGATCTTGCCTGATAAGGGTGTTCATTTTACTATCTAGTCTCCATTTTACATACGTAGAGAATATGAGTACTGTTAATCCTATTATTCAACCCTTTAATAAATATGCTAACCAGATACCAAAAGATGCTCCCAAAACCGCTGGAACTTGGTTTGCAATTTCCTTTACTGTTACCACTATCGTTACAAAAAGTTTAAAATTGGGAGTGTTAGGTGGTGTGCTATCAGCTACCGCTACAATGATAGATGCCTTGATTAAGCCAATCATGAATAATCTATTAAAAGAAGTTCATAATCCAACTGTTGCCTATATCATCAACGATGTTGTTGTGTTATCCATTTTAACTGTTTTAATCGCGGTATCTGCTCCTTACACTGGAGTTGCTTTATCTTTAGATATATTGTCTAGAATTGTGATCTTTGGGCTTGTTGGCGCTCTATTTAGTTTAGAGAGGAAACCAAATAAATCAGAAGGTTACTTTTTTATACCTAGTTAAATATCAAGCTCTATGGGGTCAAAATCTAAGTAATCACAAGAGGTTAATAGGTAGTTGATCCCATTTTTTTGTCCAAAAAGCTTTCTATCTTTTTTTATGTTGTGAAGATGTCCAAATACACAAAGATCAACCTTATATTTTTCTAAGATTTTTGAAGCTTTTGAATCATTAAGATCCCAGCTAATAGGGGGATAATGAGTCATGCAAATTCTTTTATTTGCTGTTGGATCTAGCTCTTTTAAGCTTAATTCTAAACGTTTTAGTTCTTTTTCAAAGATTTTTTCTTGAAGATCTTGTTGGATTAGCTTTTCTTTTTTATTTTCATTAGGGTTTTCAACAAAATTTACAAACTCATTGAAATTGTACTCTTTTGTATCCCACAGCCTTGCTCCGCCAATAGTGATTCCTTTATAATTAAAGACATTGTTTTGGATAACAGAAATTGACTCAGGTAAAACCTCATATACTTTTTTTAAAGATGCCCACCAGTAGTCATGATTTCCCTTGATCATCACTTTTTTTCCAGGAAGAGCATCAATCCAATCTAGATCTAGCTTTACCTCCTGTCCCATTGCCCACGAAATATCTCCTGCGATTAATACAAGATCATCATCTGTAATCTTGTTTTTCCAGTTTTTTTCAATTTTATCAGTATAGCCTTTCCATACATCTCCAAAAAAAGCCATGTCTTTTTCAGGAACGCTAAAACTTAAGTGTAGATCAGCAAGAGCGAATACTTTTATCATGATATTAAGCGGGTTGTTCTTCAGTGTCTAATTTTATTCATATTTTAATTTCTTAAACAATTTAATTTTTTCTACGAAAAAAGATCAGTCCTAAAAGCGGATGACATACGATCACACTCATGCTTTGATAAACCAAATTTAGAGGCAATAGTTCTCCATTGCTTCACAGAAGATTTCACTTCTTCAATAATTTTGTATGTTTGAGTTTTTGAAAGTCTAAAATCTTCCGCAACTGATATTGCTGTTTCTATTGATGCTGAAGTGTCTTCAAAGTCAATGGCAGTTGTAAGAACATGAGGTTTTAATTCAATCGGCGTAGGGTTAATATCGTAAACAGGGGATAGTCTCCAGCCTTTCAAATGTTCATAGATGAATGCATGATTTCTTAGATGATCATCTGTATTTGAGATCATAATAGAAAATACAATACGTCTCCATAATTCTGATAAGTCAAGATCTGGTGAAGCTCCATTCTGTTGAATTGCATATGCTATTTCTAAATAGCTGTGTTGCTCATTATCTTTTGCTCCAAGCATGCTTAGAGCAGAGAGAAAAGGAATTCTATTCTCTCCATTCCGATCAAATCTTTTAATGATTAAAACAGGCTTGTTTTGAATGTTTTCTAATCTCCAAAAAGGTGTATTGATGCCAGCTTTTTGGGCTAAAGCAAGAGCTATAGCTTCCCAAATCACTATATTAAACTCATCGTCTTTCCTAGGAAATTTGGCGATAGCAAGACTTCCATCTTTATCTATTATGGAGGCTTTTGGACGAGCTCCTCCTAACGATGAACCAGGAGCTAGGAGTAATCTCAAATCTTCAGAGCTCTCATTATCTTGTATAAAATGTTCTGTAGCAGATAAGAGTTTTGGAAGATAAACAATGGGAGGAATAGCTTGGTGGTTTTTTGGAGCTAAAAATAAGCTCTTATTATCTTTTAAAGAAAAACGTAAAGCTCCTTGCCTTGCTTCATCACTAACTCCTAAAAGATAGTCGATTTCAAACAAAGTTTTACTGGCTCTTTCCTCTTTTTTGGCTCTAGCAATTTCTCCTCTTCGCATAAGAATTCTTCCCCAGCGATCTGGAGCAGAATCACCAATTGCTCCAAATAGGCTAATTCCATCATTTGTGTGAAAGCTTCCGTCTGTTAGTTTTAAAGCAGGCTCAAGAGCAAAGCTTTCTGGGTGTCTTAACCATTCTTTATCATATTCAAATGACGCTCTTTCTCTACCAGTTCTTATGTTAAACCAAAGTGTACCAACTCGAATATCAATATTATTGAGTGAGATAAAAACTAAAACTTCTTTGCTACTCATCTTTTTTATCTATCTTTCTTTTTCTAGGAAGGTAAATTCTCTCAGGTAATTTTTCATCTTCTAATAGCCTACCCTTTAGATCATTAGCAGAATCAACTAGTCTACTGACTTGATCTACCATGCCCAGAACAAATAAAACAGCAACATAGCTTCCTATTGAAGTTGAAGGATCACCTTTCTCAATTCTACCTATTGTTCCTCTTGAAAGCCCTGATCTTTCGGCCATTAATCTAATGGTGATACGCCTTCGTCTTCTCGCATCATTGATGTCTTGACCAAGTTTCCGAAGAGCTTTCAGTCCTGGGATAGCTAGTTTTTTATGGTTTGTCAATTAAAGCCTCATATAATGGGCTTTATATGCCCTTAAGGCTCATTATATGGGGCTTTATAATTAAATTCAATTTTCAAATTTCTATGAAAAATAGCCAATTTTATGAAATATTTTCTTTGCATCAGTAGAGAGTTAAACTCTTATAAGACAAAACCCTTCTTGATTCGTGTTTTCGCAGGAACAATGATGATTCCATCACGAATAAATACACCATCTCCGTCATAGGTTTCTAATTTTTTTTCATTGATAAGTTTTACATCATCCTCAATCTGAACATCTTCATCAATAATCGCATTTTCGATGATACAGTTTTTTCCAATATTTGCTTTTTCCATGATTGAAGATTTTTGAAAAAGAGGTGAGTAGTAGAAATGGTTTCCTAGTAATATACTATTTCGAATAACAGTATTTTTCCCAATATGTGAGCGTATTCCTATAATACTATGAATAATTTCATCAGCTTCTATATAAGCTCCATCACAGATTACCGAATCTACAATCTTTGTTTTATCTATTTTAGGCCCTGGTAAAAACATAGGTTGTGTATAGATAGGCTTTTTGTCATTGTAAAGCTGTAAAGCAAAGTTTGGATCTGTAAGGTTTAAGTTTGCCTCATAAAAAGATCTTATTGTTCCAATATCTTCCCAGTAACCATCATAAATAAAGGCTGATGTCTTTCCTTTTTTTATTTGAGTTGGAATTAAATGCTTTCCAAAATCCTCTCTATGGTCTTCATGTAATAAAGAGATTAATGCCTCTTTTTTAAAAATATAGATCCCCATAGATCCTAAAAAACCCTTGCTTCCTACACCTTGTGGTAAACGGAACTGTTCAAGTGTCTCTTTTTCTTGAGGTTTTTCAATAAAGTCTGTAATCGACTTTTTCTCATCAACTTTTAATATACCCAATCTTGGTGCTATTTCCTCAGAAACTTCTAATGCAGCTACTGTTAAATCTGCATCAGTTGCTTTTGCAAATTCTAACATCTTAGAAAAATCTATGTTATAAAGCTGATCCCCAGAAAGAATTAAAAAATACTCCACTGGACATTCATCTAAATATGGCAGAGATTTTCGTACTGCATCTGCAGTGCCTTCAAACCAAATCTTATTTCCATCAACCCTTTCTTCTGGGCTAATAAATTGCATCTGACCAAATGAAAATGAATCAAATTGATAGGATTTATTTATATGTTGCTCTAACTCAGCTGTCATATATTGAGCAAGAATAAATAATCTTCTGATCCCAGAGTTTATAGAATTGGATATAGGAATATCAATCAGTCGATACTTTCCACCATATGCAACCGCTGGCTTACAATGGTTTATAGTCAAAGGGTAGAGCCTTGTCCCTTGACCACCTGCTAAAATAATACTAGCTATCTGACTGTTAATATCGTCCATTATAAATAAAAGAATAAGATTATATATTCTTTTTAATAGATTAAATAATTAACTAGGTCAAGTTAATTTTTTTAATTTTATTAACGGCAATATCTTTTAATAAAGATGCGTTATAACTAGACCTTACAAAAGGACCGCAATATAGGTGAGGAACCCCAATAGATTTGCCATATTCCTCATATTCTTTAAAGGTTTCAGGCGAGATAAAGTCTTTAACTCTAAGTTTCTTTTTATTTGCCTGCAAATACTGGCCTATTGTGATAACATCAATTTTTGCTTTATGTAGATCTTCAAGAGTTTCAAAGACTTCTTGTTTTTTTTCACCAAGACCAACCATAAGGCCTGATTTGATAAGATAAGATTTATTTTGTCTTTTAGCTTCTTCTAAAACAAGAAGAGTTCTTTCATAAGTTGCTTTATGTCTTACTCTTGGAGTTAGTGAACGTACAGTTTCGATATTATGATTAAAAACCTCAGGTTTTTCATCTAAAACTATGTTTAAAGCATTTAGATCACCAGAAAAATCTGAAGTAAGAACTTCAACAGTAACGTTGGTATTTTCATTTCTGATCTCTCTTATGATTTTTGCAATATGAGTAGCTCCCTTATCTTCAAGGTCATCGCGTGCTACCATTGTAATTACTACATGCGAAAGACCAAGTTCTTTAACAGATAAGGCTATACGAGTAGGTTCATTGTCTTCTGGTGCTAAAGGAGCTTTGTTAAAATCGATGTCACAAAATCCACAGTTTCTTGTGCATTCTTTTCCTAATGCTAAAAATGTAGCAGTTTTTTTTGAGTAACACTCTAGGCGGTTTGGACACTTTGCTTCTTCACAAACAGTATTTAAATTGTATTTTTCCAAAATTGAATTCGTATCAAAGAGATTGTCACCTTTAAACAAGGGTCTATGAAGCCAAGAGGGGAATCTTCCTTTAGCTCTTTTATCAGGGTTTTCTGGAAGAGGAGATTTCTTTTTTGGTTTTGAATCAAAAAGTTCTTGTAAGCTCATTATTTTTTCCTAGGTGGAAAGTGAATAGGTGTATCATTTGCAAGTAGTGCAGCTTCCATCCATGCTTCAGGCAAGGTTGGATGCGCATGAATTGTATCAAATACACACTCTACAGTAAGTTCATTAGAAATCGCAAGAGCCATTTCAGCAATTAAAGAAGAAGCTTCTTTACCAATAACTTGAGCACCAAGAATCTGGCCTGTTTTACTGTCAGTTACAATCTGAGCAAAACCTTCAGTATCACCTGTTGCTTGTGCTTTACCAAGTGCTTGAAATGGAAAAGATCCAAGCTTTGCAGAATAACCTTTTTCTACAGCTTCTTCAAAAGATAGCCCAACTGTTGCTACTTCTGGATGAGTAAATATTACAGCAGGAACGGCTTCATAATGCATTTTAGATCTTTTTCCACAGATGTTTTCTGCTGCAACAATTGCTTGGTGTGAGGCAACATGTGCTAACATAAACTGTCCTGTAACATCTCCAATTGCATAAATACCATCTACATTTGTTTGCATTTGATCATTTACAACAATCCATCCTTTTTCGTGAACTTCTACTCCTGTTTTTTCTAGGCCAAAGTCATCTGAAACAATTTTTCTTCCAACAGAAACTAGCGCTAAGTCTGCATCAACAGGATCATGATCTTTTAAATGAACTTTCACTCCAGCATCTGATGTATCTATTTTCTCAACAAAAACATCAGTCTTAATCTCTATTCCATCTTCAGTAAAAATCTTTGTCATTTGATCTTGAACAACTTTAGGTTGCGTCATTAAGATTTTTGGTAAAGCTTCTAAAATAACAACTTCTACACCAAAAGCTTTATATAAACTTGCAAACTCACACCCAATGTAACCACCACCAATAACAGCAATCTTTTTTGGTAGCTTTTCTAATTCTAATACAGAAGTTGAGTTTAGAATTTTTTTATGATCACATTTAAAAGAGGGGATATCGAAAGGAACAGAACCGGTAGCTACAATGATATTTTCTGCACGTACAATTGCACTTTCTTTTCCCTGTACCTTGATTTCTTTTGGTGCAGTAAAAGAACCTTTACCTTCTAAAATAGTGATTTTATTTTGTTTTAAAAGACCTTCTAAAGAAGCTCTTATTCCTTGAAGAACTTGATCTTTTCTATTTTTGATTTTGGCAAAATCAAAAGAAACATCTTTTATCTCTATACCAAATTCACTAGCTCTGTTTATCTGGTTTAATACTTCAGCATGGCTTATTAAAGTTTTAGTTGGGATACAACCTACGTTTAGACAAGTACCACCTAAAAATTCTTTTTCTATTAAACAAACATTTAATCCATTTTGTGCAGCTTTTATCGCAGCTACATATCCGCCAGGGCCTGCGCCTAATACAATGAGATCAAACTCTTTTTTATCAACCATTTGCAACTACCTATTTTTTCTTGATTATACCATTTGCTATGTATTCAGGTTACAATTTTTTTTCTTGTCATTTTCATGCTTTAAAAACCTTTCAGAAAAATAACAAGCCAATTAATATAAAGGTGGAGGGGTCATGGAAGAGTTAGACAATCAGCCAAAAAAGATGTGTATTTTTTGTCATGCTCAGGTAGCAGTAGAGGCAAAAATGTGCCCATTTTGTCGCGCGCAATTTGATCAACTCCAAACTTCTGAACCAGAAGAAGTCAAACCTCAAACAAGTAGCTCTTCACTATCTGAAAAACAAACTCTAGATTCTTTATATCCTCCACCATATCAACCTAAAATGGAAAAGATCGAAGAAGAGATAGAAGAACCAGTTACAGATGAAGTTGAAGAAGTCGCTAGAGAAGAAACAAAGCAATCTCCTCTATTATCTATTTTTCTATTTTCTTTAGGGTCTCAACTATTAGTTTTTTCTTTTTTCTTACTACTATTTTCTGAAGAAGGATTATTGCTTTTACGTTGGAAAGCATCTCTATGGTACCTTTACTCACTTGTTGCTATCGGCTTTTTAGTAATTGGCTACAAGCTTTTTTCTACTCATGAATTTGAGTAATAAGTTGCATATATATTTATATTTTTGCTAGATTCGTTCCTCTCATTAACCCAAAAATGGAGAAATACAATGGGTGGAGTTTCAAATACACAACCAAAAACATTTTCATTTCCAAAACTAGTAATTGATGTGCTGCCTTTAGACAAATCAGAAAAAAACATCTTAAATAGAACTGTAAAATGGTATGCAAAACCAGAAGGCATTTTTAAGACAATTGCATATGTGTTCTATCGTGCTTTTAACGCAATTAAAGCAATTTTTGGTAAGTCGGACTGGCAAAAATCTGAAAAAATTCTTTCTAATATGCTTTCAAAAATAGTAATGACAGACCAATTGTCAAAGAAATACAAAAAAGATTTTAAAGACAACATTCTAGAGGAAGACAAATCTTTTATTCCATTTAAAACATTCTCTAATGAAGTAGATAATCTAGTACCATACGCACAAAAATACTTGGCAAATGTATTTTTAAAATCAATGGTTGAAGTTCAAGAAAACAATAAAGCTAAAATATCAGAGGAAAAATTTAAACCTTTCGAAAATGGTATCAATGACTCATTTAAAGCCCTAAAAAAAGAAGCTAATGATGCTTTAAATGCCTTTTAATCAATGTTTTTGTTTGCTTAATCAAATTATTAAGGCTTTGCTTTTTGGCAAAGCCTTAACCTATCTCACAGCACTTTTTATATTTTTTTCCACTTCCACAAGGGCAAGGGTCATTTCTTTTAGCACTGTCATCTTTTTTTAATGGAATAGACTTCTTTGAAGGAGATACTTCTGTAGAAGACTCTTCTTTATCAAAAGAAAACTTCCCTTCTAGGGTATCTATTGTTTGTGATAAGGGTTTTGGCATTGGCTTGCCAATGTTTGGTCTGTTTTCAGTTTCTGGCATAGCTAGCTGTATGCGGAATAGATCTTTTGTCACATCCACTTTTAAGTTTTGTGAAAACTGATCAAATAGATTAAATGCTTGTTGCTTAAATTCAATTAATGGATCTTTTTGAGCAAAACTTTGTAATTGTACATCTGATCTTAGATGATCAATTAAAAGTAGGTGCTCTTGCCATCTTTTGTCTGTAGACATCAAAATTAGATTGCGAACAACTTCATTTAAGATTTTATCCGCTTCTTCTACAGGAGCATTTTCTGGTTTTACTCTTAATAAAAGTTCTTTTTGGAATTCAAGTTTCTTTTCAAAATAAGCAACTACTTTTGCGCTTGCTTGAGTTGCTGCTTTTTCTGGTTTTAAACTAAGCTCATCTTCTTCAAAAGAAATTGGAAAATGGCTCATTAAGTAGTCTTTATATCCATTGATATCAGGCGTCTTTGTCGATGCTAGGTATTTAAATGCCATTACATGACAAACATCTTCGATAAGCTCATTTGCGATATCTATAATCCCATCTGTGTGAATGACATCATTTCTAAATGCATAAAGTTCAGAACGCTGTTTATTCATTACGTCATCATACTCTAAAGTATGCTTACGCATTGTATAGTTTCTTTGTTCTACTCTTTTTTGAGCTGTTTCAATAGACTTATTTAACATTTTTGCAGAGATTGGCTCTCCTTCAGGAGGGCGAAATCTTTGTAATAAAGAAGTCATTCTAGGTGAAGCAAAAAGCCTCATTAAAGAGTCTTCAAATGAAACGAAAAAGATCGAAGATCCTGGATCACCTTGTCTTCCTGATCTTCCACGTAACTGTCTATCTATCCTTCTTCAGCTGTGTCTAGTAGTACCAATAACATGAAGA
>Ga0180430_10002811_pt1 | contig 15422 bp, 9 predicted proteins | sample SS_ome_9_FD_132999 | JGI IMG/M metagenome (GOLD analysis project Ga0180430, IMG submission 132999) | Hypersaline lake sediment archaeal communities from the Salton Sea, California, USA - SS_1_S_2 metaG | ecosystem: Environmental > Aquatic > Non-marine Saline and Alkaline > Hypersaline > Sediment... | reverse complement strand
GTCCACGATCAGCATGCGAATCCAGCCGTTCTTTACAAGGTTCTTGGCGGCCACAACAGAATCAAACACCTGTTTTGCATGATCAAAGGGGGCTTCGACCAGTGTGATCAGGCGAATCGGCTCGTGATAGGGCAGTCCGTCTTTTAATACCGTTTGTGAAGGCAGTCCTGTGCGCAGGTCACTGACATTGCCGCTCATCACCCCGAAACGACCGGCCACATTGTGGTTGACCTTGCTGCCGCTGCCAAAACGCCGGTTATCCACGGCAGAGAAATAGTGTTCCATGTTGATCCATTGCCCAACCACCAGTGGCCCCGTCATAATCGTGGCCAACAGACGCCCCTTGGGATCAACGCGATAGTCGTAGGAATGCAGAAAAGCGCGACCATCCAGTCCAAAGGACTGTGTCAGGTTACGACGACCAATAACAAAGTAGGCATTGCGTGACAGCCCCCACTCGGGTCGTACCTGGGACCAGTCCATTGAATTGCGTTGCGCATTGCGAAAAGCAATAGCCGGCTTAAGTTCTTTGTCGGGATGAATTTCCAGACTCGGAACACGTTCTGTTGCGCAGAGCCTGGCCGCTGCAGTAAGGCCGGTATTCAGCCGGTCAATGTAAATAAGGTGTGATGATGGGACCAGGTCCATATCATGCAGACTGATCTCATCGGTGGTCGTATTGTGGAAGGCTGGAATGAAAGTCGTATCATCCGGGATATTGATTCCCTGCTTTGCCAGTTGGCGACGTACCTGTGGCTTGTTTGCCATTTGTGCCAATACGCGGCCACTCACCAGGCCATGGTTGCCTCCACAGGCACCACAGTCCAGTGCAGACTCATAGGGATTATTTTCAGATGCACTACCATGGCCCACCAGCAACACGAAACGTGAAAAGTTATCCACCAGGCCAATAGCACGCAACGCCGAACCCACGTAAGTGACCTGCTCATCAAGCGTAAAGCCGATGCGTCCCAGCCGCTCCAGCTGCATATGAGCAAACGAGTCATTTATGCGGTAGTGCTCACGCAATTTCTCAACAAATCCGCCCAGTTCGTCTTCACCAAGCTTGAGGATATCGGCACATTCAGGATTGGCAGACTGACGCCCCAGGGCCAGTTCACGCAGGTTGCGAACCAGGTCGTCAGAAACCTCTTCGGGCTCCAGGCCAAGTTCATGCACGACAGCTGCAAGAATCACCGCGCGCTGCGTGGCTCGCAAAATGGAATCAGCCTGTTCACGACTCAGTTTATCCAGCAACAGGCGTGTGGTCGGTTTTTCCGGGTTGAGGTGTTTACGCCAGTGAGTATAGGTAAGTGGTGCCACCGTCTTGCCAATCATGTCAAAACCAAACAGCAAGCCAATGGCCTCGACGGTTACAAACGGCGTCAAAACAGACTCTTTAAGTTCGTGCATCGCCTTGCCCAGGGTTGTCACTGCCGCTTCATCCTTGATCTCTGTAACACTGATTTCCGGCACCAGGTTCTTGGGTGTCAGAATGACCGGACACAGATGTGTTTCGCTACCCTTGCCCAGTTCCATGAAACTCACTGGTACACCGAAGAAACCGGCTATACCGTAAGTTTCGTAATCACCGACTGTCTCAAGGTTACGGCGAATGCGCTCCGAACGGGTATCAATGCAGAACAGTGCCTGCACAAAGGGGCGCTTTTCACGCGCCGGGGCAGAGTCAACCGTCACACCTTTCATCAGGTGCTTGATCGCCTTGTCCTCCATCGCACGTAAAAACATCAATCCCTCTTTCTGTTCGAAGGTGCGAATGATAGCAATCAGTTGCTCAAGCTGATCAACCGACAAAGCCTTGATTGCAGACTCGGCACCGACATTTCGTGCCAGTTGCAGCAATTTGTCTGCCTGGCTTTTGGCCTCGTGCTGCTGTTTCTTCATCGCATACTCGGCAAAGACCTTTTTAAGATTTGCCTGGTTGCCACGTGCAATCGCCATATCGACCTTGTGTGCCATCTCAGGCAAAACACGGGCCTGGTTAAGTTCGTAGCGCAGATACGATTCCTCGGGGTAGTGATCAAGAGTTGACGCAATCTCGTCACGGGTGCAATGCCCTTCACACTTCTCGTTTTCATGCAGCAGCGCCAGCGCCAGCGTCATGCGAATCGCCAGGTAATCAACCAGGTCACCAGGAAAGCGCTGCGCCCAGTAGTAGTGTTTGGCACTGGCTCGCCAGCGGATAAAACCGACCCATCCATGCAGACGCACCAGTTCATTGGTGAAATAACCGAGCCACTCCTGTTCCGGAATTCCCAACTGTTCGAGTACGTAGGCAATGATTTCTTCCGGTGTATCGGCCTCATCCAGAACCTTGCCAATACGAACGCCGCGTACAAAGAAAGGTACATTGCGGCTTACCACATCACGCCACGCCTTGAAGAAACCAAGCTGACGCTCAGGCATGCTCCAGACTGACTGCCCTTCATCGAAAAAATCGAGACAACTGTTGATGACCAGTTCATCCAGCTCATCACCCACCTTGCTGCCAAACAGAATATCCATGGCCTCGTAGACAGGCTTGTCACCGAGCAACTCATCAGTTAACAACTTTCCGACAGCCTCGGCAGCTTGAGTACCTGGTTCAGGAAGCGCTTGCTGGTTAAGCGAAGCATGGATATCAGAAATCTGCGCCAGGTCTAGTGTGTTACAGATAGGCTCTGGTACCTGTAATGCCAGCGCTTCAATCAAGGCATTCATATCAATGCCCGCTACAGTTCCGCGCTTGGCGACGAAGCGCTTGAAGCCCTCTTTCAGGCTTTGACGATCGACTTTGCCTTCAGCATAAAATTGCTGGTAGATTTTTCGAGGCAGATAGACGCGCCCGTGGAAAAGTTTCCTGCCTTCCTCTACAGCTTCGTTGAATTTCAGATGCTCCAGACCATGCAGGGGGTTGTGATGAATAAAGGTACGCATCGGCCAGAAAAAAGGTATTGGCTCGGCTGCCATATGAATGGTTGAACGAATCCTCAGTCTCGTACCCAGGGTGATATGCATTAGAAATTCCCCGTCAGAGTAAAGCCGGCTACTATGAGCAGCAGCATCAATGCACCAAAGCCCCAGGCGTAAATAACCGGCAGATCTTCAATCACTTCCGTACTTGGATCGCCCACGATCATTCCCTGGATCAGTCGCATGCCGGCCCAGCTCCAGATGGCCCACAAACCGACCAGGGCTATTGCCACCAGCGGTTGCGAGGCAACCAGAATATTCAACATTCCGAGAAAGGCCGGAAAAACCGGCGTTGCTACCAGTGCCAGCACGGTCACCACGAATACACCACTGAAACGTGGAATGGTCTGCGCCAGGCCGCCATACAAACCGGTATAGGCGGCACCGTAACGTTTCTCCAGCCCGGCAACCAGTTGCACCAGAAATAACAATGGTACGCCAAACCATAAGACATACAGCGTGGTGCCGGAATCACCATACATCAGCGGCAACCACAAACAGGCCCATACGGATGTAGCAAATTAGCCTGACCAGATACCAACTTCACGCATTGCCAGCAGTCTAAAAGCGTAGAATATCGCGCTAGCCAAAGCCCAGCCCACCATCCAGTCCGGCAGCTCGGGTTGCAGTAACCCGTACAGGTAGATACCGGTCAGCGGCCAGCCCAGCAGTAACGCCATGCGCAGAAAAGGCTGTTTCAGTCTGGCATAAAGGGTATTGAATAACATGCTAAGGGGGAAAAGCGGAAGAAAAATTGCAATCAGCAGTAGACTTAAACTCGACATTGCCATCATCCCCACCTGAACCAGACGTTGACGCGAGCCGACGCTGCCAGCAGTCGACGATGCAGGCCCGAGTAAAAATCAATCATGTAGAATTCACGGGATATCAGCGAATAGAAATTCATCCACCAGTGTGACGGCTTCTGGTCGATCATGGAGCCAAGCTTTTCAACACGATAGGCTCTCACCCAGCCGAGTACAACGATGATCGTGGTGAGCACAACCAGCGTATCGAACCAGGCAATATCGATACCTGCAGCCCTGTATAGCTGCGAAGCAAATTCCGGATCCTTATAAAGGAAAACATCGAATGCATGGCTGATCAGGGTGTAGCCCACCACAACCACGACAAAAGATACCAGGATCAATCCAAGCAGACGCCATGGATTGGCTGCTTTCATATGATAGGTGGAAAACAGCAGTTGCGCACCCGTTATCCAGCCGAAAAACAGCAGGATAATGGCTCCCTGACGCTGATAAAGGTCAGGTGCAACCCACCAGTGGGTTAACACCAGTACCAGTACGGGAATAACAAGGGTAATACCCACCATCATCAGCAATGGTTGCTGAACCTTGGGTGCCTCACGTTCCACCACAAAGGTATACAGGTCGTCTTTTGGAACGCCATCGTTCTGCCGCGCCTTGCCGATAATCCCGCCTGCGCTGAGAAACATGGTGCCCTTGAACAGACCGTGCGCTATGAGGTGGAAAATTGCCAGCGAGAACGCGCCAACCCCGCACTCCATGATCATGAATCCCATCTGCCCCATGGTCGAATAGCCGAGCGATTTCTTGACATCGTTTTGAGCCAGCATCAACACTGAGCCAATAACGGCCGTTACCAGGCCTACAATAAATACCCAGTGCAATACATCACCGGTATGTATATACAAAGGAGCAAAGCGATTGATCAGAAATCCGCCGGAATTAACGATACCCGCATGCATTAACGCCGATACCGGTGTCGGCCCCTCCATGGTATAAGGCAGCCAGGTGTGCAACAGGAACTGTGCCGAGCGGGCAAATGCCGCAAACGCAACCAGTCCGCCAACGACTTCTGCAACTGACAGGTCAAAAAATGTTTTTGCATCCGGATTGGCCGCCAACTGCTCAAAAATCACCGTTAATGACCAGGTGCCATAAGTGTGAAACAGCACAACGGCTGCCAGCACCAGCGGAATATCGCCGATTCGGTAGGTCATGAACGTCCACATACCATAGCGGTAGGCTGATGGGCTTTGTGTATCATGGCCAAGCAGGAAATACAGCATCACGCCGACCAGGTGCCAGGCAATAAGCAAGGTAATCAGGTCACCAGCAGCCACCATGATCAACAAACAGGCTGTCATCAAATCGAGCAACACGAAGAACCTGGCATAGCCCGTCTCTTCCGCCATGTAACGCACTGAATAGAGGTGTACGATAAAACTGATACCGGAGATGACCAGCGCCATCAGTGAACTCAAGGGGTCAAACAGGATAATGCCCCACCCCTGGCCCAGCGACACCGCATGATTTGCTTCACCAGAGAGCGCCATCCCCAGAGAGGTCGCTGCCGCGAGGAACGTCAACAGGGTAAAGCCTACGCTCAAGCGCGCCACCCGTCGCCCAAAGCCCGGTGCAAGCAGATGCGTCAGTATCGCCGAGAGTATCGGCAATGCCGGGACAAGAACTGTCAGAGTATTCATGTGTATTTAATCAGTAGTAATACGACACGCGGGTATCGGTTACTTGAAGCCTGTTTATTATTCTATGAAACCGAAACCCAGATCATAAAGCGATTAAGCAGCAATTACCAATTCAGCATTGATCACAATACACAAACGCAACAGCAATACTTGTTTTTAGTGCACAGGTTGATAATGGAGTATTATAACTCTTTGAAAAACAACATTAATGACAGGGGAAGCGCTTGAGTCACCGCGCGAGAAAAAGATTCGGTCAGAAGCCTTGCCCTATCTGATTTTTTCACGTTACTCGGCAGGTTACAGAGTTGAATAAGATGTGCGCTGCCACTTTTGAGACCATCACTAGCATAATTACGAGGTTTTATTAGACGCCTCGATAACATCTGATGAAGCTTGTTGATCACAACTCTCGCCATCAAGCAGGCCATCCTCAGGAAGTTTAGCCAATGACTGCAGGCGAAGATGCAAAGCTGCCTTCGCCATAAGATGTGCACTCACAGGGGCGGTAATAAACAGGAACAGCGTTACCAATACTTCATGCAAGCTTAGTCCTTCATGCTGGTGACTGAAGAAAACAGCCGAGGCAATCAATAAGCTGCCAACGCCCAGGGTGGTTGCCTTGGTTGGCGCATGCAAACGACTGTAAAAGTCACGCAAACGCAGTAGCCCTAACGAGCCAATGAGCGTAAAACCCGCACCGATTAGAATCAATAATGATAGAAATATTTCCAGCATGGTTACCTCACTCAATGATGTCGCCACGGGTTATAAATTTACTCAGCGCAAAGGTGCTGACGAACCCGATCATGGCTATCAGTAACGCAGCCTCAAAATACAGGTTGCTGCCCAAATGGATTCCTAACAATACCAACAATGCCACTGTGTTCACATACAAAGTATCCAGGGCAAGTATTCTGTCGGGCTGACTGGGACCACGTAAGAGACGCCAAAAAGACAACACTAATGCAGTACTGACCAAACCAAAAGCAATATAGATTGCTGTAGTTAACATGATTCGAGAATCTCCTTAAGAGGCATTTCATATCGCTCACGAATAGTTTCCAGTATTTCGTCTGGGTCATCCGCATGCAGACTATGAATAATCAAACAGCTACGATCCGCGCTCAGGTAGACAGACACTGTGCCTGGCGTTAAAGAAATAGTGTTTGCCAGGATACTAATGGCCACGTCATTTTTCAGACGTAAAGGCAAGACCAGAAACGTCGGTTTCAGTCTTTCCTGTCGGCCAAGAATCAGACCGGCTACAGCGATGTTTGCAACCAGGATGTCATAAAGCACAACAAAAACAAACCGCACGAGTCGCATCGGGTATTGCACATGTACTTCATCAGGCCAGAAGCGTGCCGTGTAGAGTGGCACTGCCCAACCCAGAATCAAGCCCAACAACAAGTGGCCAAAGCTAATCTGGTTAACTAACAGCAACCAAATAACAACCAGAATCGCTGATAATAGAGGATGAGGTAACAAACGACTCATGGTTGTGAACCTCCAGTGGCCGCTTGTAATACAGCCTCGATATAAGCCTCAGACTGAAGTAATTGTTCAGCGGCAGCCTGCCCGAATTCATAAACCGGACCGGCGTAAACCACTAAACCAATACCGATTAAAGCTAATGCCAGCGGCGCCCCTAAATCAAGTACACGTACCGGACTTCCAGCAGTAGCACCCTCTTCAATTTTGAAAAACAGCATGGTTCCACTGCGAGCTAATGTCATGATGACCAAAAGGCTCGTCACTAATAGGACAGCAAATACCCATGGCATACCAGGTTCACCTATGCTTGCCTGCAGGATCAGCCACTTGCCAACAAAACCGGATAGTGGCGGCATGCCACTTATCCCCAGGGCAATAATCAGAAAGACACCAGCCAACAACTGCCCACGTGGTAATTCAGGGCCAGGTATTAATTTATCAAGTGCCTTGCCCCTGGCCTTTGAGACTACATCGGCCAGCAGAAAAACTGCAGCAGCAGCCAGGGTTGAGTGCAGGAGATAATATAATCCTGCAGCAAAAGCTTCAGCTCCACCAACACCAAAGGCTGCAAGCAGGGTTCCCGCGGAAACCACCACGAGGTAAGCCGCCTGTTGAGAAAGGCGCTTGCTGGCCATGACACCAATTGTGCCGGCAACTACAGTCATCAAAGCCAACGGCAATAACCAGGGATCAAGAAGTCCGGCAACGGCCCCACTTTCAGGACCAAACATTAAGCTGTGCGCCCGAAGAATGGCATAAGCACCAACCTTTGTCATAATTGCAAACATGGCAGCAACGGGTGCACTGGTATACCCATAAGCCCCCGGCAACCATAGATGCAATGGCGCAAGTGCTCCTTTAAGCGCAAATACTGCAAACAACAACAGCCCGGCTGCACGAACAACACCCAGATCCTCTTCAGAAATTTTTGCAAGGCGCTGAGTTATGTCAGCCATATTCAAAGTGCCAAGCACACCGTAAAGCGTACCTACAGCGAAAAGAAACAAGGTCGAACCAACCAGATTGAGCACAACATAATGAAGTCCGGCACGTGTTCTGTCGGCACCGCCTCCATACAAAAGCAAACCGTATGATGCAATCAATAGGACTTCAAAAAATACAAACAGGTTGAATAAATCACCAGTGAGAAAAGCTCCGTTTATTCCAAATAACTGCATTTGAAACAGGACATGGAAAAAACGCGCTTCGTGATCAGCGCCTCGTAATGCGTATAAAATCACAGAAGCAGACAGTACCGCGGTAAGTAACACCATTATCGCGGACAGGCGATCAGCGACAAGAACGATACCGAAGGGTGCAGGCCAGTCACCGAGCCTATAAACAAGCACGGAACCATCACCCACCCGCAGCAGTAACAGGAAGGCGATCACAACCAGGGCAAAAGTAGCCAGCATGCTGACAGCTTGACGCATTGGTGTCGCCGAGCCCCGCAATAAAAGTAATGTAATACCTGCGAGTAATGGCAGTAGCAATGGAGCGATCACAAGATGATTCATCAGAGATTCTCCTCGCCATCAACATGATCGTTACCCAGTTCTGCTCGTGCTCGCAAAGCCAGGATGACAACAAATGCTGTCATACCAAAACTGATAACAATGGCTGTTAAAACAAGGGCCTGTGGCAATGGATCAGCGTAACTTGCATTTTCCTGGATAACAGGCGGAACTCCAATCATCAATCGTCCCATTACAAACAAAAATAGATTCACGGCATATGACATCAGTGTCAGACCAAGCACTACAGGAAAAGTCCGGCCGCGCAGGCTAAGATAAACGCCACTTGCAGTCAGCACACCAATGACAATAGCAATCAATGCCTCCATTAGTTTTCACTCTCCACTGCATTTTCAGGGCGATTTATATCATGCAACTGGCCAAGCCGAAGCAGAATCACCAGCGTGACACCAACCACTACCATGAAAACGCCCAGATCAAACATCATTGCTGAAGCAACCTCAAATTCACCCACCAATGGCCAATGGACATGGGTAAATGTCGTGGTCAGGAAAGGATAGCCAAACAGCCAGCTGGCCACACCGGTTAACGTCGCCAGTAATAACCCGATACCTATCATTGGCGGTAAGCGAGTGCTCATACGCGTTTTAGTCCACTCAATACCATTGGCCAGGTACTGGGTAATCAATGCAACAGCAGTAATCAGACCGGCGATAAAGCCGCCACCAGGTAAATTATGACCACGTAGCAGTACAAAAATGGCCACTAATAAAGCCAGGGGTAACAACAGCCTCGAGAATGCTGCAGGAATGACCGGATGCACATCCCAATTCCATGGCCGACCTGCATCGTCCTGTTCAGGTGCAGTAAGGCGTAAACCTTCAAGCAAGGCGTATATGCCTATAGCCGCTATAGCTAATACCGTAATCTCTCCAAGCGTATCAAAACCACGAAAATCGACCAAAATCACATTCACGACATTGGTTCCCCCACCTCCGGGAACGCTGTTTTCCAGGAAATAACCCGCGATTGATTCATAAGGCCGTGTCAGTACTGCCCAGGCAAGGCCGCCAGCGCCGACACCTGCAAGCCCGGCGAGAACAAGGTCCCGGGTATGTCGACCGGCACCGGATTCGCGAGGTGTTATTGAGGGAAGGAAATACAGGGCCAGCAATAGCAGAACGATGGTGACAACCTCTACTGAAAGCTGAGTTAACGCCAGGTCAGGGGCGGAAAATTTTACAAAGGTCAGTGCAACAATCAAACCAACAACACTTAACATCAGCAATGCCAAGAATCGTTGCCGATGAAGAATAACCGTGCCGATGGCAGCACCGATTAAAGTCAATGCTGCGACCAGGCTGACCGGGTCAACCGGGGAGAGAGGTTTTGAACCGGTTATCGATCCAAAGCCCCAAAAACCTGCAAAAGCCACAGTTATAGCTGCAAGCATCGTCACTGCAACCATGCGTTGTAGAGAAGTGCGGTGCAGTATTGGATTTAAGGCTTCAGCAAAGCCAAACAGTTTTTGCTCCAGCCACAGGAACATGCTTCTGGCGTCAATATGCGCAATACTGTTTTCGTGCCAACGGAAAAGCGGTTTACGAACCATGTAGATAATTACGCCACCGATCAATGCGACAAGACTCATGGCAAGCGCCATATTAAAACCATGCCATATCGACAGGCTGTATGCAGGTAGATCAGCCTGCAGCGTCGAGGAAGCGGCAGATGCCAGCAAAGGACCAAAGGTCCAGGCAGGGAAGATGCCCACGGCGAGACAGAGAACCACGAGAATCTCAACAGGCAGTTTCATCCAGCGGGGTGGTTCATGCGGGGTCTTCGGTAAATCAAGAGGCTCGCCATTGAAGAACACATCGTGAATAAAGCGTAATGAGTACGCCACAGCAAATGCACCCGCCAACGTAGCCAGGATCGGCAACCAGGGAACGGTGCCTGCATCAGTCAGATGCACCGTTTTGGCAAAGAACATTTCTTTGGACAGGAAACCATTAAGCAGAGGTACGCCAGCCATTGCTGCAGATGCCACCATTGCCAAAACAGCCGTGTATGGCATGTATTTCCAGAGACCATTGAGTTTACGCATATCTCGCGAGCCGGCCTCATGATCAATGATGCCCGCAGCCATAAACAGTGACGCCTTGAACGTCGCATGATTCATGATATGGAAAACACCCGCAACTGCCGCCAGGGGGGTTCCAATACCAAACAGCAGGGTAATCAGGCCCAGGTGACTGATGGTTGAATAGGCCAAAAGACCTTTCAGGTCATGTTTAAACAGGGCCGTATAAGCACCGATTAAAAGTGTCAGTAAACCGGCTCCACCGACCAGCCAGGACCATTCGGGTGTGTAAGACAACGCTGGAAAAAAGCGCGCCAGCAGGAAAACGCCAGCCTTAACCATGGTTGCAGAATGCAAATAGGCGCTCACGGGTGTCGGTGCCGCCATGGCGTGCGGCAACCAGAAATGAAACGGAAACTGTGCTGATTTGGTGAAAACACCTAATAAAATCAGCACCAGAGTTGGTAAATACCAGGGATGCTCTCTTATCTGCTCAGCCGAGGCGAGGATAGCGGTCAATTCATAACTACCGACAATTTCACCCAGTAGCAGGAAACCTGCCAGCATAGCCAGCCCGCCACCACCAGTAATTGCGAGGGCCATGCGTGCGCCTTTACGCGCATCTTCACGGTGCCTCCAATAACTGATTAACAGGAACGAGCTAATGCTGGTTAATTCCCAGAAAATCAATAACTGGATAATGTGTTCAGAAAGAACAATTCCAAGCATGGACCCCTGAAAAAAAAGCAGGTAGGCATAGAAACGCCCCATTGGATCTTTTTCAGAGAGATAATAGCGTGCATACAGAATCACCAGCAAACCGATGGCCAGTATCATGAGAGCAAATAGAAGACCCAGACCATCCAGCCTGAAACTTAATGTCAGGCCGGCAGAAATTAGCCAGTCATAACGCCATAACACCACTTCGCCCTGCATCACCGTCTGTACCTGAGGCAATAGCAGCATTAAGGCGCTAAAACTCATAATAGTAGTAGCATAAGCCGATAACATCCGGCCCCGGGTACCAAGCCAGGCCACCAGAATTGCACCAAGAAAAGGTATGGCAACAATGATTGGCAATGTCATACAGTTAATCTCCGGCAAACGGATTTAGCATTGGGTGAGTCCGTAATCAAGAAGGAAAAGCAGTTAAACTGCTTATGGCCATTAGAATGCTCATGGTAATGAAGTATATATGACAGTTTATACCGATAAGATTTTTATTCGATTGTAACCGTGGTAAAAATAAGAGTAAAGATTAACAACCTTTGTCAATATTCCTCATCTAGGCATTCGATACTACCCGCTTCTAATCAACCAGGCATAAATTCATATGCAGAATATTCATTGAATCACCAACCCCAAAAACGCTTTGTTCAGAAGGCTTGCCCAGGGCATGCGGTATTCACAATCCAGGTAATACTGAAAAAATGCCAAAGTAGCCCATTTGGGTTGATGGGAATAAAAATATAGCTGTAAAAATTACAAAACCTAATCAGCTTATCCATTCTTACTTTATGACCCAACATCACTATCGAGTGATATCATCGTGCGGGTATTAGATTCCACCTCAAAATCATCGATGCGATTATCGATGAGAGTTGTAATCGCACCCTATATGGTTCTAACTGGGTGTTTTTTAGTGGATATATTTTTTATGCAGCATTTTAAATTTTTGAAAAATCAGAATAATGGCAGGGTAAACCCTTGAATCACCGTCCAAGGAAAAGGTTTGGCCAGAAGCCTTCCCCTATATGATTTTCCCACGTTTCTCAGCGAGTTATTCGGTTGGATAACTGAAGCGCCGCCACTTTGAGCACAGTTGTCATATACCAACTTGGCATTTCATCAGCTTTTCTCAATACCCAGCAAACTTAACACCCGCAAGCTCAGCGAGCTGTTTATTCCAAGTGGTAATGTCCTTCTGGCTAAATTGATTGAGATGATCATGACCACAAGCTCTTGCCATGACTTTCATCAGTTCCGCCGAAGAGCTGAGAAATCGATTGAGTCGAATCGATGCCTCATTGACATTCAGCTTCTGCCGCAATTCGTCCTTCTGCGTAGCGATCCCTGATGGACAATTATTTGTGTTACACATTCGTGCTGCAACACAACCAATGGCCTGCAAAGCACTATTAGAAAGTGCTACACCATCAGCACCCAAAGCCAAGGCTTTAATAAAATCCTCTGGGACTCTAAAGCCACCAGTAGCAATGAGCGTGACATCTTGTCGGTTTCGTTCGTTCAAATGTCGTCGTGCACGTGCCAATGCTGGGATAGTGGGCACTGAGATATGGTCACGAAATATCGTTGGCGCTGCTCCAGTTCCGCCACCACGACCGTCTAGAATTATGTAATCTGCTCCGGCCGCAAGAGCAAAGTCGATGTCCTCTTCAATGTGATTGGCTGACATTTTGAATCCAATTGGAATCCCACCAGTAATCTCCCGTACCCGGTCGGAAAAACGCAGGTAATTGTCCGGTGTGACAAGATCAACGAAGGTGGGCGGCGAGATTGCATCTTCCCCCTTTTGTAACCCTCGTACTTTCGCGATCTTTTCCGTCACCTTGGATCCAGGCAGGTGTCCTCCAGTACCGGTCTTTGCACCTTGCCCTCCCTTGAAATGAAATGCCTGAATCTTGGTGAGCAAATCCTCACTGTAACCAAACATAGCCGATGCTAGTTCATAGAAATAGCGGCTATTGTTCTGCTGCTCCTCCGGCAACATCCCACCTTCTCCAGAACAGATACCGGTACCGGCCATCTCCGCCCCCCTTGCCAGGGCGATCTTTGCCTCTTCCGACAGTGAACCAAAACTCATATCAGAAACAAACAGAGGAATATCCAGCTTGAGCGGTTTCTTCGCATTTGGGCCGATAATCAGTTCTGTACCTACCACGACATCTTCCATTAACGGCTTGGTCGCAAACTGGGCTGTAAGGATCTGAATATCATCCCACTGTGGCAGTTTGGTTCGGGGAACACCCATCGCAGACATCTCACCATGATGGCCAGTATTTTCCAGGCCATGCCGTGCCATCTCATGAATACGCTTTAGCGTAGGTTCTTCGGCAGTGGGTTGTACAGCTGCTTGTATTTGGTCACTTAAATTCTGGTCAGATGAAAGCTTGGCGTGTGTTCCATCACAGTAAGGCGGATTTCCTGTATGTTTACACATACACAACCAGGCTTCTCCATCCTCTGCTGCCTTGAAACCTACCGGGGTGAACTCAGTGTTACGATGCGATCCGTCACAAAAGGGTTGATTTTCTGACCGCCCACAGGCGCACCAGTAATACTCTTCCCCCTTATCCAGATTGACGGAAACCGGTTTTCTATCAGCAATGTTAGGTTTACTCATTATTCTTCTCGGCTTATTTCAAATCAGTTCCGGATCAGCAATGACTTCAACTAATGCCGGACCTTCGTATGTAATGGCTTTACGCAGAACCTCTTCCAAAAGTTCTGGTGTTTTAACTCGCATTCCAAGGCCACCACACTTGTTAGCGAAATCAGCAAAATCAGGATTGTGCAGGGATGTTTGCCAGACCTTCCAGTTTCCCGCCCTCTGCTCCTTTGAAATTTTTCCCAGTTCACTGTTATTCAGCAGTATGTGGGTAATATTCATCCCATATTTAACAGCGGTCGTAAATTCAGCGAGATATTGACCAAAGCCACCATCACCACTGATAGAGACCACTGGTCGATGTGCATGGTCCTCGAATGCCTGAGTGGCAGCCCATGCGCCCATAGCTGCTGGAAAGCCAAAACCGATGGACCCAAGATAGCCTGACATCAAGATCGATTGATTTACGCACTCGAAGTAGCGGCCGAATGAGTAGGTATTATTTCCAACATCTACTGCAATCACCGCGTTATCCGGGCATACTTGGCTTAACGCGTCAAATATCCTGACAGAGTTGATGCCTATACTGCTTTCACGCATTGCACGGCGGCGTTTTTCTTCACGCCATAACTTCCAACGCTCTTTCATATCTACACGTTGCTCAACAAAAGATAGATCAGTTGGAATTTCACTAAATAGCCTGCGGGCTGTGACACCGACCTCACCCCAAACGGGTACATCGACTGCATGGAATTTACCCAATGCCATACGATCGAAGTCCACCTGGATGATGGTTTTCTTCGGAGTGATGCCTGTGTGGTTGGAAAAAGAGGCGCCAAACACGATTAGCAGGTCGGCCTCGTTCATACACCAGCTTGCAATGGGCGTACCGCTTCGCCCCAATACCCCCGCAGCAAGAGGATGGCTGTCGGCGACCTGTCCTTTGGCTTTGAATGTTGTCAAAACGGAGGCATTCAGGCGCTCGGCTAAAGCGATGACCTCATCCATCGAATCCCGCGCACCGTAACCAACGATGATCGCCGGTCGTTTCGATAGCGTTATTCTTTGAACCGCGTTTTTAACCGCATACTCGGAAGGCGATATATCAGCAGCCGCCAAACGGCCATCGGCTGATGAGGCCTGCGTATCCTCATCAGCGGGTATCACCTGAACTTCGTCGGGAAAGATCAAATGTGAAACGTCTCGTTCGACGACGGCATGCTTGAGCGCCAGCGTCATGAGTTCCGCATGACGGCTGCTCTGCAGTACGGGTTGACTGAAGCGGCTTACCGCCTGGAAAGCAGACGCCAAATCAATCTCCTGAAAAGCGCCAGGGCCGAACACCTGGGTATTGACTTGACCGGTAAGCGCAAGCACCGGTGCACGGTCAACCTTGGCATCCCACAAGCCGGTAAGCAGATTGGTCGCGCCTGGCCCCGCAATGGTCAGGCACGCCGCAGGCTTTCCTGACAGTTTTGCAAAACCGGAACAGGCAAATGCGGCAGCGCCTTCATGCCGTATGCCAATATAGGTGATGCGTCCAACCTCCTCCTGCTCACGGATGGCGTCTGCCAGGCC
>Ga0180430_10002808_pt1 | contig 15433 bp, 15 predicted proteins | sample SS_ome_9_FD_132999 | JGI IMG/M metagenome (GOLD analysis project Ga0180430, IMG submission 132999) | Hypersaline lake sediment archaeal communities from the Salton Sea, California, USA - SS_1_S_2 metaG | ecosystem: Environmental > Aquatic > Non-marine Saline and Alkaline > Hypersaline >... | reverse complement strand
TTCTCGATTATAAGAAGCAGGTTGACACCGGCGTGCCTGATCCGAAATGGAACTTTTCTGATTGGGACTATTATAAAGCAGCGGCTGCCGGGCAAGAAAGGAAGGCGATTCTTAATTTAATGTGGGATTTTAAAGGACATGGAATTCGAATACCCCGACCAGATTCACAACGCGAGCGCGCGCTACTCGATTATTTAGAAAAGTATATTCTGGATGAGTTGGTCCCACATGTGGATATCCTGGTGACAGGAAATGAGCCTTTTGTTAACACCTTGAAAGAAGACTGGAAGTACGATGTTTCCTATGGGGGCATTCCATTAGCGGTTTTTTATAAGCGTGTCACAGAGCATGTGCATGAGTATTTGGTGAGAAAAGGTTGGCGCGAAAACATTGATTTATACATGGGGGCCTTCACGCGTTTGCATACTGAACGCCTGCAGCGACAAGAGGCAACAAAAACGTTGCTAGAATATGCTGAATCATCACCAATAGTTGACGGTGTGGACCTTCACACTCACGTCGCTCAGGTCAAGCAGATACGTAAGGCATTAGAATTCGCCAAAACTTTCACCACAAAGCCACTAATCATTAGTGAATTTACCTTTGTTTGGGGGATGAAGAAGGGTATGGAGTCAGACATTCTGGGGCGCGAGTTTGCCGCTAGATGGGGATATGAACCTAACCTCGCATCTAATAAATATATGTCGTGTTATGTGTTTGGGAAAGACGCGGGTTGCGAAGGTAAGGGGCCTGTCAGCAAAGAAGAGTGGGATGATTTTTTTGCTACAAGAGATTGGTATATCGATCGCTTTATTATGAAAGCCCACAAGATTTTTGAAGAATTCGACTTCAGAGGGGCAACGTTTGGCCTGGTTCAGCCGGCCAATGGTGCTCCTAAGAAACAGCTAAAGTTAGAGGCTCCACCTTGGTACTTGGGATTTTTGTTTTCAGCTTCGGCTGTAAAGCCTACCGCAGACGGATCCCCTCAGCCAAATTATCAATACTTGGATGACTTCCTAGAGATACAAAGAAAACAATAGATTAATGCTCATTAATCAGAAAACAAAAATAGAATGATGAATTAAGAAATGTTTCAAAGAGCACGAAAAGTCGGAGTTGTGCCTGTTGGTGAGTCTTCGGTGAACAATGAAAAAACACTGGTTATCCATATTGGCGATCACAAGACCGGATCTACCGCAATTCAGAGTGCTTTGGCAAAGAAAGAAATAATATTACGGGGAAGTCAAATTGATTACCCGGCATCATTGAATCACAACTATCTTATCGAAAATCTCAGGATACTTGGTAAGAAAGGAGTGGAGCCTAAAAGTAGGCCAGGCCATCCGAATTTCAGCAGACTTTCAAAAGCGCTTAGAAATTCAAAAGCTCAATATTTTGTGCTGTCAGCAGAGTCGCTAGAGCAATGCGACCCTGATCAGTTCCATGAACTGGTGTTGAGTAACTTTGCGCCATATGTCGATGAGCTGCGGTTAGTTGTGTATGTGCGCCCGCATTCGGGGCGAATTCTTTCAACCTTTGCTGAGCAAACGAAAATCGGATGGCACCAAGGTAGCCTCCGGGCCCTGGTCAGGAAATCGCAAAAAAACGGCCGTTTTTTCTATTTGCCAAGGTTGCGGAAATGGAAGGCATTGTTTGGTGAGAGTCTGGTGGTGAGGCCGTTTATAAGGAGCGAATTGGTCAACCAGTCAGTCATTGATGATTTCGCGTCAACTGCTTTTTCGGGGACAGACTGGATAGCCGAAACAGGCGTTCCTACAAACGAGTCACTGACGTTGAAAGATTTGATGCTTGTCAAGCATGTTCAATCGCATTTTCAAGATCTACCAAAAGGTGCGCGTCTTGGCGTCGGCTGGGAATTGGCTCGCTCGTGCGGGCAGTTATCTGCCGACAACAGAGGTGGGAAACTGCAGCTTCACCAGGCCTTGGCTCAAGAAATACACGATGCCTATCTATCAGATGCGCGGGCGGTGGATGCAGAATTCTTCAGTGGCCGGAAACTTCTGGAGGAGGATTTAATGAAATCAGTTTCCAAAGCATTGCCGAAGGCGCAATCAGTAAACCCCAAAGACTATTTCAGCCCTGATGAGTTGCGAATTCTTTCTGTGCTTTCTGAAAGTATGAAAGTGATGTTGATGAAAGAGGATAAAAGGCCATGGGCTGCATATTTTCGAGAGCAACGTACAGCCAATCTCCAGAGAGGTCGTAAGTAAAAAATCAAGGTCCCTGAATTTGACAAACCGTGATGCTCGAGTGGGGCACCTAGCTCGTAGTATCTCCCCGTTTTCTAGACGGCCAATACGGTGACAATGTCACTATCGTCTTGTAGCATGCGGAGCGATTTCAGAGCTTTTCATCTCAGTCTGACCCCAGTTTCTGCCAAGATCGCACTTTCGTCCTAGAGCTGGGAACAAGCGCTTATGTTTTGACGTTATCAGGGTGGGATACGCCAGTTAACCCCGTAAGAAGGTTTTTTGAGAATGGATATATGTATCGTAGGAGCCGGATTCAGCGGTGCGGTTGTTGCCCGGGAACTGGCGGAAAAAGGCCATAGCGTTCTAGTCGTTGATGAGCGCGAGCATATCGGTGGTAACTGCCACACTGAACGTGATGACGAATCCGGTGTGATGTTGCACGTGTACGGACCGCATATCTTCCACACGGATAACGAGCGCGTGTGGGAGTACATCAATCGATTCGGCAAGATGAAGCCGTACGTGAACAGGGTCAAGGCAATTACCGGTGAGCGTGTTTACTCGCTGCCGATCAACCTGCACACGATCAATCAGTTTTTCGGCAAGATGTTCCGCCCCGCAGAAGCGGAGGCTTTCCTGAAAGATCAGGCCCGGAGCGACATTGAGGATCCTCAAAATTTCGAAGAGCAGGGACGTTCGTTGCTCGGCGACGCCCTGTATGAGGCATTTTTCAACGGCTATACAAAGAAACAGTGGGGCGTCGAGCCCTCCGAACTGCCCGCTTCCATATTGAAACGGCTGCCAGTTCGTTTCAATTACGACGACAATTATTTCAAGCACAAGTATCAAGGCATGCCGGCGGATGGCTATACCTCGATCATCCAGAAGATCCTCGATGCACCGGGTATCGAATTGAAGCTGGGCGTGCGATATGAAGACGTTGTGGAAGACGGCGCCTTCGATCACATCTTCTATTCAGGCCCTCTCGATCGTTACTTCGGATACAAGCTGGGGCGCCTGGGTTATCGCACCCTGGATTTTGAAAAGTTCTACGCAGACGGCGACTACCAGGGCAATGCAGTGATCAACTACTGCGAGGAATCGGTGCCCTTTACCCGAATCACCGAGCACAAGCATTTTGCACCCTGGGAGGCGGCAGATCATGAAAAGACCGTCTGCTACCGCGAGTTCAGCCGTGCATGTGAAGAAGACGACATTCCGTACTATCCGATCCGCCTGACCAACGAAAAGGCGATGCTGCAGAACTATGTCGACATGGCTAAGCAGGAAACTGGCGTGACTTTCATGGGACGCCTCGGAACGTATCGCTATCTCGATATGGATGTGACCATCGCGGAAGCACTGGAAACGGCGGACAAGTTCCTTGAAGCCGTCGACCAAGGGCAGGCGATCCCGTCCTTCTTTATGCAGCCGCTTTGAGCCCATTCAGTCGGCATGCCGGGAGCAAACATGGCTGAGAGATGTGTGCCAGTTTCTGTCGACACCATGTCGGAAGAGACCAGCATCCTGCGAAGGTTGTGGGCCGCCCGAACCAACCTGTTGTCGGTTTGGGCGGAACGCGATTACCGGGTTTCCAGCATCAATTTCAAGGCGCTGAACCAGCAATACTTCGTGTGTAACTCGCCAGCACTGGTGAAGCGCGTTTTCCTGCTGGAACATGATAATTACGATCGCAAAGCGCCGCAGATGCGTCACGCGCTGGAACCCTTGCTTGGCGACGGGTTGTTTGTCAGTGATGGTGAGCTGTGGAAAGAGCGGCGAGAGCATTGCGCCCCGGCATTCGAGGCGGAGTTACTGCCAGGCTTTGCTGACGTGATGAGCGAGTCGGCCATGGAGGTCGTCGATCGCTGGAGGCAGCTGCCGGACGGCGCCAGCGTCGATATGCTTAACGAGATGGCTCGCCTGACTGCCCGGATCATCGGTCGAACCGTCTTCGGTGATGACACGACGGACGAGGAGGCCGCCCAGGTTGTGGAGGGATTCTCCGAATACCAGCGCCAAGTCGAGCAAATCGAAATCTCCGATGCCTTGGGCCTGCCATTTCTGAGGTACTTCGTGAACCCGTTGCGCCGGCTGCGCTCGCGCCGTTCGGGCGCCAAGGTGCACGCTGTAATTGACCGGATCATCGAGAATCGCCGCAAGTACAGCAACAGCGGACGTTTCACCCTGCTGTCGCTGCTGCTGGAAGGAGATACAGGCAAGCCGGGGGCTGCCAAGCGTTGTCCGCTTGGCGCGACCGCGGCGCGGAACGAGGCGATTGTCATGTTCATGGCAGGGCATGAAACAACGGCAAATTCACTTGCCTGGACCTGGTACCTGCTGGATCTCTGTCCGGATGTGATGGAGAAAATGCAGGCAGAAATCGACCAGGTCTTAGGTGGCCGTGCTCCCAGGTTTGAGGATGTCGATAAGCTCCATTACACGCAGGCGGTATTCGAAGAAGCCATGCGTTTGTATCCGCCGGTGCCAGTGCTCAACCGCCAATCCCGCAACGAAGACGAGGTCGATGGCACAAAAATCGAAGCCGGCGCCATCATCCTCGTGGTGCCATGGCTTTTGGGACGCCACGAAGAATATTGGGACGATCCAAACGCCTTCCGTCCGGAGCGTTTCCTGCCGGGACAGCCCAAACCAGACAAATTTGTTTATCTGCCTTTCAGCGTGGGTAAGCGCGTTTGTTTGGGTAAACGTTTTGGACTGACTGAGGGCGTGCTCTGCCTGGCCACATTGGCACAACATTTCACCCCCAAATTGCATCCCGGACACAAAGTCGAGATTGAGTGCCGACTGACGCTGAGGCCCTCCGGAGGGTTACCGATGACCCTGCAGAAGCGTCGGACATGACTCATCCCGTGCCTTGGCGCGAAGAACTTGAATATCGCGTAGCCACGGCAATGCGCTATCTACCGATCAGCTGGGCCTCGGGATTGGGGGCTATGCTCGGTGGTCGGCACTTTCGCAGGGCAATAAAGGCCCAGCATGAATGGGTGCCTCGTTTACGCGCAAGTATTGCGGCCTTGACCGGCATCACCGATGAAAAACAGCAGAACAGGTTGATCGTTGATTTTGGGCGCCAGATGGGGCGCGTCTACACCGAATTTCCGGTACTCGGGAAAATCGTCGACAAGGGACACCTGACCATTAGTGGTCAGGAGCATTTACAGGCTGCTCGTCGACCGGTGGTATTTCTCGGTTCTCATATGGCCAACTGGGAACTGGTGGGCCGGGTGGCCACCCTAACTGGCGAGCCAATCACTGCGCTGTACGAACACCGGGAAAGTGATGTGCGCATGCGCATTGCCAAGCGCGCTCGCCAGAATTGGGCCGTGACTTCGCTTGACCAGGCAGCCATAGCAAAATCTTCGCTCATCGAAGCCTCGCCAACCGCAATGATAGAAATTGGTCGGGCGATCAAGGCTGGAGCCAATCTCCTGATCTATGTTGACGAAGAAAAGGATGGCTATGTCTGGGCCCCATCGTTAGGGCGAGAGATCCCCTATGCCGGCAATCGAATGCTGACGGCCAAGCTGGCCGTGCGTTTCGATATGGATGTCATTCCGGTGCGTATGCAACGGGTGGGCGATACACGTTTTCACGCCACGATCGAACCTGCGCTCGAGGTGCCGGAAGGCCTTGCGCGACAGGAGCGTGTAAGAGCACTGGCAGACAGGATCGATGAGACGTTGAATCACTGGGTTCAGGCCTGTCCCCAGCACTGGTACTGGCTGTCAGCGCTCGACCTTCAGAAAAAGCCGCCCACGGACTAGCCAATTATTCCGGCTTGTAAGTGCTCAGGCCGAGGTTTTCCCAGTTTTGCATGCCGCCCCGGTACCACTTGATTTTGTGGGCGGGATAACCAAAACGCATCAGGTTCTTGATGTTGTTAGGGGACTGGCCACACCAGTTTCCGTTGCAAAACAAGATCAGGGTTTTGGCATTGGCAAAATCCCAAAGCCCTTCGATTTCCTTGGCGCCGAATTCTCCAGTCAGGATGTCGCCAATGGATATCGGGTCAGCTCCCTTGGACGGATTGAGCTTGGTCCAGGGGATATTGCGCGCTCCGGGGATGGTGCCGCGTGCAACCCAGTTCGGCGTACGCGAATCAACAAGCAGGATATTGCTGTTTCCTTCTGACATCTGCTTGACGTATTGAATCAACTCAAGCTCCCCGATGGTCTCCACGCCAGGAGCCAGGTGCATTGGCTGCACACAAAAGGGTGGGCACGGGCGAGAGGTCTTCGCAAAAGCTGGATTGACCTTATTGGTCGTATCCTGGTTGCGTTTGATGACGATCGACTTTCCATCCACTGTGCCTTCAAATGACTTCATGGAGCGGGTGATGCCGACTTTGTCTGCCGCGATCGCGAAACTTGAAACCAGCAACGACGCTGCAACAGTGCAGCCGATTGCAAGGTGAAGGGCTTTAATCACAAAGTTGTCCTCTCAAATAAAGAGTTTTATTCACACTCAGGTTCATTGTCTTCGGTTTTAGCGCTACCCGCCTCTTTGCTGTCCTCAGTGGCCTGGTGCGTATTCGGGTCAGTTGCAAAAGCGGATGTTTGCCAGGCCAGCGTAAGTGAAAACGCGACTAACAGAAGCAGTAAGAAACGCATATTGGTCCTCCTATGGTACCAGCCAGCAGGGCATTGGCTGCTCTTGTTGACAGCGTTTAATCTGGCCTGTGAGAGAGACCTCAGAGTAGATAAACCCAAGCCTTTGGCTTGCCCGAAACTATAACCAATCAGTTCATTAGTGCAAGCTGCAACAGTGGTTGCTAATGTGCTGTGACCGGCCAGATATCAGTCTGATATCAGGGTGTTGAATGACCAGGAAAGGGGGCTGGTGATCATGTGACGACGTATACTATCCGCTTCGACCGAAGGAGTTCAGGTATGAGATGGATGGTGCTGCTTATTGCGATCTCGGCCGGCCTGGGAACGTTTGCGGGCGAACCCGACCTTGCCCGCGAACAGCGGATGGCCGAACAGATTGTTGATGCGATTTTCGATGGTGAGCCAATGGAGTTGGAATCTGGTGCGCATCGGTTCCTGGCTATCCTGACAGAAGCGGAATCAGCTAAAGGCACGGTTGTCATTCTTCACGGGCGAGGGTTTCATCCCGATTGGGAAACAGTTGTGCAGCCGCTTCGTATCGGATTGACCAAGCATGGCTGGAACACGCTGTCCATTCAGTTGCCGGTTCTGCATAAAGCGGCGAAATACTACGACTATGTGGACGTGTTTCCCCATGCAGTGCCCCGGATAGAAGCGGCCTTGGATTTTGCCCGACAGCAAACACCAGAGGGTAAAGTGGTTGTACTTGCCCACAGTTGTGGGACGCACATGGCACACCATTGGATAATGCACAGGGAAAGCAATCCTTCAACAACATTCGATGCCTACGTGGGCATTGGTATGGGGGCAACCGACTACGGGCAGAAAATGGTCGAGCCGTTCCCCCTTGCGAAGATAGCTGTACCGGTTTTCGACGTTTTCGGAGAGAAGGACTATCCTGCGGTATTGCGACTCGCTGAGCAGCGTCTGCAACTGATCGGGTTGGCCGGAAACACCAAATCAGCGCAGCAAGGCATTCCCGGCGCTACGCATTATTTCCAGGGACATGAGGATCAGCTGACCGAAGTAGTCGGACAGTGGTTGGATACGTTGTGAAAATCCAGGCAGGCGCCAATATGCGCCCTCAGTTGCGTTGCTTTGCCGGGTTGACAAGTACCGTGCCGCCCTCAACTCTGACGTCATAGCTGCAGATCGGCTCGTCCGCCGGCTCTTCATCCGGATTCCCAGTGCGGAGGTCAAAATAGCTGCCGTGCAGAGAGCACTTGATACGTCCCTCTTTAATGCAGCCGAGCGCCAGTGAGTAGTCTTCGTGGGTGCACATTTCATCCACCACGAAGTACTCGTCCTGGGCAAACACCAGCAACAGGCGTTTTCCGTCCGCCTCAAAGGCTTTCATCTCGTCAGGCTGAAGCTCGCCAATTTTTGCCACTTCAATGTAACCGTCCATGAATCAGCGAACCCGGGCTGCGGCCTTGCCGCTATCCAGTACCGACCGCAAGACCTCAGCGCCTTCGGAAAGCGTGGCAGCTTTGCCAAGATGCCTCAGTATGATCGCGCCACTGTACACAAGGGAGTCGTAGGTCGCTCCTTTCTCTCCCTGCAGTGCAGCCACGCCAAGTGCAGCCGCTTTGCGAGCGCCGGCAGGAATATCCGTAACGGTAATCGCACCTTCCCCCTTGGCCGTTTGAGGAACGTCTTCCGGAATGGGTACGCAGCGCGCCTCCTGTTCGATGCCAAGCTCCGCCGGGGCGATGTCGTGGCCGATCTCTTCACCCAGGTCGTGATATCCGAAGTACTTACCGGCTTGCCTGAGAGAAGGAATGACGCCACCTTCCACTCCACGCACCAGTACCGCACTATCGAATCCCGCGAGACGGGCAAGGTCTGCATAGACAGGCGGGTAGGGTTTGTGCACATAACCAGTAACAAAATGAGTGCGCTCGCGACCGACGATGGGCTTCGCCAATACTTCCACGGTGGTGATCACCGAGCGCTTGATCATCTTGCGCCGCAGATCGATCAGGTCATGCAGTTTTGGCGCAAACTGTGCCTGGTCCACATAGGCCCAACCCAGAGATTGATCGCTAAGACGTGCAGCAGCTGCGCGGGTCGACTGGTCAACGTCAACACCGGCAGCCTGTAAAACATGTCGATGGGTAATGCCGTATTTGGGACCAACAGCGTCCAGTCCGTGAGTCACCACGTGCAACCCGTATTCAGCCAGCAACGGCGCAAGGAAAGGCGATGCAGGAATCGTGCGGTTGTAACCGTCGTAGGGATCAGCGATGTCAACGACCTCGTCGACGTCAGCGACGGCGCGGTCGACATGATCAAGGATGGCTTGCAACACGCCACGGTTTTCTTCCCGGGTTTCGCGTTTCATGCGCAAGGCAATCAGAAAAATCGCTGCCCTGACCGGGTCGACCGCCTCTTCGAGCAGCGCAGCCATGCCCATTCGGGCTTCTTCCAGTTCGATGTCCTTGGACAGGTCGGGGCCGGTGGCAATACGCTGGATTATCGATACCATGGTCTGGTCGAGTTCAGCTTGGCTGATATTGTTGCTGGCTTGCATTGGTCTTCCTCGAAAAACTGGTCAGCGAGTATATAAGAGTCTTCGCAAGTAAAAACCCGATAAATTCAGGCAATGCCACTTAGTCCAGGTAGCGTTGATTGAGGCCGTCGTAGGCATCGATTCGGCGGTCACGCAGGAAAGGCCAGATGCGGCGTATCGCCTCGCTGCGCGAGAGATCGACTTCAGCCAGCAGTATTTCAGGTTTTCTCCCAGCTTCAGCCAGCAGTTCCCCCTGCGGTCCGGCGACGAAGGAATGTCCCCAGAACTCGATACCCGGATCCCCGGCTTGAGGGGAAGCTTCGAATCCAACCCGGTTACAGCTGAGCACAGGAATGCCGTTGGCAACCGCATGTGACCGCTGAATCGTCTGCCAGGCATCCAGCTGGCGTTGCTGCTCTTGTTGCGAGTCAGTCCTGTCCCAGCCAATGGCCGTGGGGTAGAGAAGGATCTCCGCTCCGGCACTGGCCATCAGGCGGGCAGCTTCCGGATACCACTGATCCCAGCAAACCAGCACACCCAGACGGCCAACTGATGTATGAATAGGCGTAAAGCCGAGGTCACCCGGGGTGAAATAGAATTTTTCGTAAAAACCCGGGTCGTCTGGAATATGCATCTTGCGGTATTTGCCGGCAAGACTGCCATCCGTTTCCAACACAACAGCGGTGTTGTGATAAAGGCCAGCTGCGCGCCGTTCGAATATCGAGCCAACCAAAACCACGCGATGCCGCCTGGCCAGTTCACCAAGAAAATCAGTGGTTGGCCCGGGGACGGGTTCGGCCAAGTCGAAAGCTGAGGTGTCTTCGGACTGGCAGAAATAACGTTCATTGTGCAATTCCTGCAGAAGCACCAGCCTGGCCCCACTGGCGGCGGCGATAGCCACGTGCTCGGCGATGTAGGCACGATTACGGGGTACATCTCCCTGATTGGCTTGTTGGACGAGTGCGACGTTAAGTACTGTCATGTCGATCCTGTTTAACATTACTGCTGGTGATCGTCATTGCAGCAGGAAACTGCATGGTGAGGCAATGCAGGCTGCCGTTTTGCTCTATCAGCGGACGACAGTCGACAGGCACGACGCTTCGAGTCGGGAAACAGTCTTTCATTAGCTCAACAGCCTCGGCATCTGCTTTGACACCAAAAACAGGAAGCAGTACCGCCCGATTGGTGATGAGAAAATTTGCATAACCGGCGGACAGGCGCCGCCCATCCGGATCGTGCAGCGGTCCCGGAAAGGGGAGTGGCCGGAGTTGATAAGGCTGCCCTTCGATGTCGGCGAAACTCTGCAGCTGCTCGAACATGGCTTGCAGGGCAGCATGGTCTGCATCACCGGCTGGCGCACTGGAATATACGATTGTGTTTGGATCGACAAACCGGGCCAGGATGTCGATGTGTGCATCCGTGTCGTCGCCGCTGAGTTCCCCATGATCCAGCCAGAGAAAACGCTCCATGCCAAGTGTTTCATGGAGCATCTGTTCGACCTGGATCGCATCGATTTGCGGGTTGCGTACCGGATCCAGCACGCTGCTGCGCGTGGCCAAAAGGGTGCCGTGGCCATCGGTTTCTATGGCGCCACCTTCCAGCACCAGCGCATGTTGCTGCATCGCTGCATTACCGAAAACACCTTGTTGATGCAGCACTTGGTTGATAGCGGTGTCGAGGTCAGCCGCAAACTTTTTGCCCCAGCCATCGAACACAAAATCGTGCAGCACCGGGGAGCCATTGTTCAGCGTGGTAATCGGGGCATGATCGCGTGCCCATGTGTCGTTGCTCGGGGCATGTGCAAATCGCAATTGCTGCTCTTCCGCACCCGCCTGGAGCAGATGCCGCCGGATCAGGGTTTCGTGCGCTGAATCCTGGCAGACACTGAGCAGTACTTGGTGTTCGGAAATGGCACTCCCGATCTGGGAAAAGACGGCAAGGGTGCGGGCGAGGTCATGCGCCCAGTCGGTGCCCGCATGGGGCCAGGTCAGCATGATCGCAGATTGCGGTTCCCATTCGGCCGGCAGTCGGACTCCTGGCATTGACGATTCAACGATGCACGACGGAAGTCAGCACCTTGTCATACTCGAAGTACACTGTGTAATCGGTATAGTCCCAACGGGTAATCGCGGGGTCTCCCACGGGTCCGTGCGTCGCCTGCGGTGGACCGAAGCGAGCTTCCACGCTCTGCATGTTTTCTCCGTTGCGTGGCCGCATCAGGCCAGCGCTGGAATTGCTGGGTTCCTCGGCAATCGCATCGATGAGTAGCACCTCGGCCTGAACCGGAGCAAAGGTGAAAGCAAGGGCCAGCAGGATGGTGGTGGATTTGAGCATGTTGACTCCACAATGAACGCGCGGCGGATTTGCCGGTCTCCTACCACTAAGTTTACAAGTGATACGGTCTTAAACAAGTGGCTTGAATCACATCCTGGCCTTCTGTTTTTCCCCCTTTATGGTGTAATGCGCGCATGTTCCATCCTATGTCGCTTTTTGTCGGCCTGCGCTACACCCGTTCGCGCCGTCGCAATCATTTTATTTCCTTCATTTCCGGGTTCTCCTCTCTGGGGATTGCGTTGGGCGTGATTGCCCTGATTACGGTGCTGTCGGTGATGAATGGCTTCCACAAGGAAATCCGTGATCGCATCCTGGGCATGGCTTCGCATGGCGATGTTCAGGCGCTCAATGGGCGTCTACGTGATTGGCCCGTGGCATTGGAGCAAGCCAAACGCCACCCACGGGTACTTGGCGCTGCGCCGTACATCGAAGCGCAAGCGATGCTGAGTCATCGGCGTGAGGTGTCCGGCGCCATTGTTCGTGGCGTATTGCCGGAGATGGAGCCAAACGTGGTGGATGTCGCTCAACACATGGTGACGGGCGGGCTGAGTGATCTGGTTCCACAAGGGTTTGGGATCATTCTGGGTAACGAACTGGCTCTGAAACTGGGCGTCAGTCTCGGTGACAAGGTCACGGTGGTGGTGCCCCAGATGACGGTCACCATTACCGGCAGTATGCCCCGACTCAAACGGTTTACCGTGGTGGGCATATTCGAAGTCGGCATGAACGAATACGACAGTGGCGTGGCAATGATCCACATGCAGGACGCTGCCAAGTTGCTCAGTATGAAAGACACCGTCACCGGTGTGCGGATCCGTATCGACGATGTTTGGGCCGCACGCGAGGTCTCGCTGCAATTGGCCAATAGTATGGATGGCTTGTACCGGGTGCTGAACTGGACCGACTACCACCGCAACTTTTTTGCTGCGTTGGAAATGGAAAAGCGCATGATGGGGCTGCTGCTGTTCCTGATTGTTGTGATAGCCGCTTTCAACATCATTTCGACGCTGGTGATGATGGTGGTGGACAAGCGCAGTGACATCGCGATTCTCAAAACCTTCGGCGCATCGCCCGGTTTGGTGATGCGGATTTTTGTCGTGCAGGGTGCAGCTCTGGGCGCTGCCGGAACCCTGATCGGTACGGTGCTAGGCCTGCTTTTGGCTTTCAATGTTGATGAAGTGGTGGCTGCCGTAGAGAAGGCATTCGGTATTCACTTCATCGACCCCAGTATCTATTACATCAGCCAGCTGCCGTCTGACGTACAGGCAGCTGACGTCCTGTTAGTTTCCGGAGGTTCTTTCCTGCTCAGTTTACTGATGACCCTTTACCCGGCGTGGCGTGCGTATCGTACGCAACCTGCAGAGGCGTTGCGTTATGAGTGAGTCCGTGGTGCTGCAGGCGCAGGGGTTGAAAAGATCCTTCACCATTGGCCCGACTGCGGTGGATGTGCTGAAAGGGGTTGACCTGAACATAGGCCGCGGCGAACAAGTGGCCATTGTCGGTGCTTCGGGATCCGGGAAAAGCACTTTATTGCATTGTCTCGGAGGGCTGGATTCGGCTAGCGATGGTCGGGTTCTGTTGATGGGGCGGGAATTTGGCAACCTGCCGGAGCATCAGCGGGGCGCTTTGCGCAACCGTTATATCGGGTTTGTTTACCAGTTTCACCACCTCCTGCCGGAATTCACGGCGCGCGAAAACGTGGCCATGCCGCTGCTGATTCGAGGCGATAAGGCGGCCGTTGCCGGAGCTCAGGCGATTGCTATCCTGGAGCGGGTCGGATTGGGTGACAGAACCAACCACAAACCCTCCGAACTGTCCGGCGGCGAGCGTCAACGATGCGCCATCGCAAGGGCATTGGTGACCAATCCGGGTATCGTGTTCGCTGACGAGCCAACAGGTAACCTGGATCGCGCAACCGCAGACGCTATCTATTACCTGTTGTTGCAGATGTCGAAGGAGCAGGGCACAAGCTTTGTGATTGTCACCCATGACCATGAGCTGGCGGGTCGGATGAATCGCGTGTTGGAGCTGCGTGATGGGGTGCTGAAATCGCCCTGAATCAGCGCGAGGTTACCGAGCGTTTCCGGTACCGCTGAATGACGTGCCAGCGCCAGAAAGCCCGGATGCCAACATAGCCGAGCAAACCGAACACGATACCCACCACTGTGCTCCCAAAGTAGAGCGGCAACCAGATGGCATCCAATTGCCCGGCAATCCATTCCAGGCTCATCTGGAATTCACCCACATCGGGTGGGGCCCCGAGAATCCAGGTGCCAACCCGGTAGTTCAAGTAAAAAATCGGAGGCATGGTGAAGGGATTGGTCAGCCACACCAACGCCACTGAGATGGGCAGATTGATACGAATCACGATGGCCGTGATCGCGGCAGCCACCATTTGCACTGGCATTGGGATCATCGCCCAAAACAAGCCGGCGGCAAATGCCCCAGATACGGAGCGCCGATTCATGTGGAACAGGTTGGGGTCGTGAAGAAAACGTGCAAGGAACCTTAAATGCTTGTGTTCGCGAACAACTTTGGGGTCCGGCATGTAGCGTTTAAACAGGTGCTTCGGCATTTTGGTCAGGGCCGCACGTTAGGCATGTGGCGCATTGAAACACGTCCTCCTCGTATTGACTATATCGGTCGCGGGACGAAATCCTGATATGCTGAGTTAACCCTTTGCTGTTTGGATCCACGGAAGGACCATGCTGCCGTTTTCTCTTGGGCTGTTGCTGGGTGCCTGGCTTCTGCACCGCAATGCCGTTCTACCTGAAATACTCCCGCTGGTGGGGCTGGCGTTCTTGTCAGCGTTGCTGCTGTTGCGTTGGCCTCAACAAACAAAAATCCTGGCTGGCGTCGCGCTGGGTTTCGTCTGGGCTGGCGTTTATGCGCACTGGCATGCACCGGCGAGTATTCCATCGCAGGATTATCGGACAACTTACCAGGCCAGCGGGCTCATCCGCTCATTGCCGGAAAGACGCAACGATCGCGCCCGGGTGTTGATGTCGATCGATCGACTCGAGCATGCAGGGACAGTGCTCAGGGGCGATTGGCTGGTGCGGGTCAGTTGGCGTGACGCGCCGCACCTCAAGGCTGGTCAGCGTTGGCGCCTGCCACTCAGGCTGCGTGTTGCCCGCTCGTACGGTAATCCGGGTGGCTGGGACTACGCTGCCTGGCTCTATCGGAAAGGCGTCAGGTACACCGCCTACGTGGCACCGGGGGATACGTTACTGCTGGGAGAGTCTGCATGTTGTCACCTGGCGCGGTTACGCGGATGGTTGCGTGAACGTCTGCAGACACAGGTGTCGGACGACGTAGGTGGCCGGATGCTGCTGGCATTGACCCTCGGCGACAAGAGTGGTTTGAGCAGTGCGGATAAACAGGTGCTGGCTTTGACTGGTACCAGCCACCTCTTCGTGATTTCGGGCTTGCATATCGGCTTGGCAGCCGCCGCCTTTGGCGCGGTCTTTGGCTGGCTCTGGCGGAGGTTTCCCTCGCTTTGCGGACGCTTCCCGGCCTTGCTGGCAGGCTCGGTCGCAGGAATGACCTTTGCACTGCTTTTCGCCTTGGTTTCAGGTTTTGGGATTCCGGCACAACGCGCTTTGGTTATGTTGGCAGCGGGCACTTGGGTGCTGGTACGTCGAAAACGCTTGGTCTCGTCTGAGCTGTTTGCAACCGCTCTCTTGGCTGTCTTGGTTTGGGATCCTTTCGCCCCCATGGATGCGGGTTTCTGGCTTTCA
>Ga0180430_10002806_pt1 | contig 15436 bp, 16 predicted proteins | sample SS_ome_9_FD_132999 | JGI IMG/M metagenome (GOLD analysis project Ga0180430, IMG submission 132999) | Hypersaline lake sediment archaeal communities from the Salton Sea, California, USA - SS_1_S_2 metaG | ecosystem: Environmental > Aquatic > Non-marine Saline and Alkaline > Hypersaline >... | reverse complement strand
GTGCGTAGTTGGGGAGGCACCCCCGAACCGTTTGTTATAAAAACGGTGAAGCTCGCTCAACTGGCCCCGGCTGGTTGAAGCGAGAAGAAGCCCCCGGATTTATCCGTGGGCGAGTGTCACCAGCAGCTAAAATCCGTCGAGCAGGATCACGAGTGGGGCCAGCCTCAATTTCGGTCGCTACTGCCTGCGGTACAACCACCTGATCGGCCTGATTGAGAATCAAATCCTCGCGCCCAATTCGGGCTAATACAATAAGCGGCGAGGCATTCAATATCCAATTTTCAGCCACCAGTAACCTCTTGAGTTATCTCATCTGCTTCATATTGAAAGGGCGAAACATTGAATTTGGAAAGCGCAGTGATAAATTCTGCCCGGGAGACACCTGCAATTTCGGCTGCTTTTGCCTGAGAAACAAATTGGATTTCATACCATTTGACGGCAGCCGCTAACCGCATTTCCTTTACAAAACCGGTCGGATCCTGCCGCAGAGCGGATAAGACTTCACGAGGTAAATCTATTGATACTTGAACAGTATCCATAATGCCACCTCCATTCTGGCTTTCCTTAATCTTACCACAAAACTATATATTTACCGAGTTGCATCCAAGAATTGGATACGGGATAGGCTGTCTATAAACAAAAAAACGCCGTGATTAAACGGCGTTTTTCGCACAACAACTTGACATAAAACTATGCCCCCAACGGGATTCGAACCCGTGTCGCAGCCTTGAAAGGGCTGTGTCCTAGTCCTCTAGACGATGGGGACGCGTTCTCTGTAACACCGAGAGAGTATAGCATTGTTGTTTGTTTTAGGCAAACTTTGTATCGAAAATTAGGCGATTTTGGCGGAACAGGCGCGGGTAATTAATTTTATTTCTTTGTGGATATCAGCGTGTTTGCCATTTGTCCAATGGCCGCCGCTCCTTTTGTATTGGGGTTCTGCAGCATTAATGGCCGGCCACTGTTGACGGCTTTAAGCATTTCCGGTTCGAAAGGGATGATGCCGGTGATGGGGCGTTTCACGGCTTTTTTGATAGTCTCTAAGGTCAGCGCATTTTGGGGGATGGTTTGGTTGAGGATCAACGCAATATTAGCGGGGGGGATCCCCAACCAGGCCAGTCCCTGCAAGGTCATGGCCACTGATTGCAACGACGGCATGTCCGGGGTCAAGACGATTGCTACTTTATCCAGATTTTTCCAGATGTTTGCAGTCTCGGCGTTAAGGCTAAAGCGAGACATATCAAAAATAGTAAAAGGATAGTGAGGCTTTAAGACCGCGATTAGTTTATCAAATTTATTATTTCGGGTCGAGAATTGGTGTTCAAAGTTTAGTGAAGAGGCCAGCAAATCAACACCGCTGTTGTGTCGGATGATATATTTTTTAACGGTGCTGATGGATAATGTCCCTGCGGTGGATAGAGCCTCCACAATATTGCTGGTTGGCCGGGCGCCCAGCATCAGCGTGGTGTGCCCGCCAAAGGGAACCATATCTATTAAGGCGATTTGTTTTTTCTTCATCAAAGCCAGAGCCACCGCGGCATTAACCGCCAGACTGGTAACGCCACTGCCGCCTCGCAAACTAAAAAAGCCGATGGTGTAGCCCGATTCTTGAGCCGGGGACGCGGCTTTGTCCGGTAAAAGCTCGGCGATGCGCTGCACCAGCGCATCGGATGAGGTGGATTTGGGCATATAGTCGGTGGCGCCCGCCGCCATGGCGGTTTTTTTGTCAATGGCTTGAAAACGGGCAGAAAAGATAATAATGGGCAGGTCGGCCATTTGGGGGTTGGCCCGAACCTGTTTGCAAAATTCGTAGCCGGTCATTTTGGGCATCATCACATCGGCTACCACCAGGTCCGGCGGAGAGGTTTGGACAACATCCAGCCCCTGCGCGCCGTCGGTGGCGGTGGTTACAGTGTGCCCACCTCGCCGTAAGGTGAATTCCAGCAACCGGAGAATATCCTGATCGTCATCAATAACTAAAATGTTGGCCATTATTTTTTGCTGATACTGAGCAGTTCTATTTTGGATTTGTTGACCAGTGCGGTTGGTCCCTGAAAATTTGCTTCCGGGAAAAAGGGGCTGACTGCGCTGGCATTGAGGATGGGCAAAAATTGCTGGGTTTCGGTGGTCAGAATTTTTCTGACATCTATATCGCCCAGCCATTGAAACAAGCCCTGGATTTCAAAAAATGGGACAGTGACAAAAATAGACAGGCTAACCCGGCTGGGGGCATAAAATCGTTCTTTGGAAACAGCCTGGGTTTCGTTGGACAGGATAATGAAGTTAATATCTTGTTTGACCAATGAGCCTCGTTCATACGTTCCCACAATTTCACCGGGGTTATTGTTGCGCGAAACATAAATATCAACCAGGTCAAGGTAGTTGGTTATTTTATCACCCAGCACATCAACCAGGCGACGTTTGTACACAACAACGCTGGCCGAAAAGCGATGGCTATCGGTGAAAAAATCGGCCATGACCCGGCCGGGTGCAGCCGGTTTGGGTGAAATTGGTCGTATTGAGGCCATAAATCAGGATAAGTTATTTTGAATGGAGCCGCTGTGCCTCCAAACTTGGAGCGGCACAGCAACGCTTTGTCTGTCAATGCCCTGTTTTGCCAGGCTTCATCTATTGAACTTGGACCGATTGATCCTGTTTTGCTCGGTTATTTTACGCGAGGCATGCAATGGGCCGGACCAGAGCAACCGTTGGAGATTTTCCAGAGCATCGTGATCGTAGGACCGTTCACCGCAGACATCGCACACCAGCGCCGGCATCTGGTTAACAACCAGCAAAGTTTCTCCATACCATTCCAGGTAGGTGGTGGGTTGTTTCTGCAATCGCCCGGTGTGGCAGGTGGAACAGAGTTTCATAAAGAGGTACCCTCTTGCACAGTTTTATCGTCCAGGTTAATCATTTTCAGCATTGGCGCTGGGAACCAGTTCGTTTACAAATTGTTTCAGCGTGGTTTCTGCCGTGGGGGCGTCATTCGGAATGGTTCCCCATTGGTCGGGCGGCCAGTAAGATAGCCAGGCTCGTCCCACAATATTTTCGGTGGGCAACGCTCCCCAGTTATGGGAGTCATTTGAATTGTTGCGGTTGTCTCCCAGCACAAAAACCATTCCCTCCGGTACCATCCGCGGCGGCATGGTGTAAGACATAGGCCGCGGCTCAAACGGTTCGGCGAGGAGTTGGTTGTTGATATAAACATGGCCCTGTTTGATTTCGACAGTTTCTCCCGGCAGGGCAATAATGCGTTTAACGTAATCATCGCCGGGTCGATTGGGCGGCTCAAAGACAATCACATCACCCCGCTGCGGACCGCCAAACCCTAAAATGTCGGTAACAAGCGGGTTGTAGCTGAGTTTGTCGATGATTAAATATTGGCCATCGTGCAGATTATCCACCATGCTGGTGCCCACCACTCGAAAATTGCGGATAACAGTTTGGATCAACAGGAAAATAATCAGAGTCAGGATGATCGTTTCGCCCACTTCGCGAATAATCCCCCAGGCTGTTTCCCAGCCGGACGATGAATCATCGGGCGGGGGGGTGCCATCCTCCAGGGGCGGCAGGGAAAAATTGCCCCACTCCGGCTCCGCAACGTCATTCGTCTCAAAACCGGGCAACGGCATATCGGAGCCGGGTAACGGGGTGTGGCTGTATTCGTCCTCTGGTGGCGTAATATTCGATTCCGGCGAATATCGGCTTGAATCTGACAAAAGCAATTTCCTTAACGATGGTTTATCAAATTATAGCCCACCTAAGCTCAATTTTCAATTTTCAATTCTCACTTCAATCTTTCAGCCACCACTGACCCCGACCTAATCAATGCCCCTTTCCGGTTCTCCCCGCATCTGATTGATTCGTTTTTTCCGTCCGGCCCGTAATTCGGCTTCGTCGCGAAAATCCATAGCCGCGTAAAAATCGGCGTCGTAAGTACGGGTTTGCACCACCACCGGCATCGGCACGGCATGGCCCAGAATAATGGCTTGCTGTTTGGTATCGAGCCGGGCCAGAATTTCTCGCAGGGCGCCGGCTCCGGAGACGCCGGTCAGCACGGCGCTGATGTCTTTTTCATTGTCCAGCAGGGCGGTAACGCGGGTGCCAATCTGGCTCATCACCTCCTCGTCAATGCCGGAGGGGCGCTGGTCTACCACCAGCAGGGTGACGTTGTATTTACGCAATTCGCGGGCAATGATGCCAAAAATAGTCTGGCGGGCAATTTGTGGGTCCAGAAACTTGTGGGCCTCTTCGATGACAATCAGCAGTTGGGGTGGCTCCTGCCCGGCTTCGCCCAGGGCCTGTTCCATGCGGTTCACGTATCTTTCATGGATGCGACGGGTCAGATAATTTGCCACCAAAATGTAGGCTTCCAGCGAGTTCCCATAGCGGCCAAATTCCAGCACCACACTTTTATGGGCATCAATGTGTTCAATAATTTTCTGGGCCGAGTCACCGGTCCAGTTTTCTCGGATAAATTCAAAACGGGTAATGCGGTCCAGCCGTCGAATCAGGGCATCCAGGCTGGCCCGGTTCATCGAGGTGGCATCGGTTAAATCTTTCAGGGTGTCGCTGTCCGCGTCCAGCAGTTGTTGAATCCAGGTTGGGCCCCAAAAACGGCGCAGGGTATAGGCCGCCCCCACCATATTATCGGTCAACCCCAACGTAACTTTGAGCATTTCCAAATCTTCGGGCTGAATATCAGCCTGGTCCAGAGCCACCACCGCATCGGGCCGCACCCGGCGTCGTTGGCTTGAGTCCGGATCAAGGGTAAAAATCGACACCTGGTCCGGGAAAAGTTGCTTTAACCCCTTCACTTTCGTGTGTCCTTCGGTTTGCACTTCCCAGCCGTAATCGTTGTGCATGTCAAAAATCAGGCTGACCGCGGCCCTGTGTTTGATGGTACCGGCCAGCAGCAGCCGGGTCAGAAAGCTTTTGCCGGTGCCGCTTTTGCCAAAGACGCCCACACTCCGTTCGGCCATGCGGTACAGGTCAATATTGATTTTGACTTTGTCCATATCCAGCGGTTCGCCGATGTGAAAATGCTGGTCATCTTCCGGGCCAAACACCATGTTGACGTCTTCTTCCGTGGCTACCCGTACTTTGGAAAAGTGCGAGGGAATGGTTTTGACTGGGCGCGGCTCTTCGGTTTCTTTATCCAGCACCAGCATGGGCGATACGTGAATCCGGCCAAAGACTGTCGCCCCCAGATAGATTTCCCGCAAAAACGGGTCGCTGACATCGGGCGGCGTTTTTTCTATTTGGGGATTGGTGTTGTCCAGGGCCACATCGGTAATCATCCCGAAAAATTTCAACCGTTCCCCTTCGATGGTAATGTACCGTCCCACCACAATATCCTCCAGCGGAGCGCTCACATCCAGCTTGACTTCCAGACCATGGCTCAACGAGCCGCTGATAACCTGGCCCAGTTCGCGGGTGGGCGTACTGTCCCGATTGAAATGTTCATCCAGTTCGCTAAAAGTCTCGACCATTGCTAAAATCCTGTTTTTTGCTATGATAAGATCGGAAGTAAGAAGTAGGGATTACGAAGTATGGGGTTTTCCCGTAATCCTTACCTCCTGCTCCATACTCCCCAATATTGGAGATGCGTGATGAATTTTGATATATCTGTCCAGCTTCAGAATATGTTGCACCAGTTTTTGCTGTTCTTGCCCCAGTTGATTTCGGCCATTGTGATTTTCTTAGCGTCGTTATATGTGGCCGGGCTGGCGGCCAGATCGGTGGCTGCCGCTCTGGCCCGCCGCCATCGCCCCGTTGACCCGGAAATCTCGATGCTGTTGGGCCGGCTGTCCCGCTGGGCCATCATTATTTTTGGGACAATTTGGGCCTTGAATCAGGTCAATTTTAACGTGACCGGCTTTGTGGCCGGATTGGGCATTGTGGGCTTTACCGTTGGCTTTGCCCTGAAAGATGTGGCCGAAAATTTTGTGGCCGGCGTGTTACTGCTGATCCAGCAGCCGTTTGATATTGGCGAAGCCATTTCCGTCAACGGCTTCGACGGCACCGTCACCGATATTCGGGTGCGGGATACCACCATCCGCACCTGGGACGGCCTGCTGGTGATTATTCCGAACGCCAAGGTGTACACCAACGCCATCACCAACTATTCCAAAGTGGAAAAGCGGCGTATTGACCTGACGGTGGGGGTCGGCTACGAAACCGATCTGCAACAGGCCCACGAGGTGATGCTGGCGACCATCACCCAATTGCCCGGCGTCCTTCAGGATGACCCGGCGCCAATGGTGGTGTTTGATAAATTTGGCGACAGCGCCATTAATACCACCCTCTATTTTTGGTTTGACCCAATCCAAAGCGGTTATTTCGATGTTCTGGACGCGGCGGTTAAAGGCATCAAAACTGCCCTTGATGAAGCCGGCATCAATATTCCGTTTCCTATCCGCACCTTTTACATGGAAAAGAGCACCACCGTCGACCAATAGTCACTCCGCCAGCGAACCATCGGGCATGAGAGCGAATTCAAAATTGGCCTGTTCCAGATTGGCGTCGGTTAAATCGGCGCCGGTCAGTACGGATTCCCGCAGATTGGCCTGGCTCAAATTGGCCCGGCGCAGACTGGCCCCGCTCAGATTGGCCTCAGCCAGATTGGCCTGGCTTAAATCAGCCTCCTCAAAAATGCAGTCGTTCAAATTCGACTCACTCAGATTGGCCCCATGCAGGTCCGCCCGGCTGAAATCAGCCCCACTCAGGTTGGCCCGGCTCAGGTCGGCTGTGTGCAGACAGGCGTCGGTCAGCGTGGCTCCGTGCAGATTGACGCCGCTCAGATTGGCCCCGGTCAGGTTGGCTGCGGACAAATCAGCCTGAGTCAGAGTGGCATAGGTCAGATCAACGCCGCTCAGATTGGCCCGGCGCAGATTGGCTCCGCCGAGGTTGGCCCGCAGTAATCTGCCCCCCCGCAAATCAACATCCGCCAGGTTAAGCCCGCTCAGGTCGGCATTTACCAGCCACAGCAGCCCCTGACTTTGTTGGCAGAGTTTGTCAAATTGAGCCTGGCTGTATTTCACGCTGTTTACTCCTGTTCCGGTTTGATGCGCTGCAGGATACCGTCCAGCCGCATCATGTCGAGGCTCATCAGCCGGGCCAGTTCCCGCCCGGCGGCCAGCAGAAAGCGGCGGCGGATTTCCGGCGGTTGGGCCTGGGCCGCCCGGTTCAGACTGGCAATCAGCAGCTCGTCGGTGGGGGCGTGGGTCGCATTGAGCACCAGCCGCAGATAATCAAAACGATAGGTATAGTCGGTAACGCGGGTAAAGGCGCGCAGGTCGGCGTCGCTGCAAATGGTCAGTTTGTCCAGGCTCAGGGGCGGCTGAGGCGGCAGGCCGTGGCTGATGCGCCGGTCTTGCTGATGGCCTACGGTCAGGATACTCAGCTCGATGGGGACCAGCCGGTTTTCCCGCTGGTCTTTGATGATTTGCGGTTCCAGTTCGCCGGCCAAAATCAGTTGCCGCACGGCCAAATCATCCTCAACCTGCACATTGTAAATCAGGCCGAACACGGCGCTGCTGTCGGTCAGGGGTACTTTGACCATATCGCCAAATTGCGGCACGTTCGGCTCCAGCACCCGGCAGCCAACGGCAAAATCCGCGGTGCCGGCCCGTAAAACCCAGCCAATGGGGAATGAGTTGGTCATAGATTCCGTCTCCAGTCAAATCAGTGAATAACGAAAAGTGAATAGTGCAATTCAATCAGGTTCAGGGCGAAATATTTGCAATTCGCTATTCGTACATTCTCAAGATCTGTACGATTTTTTGCTCTGTAGCTTTCTTGAAATTTCCGGTTTCAGCCCCTGCCGCCGCATTTCAATGCCGATCATCATTTCCAGCGCGTCCCGTTCTTCGGACGAAATCACGGCCAGTTCATCGGCCCGGGCCAGCACGTAGGGATAGCCGCCGGTCAGCCGGGCCTGGCGCACCAGCACCGCGTGCAGCGCCTCGAGCGAGGTTTTGTCCGCGGCCAGCCAGCCCGGCACTTCGACGCGGGCCAGAACCGGCGTATTTTTGTCTCGACCGACATTCAAATAAAAGAAGTGGATGGCGTGGCCCAGAGCCGCGTACCGTTGCAGGTTTTTGGCTTTGATGGCAAAGAGGGCGCTCCGTTGGCCCGGTTCCAGAAAGCCGAACAAATCCAGATCGGTCAGTTGCCGAAAGGGATTGCGGCGCAGGGCGTCTTCGGTCAGGGTTTCCGGCGCCAGCGAAGCCAGGTGCAGCAGCGACAACAGGTACGTGCTGCGGGGCCGGTCGATGTAACCGGCGGGCCAGGCTTGTTGCCGCTGCAGATCGGTGAGTATTTCGATGTATGCAGTTTGGTACTGTTTTTGCTGGTCAAAGGGCAGGTCAATTACCCGCAAGGCCAGCGGCCCATCGAGCAGAGTCACAACGGGCTGGGGCGGAGTGTCAAGCTGCTGCACCCGGTTAAGCAGAACCGCCAGCTCGCCCAGGTCGCGCTGTACGTTGATTTCTGCCGAGGAAATCAGCCGGCCCTGGTCATCAAAGGGCTGGTAATTGAGGTCCGGTTCGGGATTGAAGGGGTCGGGCGTTTGGTTTGAGCCGTGCTGATAGGTAATGCTGCCGATGTTGATGAGGTAATAGGGGTAAATGGCGTGCTGGTCCGGCAGAATTTGGGAGCCGTCGCTGGCGATAACGGTGATTTGTTCCGGGCAATTGGGCAGGGAAAAGGCCGCGTCCAATGGCTCGCCGGCGGGCGCGGCCCCGACCCAGCCAAAGCGGTCGTCTATTTTTTCGGCCCGGTCAATCAAGTTAGCCAGGGTTGAAAATTCGGTGGCAAAGTTGTGCAGTAATCGTTTGGCCCGGACCAGGGCTTCGTCCCGTTCCGGTTTTTGTTGGGCCAGATCCTGGCCCATTGTTTGTATCTGGCGGGCAACCTGGTTTAGTTTCAGGGTCATAGGTAGGGGTGATGGTCAGGCCGGAAATCAGCCCAGGTAGCGGGCGATAATTTCCAAATCCTGACTGTTGGTTTCCATAACTTCATTACTATTGGCGAAATCCCGCAGGGTGGCGGTTGGTTCATTATTGTCGTTGTAATCAATGCGGGCGTAGGGCAGGTGGTGGATGATTGGGGTGGGAGCCTTGACCGAAAAAATATTTTCATCGGCAGCCAGATTGGTCAGATTTTGTTTGCCAAACCAGCAGCCGGTGTTGATGTAGGTGTGACCGGAGTCGAGTTGTTCCAGGGTGGGGTGATGGGTGTGGCCAAAAATGATGATGTTGGCTCGTTCCATGCCGGCAATATCTTCGGCGGCGTGGCGCAGCGATAGCCGCTGCTGGAGTTGTTCGGCCTGGCCCATAATGACCGGATCGGGATCAACCGCGGCCGGGTCGATGATGATGCCGCTTTTGTTGGCGATATTGGCGTCGCCAACATAGGCTTGAATTTGTTGGTGCAGTTCCCGTCGAAAGTCGGTGTCTGTGGCGTAACGCCGGGCCAGTTTTTTTCGTTCTTCCGGAATTTCCAACTGGCGCAACAGCGAGCCGCCGGGATGGATCGGCGCGCTGTTGGGGGTGAAGTCGCTGACCACCAGGGCCGGGGTGTGGCGGATAAAACTGGATAGCATGGCCGCGGCAAATTCAAAATCCCATTGCAGAGCCAGCCAGATGAGCGACGTGAGTGGTTTGAGGCTGTCCACATGGGGCCGCTCCCGTTCGGCCTGGTTTAAAAAATTGATGATGAAATGAGAGCCGGCGGGATAATACAACTCGGTGGGGGTTCTGGGGTGGCGCGGGTCCAGAAAATCGTGATAGCTGTTCATCTTTTCGGCCCGCTGATGGCCGTGTTCCACGTAGATTTTTTCGCGGCTGACAAACTCTTCGGCAAAAAGCAGTAATGATGAGCGGGTGCCGGTGGCCTGTATTATGCTCCGTAACCGGCTCTTGACCCGCGGCCAGTACAGGTTTACATCATGATTGCCTTTGATGATGATTAACCGGCGGAGCGGTTTTTCACCGTGGATAAAATTTGCCAGCGCCTCAAAAACCGTCCGGTGGCCCTCGATGATAAGATTCAGACGTTTGACTGAGGCTGCCTGTGAGGAGTCCAAATAGGCGGCTTTGGGGTAAATCGCAGTGGGGTCAAATTCGTCAACGGCCGGTACCTGCAGAAATTCAAAGAAATCACCGTTGATGATCAACTCAATTTCGCGCTGATCCCGCTCACTTTCGGCCCGGATCTGGGCCAGAAAGGCGACAAGTTGTTCATCGGCGGTAAAATCTTCCAGGGGATTATCGGGGGCATGCCCTGCTCCCATGTGTAAATCCGACAGTACAAATTTTAGTTTTGATCCCACCCGCAATCCGCTCCCTCGGCCAAGGTGTATCCAATTTGTTTGAATATCCGGCGCCTACGCGGGGCTTCCGGTTAATTATGAATGTCATTATACCATATTACCCCTTGTTGACAATTGCACTGTGACCCCGGCTTTGACGAGCCGGACATCTCTTGCTAAACTCATAACCGTAAATCAGAAATCGCAAATGGGCAAGACCCTTTTGACGAACTTGGAGAAATATGGGAGGAATTATGCTTATCGGTGTTTTTTCTGACGTGCATGACAATCTGCAAAATCTGAAAAAGGCGCTCAACCTGTTCAATCAACGCGGAGTCGAGGCGCTGATTTTTTGCGGCGATTTCTGCTCGCCGATTCCGTCGCGGGCCATGGGAGCCGGGTTTGCCGGTGATATTCATGTGGTGTTTGGCAACGGCGACGGCGACCGCTTTGCCATTGCCGGTGTCGCCAAAAACCAGTACCCCAACCTGAAACTTCACGGCGAACACGCCGAGCTTGAACTTGGCGGGCGCAAGATTGCCGCCACTCACTATCCGCTGTACGCCCAGGCTATGGCTCGTACCGGCGATTACGATGCGGTTTTTTCCGGTCACACCCACCAAATGCACCAGGAAAAAATTGGCGATTGTCTGTGGGTAAACCCCGGCGAAATTATGGGCTGGAAAGGCGCGCCCACCTGCGCCATTTATGACACCGCGGCCAACACCATCGAAATTGTGACCCTGGCCTGAGCCGATGCACATTCCCGGTCATCTGGCGGTAGCCGCGTTGCAGCATGAACTGCTGGCCCGGTCGTCGCGGCGCGGCCTGGGCTGGCTGCTGACCGCGGCCCTGTTCCCCGACATCGTGGACAAGGCCATCGGCTATATTTTTCACGCGATGCCCAACGGCCGCCATTATGCCCACAACATTTTCAGCCTGCTGGGGCTGTCGGCGCTGGCAGGTATGGTGGGCGGTCGAGTTGCGGGCCGGGCCTGGCTGGTGGGCTATCTGGGCCACCTGCTGGTCGATAGCCGCACGATGCTGCCCTGGTTTTTTCCGTTGAAACGGTATCCCTTCAAACAGGGCAGGATGAAGTTCGAGCCGGTTCCACTGCTCAAAGAGACCGGTTTTTTGCTGCTGGTGCTGCTGTTCATCCGGCGGAGGCGCTCAAAACATTGCCACTGAAAAAATTCCGGTTATAATACCATCAATCGTTTATCAAACCAACCCATAAATTAACGAGAGTGAATCCATGACCCAAGCTGACCGTTTTCTGAAAGCCTGTCGCCGTGAACCCGTCGACGCTACCCCCATCTGGCTGATGCGCCAGGCGGGCCGTTACATGGCCCAATACCGCGCCCTGCGCGAACGTTACTCCATTCTGGAACTGATCAAAACGCCAGACCTGGCCACCGAAGTAACCATGCAGCCTATCAACGCCTTTAACCTTGATGCGGCTATCATCTTTGCCGATATTTTAACCCTGCTGGAGAGCCTGGGCCTGCATCTGGAATTTATCAAGGGCGATGGCCCGGTTATCCATAACCCGCTCCGTACCGCCGCGGATGTGGCCGCCCTGACCCTGCGTCCGCCGGAAGAGGCCATGGATTTTACCCTGGAGGCCATCAAACAGGTGCGCCGGGAACTTGACGGCAAAGTACCGCTGATCGGTTTTTCCGGGGCGACCTTTACCCTGGCCAGCTACGCCATCGAGGGCGGCGGCTCGCGCAACTACATCATCGCCAAAAGCCTGATGTACGGCCAGCCGAAAGTGTGGCACCAGTTGATGGAAAAACTGGCCGAGGCCATCGGTTTTTATTTGCGGGCGCAGGCCGAGGCCGGGGCGCAGGCCTTGCAGCTTTTCGATAGCTGGGTGGGGGCTCTCAGCCCGGCCGATTACCGGGAGTTTGTGCTGCCCTATTCCAAACGGGCCATCGAACTGGCCCGCGGCGATTCTGATATTCCGATGATCCATTTTGGTACGGGGACAGCCGGTACGCTGCCGCTGCTTAAAGAGGCCGGCGGCGATATCATCGGCGTGGATTGGCGCATCGACCTGGCCCAGGCCTGGCAGCAGCTTGGCGACGACGTCGCTGTGCAGGGCAATCTGGACCCGGTGCTGTTGTTTGCGCCCATCCCGGAAATCAAAAAACAGACCGCCCGTATTTTGGACAGCGTCAAGGGCAAACCGGGACATATTTTCAACCTGGGCCACGGTATTTTACAGCACACCCCGGTTGAGCACGTGGCCGCGGTGGTTGATTTTGTGCATGAGTATTCTCAGAATACAGAGTAGAACCGACAGAATACAGAGTCTGGCGACTGGCATCTGTCTTCTGAAATCTGACATCTGAAATCTGAAAAAAGGAAAGGTGAATGAGCAAGAAAGCCGTATTGATTTTAGCCTATGGTAGCCCTGAATCGGTGGACGGGATGGAAGAGTACCTGCTGGATATCCGCGGCGGGCGGCCCGTTTCCGGGGAATTTGTGCAGGAATTTCAACATCGGTACAGCCTGATTGGGGGCAAATCTCCGTTGACTGAATTGACGTTTGCCCAGGCCAACGCGGTCGAGGCCCAGTTGCGCGAGCGCGGCTACGATTGGCCGGTGTACGTTGGCATGCGCCACTGGTCGCCCTGGATTAAAGACACCATCGCCCAGATGCACCGGGATGGTGTTACCGAAGCGGTGGCTATCGTTATGGCCCCGCACTACTCCAAAATGAGCATCGGCAAATATTGGGACCGGGTCAATCAGGCTCAGGAAGCCGTGGGCAGCAACATCAAATTCAAAATGGTTGACTCATGGTACAAACAGCCCAAATTTCTGGAGGCAGTCGAAAGCCACGTGCAGCAGGCTCTGGCCGAAAAATTCAGCCCGGCGGAGCGGGACAAAGCCAAGATTGTCTTCTCGGCGCACAGCCTGCCGGCCCGGCTCATCAAAATGGGCGATCCCTACGATGACGAATTAAAAGATAACGCCTGCATTGTGGCCGACCGGCTGGGCGATGTTGACTGGATGTTTTCGTACCAGAGCGCGGCGGAAACCGGCGAACCGTGGCTTGGTCCGCAAATTGAAGAAGTGGTGGTTGATCTGGCCGGCCAGGGCTACAAACAGATGCTGGTGGCGCCCATCGGCTTTGTGTGCGACCACGTGGAAATTCTGTTCGATATCGACATCGAAGCCCGGCAACTGGCCGAAGAACACAACCTGCATCTGGAGCGCATCGAATCCATGAACACCGACCCGCTCTTCATCGGGGCTGTAGTGGACGCCATTTTGGAAGTGTAAGGATGACCCATATCACCATTATCGGGGGCGGCATTGCCGGCCTGGCCACCGCCTTTTATCTGCAACAACAAAGCCACGACGCCGGCGCACCGATTGATTATACTCTCATCGAGCGACGGCCCCGTTTTGGCGGCAAAATTACCACCGATTATGAAGACGGCTTTGTCATCGAAGGTGGGCCGGATTCTTTCATCACCCAAAAACCGTGGGGTATGCAGCTTTGCCGGGATTTGGGCATCGCCGACCGGATTATCCCCACCAACGACCACCGCCGCAATGTCTACGTGTTAAAAAAGGGCAAACTGCGCGCTTTTCCCGGCGGCTTCCGCCTGGCCATCCCCACCGAATTTGTTCCCTTTGCCCTGACCACCCTGATTTCTCCCTGGGGTAAATTGCGCATGGGCATGGACTTATTCATCCCGCCCCGCCAGGAGCAGAGTGACGAAAGTCTGGCCAATTTCTTTCGCCGCCGGCTGGGGAACGAAGCGGTTGATACCATTGCCGGGCCAATGATGGGCGGCATCTACACAGCGGACCCGGAACAGCTGAGCATCCAGAGTACCTTCCCCATGTTTGTGGAAATGGAACGCAAGTACGGCAGCCTGATCAAGGCCATGCAGGCCGGCAAAAAGAGACGGGCCGCGGCTCACCCGCCTGGTCAAAATAACAGTAAACCGCCGGCCATGTTCACCAGCCTGCAAGGCGGTATGAATGAACTGATTGAGACTCTGGTCAGCCGGCTGGAGGGCGATCTGCGCCCCGGCTGCAGTGTGGCCCGCGTAGAATACCAGTCGCCCGGCTTCAAGATTTATTTTGATGACCCGGACACACCGCCCCTTGCCACCGACGCGGTGGTGCTGGCGGTGCCGGCCTTTGTGGCCGCGGCGCTGGTGGGCAAGATGGCCCCGGCCCTGGCTGAAAAACTGAACCGGATTCGATACGTTTCCACCGCCAATATTTCGTTGGCCTATCGGTATAGCGATGTTCTGCCCCATCACGATTTGAACGGCTTTGGTTTTATGATCCCCAAAAGTGAAAACCGGTCTATTTTGGCCTGCACCTGGACCTCCACCAAATTCAACTATCGGGTGCCGGAAGACGGCGCGCTCATCCGGGTGTTTGTGGGCGGCGATGGCCGCGAGCATCTGCTCGATTTGCCGGATGAGGAGCTGGTCAGCATGGCCCGCGCTGAGCTGGCCGAGATTATGGGTCTGGCTGCCGAGCCGATGACGCACCGTGTTTTTCGCTGGCGCAAAGGTAATCCCCAGTACGATGTGGGCCACCTGGACCGGGTTAGCGAGATGGAGAGCCTGGCCGGGCAGTTCCCCGGTCTGTATCTGACCGGCAGCGCTTTTCGGGGTATCGGCATTCCGGATTGTGTCAAGAGTGCAATGAACACGGTTGAACAGGTATTGGCCTCGACCGAAAAAATATATGATTGATGAATTTTGATTAGCGATGTTTGTATTTTGATCGCAATTCAAAAACAAACAAAATAATATGGGAGGGATTTTATGAGCGCTGAACAGGGTGTGGTTTACTCGCAAAAAATGCAGCTTTATACCCTGAAAGGGGATGTGACGGTTACGTTTTTCAATGGAGAAAGTTTTACCGGCCGCGTCGTAAAGCAGGATATGCTCAACCTGTTCTTTTTGGTTGAGGGCGAAGTGCGGATGGTGTCGCGCAGTCAGGTGTGGTACGTCAGCGCCATTTCCTACAGCCAGATTGGTGAGGATACCGAGTCGATGCCCACCCCTTCTGTAGTCACTGCCGAGTCTCCACCTGCGATGAAATCTGAGGATGTGCCCACCCTTCAGCCGGAGG
>Ga0180430_10002805_pt1 | contig 15446 bp, 15 predicted proteins | sample SS_ome_9_FD_132999 | JGI IMG/M metagenome (GOLD analysis project Ga0180430, IMG submission 132999) | Hypersaline lake sediment archaeal communities from the Salton Sea, California, USA - SS_1_S_2 metaG | ecosystem: Environmental > Aquatic > Non-marine Saline and Alkaline > Hypersaline >... | reverse complement strand
GGTAAAGGCAAATGTGAATCTGCCTGGATGGGATGAATGACGTCTCTTGCTGCACGAATCCCATCGCCTGCTGGGCAAGCTTGGCAATCATCTGTACATGCGTTGCGTCTTCAGCAGGCACGTGATGCACAACAACGTTGTCGAAAGAGGATGATGTGTAGGTCGTAGGAAGGTAGGGAATGCCTGTCGGGGTCACTCGGAGTCCTCTGAAGATCCCACCGTACTAAGCCAGAAGCGCACTTGCCGCCAGCCATCTCGAAGCTCGTTTCGCAGCTGCTGAGCTGCAGGCTCCCACCGTGCAACTTCCTTCCAGAACGATGGAGAGTGGTTTGGATGGCGGGCGTGGCACAGTTCATGCACCAGGACGTAGCGAACCAGCTCGCTGCGCAGAAACAGCAGTTGGGCGTTCAGGCTCACAGTCCGTCGGGTCGAGTAGCTGCCCCATCGTGTCTTCTGGCAACGAACGATAACTCGATCCACCCGCACGCCAAGTTCCTTCGAAAGCTGCATCACTTGTGGGAGAAGGACTGCCTTCGCCTTTCGAATCAGCCAACGCCTCAGCGCCTGTCTCCACTCGCCTGAGGGATCGAGATGGAGTGTGCCATCTCGGCCTTCTCGAAGTCGCGTTCCTGGTTGCCAGACAAGGCTCCAGACTTCGTTGAGCGCCGCGAGCTCAATCTGGTCCGGGCGATCGCTTGGATCGGCCATCCCGGCGCGCAAGCCAGCGATTTCGGAAAGTGCCCTACGAATCCACGTCTTTCGCTCTTCGACCATTGCCGGAATCCGCGCTTGGTCAAACCCCTTAGGAACGACAACCACGAGGCCATCCTGAACGCTGACGCGAAAACGTACGTGTTTCGCGCGCCCACTCTCACGAACCGTGTAGTCGAATGGCATAACAGGGTCCGTCTACACCGTTCGCACGACTTCGTCCATCGGTTTGCGCGGACGCGCTGCTGGCGATTCATCAGGCATGCCGAAAGACACTGCAGCGATCAGTTCCCCTTGTGCACCCAGCCACGTCTTGAGTTCGGTGATTGCGTACAACACGTCACAGATCCAAAGAGAACCGATCCCGAGATCCTGAGCAGCCAACAACATGTTCTGAATCGCTGCCCCAATCGATTGCGTATCCACCAGCTCCTGGAACTGCTGATCCACAGTATGAGGCTCCCAGGGATCTACGCCGTCCGGGTTGATCACAAACACGGTCGCAGGCGCGGTCTCCATGATGTCGGTCGTCCATTTCGCGCTCCCGGTATCCTCCCCGCGTTCCTTCCAAGCAGCCAGTGCATCGCGCATGATGTCGATCATCTCATTGCGCTTGTCCTCACCAACTACATAGAACTGCCAGGGTTGCCGATTCTTGCCTGAAGGAGCGAGTGTCGCAGCTTTCAGGATCGTCTCCATTGCGTCCTCTGGAAGGGACTCCGACTTGAACTTGCGGATGCTGCGGCGGGCAGCAATAGCATCGTAGGTGTTCATCTGACCTCCATGACCTGGTGAGTACGGACCGTTTCGGGGATTACATTGCAGGATGAGTCTGCGCCCAAGACTAGCCTGAATCCTCTACTCGATGCAATCCCAAGCCGTAAATGCACAGGCTCCCGCAGTGCCACTCTGCATCCGAAGGCTGTTCGATGTACGATCGAGTCCTCGAAGGAGGCATCATGCGGGACAAGCGGGATCTACTGAGACACTTTCTCGCCTCATTGGCGTACCGAACGCAGAAGGCGGTTCATGGGGCACCCGATGCTTTCGCAGGCTTTCGCTTGCGCCCAGATGTCCGTACGCCAACCGAGCTGATTCGTCACATGTCGAGTGTCCTCGGATACGCCAGCACCTTCTTTGTGGGTGGATCCTTCCGTGCCGATCCGTTGGAGTCCTTTGATGCGGAGGTCGATCGATTCCACAACTTGTTGGAGCGCCTAAGCGATCACTTCCTGTCAGACGAGTTTGAACGGATGACTCCTGAGCGTTTCCTGCAGGGGCCGCTCTCGGATGCCATGACCCATGTTGGGCAGCTTGCAATGCTGCGACGACTCTTCGACGTGCCGGTGCCGCCGGAGAACTTCATCATGGCTGACATTCAGGCGGGCAACCTATCCACCAGCCAGCCGGACCCCGTATCGCCTGATGAGGATTGGCATACGCCAGCTGGCCCGCAGCGGTCCTAGACGCTGGAAATCAACGCGATCCCACCCACCGTCAACAGCATGCCAATCCACTGCCGAGGCTGTAGCGTTGTACCGCCTGCAATCACGCCCATCAGGACACCAAACAGGGGGGAGGTGAACGCAATCGGCATCACCTGACCAAGGCTCCCTCCTTTGAGTGCAACATAGAAGCAGAGCATGCCAATGGCTCCAGCCAGTACGCCGCCGCCCAGAATCGCGTATAGCAGTGCTTTCGGTCCGGCATCCAGTACGGACCGCCACTGCGGTGCGCTCACGGCTGCCAAGATCACCAGGGCAACAGCAGTACGGATCGTGATACCCACCTGAGGCGGAAGATTGCCCAGCATGAGCCCTTTCTTCTCGAAGTACCCGCCAATCCCCCAAGCCGCAGCAGTCAACAATGCAAAGAGCTGAGAACGCATGACGTCCTTTCCTACCCATAGGATGGTTCAACGTACTCCCATCGTGTAGGGCCGTCAACGGCGGATGTGTCGTGCGCAAGTCCACGTTGCCAGTTTCCCGAGAGACTTCGATCCGTGCTAGCATGCCGCGGAGGTGAATCGCATGAAGGAATTCTCGTTCCTGATTGGGAACTGCCCAGGCGCATTGGTCGAAATGGCCACGTTGCTCAAGGCCGAGCATGTCAATATTGAGGGGATCGCTGGATTGACCGTACTGGAAGAGGGCGTGGTCAGTCTCGTAACCGACAATCCGGGCACGACACGCAAGAAGCTGAGGGAGTTGGAGATCGACTTCGAGGAGCGCGAGGCGCTAGTAATGGATCTGCCACACCACTCAGGCGAACTTGCAACCCTCCTGGGACGTCTCAAAGAAGACCATATCAACGTCCTCTCGATCTACGCTGGCGTTGAGAAGAACAAGTTGGTCTTCACCGTAGATCAGATTGACAAGACCAAGCAGATCCTTCGCCTCGCATAGTAGCCGTAGGGTGAGAAGCTGTATCAGCTGTTGGCGGGAGGGCGCTGGACGTGCCTTCCCGCATGAATACGGGCCTTCATAATGTCTTCACAGCCTTTACCTAGACTACCGTATATCCCACTGCAAGGAAGAGATGCTCATGCGTATCGCGCTAGTCGTCGGTATGGTTGCGGCGGTCGGTCTTCTTCTACTCACCTCAAGCTGTAGTACAGCCTCAGATGAAACTGCGACCATCCACACGCCAGAATGGAGTCCCCCCACCTTGGGGCAGGTCACCGTGGAGCTTCAGGATCTAGGCTTCAGCGAGTTTGTGGAGGACTCTTATCGCCTTTACCTGCTCCGCCATCCGCAAGCACTCACGCATCGAGGGGTTGCGGTCGAGTTTGGCGTACGCCACGACCGGCTCGATGACTACTCCGAAGCGTACTTGGAAGAGACGCGGGCCATCGAACGACTCATCCTGGATGGGCTGCGCTCGTACAATCGTGCAGAACTGTCTTCGGAGCAACAGGTGACCTACGATGTTTGCGAGTGGTACTGGGACGACATCGTACGCGCACAGGAATTCGCTGATTATGACTACCTGATCTCACACTACTACATCACGAGTCGCGACTGGGCAATCTACGACCTTCTTGTGGAAGTACACCCCTTCACTCGCCTCGAGGATGTGGAAGACTTTGTGGCCCGGCTGGCGGCCATCGAACCCCAGTTTGATCAGTTGATTGCCGCGCTCGGCAAACGGGCAGAAAAGGGACTACTCCCTGCCAAGCTTATCCTGCGGCAAGCGGTATCAAACCTACAGGGCCTCACGTACGCTCCGGCAGCTCGTCACCCCTACCTCAACGAACTGGTCGCGGGTATGGATGCCATTTCCACACTTACGGACACCCAGAAAGAGGCATTCAGAGCTCAGGCGATTGAAATCCTGGAGTCGCAAGTCTCCCCGGCCTACCACAGGCTCTATGACAAGCTTCGGGACCTGGAAGATGCTGCGCCGGATGCAATTGGATATGGCGCGCTCCCTGGCGGTGCCGCCTACTATGACTACGCGCTGCGCCACCAGAATCAGACCCTGCTCACTGCGGATGAGATCCATGAGATGGGTCTCGCTCAAGTCGCGCGGATTTCACAACAGATGCGCGATGCGGCAGACGAACTCGGATATCCGGAGGACCTGTCCATCGCCTCTATCTACAGCCGCGTGGTCCAAGACGGTGGATCGATTCCAGCTAGCGAGGTCGTCTCGACCTACGAGGATCTCCTGGCCGCTGCCGAGGTTGCGGTCCTCGAAGTCATCGAGCGGGTACCTTCATCGCAAGTGGAGGTTGTGGGTGCCCCACAGGGAGGCTACTACAGGCCTTCAAGCGGGTATCAGCCCGCGCAATTCGTGGCATCCGTCGGAGGTCTTCAGCCTTACTATTCAATGCCAACGCTTACCTACCATGAGACGATCCCGGGACATCATCTACAGATCGCTCTTGCCAGTGCTCTAGATCTCCCGCGACTACGCCGTACCGAGGTCTTTCTCGGGTATACCGAGGGCTGGGCCCTCTACTCGGAGCGCCTTGCATGGGAACTTGGATGGTACGAGGGCGATCCGTACGGGAATCTCGGCAGGCTCTCTGATGAGATGATGCGCGCTGTGCGGCTCGTTGTGGACACAGGCATCCATACCAAGGGATGGACGTTCAGTGAAGCCGTATCCTACTTCGCGGAGAACACGGGCAGACCGTTGTCGTTTGCGCGTGGCCAAGTCCTGCGCTATCTCGTATGGCCCGGGCAGTCCACGGCCTACATGATTGGCCAGCTCAAGCTGCTGGAGCTTCGCGATCTTGCCCAGACCACGCTCGGCAACGATTTCGATCTCAAGAGTTTCCACTCCCTAATCTTGGACAGTGGAAGTCTCCCGTTGGAGATCCTGGAACAACGCGTTCGGTCTGCAGTGGGTCTCGACGATCCCGCCTAGCGACGTTTGCACAGACTGGCTGGGCGATTTCGCTCCCAAAGCACGTGTGTTGAAATGAGGAATCCATGAACTCAAGAATCCCAAGGACCCTTGCAACCCTCGCACTACTGCTCACACTTGCGATCGCGGGTACTGCGCAGATTCCAAGCTACACCCCCTCCTGGACCCCTCCCACGGAGGCGGAGGCGCATGCGCTGCTCAGAGACTTACCCTTCGGCGAGTTTGCTGACACCGCCTATCGCATCCATTTGCTTCGCTCCCCTCAAACGATTACAACCTACGGAGTTGCACAACTTCTGGGCGTTCGAAACGATCGGCTGGACGACTACTCGGAATCCTACCTGTCGGAGACCCAACGGATTCAGACACTGACGCTCGACCTCCTGCAGTCCTACGACATTGATGACTTGTCGGACGCCGAACAACGCACCTACGAGATCCTGTCCCACTACTGGCAGTTGCTAGTGGATGGCCACGCCTTCGATACCAACGACTATCTTGTGACGCACCTGTATGGTGGGAGTCCGGATTGGCTGCTCTTTGATTGCCTGACGAATCAACACCCCATGCAGATTGCGGATGATGCGATCGACTTCTTGGCTCGCCTCTCCCAGGTAGGGCGCCAGTTCGACCAGCTTGTTGCAGCATTGGAGACGCGCAGACAGCTCGGCGTGATCGCCCCCCAGCGCGTACTCTCCACCGCCATCTCCAAGATCTATGGGTTGGCCACAACCCATGCAACACAGCATCCGGTCTTCTACGCGTTCGCGCTCCAGATCGGCGCGGTCTCCGGACTGTCGGCTGAGGAGAAGCAGGAGATGCTGTCGCATGCGCTCTATTTCGTCACTGCCAGCGTGATTCCGGGATACCAACGCCTGTACACCAAGCTAACCGAGCTGGAGGCGATCGCTTCGGACACGGTGAGCATACAGGTACAGAGCAATGGCGCGTCCTACTATGACTATGCGCTGAGACTCTACGAGGAAACCGGCCGAACCACACAAGAGTTGTATGATTTCGCACTTGGGGAGATTGTCCGGTTGCAGCAGGCGCTGCGTGAGGAAGGCCAGCGCCTGGGGCAGCCCCAAGCCGCTCCCATCTCTGACCTCATCACGCTTTCCCTTGTAGAGGGCAAGTCTGTATACAACGAGAGCATTCCGGATGAGTACCGACATCTCGTATCCGATGCCCGGGAGCTGGTCGCAGACGCATTCACTGCAATCCCTGAGGCCTTGGTACTGATTACGAGCAATCCCTTCTATGTGAGTTTCTACCGACGTGCGCCGTTGGATGGCACACGCACCGCAGAGTTCTCAGTTCGTGCCACAGGCGAGGAACCGAAATACATGATGCCCACCATGACCTACCAGCAGACCTATCCCGGCCACCATCTTCAGATCGCCACGGCGCTTGAGGCGAACCTGCCATTGCCGCAGCAGCTCCTCTTGTTTCCTGTGCATACGAATGGCTGGGGTGCTTATGCAGAACAGCTTGCCTGGGAATTGGGAGCCTACGACCCGGCACGCGTGACGGATGAGGAGTATGCGGACTTCGGGAACATTGGCCGCCTGTCTCAGGCGCTGAATCGAGCGGTTCTCATGGCCATTGACCTCGGCATTCACGCACGTGGTTGGAGCTACGACGAAGCGCGCAGCTTCTTTGCGTCGTACACCGGGATCCCAGCATCCGCAGCCGAGATGTCTCTCCTGCAGATCCTTGTTGCTCCGGGAGAAGCCACATCCACTGCCAGTGGCTACATTCAGCTCCTTGAGTTGCGGGCACACGCGCAGGACGAACTCAGTGACCAGTTCGATCTTGCGTCGTTCCATGATGTGGTTCTTGGAAGTGGCTCGCTGCCCATGCACGTCTTGCATCAGGCTGTCGATGAATACATCGCCGCCACGCTCGCAGACTAGCTCAGCAGGCTAGAAGGTGGGCTTCGCATTCAGAGCAGTGAGTGCGAACGCCCACTGGTCTGCATACTCGTCCAACTGCTTGTCCTTGGGCTTGCCCAACCCATGTCCTGCTCGTGCATCCACGCGTAGAGCAACTGGAGCGTCCCCTGCCTGCGCATGCTGCAGCGCCGCAGCAAACTTGAAGCTATGTGCCGGATACACCCGATCATCGTGATCTGCAGTGGTCACCATCGTCGGTGGATAGTCGGTGCCTTCATGGACATTGTGATAAGGAGAGTAGCCCAACAAGATTGGGAACATGTCTGGAGCGTCTGGCGATCCGTAGTCCGATGTCCAATACGAGCCCACAGTGAATAGATGGAAGCGCAGCATGTCAAGCACCCCAACCGCTGGGAGGCAGCAGCCAAAGAGATCTGGACGCTGTGTCATGCATGCACCCACAAGCAGGCCCCCATTGCTGCGTCCTTGAATCACGAGCTTTGAAGTCGAGGTTCGCTGCGTTTCGATCAGCCACTCGGCAGCTGCAATGAAGTCTGCAAACACGTTGGGGCGCTGTGCCTTGGCTCCCGCTTGATGCCAATCGCGCCCGTACTCGCCTCCGCCGCGAATGCCTGCAACCGCAAGCTGTCCGCCCATTTCCAGCCAACTCAGATGATGGATACGAAAGGTCGGGGATTCCGGGCTGTTGAAGCCTCCATAACCATAGAGGCAGGTCGGGGTCTCTGGACCAACTGCCGTGGTTCGCTTGCGGGTGACGAAGATCGGAATGCGTGTACCGTCCTGACTCTCAAAGTGATGCTGTTCTGTGATGTACTCGGTGGGGTCAAAGGCCAGTTGCTGTGTGCGCATCGGTCGCGTTTCGTTGGCGCCCGGCTCATGCACGAGTACCTGCCAAGGGAAAGCAGGATCCGAGTAGAGGAAGTAGATGCGCGCACCATCGCTGGACGCTGTCAACAAGGGAACCGTTCCACGGCTAGGAAGAGCCACATCTTGCAGACACTTCCCGTTGCGATCGTAGATGCCCACAACCGACGAGGCGTCAGAAAGTCCAATCAAGGCAAACCGCTCGCCAGCAAAGAGCCCGTACTGCAGCACGCGCTCGGATTCCGGAATGACTTCACGCCAGGCGCCGGGCTCCGAAGCGTGGAGATCCATCGCGATCACGCGACCCAGTGGTGCGTCTCGATTGGTGAGGAAATAGAGTTCATCGCCACAGCTGCCAAGAAACAGATACATGTCCTCGAACGTCCCGACGAGATTGCGTACCTGTAGAGCTGGATCCGCTAGGTCGATGTAGGCCAATCGATGCCTGCGATACGTTCCACGTTGGATTCGGATGATGAGATACCGATCGTCAGCAGTCACCTTGCCTGAGAACAGCCACTTCGGCTCGTCGGGTTGCTCGAAGTAGATTCGATCCTCGGACTGCGGATTGCCGAGCCGATGGAACCGCAGCGATCGTCCGGCAGTCGGTGCCTTGTACATCTCCTGCACCTCTGCAGGCGTGACCGACGCGTAGAAGAATCCTGACTCATCCTTTCTCCAGCTTGGGTCAGGGAACTTAAGCCACTCAAGGGCATCGCCAAGCAAGCTGCCTTTCTCGACATCGTAGACGAACCACCGCTGCCAGTCCGACCCTGCTTCCGCAAGTCCGTAGGCGAGATACCTCCCACTGGGGCTCGGCTCGAAACCGGCGATTGCGATGGTCGCATCATCACTCAACGCTTCCGGATCGAGAATTGTGATCGGCGTGTCTTCCGCTCCGACAGGGCTCCAAACGAGCGATGCCTGTCTGGCATCTGGGGACTGGAGCGTGAAGAAGACCCGTTCTCCAGCTTGCTTTGGGGTTCCGACAATCTCAAAGCAAGCAAGGGCTTCCATGTGTTCCCGGATCTGCGCTCGGAACTGAATCCCTTGGAGCACGGCATTGGTGTACTCGTTCTGCGCGTCGATCCATTGCGAAATCTCAGGGGAGTCCACTGCTTCGAGCCAGCGGTAGGGATCGGGTACTGACACCCCGTGAATCATGTCCGCATGATCAGTTCGTCGGGTGTCCGGATGACATGGCAACTCGTTCGTAGATTTCATTTCGCCCCCATGTTTGTGGTCGCCAAGCCTACCGTCTGAGAGCAGGAGCACGCAATGCGTCGGGCTTCACGTGGTATCCACGGTGTCCTGCGGGGTATGCTTGGGACATGTCCAAGCAAGGAGTCTACGATATTGCGATCATTGGCGGTGGGGCCGCAGGCCTTACGGCAGCCTCGTTTGCCGCGCAGGAAGGCCTTCAAGTGGTTGTCTTGGAGCGCATGGCGCAGCCTGGACAGAAGATCGCGCTCTCTGGAGGCGGTCGCTGCAATGTCCTGCCTACGGAGGTGGACGCCGAGCAGTATGTCACAGACTCCTCGAAGTTCACGGTACGAAACATACTTCGCTCCTGGCCATTGGAAGAGGTGCGAAGCTATCTCACAGATGAACTGGGCGTGGTCATTCGAGAGGATGCAGATACCGGCAAGCTCACCGTGCGTGGTGGAGGAGAGGAACTCAAGAAACGGCTCTTGAGTTCGATTCGCGCACGCAAGGGTATCGTACGTACGGACAGCGAGATCACGAAGATTCGACGCTCGAAACCCTTCGAGCTTACGTTGGGCAAAGGTGGACGGGTAAACGCAAAGCGCATCATTCTCGCATGCGGCGGGTTCTCCTATCCTGAAACTGGAAGTGACGGCTCGGGCTGGGACCTCGCACGAGCGTCTGGACACGAGATCGTCCCTGCCTATCCTGCACTCACATCCCTTGTTGGGGCCAGACCTTCTCACCGCAACCTTGCAGGCATCACAATCGATGCAACCGTCACTGCACGTTCTCCAGAGGGAGAAGCCATCGCTCGCAGCGGCTTCCTGTTTACCCACCGCGGATACAGCGGTCCTGCAGTACTGAACACCAGCCATATCGTTGCGCGCGCACGGCAGCATCGCATGGAGGCTGAGGTCTTCGTCTCTTGGACGGACCACGACGCAGAGGCCTGGCGCAGTCTCTTGTCCGGAGGGAAGCGCACGGTTCGAGGTGTGCTGATCCGCGAAATGCCAGACCGATTGGCCGATCTCCTGCTCAACGAACTTCAACTGCACGATGTGCGCGTTGCGACACTTCCTCGTGACGCACGAGATATGCTAATCCGCGCGCTGACCCAGTACCGGCTCTCGATCACACGAAACGACGGATTCCACGCAGCAGAGGTTACAGGCGGAGGCGTTCCGCTCTCCGAGTTGACGACCAAGAGCTTGGAATCCAAGCACGTACCCGGAGTCTACCTTTGCGGTGAGATGCTGGATGTGTTTGGTCCAGTGGGTGGCTTCAACTTCCTCTGGGCATTCGTGACCGGTCGATGTGCAGGAAGTTCCGCTGCCAGCAGTCTCTCCGAATAGGCCGACGCCCCGCTCGTTCTACCCCAGATGTCTGTGGAAGAGCTTGCTCACAATCTGCCAAGCTCCGTCCACTCGATGCAGGCATACTAGATCTGTGTATCTAGGAACGTCTTGCTCAGCAACCTCGATTCTGGCAACAGCAATGTCACCCACGATCTCAATCCAGGGAAACTCGAATGTGGTGTTCGGATGCATCGCTTTGGGATGGTTGGCAGCCATGTCCGCGCGGCCGACCCATCGAACATCCGCAGCCTCTCCCGTTCTGCCGTCGATCTCTGGCGCAAGCATCTGGAAACAGTCGGCGAACTCGTTGGCAAACGATCCGTGACCTCTCTGGACGTACATGTCCCGCACGTAGACGTCCTCCAGGATCCGTAGAACCCGTGCTTGCTCATGGGATGATTTCGTTGAATCGATAGTCAAACTGGACTCCTTAAGCGAATCGGGATGCCTCTGTCTAGCGAGCTACCCGGTAAGTCCAAACGCCTGTCCCATTGCAGCGAAGGCGTGCAACGACTTCTCGATCTGCTCCTCGGTATGTGTAGCCATCACGCTGATGCGTAGCAATGCCTGACCTTGGGGAACGGCAGGAGAGATCGCGACATTCACGTACACGCCTGCGTCGTACAGATGTCGCCAAACCTTGAGCGCTTCGAGCGAGTCTCCGATGAACACGGGGATGATTGGGGTGACGCTTTGGCCAACGTTGAAGCCAAGCTCGCGCAATCCGGTTCGCATCCGATCCGCGACCTCGTTCACCCGGACAACGCGCTCGGGTTCCTGCTCAATGATGTCCAGTGCGGCAAGTGCAGCCGCTACGTTTGGCGCAGGGAGGCTAGCACTGAAAATGAGGGATCGCGCCAAGTGACGAATCCACTGGATAACCTCCGTACTTCCGGCGATGTAGCCCCCAATCGACGAGAGGGACTTGCTGAAGGTTCCAAGCAGCAGGTCCACTTTGTCGGAAACGCCTTGCGCATGTGCAGTGCCGCGGCCCTCACCGATCACGCCAATTCCATGTGCATCATCCAGAAGAATCCGCGTATTCGTCTCTTCGCACAACGAGACAATCTCCGGCAAGGGTGCAACCTCTCCACTCATGCTGAAGACACCATCTGTGATCAAGAGCTTTCCTGCATCCTCGGGCGCCGCAGTGAGCACCCGCTCCAGATCCTGCATGTCGTTGTGTGCGTAGCGAAGCATTCGCCCAAACGACAGGCGGCATCCATCCAGAATCGATGCGTGGTTTTCCTTGTCACAGATCACGACGTCTCCACGCCCGAGCAGGGACGAGATGACGCCCAGGTTCGTCTGATATCCAGTGCTAAAGACAATCGCGTCTTCCTTTCCAAGGAAGGAGGCCAGTCGTGATTCAAGCTCGCAGTGGAGGGTCAGTGTTCCATTGAGGAAGCGCGATCCGGTGCAGCTCGTCCCGTACTTCCCAATCGCAGCCTGGGCAGCTTCGCGCACGGCTGGATGCATGGTTAGTCCAAGATAGTTGTTGGAGCCAAGCATGATGAGGCGTCGGCCTTGGATCACAATCTCTGTTCCTTCCGCGTGATCCAACGGAATGAAGAACGGGTACAGGCCCAACTCCTTGGCTCGCGTGGGGTTGGCTGGATAGCCCATCTTCTCAGCTACATCAGGATCTGCATAGAAGGCGTGACACTTCTCGAATACATCCACGGTGACTTCCTTTCCCTCGCGATTACCTAACGCCGTAGTACATCGAGAGCACCCATTCGAAGACCTTCGACGGGAGCACATTCTTCAATCCTGCGGCAATCCGCTGGGCAACTGGCCCCACGGTGTACCGAACCCGTGGCGAGCGTTTGCGCAGGATGCTTTCGATCAACCGGGCAATCTTCTCTGGCGTCGCACCGCCTCGTTCATCCTTCTCCACAATCGAGAGTACATGGTCTTGAGCAGCACGATACGGATCGCCTGCTTCGGAAGCTCGCACGAGTCGTCGGCTGTCTGTGAATCCTGTACTGAAGTCTCCCGGCTCAATAAGCACGGCCCGCACACCAAACGGTCGGACTTCCATGCGGAGGGATTCGGTCAGACCTTCAAGTGCGAACTTGGTCGCACTGTAGAATCCCTGGAATGGCAGTCCAATACGCCCGCCAATGGACGAGATGTTGACGACCAGTCCCTTGCCTTGAGACCGCATCACAGGCAATACAGCCTTGGAGACGCGAAGGATGCCCAGCAGGTTCGTTTCGATGATCGCACGCGCTTCCTCAATAGAGGTTTGCTCGACTGCCCCTCCGAATCCGAAACCCGCACAGTTGACCACAACATCGATCCTGCCATGAGCCTCCAGGATCAATGCAATGGCGGAATCTACAGACCGCTCGTCGTCGACATCCAATGTAATGACTTCAAGTTGAGAAGTCTCGGAACTGGCCTGCCGGAGTGCTTGCTCGATCGGAGCGGACGGTTGTCGTGTGGTGCCGACAACTCGATAGCCTGCGCTCGCAAGATGCAACGCACAGGCCTTTCCGATCCCTGATGACGCGCCAGTGATCAAAACCACCCGGTTCCTACTCGATGCCATGCGAGGCCTCCCCTCATCTCAAGCTGTAGTGCAGGATGTTACCCGTTGAAGCACCCACTCGGCTATCGCGTCACGGACAGCCGCAGTCGCGGTCTTCCCAGTACGGTCGAGATGGCTGAATGTGCATGCTCTGATCCGTTTTCCGGAAGTCATCGAAGTCGTACCCGAGTGCTTCGATGCGCTTGACAATCGAATCCATGACAGGGCTGGAGAGCATGGGTGTCCGGCTGAGTATCCAGCCGTATTTCCTCGACGGATGGCCCACCACCGCATAGGAATAGTCGGGCGCAAGATCGATCACCCAGTAGGGCGCAGAGAACCACCAGATCCCAAGGAACTGGACGAAGCTCACACGCAGCTTGGATGAAGACTCCACATCTGGAATCCAGGCGCGTCCAATTGCTACATCCCTGTTCCCATCCGCATCGTAGCAGGTGTTCAAGACCTCAACCTGTCCATTCTCTAGCAAGGTGTACTCTGCAGTCGTCCCTTGCACGCATTGCCTCTCGAACGAGGTTGGGATGCTTGCGATGGCATACCAGCGGCCCACGTATTGTGTGATATCAACTGTGTCAACCGCCTGCAGAGGTTCAGATGCCATGCCAACGATCATCCCCAATCCCAAGAACAAGACTACCAGACCGATGCTTCGCATATCTCCCGCCTCCCGCATCAGAGTAGGTGCACTCCCCGCCCCTCGACAAACCGAGGAATCAGTCGTCGTCTGGATAGCTACAGCTGGATCCCCAGCCTTCGACAATCTCAAGGAACCCTGGCAACGTCATCAGCCCAGCCTGCCATAGAAAGGCTCGATCCCTCTCGGCAATCTCGTGCAGTGACAACCATTGAACATCGACCAGGATCGCATCCGCTGGATCGAGCTCTGGGTCCTGTCCCAACCGCGGTTCCTGCAATCCGATATCTACGGCATACGTGAACGCTTCGATGCCATTGCCTTCCAGGATGTGATTGGTCTGGCGTATGACTGTGCCTGTGACGTGGCATTCCTCTTCTAACTCACGTAACGCACCCTGTTCAGGCGTCTCGCTGGACTCCAAGGCGCCACCCGGCAGGCACCAATAGGCCCGGCCGCCCTCCTGATGCTTGACCATGAGCACCTTCTTGTCGCGTACGACAAGGGCTTGAGCTCTTGGGACTGCGCGAGATCGAAGCTGTTCAGGCGTTGAGGCCACAACTAGGGCAGCTCGTCTGCATCTTGCTGCTTGGCCATCAACTGCCTGACCTTTCGTTCCTCCCAGTCGGGACCGAGAAGGCCGAACACACCGAAGGTCCCAACAGCATGGAACGTGATTCCGATCCCCCACCCGAAAAGCGGCCAGTAGAACCACCAGCCCGGCCCCGAGCGCCAGTCAATCAGGACCAGGACAATCATGACGATCACGTAAACGACGAAGTGCTCGTAGAACGCCTTAATCTCCCGTACTCGCTTCTTCGCACGTTCAAGCTGCTGTTCTTGATTCACATTTCCACCTCGATAGCTGGACTCTACAGAGCTGCTCGATCACCGTCAAGATCCAGGGATTTGACCACGGGCCCAACTCTGCTAGACTGCATCACAACTCTTGAGTTTGAAGGGGGTCCCACCGTGTCTGAACGTGTTTCACTAGTCGTTCTTCTGTTCGTATTCCTGGCCTCATGCTGTACAGCCACAGCCACAACTGAGGATCCTTCCTATGAGCTCTCACCGTGGCCCTACGGAGCCATCGCATGGGTCGGAGGTGCCCCCTCAGACGCTCAAACACGCTCTGAAACGATTGCACAGGCACTTCAGGACGTCTTCTCGTTCTGGGGACTGCCTTCACCGGAACTCATGGAGGGCTGGGAGAACCCGGCAGCAGTGGAACCTGCCTGGAGGACTGGAGCAACGGGTCCAGTTCCTCAAGTGGTGAAGAAGGACCCTCCCACAGACACGCTGTGGCGACTCAACCCCTTGATCTGGGAAGGTGTCGAGACCTATCCGATGTTGATCATCGCGTTCCCGACCCGTGAACTCCTCGCACAAGCCATGGGCAGTACCGCCTGGGGCGGCGTCTGGATTCCAGGGAATGCTGCGATCCCGGGTTCTGAGGTGTGGTACCAGGGAATGACCGGTGTTCCCCAGTCCATCTCCGTGCCTTATCAAGACGCTGCCATCGTCACATGGCACGAGATCGCGCACTGGCTCACCTATCTCGTCTGTCTGCGAGAGCGTATCTACATGGGTTGGCTGCCGGACTTGGTTGTTGAGGGCATCGCAGAGTACACGGCCACATCACTTGTGGGTGTCGATGGATGGAAACAGTATGCAGCCAGCTGGGCGCAGCAGAACGAGCTCACAGTAGATCTGGGTGTATTCGATACTTATCAGATCGGTCTCAGTGTTGTGGCCTACCTCGTGGAAGCAAAGGGAGTAGCTGCCTTTTGGCGGGAGCTTCACCAGTGGATCGAATCTCCGGAAGC
>Ga0180430_10002803_pt1 | contig 15450 bp, 17 predicted proteins | sample SS_ome_9_FD_132999 | JGI IMG/M metagenome (GOLD analysis project Ga0180430, IMG submission 132999) | Hypersaline lake sediment archaeal communities from the Salton Sea, California, USA - SS_1_S_2 metaG | ecosystem: Environmental > Aquatic > Non-marine Saline and Alkaline > Hypersaline >... | reverse complement strand
AGCGGTGCAGAAGGGGGTTAATTCTTCCAGAAAAACCGAACCGACGGCGGCAAACACTCCAGCGACCAACACAAAATAAGCGTTGCGATTGGCTTTTAGGGCCGCGACTTTATCGTGTGGTGTAGTCGATGCGTTACCAGTGGCAATCGCCAGGGCAATTTGCAATACAATCTGGCTGACGGTAATCAACATCACGGTGGATAAGAGCAGGCTGCCGTAACCGGCGGGGATGATGTCATTTGCCAGGGCGATGGGGCGCATCGGCCACATATTGGTTACGTAGTAAAGCGCGCCGCCAAGCACCACCAGCAGTGATAAAGCGGTACTTTTCTGCTGAAAAGAAAAGGTCAAGCGATTGTTTGTCTGATTTATCATATCCTGTTGCATAATTTTTTGTCCTTAACAGGTTGAATTCAGGGTAATGGGGTCGACCCCATTACCCGTTTGAAGGTAAGGTGTTTAGCTAATTACGTTTTGTTGCGCCAGTAATGGGTCAGTTTTTTCGACGGCCTGTTACGATTTAGGGCGAAGCATTACTATCCCTAGCCAGGCAAACCAGATAATTTGCGTCAGCCCGAAGACCATCCCGCCAATTTCACCCAGAGCCGGGACAACGGTCATCAGTCCGGCGCCGCCGACAATCAGCCCGAGGAGGTTAAAGGCTTTCGGCAAACTGCCCTGTTTCCACGCGGCCCAACTGAGCAGCAAGACCCAGATACCGCCGACGACTTCCACGCCACCGCCCAAACCGGTGAAGACCGCCTCCACCGCCAGCCAGACGGTCGCCGCTTGCGCCGGGTCGGTGGCGTGCAGTGTAACTACCGTGTCCATCCCCACGTTGTAGATCATCCCGCTGGCAATTACCAGGCCGGCCCAAATCAGGCCGAAGGCGGTGGCAGTGCGGGCGACGGTCGAGTTACCGCCGTCTAATCGCTGGTGCAAGGCCAGCGATAGCACCACCAGCGTCGCCCCCCAAATGACGTACACAATCAGGTGTAACAGCGAGAGCAAGCCTTGATTTTCGGCGATGGCCGTCACTTTTTGCAGCGGGTCGGCAAATTCAGAGATGTTGACCACCAGCACAAATCCGACAATCCCGATGATGTAAGCCAGCGCTTCGTACAGGGCCGCCAGGCCGCCCCATTTTTGCAGTTGAGTGAGGTTAACTCCACTTGTCTGTTGCATAATTTTTTCTCCTTGTGTTGCGTAATAAATTTTTGCAAACTACTTGTTTTGCTGCGGTTGGGGATTGACTGAAATCAGTTTCAACCCCAAATTATTGAGGCGTTTCAATACCCCGTAGAGGGCGGCCTGATCCGGGACAGGGCCGCTGAACTGTGTGTTACCGGCGGCGGTGGGGGTGATGGTCAAGTCATCGAACCATGCTGCCCAATGCGCATCCAGTTGCCCGGCGATTTCGATGGTGTAAATTTGGGGGTGATTTGTTTGCTCGGTCATCATAGCCTTAGTTTAGGGGATGTGGCGGCACAAATCCCCACAGGAAACTGTGGTTCAGGGAGAAAAAAACTGTAGTTTGGGGGAGAAAAAACTGTAGGGACAGGCTACAACAAGCCGAGTTCTCTGGCTTTGGCGACGGCCAACGTGCGTTTGTTAACGCCCAGCTTGCCGTAGATGTTTTTGGTGTGATACAGCACCGTGTTCAAACTGATGACTAACTGTTCGGCGATTTCCTTGTTTTTCAGGCCGGCCGCCACCAGATGCAAAATTTCCAGCTCGCGGTCGCTAAGGGGTTCAATCAGGTCTGATTTTTGATTGCTGATTTTTGATGAGTTGGCAGACAAAAGTGAAGCCCGCGGAAATGCAGCCAGAAGTTTGCGGGTGTAATGCGTAACCAGACCGCGTTTGTCCGCTTCGGTTAAGAGGCGGGCCATGGGCGGCCCTTCATTTGTAAAGCGGCGAACATACCCTTGCGGCGTGGCCAGCGCCAGCGCCCGTGCCAGCGGAACCAGGGCGGCGTCGATGTCGTTCTGCGCGGCCAACGCCAGGGCTTGCAAAATCAGAATTTCCAGCACACTGCCCAGCCGTTGCCCGGCTTCCGCCTCGGTTAGCAGACGACGCAGCAAGGTGAGCGCATCGTTTAGATTTTGATCCGGGTCAAGTCGGTCAGATTTTGCAGCTTTTTGAGCTTGATAGCGGGCCAGCAGCAGCCGCGCCAGGGTTAAATATTCAAACTCGCGCAGGTAGTGCAGGGTATCTTCCGGGCCGAGGTTTTGCGTTTGCGCCCAGCTTTCGGCCTGGGCCAACTCACCCTGGGCCAGCCAGATTTGAGCCTTCATAGCAGATGCGGGTCGCAACAGGGGGATGGGATTTTCCGTATAAACCCGCTCTGCCTCGTCGAGGGCGGCCAAAGCTCCCGCAAAATCGCCTTGACTGCGTTTGAAATCGCTTTGAACCAAACAAAGGCGATAGCCCCAGTTGGTTAAGGCGGCATCTTCGCCCAGACTGACCGCTCGGCGCAGATGTTTTTCGGCGGTTTCACTGTCGCCGCGTTCCCAGGCCAGCACGCTCAAAAAGCGATACAAATCGGATGTGCCTAACAGGGGCGGCGCGTGGGGCGGTTCGGCCAGGGGCAGGATTTTGGCGATTTCGGCCTCGGCCTGGCTCAAATTGCCCAAAGCCAGCAACATTTCGGCCAGGGTGTAGGCGGTGCTGATGGCATCGACCAGCTTACCCGTGCGGCGCATGGCCCCGGTCAACTCGGCGAAGGTGCGGGCGGCGGCGGGCAGGTCGCCCTGCATCCAGCGGGTCAGGCCCAACAGCGACAGGCCCACCCCGCGCCAGTAATGGTCTTCATCCTGAAAAAAGTCGAGCACCGCTTGCGCGTGGGCAATGGTCCCGGCCACGTCCCCTTGCGACAGGGCCAGATAGGCGTGGGCGGCAGAGAGGGAGGCCGGTAACACGCGCCAGGTTTCCTCATCGGCGATAATTTTTTTGGCCTGGGGCTTGTTCAGCCAGCTTTGGGTGGCTTGCAAATAGACCTCAGCTTCGGCCAGGTTGCCGTTTTCCAGCAAGGCCCAGCCATAAACCAGGGTGAGCACCGGTCGCTCGGCGATCTGTTCAGCCGGCAAGGCATCGGCCCAGGCCAGCCATTGTTTGATGGGGTAGATGCCATCAATCTGCCAGCGCAGCAATTCCAGCAGATGGGCCGCCTGCGCAAAATCTTCGGCGGCCAGGGCGTGGCGAATGGCCGGGGGCATGGCGCCGTTTTGGGCAAACCACCGGCCGGCCCGGCGATGCCACTCGGTCACGTGTTGGGGGCAGTGGCGTTGGGCGTGCGCGTGTAAGACATCGGCAAAAAGATGGTGATAGCGATACCAGCGCCGCTCATCATCCAGGGAGATGACGAACAGGTTGTTTCGTTCCAACTGTTCCAGCAACAACTGCCCATCCGAGCGTCCGGTGAGGGTATCGCACAGGGGGCCGCTCAATTGTTCCAGGATGGAGGTTGCCAGCAGAAAGTCTCGCACCGGTTCCGGTTGCTGATGCAGCGCCTCCTCCAACAGATAATCGAGGATGAAGCGGTGACTGCCGGTAAAATTGCGGATAAAACTATCCAGCTCGCCCCGCGACCGGTTTTGCAGCGAGAGGGCCGCCATTTGCAAGCCGGCAATCCAGCCTTCGGTGCGATGCTCCAGCGCCGCAATTTGCGCCTCCGACAGGGTCAGCCCCATTGTTTGCTGCAAGAATTGGGCCGCTTCCGTTGCGGTGAAGCGCAAATCGGCGGCCCGCAGTTCGATGAGTTGGCCGCGCGCCCGCAAACGGGACACGGGAAAGCCGGGATCGCTGCGGCTGGTGAGGGTCAACGTCATGTGCGGCGGCATCCGGTCCAGCAGCAGCGCCAGCGCCGCATCAATCTCCGCCGAATCGAGGGTGTGGTAATCGTCAAGCACCAAGATGAAGGGCGCAGAAACGGGCGTTACATCCTGCACAAAAGCGTTTAGCCACGTTTTGGCAGGCATTTCCTGCTCGGCCTGCAACAGGCGGGCCAGCGATGTTCGCCCGCCCGGCAACGCTTGCACCGCCGCCGCCAGGTAGCCAAAGAACTGGCGGGGGGCGCTATCGTCTTCGTCCAGGGCTAACCAGCAGACGTGGGCCGCGTTGGCGGCTTCAAGTTGCCGCAACCAGACGGTGATCAGCGTGGTTTTGCCGTAACCGGCCGGCGCGGAAACCAGCACCAGTCTGGTGTGCGGCTGTAAAGTCAGCCTGTCCAGCAGATGCTGACGCGCCACCCAATCCGGTCGAATGGGTGGCAGATAGAGCTTGGTTTGCAAAATGTGATTGAGCATAAACAAGATTATAGCCGCAATTAACCGAGTTTTCTAGTTGTCAGTGGGCAAATTGAGTTATGCGAACTATAATCACTCTATGACAACATCAATTCTTGCCACGAAACTCTATATTCCACGACCACGGCCCAACCTTGTCTTACGGCCCAGACTCATCGAGCGGATAAATACGGGGTTGCACGGCAAATTAATGCTCATTTCTGCCCCGGCCGGCTTTGGCAAAACAACGCTGATCAACAACTGGCTTCATCAAAATGATGAAGGCGGAGGGCTGAAGGATGAAACAGGAAAAACGCTTCATCCTTCCACCTTTATCCTTCCGCCATCCAATGTGGCCTGGCTCTCTTTGGACGAGAGAGATAACGATCCCACCCGATTTTGGACCTACGTGGTGGCCGCTTTACAGACGATTGAAGCGGATATTGGCGAAAGCATCTTGCCTTTGCTCCAATCCGCTCAGGCACCGCCACTTGAGTCTCTTTTGACGGCCCTGATTAACGAAGTCGCCCTCATCCCAACCGAGGTTACGCTCGTTTTGGATGACTATCACGTAATCGGCTCAACAGCGGTTGATGAGGCGCTCACCTTTCTGCTCGACCATTTACCCCCGCAGATACACCTGATTATCACCACCCGCGAAGACCCAGCTTTACCCCTGGCTCGTTATCGCAGCCGGGGGCAATTGATGGAGCTGCGGGCGGCGGATTTACGCTTTACGCCCACCGAAAGCGCCGAATTTTTAAACCAGGTGATGGGCTTAAGCCTGTCAACAGAAGATATATCTGCCCTGGAAACCCGCACTGAAGGGTGGATTGCGGGCCTCCAATTGGCGGCAATTTCAATGCAGGGCCGAGCCGATCCCGGCCGTTTTATTCAAGCCTTTACCGGTAGCCACCATTTCATTCTTGAATACCTGATCGAGGAGGTGTTGCACGGTCAGCCTGACCATGTGCGCAATTTCCTGTTACAAACCGCTATTCTCGACCAGTTGAGCGGCCCCCTGTGTGAGGCTGTCACCGGACAAACCGATGGCAAAGGGATGCTGGCGGCCCTGGCCCGCAGTAACATGTTCATCGTGCCGCTGGATGACGAACGCCAGTGGTATCGCTATCACCACCTCTTTGCCGATGTGCTCTACGCCCGTTTACTGGATGAGCAAAGCAGTCAGGTTGCCACCCTGCACCAGCGAGCCGGCGCATGGTACGCGCAAAACGGCCTGCTGGCCGAGGCCATTCACCACGCGCTGGCCGGCCAGGATTTTGCCCGGGCCGCAGATTTGGCGGAGTTAATCTGGCCGGGGATGCATCGCAGCAACTTCCGCTCCCCCGAATTGCTGCGCTGGCTAGGGGGCATCCCCGATGACCTGATCCGAGTCAGGCCCGTCCTCGGCGTGGGCTATGCCTGGGAGTTGTTAAGTGCGGGACAGTTTGATGCTGCCGATATGCGACTGCAAGAGGCCGAAGCGTGGCTGAACAGGAGTGGCGAAACCACCGGAATGTTGGTGATGGATGAGGCGGAATTTCGCTTGCTCCCGGCGGAGATTGCCTCGGCTCGAGCTTATCTGGCCCAAGCGCGGAGCGATGCCGCCGGCACGGTAACTTATGCCCGACAAGCCCTCGACTTAATTCCGCCGGATGACCACATTCGACGTGGCCCCGGCGCCGCCCTGCTGGGTTTGGCGTATTGGCGCATGGGTAACCTGGAACCCGCCCACGACGCTCTGGCCGAAGGCATGGCCAGTTTCCAACGGGCCGGCAACATCCTTTTTGCCATCAGCGGCACATTCGGCCTGGCCGATATCAGAATCGCCCAGGGGCGCTTGTATGAGGCCATCAGCATCTATGAAAGGGCATTGGCGCTGGCCATGACACAGGGCGATCCAACCTTGCCCGGCATAGCAGACCTGCATTTAGGTCTGAGTGAGCTGTACTGTGAGCAAAACAAGCTATCGGCTGCCGAAGCTCATCGACAAAGAAGCCAGGCCATAGAAATTCACCCTGGACAACATGTCTATGACTATCACTGGTGTTTGGTGCAGGCCCGCCAAAAGCAGAATCAGGGTGATGGGGATGACGCCCTGCGCTGGCTGGACAAGGCCGAGGATTTATTTGCCCAAATTCACATCCCGGACTTTCGGCCGGTCTCGGCTATAAGAGCGCGGGTCTGGCTGAAGCAGGGCAAGTTGGCCGAAGCCCGGCGTTGGGTGCAAAAACGGGGGCTAACTACAGCTGATGACATCAGCTTCCTGACCGAGTTTGAATACATCACCCTGGCCCGCGTTTTAATCGCCCACTATCAACAGGAACAAGACGAGCAGACTCTCAACCAGGCCATCGTCCTCCTGAACCGCCTATTACACGCGGCAGAAGAAGGCGAGCGCCAGGGCAGTGTCATCGAAATTCTCATCCTGCAAGCCGTGGCCCAGGCCGAGCAAGTCGATACCGCTGCTGCGCTGGCTGCCCTGAACCGCGCTCTGACTTTGGCCGAACCGGAGAGCTACGTCCGCATTTTTGTTGATGAAGGTACGCCGATGGCCCAACTGTTATCAGAAGCAGCCACGCGGGGGATTGCGCCCGATTACGCGAGCAGACTCCTGGCCGCTTTTTCCGATTTAGCCCCGCCAACTACCCCCCCAAATCCACCCTCAGACCTGCTCGAACCCTTGAGCGAGCGCGAATTGGAAGTCCTCCACCTGATTGCCCAGGGCCAAAAAAATCAGGAAATTGCCGATGCCTTGCTGATCAGCCTCAACACGGTGCGCTATCACACCAAAAACCTTTACGGTAAGTTGAGCGTCAGCAAACGTACCCAGGCGGTGGCTAAGGCCCAGGAATTGGGTCTGCTCTGAGCATCCCCCTACTCCCTACACTACATCTTTTTGCCCACAGACTACATCTTTGTGTGGGGACTTTGCGCCCGGCATGCCCTATACTGGGGCTATGACTAAGACAAACCACCCCAACACGACCATCTATCAAATCAAACTGGAAGGCCAACTGGGTCAACAATGGACAGGTTGGTTTGAGGGTTTAACCATCACCGTGGAAGCCACCGGCGAAACCCTGTTAACCGGCCCGATGGTTGATCAAGCCGCCTTGTTTGGCTTGCTCAGAAAAGTGCGTGATTTGGGCTTGCCGCTGATATCGGTGATCCGGGTTGCTCCGGATCAGGCCGACGCGGCAGATGTCAATTAAACAACTATTTTATTCGAGTGTGTTTCAAATGAATTGTAAAGCGCCGCAGGCCGGGGGGCTGGGGGGTGTCCCCCCAACTTCTCCCCTCTCCAACTTAAATGAAACACACCCATTTTATTCAAAGCAAATCTAAAGGAAGCGAGATAAAAATGAAAATACTTATTGTTGGCGCAACAGGCGCAACCGGTCGCTGGCTTGTAACACAGCTACTTGAAAATGGTCATACGGTTAAAGTGATTGTGCGCTCGCCGGATAAATTACCGCAGACCATTCAAAATCACCCCAATTTGTCCATCATTCAGGCCGCCGTGCTGGATTTAAGCGAGGCCGACCTGGCCCGGCACGTGAAAGGGTGCAACGCCGTGGCCTCTTGTTTAGGGCATAATGTGAGTTTTAAGGGGATGTATGGTCACCCGCGCCGGCTTGTCACCGATGCCACTCGTCGCTTGTGCCAGGCCATCAAGGCTAACCGCCCTGCAACGCCCACAAAATTTGTACTGATGAATACCACCGGCAACCGCAATCGTGACCTTGATGAGCCGATTTCCTTTGCCCAAAAATTGGTGATTGGGCTGTTACGCCTGGTACTACCCCCCCATGTGGACAATGAGCAAGCCGCCGAATACCTGAGAACCACAATTGGGCAACAGGATGAGATGGTTACGTGGGTGGCGGTTCGGCCAGATGGCTTGATTGATGCGGAGCAGGTCACGGCCTATGAAATTCATCCCTCGCCCACCCGCAGCGCTATTTTTGATGCGGGGCAGGTTAGCCGGATCAACGTGGCTCACTTTATGGCTGAGTTAATCACCAACAATGACCTCTTTCAAACGTGGCAAGGGCAAATGCCCGTCATCTACAGCCAGGCCAACTAATATGACTTCAAAAAGAGCCGCTTCCTTAAACACAATCATATCAATTGGTTTTGCCCTGGCAATGATTGGGACTTCGCTCATTATTGCTGACAGAGATATGTCGCAGGCCGTTGTTTTCATCCTCATCACAATTTGGTTTGTCCCCTTTTTCTATTTGATCAAGGCAAAAAGCCGTAAATAGACGAACTGTTTGGCATAACGCAATCCGGGAGAAAGATCGATGAAAGCAGTAACATTCACAAAATATGGTTCACCCGCTGTTCTGGCGTTAAGAGATGTAGAAAAACCGACACCTCAGGACAACGAAGTCTTGATAAAGGTACGTGCCGCATCCGTTAATGCGGGGGACTGGCATCTGATGCGTGGTGCCCCGTTCCTGATCCGCCTGGGCAGTGGGCTTGTAAAACCAAAAATCAAGATTCTCGGGGCTGACATAGCGGGACAAGTTGAAGCGGTTGGTCGCAATGTGACGCAGTTTCAGGCAGGAAACGCGGTATTTGGGGATATATCCGGGTATGGGTTTGGCGCTTTTGCGGAGTATGTGGCGGTTCCTGAAAGTGCTTTAGCCCTAAAACCCGCCCATAGCACATTTGAGCAAGCCGCGGCCGTACCTGCCGCAGCGCTCACGGCGCTACAGGGGCTACGCAATCATGGTCAAATTCAGCCGGGCCACAAGGTGTTAATTAATGGTGCGTCGGGTGGTGTCGGGTCATTTGCGGTGCAGATCGCCAAAGCCCTGGGGGCTGAAGTAACGGGTGTGTGCAGTACGGGCAAGATGGAGATGGTCCGTTCAATCGGCGCAGACCATGTCATTGATTACACCCGCGAAGATTTTACCCAAAGTGGGCAACGGTATGACTTGATTCTGGCGGTTGGGGGAAACCTTTCGATTTCAGCGTACAAGCGAGCCTTAACTCCCACAGGGGTTTATGTCATGATCGGCGGTTCTTCGATGTCGCAATTTTTCCAGACCATGATTCTCGGACCGTGGATGTCCATGACAAGCACCAGGAAGATGGGTCTCATGCTGGTGAAAGCAAACCAGCCGGACCTGGTATTTCTGAGCGAGCTACTTGCAGCCGGAAAAATCATCCCTGTGATCGACAAACAGTACCCATTAGCTGAGGTTCCAGGCGCTATCCAGTATCTTGAAGCAGGGCGTGCCCAGGGGAAGGTTGTTATTACGGTAGAAGAAAAGAACTGTTGAGGGCAACTAAGATGAAGTCAAAAATAATCAAACGTAGAAAAGCGAGCCGATCAAGTGCCGGCATTGGTATTGCTCTGGGAACAGCAGTCGGTGTTGCTTTAGGGGCCGCAGTTGATAATATGGGGCTGGGAATCGCCCTGGGCATCGCTTTTGGCGCGGCCTTTGAGGCAAGGAGCAAGGCCGAAACGAAAGACAACTCTGAACAATAAGGGCTTATTTAAAGCCATATCTTTATAAAAAAGGAGAGGTTTATGGAAGTCTTCTATGGAATTTTATCATGGGGTTCCCCCCTCGGTCTTTCGTTATTTTTTTTCTTTTCGGCTAGTGGTGCAGGTATTTTCTTTTGGGGATTGTCCCATTTCAATAAAAGCAGAAAAGAATAAAAGAGAAAAAACGCAACTACTTGTATGATGAATTAGAAGTCAGATGACCTACTCCCGATTTGTGGACACATAGTTAAGGGCCAAAAATCGGAGTTTCATTCCACAGCGTTCCCCATTTTATCCAGTTCAAAGCAAACAACACCGCCCCGCCGAACATCGGCGGGGCGGTGTTGTGTTTGACAATTTTGATGATCGCTAGGTTCTGTTGACATTTCATCGGAGCCAGATTAAGGCACCGACAAGACTTAAAAAGCTCAGATAACGACTGGCCAGTTTCTCAAAACGGGAGAAAACACGGCGATAATGCTTGATCTTGTTGATGAAACACTCAACCAGATGTCGCTCTTTGTAAAGATGTTTATCGTAGTCTCGTTGTTCAGTACGCCTGGCGGTGGGTGGAATAACCACCTCGGCCTCATACTCAGCAATAATCAGGTTGATGAATTCATCCGCATCATACCCCTTGTCGGCGATCAGTCGTTCAAACTTAAGGTCAACGACCAGCGCTTCGGCTTGAGTGATGTCGTGGCGCTGACCGGCGCTCAGGATAAATCGTAGCGGGTTACCCAAGCCATCGACGCTGACGTGGATTTTGGTACTGAAACCACCACGGCTGCGTCCGAGAGCCTGTTCATCCTGACCACCGTTTTTTTGGACGCACCGGCAGCACACGGATGGGCTCGCACAATGGTGCTGTCAAGAATGAGATGTTCCATATCCGGATCCGTCGCGAAATACTGATGAAGTTGTGTCCAGATTCCTTTGTCATCCCAGCGGGCAAACCGTTTGTACACGCTGTTCCAGTTGCCGTATTGCGCCGGCAGGAAGCGCCATTGGGCCCCACTGCGGGCAATCCAATGCACGCCTTCGATAAATAACCGACATTTGTCTTCTTCTCCGGCATAAACCCCCGGACAAGATTTGAGAAATTCATAGATTTTGGCCCATTGGGCTTCTGTTATTGTTGTTGACATCCTTTGAGATTACACATTCGCTCTCAAATGTCAACAGAGCCTAGCCGGCAATCATAATCTCATTTTAGCCATTCAACCACGGTGATTGTATGTGGACGTTCGGTATAGCTTGCTTTTATCATAGGTTCACATGAAGGGAGTTCGCGCTGATGGCGCGTAACCTGGCCCACGCAGACTGATGGTATAACTGCATTCCCCGTACTCTTTGCGGCAAGATAATAATTTGCCACCCCAAACTAAAATGCACCCATATGACATTTGTCACTGGTAGCGCACGGGAAAGCGAGGTATAATATTGCTGTAACTTAATTTTCTTCAACTCAACAAAATATACACTGACCAGGTGACGGAAATCTCGGATATATTTGAGTTTTCACCGTTACCCTTGGCACATCGCGCCACCTAGTCTTAGGTGGCGTTTTGCTATGTTACAGAATTTCTACATAACTACGACAGGAAAATAGAACAATCCGGCCACAATCCCCGGAATGTCTCATCTTTGGTTTGTTACGGCACAGAAAAGTTAATTTTCACAATCAGCCCCACGAACGACGCGAGCAGGCCCGAAAACATTGGGGGCTATGGCCTGCGGGCAAACTGCGCTGGCGCATCAAACGGAAACGGCGGGGCGCTCTCAGATAGCTGAAGCGGAGGTGGTCAGATGACAGCCTCAGAAGTGACATCAAAACAATATTTGGTCCGGGTATTTCAACAGGGCGTGGTGATTGGGGGCACCTGGTCAACGCGCCCGATGCGCTCAACGCCATTAACTTTGTTGAGCGACACTACTATCAGCCTGTGCAGTGGGAAAGAACCTTTATTGACAATGGGGATGGCAAGTGTCACCAGGTTACTATGGCCAACAACTGGCACGGCTATGTGTTTGAAGCCCACGCCACCGAGGCTTTGTCGCCTGTCGTGGCCGATTTGCGGTCCGCCAAAAGTACGTTACACGGAGGTGTAAGATGACGGTTGTTACTATTTCCAGAGAGAGCGGTACCGGCAGTCGGGAGATCGCCACCGAGGTGGCAAAACTGCTGGGTTACCGCCATTTTGATAAATGGTCTATTGTGAAGGTGGCGGCTGAACTGGGGCTGTCGGAAAGCCAAGTCATCGACTTTTCCGAAGAGGATTACCAGGTCTCCGGCTTTCTGGATCGCCTGCTGGGGCGACATCCGCAGGCCGGTCTCAAAATCCCAATTCGCAAGCGGGATGGCACCGGCACTGAGTCACTCACCGTGGAGCAACTCGATGAAGCGGTCTGCGTTGATCTCATTCAAGCAGCGATACAGGCGGCGTACCAGCAGGGGAACGTGGTGATTTTGGGCCGGGGCAGTCAGGCAATTTTGCAGGGCAAGCCACACTCATTTCACGTGAGAATTGTCGCGTCGCTGGATGATCGGGCGCGCCGGATTATGGGAGAACACGAGGAGCTTACCCGGGCCGAGGCTCAGCACTGGGCCATCCGCCAGGATCGAAAAACATCTGAGTATCTGAAACGCTTTTTTAGCGTAGCCTGGGAGGATCCGACGCTATACCACCTCATCATCAATATGGGCAAGCTGGAGCCGTGGCAGGCCGCCAAAATCATCGCCGATGCGGTAGCAGTGGCGCAGGTAAGCCCGGTGTCGATGAGCTTGCCTTGACGGGGGAAATTTATCAAAGGAGTAAACCCAAATCATCCGTGCAAAAGGGACCCCTCTGTTACTGCGGCTGGGATAAGGACTCGCTAAAGTATCTGTCGGATAAGCTGGTGTTTAGGTGATGCGAGCAATGAAGCAAACAAGCCTTCTCAAAGTGACAGATCCGGAACTGAGCGGTGTGGCTGAAACGCTGCTCATTCCGCTGTACGTCCGCGCCATCGAGTCGCAGCGACCGGATGCCCTGCTCAAAGATGAGCGGGCGGTGGCGCTGGTGTCACAAATGCCGGATGCTTTCGCGCGGGTCAGGCAGATCAGGATGGATGAGGAAGATCAGGTCGCCCTCATTCTGCGTAACCGGGAGTTTGACCGCTATGCCCGGAGCTTTCTGGACCGCCACCCCGGCGCGGTGGTGGTGCATATTGGCTGCGGCCTCGATGCCCGTTTTGAGCGGGTGGATGATGGACAGGTCATCTGGTACGATCTTGATTTACCGGACGTCATCGAGCTGCGCCGCCAACTCATCGGCGGTGAGACACAGCGCCACCATTTCATCGACTGCTCCGTATTCGACAGCGCGTGGCGGGAAGTTGTAAGCCGGCGCCAGCCCGTCCCCCTTCTCTTTCTGGCCGAGGGCGTGTTGATGTACTTTACGGAGGCGCAGGTCAAAACGCTGGTGCTGACCCTGCGGCAGCATTTTCCGGGCGCGGAGTTGATTTTCGATGCCTTTTCGCCGTTTCTGGTGAGGGCCAACAATTTCAGGTTCAAAATTTCCCGCACAAAGATGGGCGTTCATTACCATTGGGGCCTCAAGCGCGGCACAGACCTCGAACGGTGGAGCGAAGGTGTTCGGCTGCTCGATGAGTGGTTTCCTTTTGACCGGCCTGAACCGCGCCTGGTCCGGGTGCAGTGGGTTCGCCATATTCCGCCGCTGGCCAGGGTGATGGGGATTTTTCGGTATCAGTTGGGCTTACCCGTAAATTCACGCAGTGGCGTCGCCACAGAAAGAAGGCAAAAATGTCAGCAGAATTAAAGAAAAAGTTTCGGCAGGCACTGATGATGTCATCGGCAAGGTAATGCCCGTCTCGGCCGCGCAACTGGTATCGGCATTAACAGCAAGGCGCGTGCTTGCATATTCTCCCCTCCTGTCACGGCTGCGGTTAAAAGCGATCAGCGGTCTCCCTGTTTTCGGCCCGGCGCTGTGTCGGAAAACAAAAACACGGTTTTGACCAAACCGTGTCATCACGTTCCACAACCTGCCGCATTGATTGGGTGTCGACACCCCTGATCGGAATTGACGTTGCCCCACCCTCATCGGGCTATTTTATGGTGTTATGCCCCCATTATATCATACCTTCGGTTTTTAGCCCCTGACTTTGGACTTGTTTTGGTAATCGTTTCCGCACTTCATGCCGGCACCCCCAACACCCGCCATAGGCCAACAAACCACCCCTTGTTTTCCTCTTGTCTCCGGTCCGCTCATCGGGTAAAATGTACAGATGAGCGTCCAAACCTTAGCCGATATTCCAAACCGGGCCATCACCGCCCGGGACAACCAATTGCTGACCTGGCTGGCCGCGGTCAAGGTCGCCGCAGCAGCGCAGTTGGCCCGCCACTTCTGGCCCCAGACTGCTCCCACGTCCGCCCGCCGCCGGCTGCAGCAACTCGCCGCCAAATACCGGCTGCTGCTTCCGCTTGAGCTTGAACCGGAGGCGATGCAGGCCCGCGGCCTGACGCCCGGCCCGGTCTACGAGCTGTCCCCCCTGGGCCGGGACTGGGTGGGCAACGTGGCCGGTCGTGAGCCGGGCTACCAGAGCAAGCCGGCCCAATATCTGCACGATCTGCTGGTGGCTGAAATCTCGGTGCGCCTGGCCGAGGCCGTCTTTCGCCGCGGTCCCGGCTGGCACAGCGACTGGCTCGGCGAGCCGGCTATCCGCCCCTTTGCCCCGCCCGGCCTGCTGCCGGATGGCCTGGGCCACCTCCGCCGGTCTGACGGCAGCACCGAACTGGCTTTCTTTCTGGAAATGGATGCTTCCCGTGAAAGTCACGGCCGGCCCAGTTCCCAGATTGGCCGCAAAGTCGGGGACTATGACCAGTATGCCCGCAATTGGGCCAGCCGGCCCGGCCCGGTGCTGACACCGAATTTTCCGCCAGTGCTGTTCATCACTCACGGCACCCAGCGGTTGGCCAACCTGGCCGAGGCTCTCCGCAGCCATCGTCGCCGGCCGGTTGCCTACGCCCTGGCCCAACTCGATGACCTGTTGGCCGCCCCGGGTCTGCTGACTACCCCGGCCTGGCGCCTGCTGCCGGCCAATCCCGACCAGCCCGACCTGGCGGACCAGCCCCTGCTCAATCATCACGACTGGCTGACCCCGCCGCCCCGTCGTCAGTCTCGCATGAGCCAACCACCGCAGGAACCTTCTCCCCCAACGCCGCCCAAACCGGCGGCAAAAGAAACGACCTCAAGATCGGAGGTGGTCAGCCGGCCTCCGGCCTCGGAGCCGGCTAAGCTACCGACCCACCCGCGACACCCAGCCTCGTTACCACAACGCTATCCGTCGGCTGCCCCGCCAGGGATATTAGCATTGGAAATGGTTGAGCCAGAGGTGCCGTTTGTAGTCAGGATAGGGCGATGGCTCTTCAAGGCTGTGATGGCCCTCCTGCTTATCATAATGCTCCTGCCCGTTGGCCTGGACATTAGCCGTCACTTCAACGCGCCCCCTGCTCCGATACCGACCGCCACGCCTGACCCCTTCGGCCGCTTTCCCACCGTCACCCCGTATGGACACTAATCTCCCCGCCCCAATCAAGACCGCTTTACGGCGAAAACGTTGACAAGGCAACAGAAAAACAAATAAGGTGGCGCGGCT
>Ga0180430_10002799_pt1 | contig 15457 bp, 14 predicted proteins | sample SS_ome_9_FD_132999 | JGI IMG/M metagenome (GOLD analysis project Ga0180430, IMG submission 132999) | Hypersaline lake sediment archaeal communities from the Salton Sea, California, USA - SS_1_S_2 metaG | ecosystem: Environmental > Aquatic > Non-marine Saline and Alkaline > Hypersaline >... | reverse complement strand
TTGTGGTTTAAAGATTGACCGCGACTTGAACGCGGCTAAGAATATTCTGGCTCGTGGATTGGCGAGCCTGCGGCCCTCTGAGCCGCTAGAAGCCCACCTGCTTTAGCGGTGGGAGCAGTCACTGCTTGTACAATAATGCTGTTATTATCCTTGGGCTAAAAGTGTATCGGCAACAGGAAAAACAAAGCCGTGCTTGAAAATTGGAGGGCTTATTTTTGTTATGTGTAGATTCTTGAATTCTCATGGGAGGATACCATGAAAATCGCTGTTACCGGCAAAGGTGGCGTAGGTAAAACAACCCTGGCCGCACTGATGGCTCATATCTACGCCCAGGCTAATCAAAAAGTCATCGCCATTGATGCCGACCCCGCGGCCAGCCTGGCCTATGCCTTGGGTATTCCCACCGAAATAGCCGCCAACATTGTGCCCATTGCCGAAATGGAAGATTTGATCTATGAGCGTACCGGAGCCAAACCAGGCACATCCGGCGGATTCTTTAAGATTAATCCCCGCGTGGATGACCTGCCGGACCGGTTCAGCGTGTTGCATCGCGGGGTACGGATGCTGCAACTGGGCACCATCAATACCGGCGGCAGCGGTTGTATTTGCCCGGAAAGCGCTATCTTACGGGCGTTGGTCACCTACACTATTCTATACCGCGACGAGGTGATGATCCTGGATATGGAAGCCGGAGTGGAGCATTTGGGCCGGGCCACGGCCAAAGCTGTTGATGCTTTTTTGATTGTGGTGGAACCAGGCCGTCGCAGCTTGAGTACGGCCCAAACCATTCACCAACTGGCCGCAGATATCGGCGTAACTCGCTGCTATGTAGTAGCCAACAAAGTCCGCCGGCAATCCGACCGGGATTTTGTTCAGCAAAATTTGCCGGCGGGGTTACCGCTGATTGGCAGCCTTTCGGCCAGCCCGGCCGCGGTCGAAGCCGATATGCGGGGCGAAGCCGTTTTTGATGTGGTGCCGGGGCTGGTGGCCGAAGCGCGTCAAATTATAGCCGCTTTTGATGATTCCGTGCGGGAACCCGACGAATAAAAAATGGGATAGTGTTTGACACCATCCCATTTTTGCCTGCCTGATTTTGTTGAGTAATTTGAGTTACTCACCGATGCCGGTTAACACCCTGTTCCTACATTATAATTTTCAAACGCGCTCTTGGTAGCCGCCTGTTTAGTTTGAAAGCCGGTCACCGGCTCCAATTCGTAATAGTCCCCCTTAAAATTTACACCATGAAATTGGTACCCGAACGTACCATTTTCATCTTTAAAGATGATGGCCTCATCACCCATCGTAAATTCGCCGTTATCAAACCGACTGGGTTTTTGACCGGATAGGGTAATCGTCATAATTTCTTGTATCATTTAAACCTCGCAAATCACCAATTATTTTTATGTCTGGGGTATCATCAATGTTTGCAACTCAATGAAAATTGGTTATAATCTCTTCAAGATTTAGTGTGGCAGATGTTAATATGGTAGCATCTGGATTTTGTGCTGTCAAGTATATTGTGAATTAAGGATGTGTTTTGGATTAGGAACCAGTTTCTATTAGGTTACGCGTTACCTGAAGACCGTCAATAATTTTTGTAGCAGCGTCCCATAATAGTGGTTCAGTATCAATTTACCCAGAACGGATCCGCCCTAAAAATGAAATACACCGTGAATCAGGATGGGGGAAGAATGACTACACAGCTTTCATCGTTAGGTAAACGATTACGGTCTTTGCGTAAAGAACGTAATTTAACACAGCGAAACCTGGCACAACAGGCAGGCATCTCTGTTAATGCCGTCAGTCTGATTGAGCGCGACGAAATATCACCCAGTGTTACGACCTTACAGAGTCTGGCCGGCGCGCTTAATGTCAGAGTCAGTTACTTTTTTGATGTCGACACCGTGGCCCGTACTATTTTTCTGACTGCTCAGGACAGACCAGCCCTGACCGGCAAAGGGGTAACCATCGAAACGTTGGGCCATAGATTGACCGGCCAACAAATGGAGCCGTTCGTTATTACGTTGGAGCCTGGCGCCGAAAGCGGTCAACAACCTGTTATCCATACCGGCCATGAGTTTGTGTACTGCCTGCAGGGTAAGATAGAATACAATGTGGATAGTACGATATTTTCCCTGAGCCAGGGCGATATGCTGATGTTCGAAGCCTCTCAGCCCCACTACTGGCGTAATGCATCGGCCGAGCCAACTACCGTGCTGGTGATGTTGCAAAGCTCCGATGAGAGTGAGAATTCTGTGCGGCGTCATTTTCCTGCCCACCCATCATTAACTCACCTGGACCAGTCCAACAATACGTAAATATCCTAACAAAAATTTGTGATACTCCCTGTTGCCCTGAGCTTTAGCTCGGGGCAACCTATTTAGAGCAGGAATTTGAGTATGAAACTTGCCGGCTTGATCATTGCAGGATTAGTATTACTCTTTGGGTTGCGCCTGGTGGGGATGGCCCTGCAAACTGCCATTACCGGCAAAATATTGGTGCGGCGTGGCTGGCAGGGGCAGTGGCACAAAGCTCCCAATCGAAATGATGCCCTCAAAACAGCCTTCCGTGATGGCTTGATGGGCGCCCTGCTCATTGCCCTCAGCGTGGCGCTCATTACCTGACGCTTTGCCCCCCTTTGATAGCTATGCTATTATCAACCTGTATTCAACATTTTTACGTTTCGCTCCGTTTTACCAAAAGGGGTGATCTCGGCGAAATATATTTAAGAATGGAGATTCGAGATCAGGAGATTAGAGATGGTAATCTCCCAATCTCCAATCCCTAATCCCTGCCATAATTTTTGCGGTATAGCATTAAAACACTCTTGAGAATTGATATTTATGACTGAACCTGTCTGGAAAAAATATCTGACTGACTGGAACGAAGGCCTCGGAGTAGTTTACGAGCGATTCGTTTTGAATGACTATCTGGACCAACTGGTTGATACCCACCAGTTGCAGACCGTACTCGAAGCACCGTTGTATGGCATGGCCGGCGTCAGCGGCATCAACTCGGTGCGGCTGGCCCAGCGCGGCTGCGACGTGACGCTGGTCGACAGCCATGCGGAGCGGCTCGATGGCATCCGCAACATCTGGAACCAACTCGACCTCCCCGTTACGTTACTGCATCATCAGGATTTCACCCGCCTCCCCTTCGATGATAACAGCTTCGACATGGCCTGGGAATGGGCCGGCTTGTGGTATCTGCCCAACGCCGAAGCCCTGCTGCAAGAGCTAACCCGCGTCGCTCGCAAGCTGGTTTTTGTGGCCATGCCCAACAATATTCAGGTAGGCTACCTGTTGCGCAAATACGTCATCGACCGCGACTTTTTCCCCACCGTTGATGAAAAGTGGGTGCAGATGAGTCGCATCAAAAAGACCCTGCGCGCCGCGGATGTCACCTTTATTGATGAAGGCGTGCTCGATGTGCCGCCCTGGCCTGATACCGTGATGCCCGCCGCCGAAGTTCTGAAACGGCTGGGCATCCGTAGCAAAAAACTGAATGATCAGTTCTCCGGCGACGGCTGGAGTTGGAGCACGATGGCCTACTATCTGGGCCAGCAGCCCGACCTGCGCGACCGGGTGATGAAATACGCCTGGCTCGACCACGCTCCCTTGCCCTGGCAGCTCAAAACCATCTGGGCGCATCATCGCTATGTGGTGGGCCAGGTCGCAACGGTGCAGGGTGACAGGGTGGCAAAGTGACAGGAGCGAGACCATGGCCGGATATGAAGATTCTGCGCTTTACCAATTGTCAAAACGGATGGCCGTTGAACTTCATCAATTAACCCTCGATACTCTGCCCAAGTTTGAAATGTACGAGCAAGGTTCACAAATACGTCGCTCCAGTAAATCAATTGCAGCCAATTTTGTGGAAGGTTACGGGCGGCGACATTATAATTCGGAGTACATTAAATTCCTGACCTATGCCTTGGCTTCCTGTGATGAAACTAAAACCCATCTTGAAATATTGCACGAAACAAATTCAATCACCGGCCAGATGTATGAATACTATTATCAAAACTACCGAAAAATCGGGGCAATGATTTACAATTTGCGACAGACAATTATTCGCAACGCCAAAAAATAACCCTGCAACTTGCGACCCCTATAGCCCCCGAAGTGTAACGGAGTGGGGTGCAACTTGCGACCCTGTAACCTTGCGGCTTTGCAACCTTGAAAGGAAACAACCTTGACTATTCTTGTGACCGGCGCGGCTGGTTTTATCGGCAGTCACCTCACTGAGACGCTCCTCAGACGGGGCGATTCGGTGGTAGCGCTGGACAACTTCAACAGCTATTACAATCCCGCCCGTAAGCGAGCCAATGTCGCCGTCTACAGCCCCCACCCCAACCTGACCTTTTATGAACAGGATTTTTGCGACTCTGCCGCGGTGCAAGACATCTTCGCCCGGCACAAACCGCGGGCCGTGGCCCATTTGGGCGCGTACGGCGGGGTGCGTTACTCCATTGGCCGGGCCAGCCTCTACACCGAGGTCAATCTGGTGGGGACGGTTAACCTGCTGGAAGCGGCCCGCCTGAACGACACCGAAAACTTTGTCTTTGCCTCCACCTCCTCCGTTTACGGCCACACCGACCAGTTACCCTTCATCGAAACCGACCCCTGCAATTTGCCGCTGGCCCCCTACCCGGCCAGCAAAAAAGCCGGCGAGGTGATGGGCTACACCTACCACAATCTGCACCAGATGAATTTTACCGCCCTGCGTTTTTTCAGTGTGTACGGCCCCCGCGGCCGGCCCGATATGATGCCCTTTATGGTCACCGACCACATTGTGACGGGCGAGGAAATCAAGCTGTTCGATGCGGGCCAAATGAAACGAGACTGGACCTACGTGGCCGACATTGTCAGCGGCGTGGTGGCGGCCCTCGACCGGCCGTTGGGCTATCAGATTATCAATCTGGGCCGCGGCGAGCCGGTGCTGATGGCCGATTTTGTCCACATCATCGAAGGACTGGTCGGTAAAAAAGCGGTGCTTTCAACGCCGCCCGCCCCGCCCAGCGAGCCAAAAATCACCTTTGCCAACATCGACCGGGCCAGAACCCTGCTGGACTACCAGCCCCAAACCCCCGTGGCCGAAGGGCTGGCGAAACTGTGGGCCTGGTATCAAACAGAAATTGGAGATTAGGCGAGGGGGAGACTCTATCCCTCAATCTCTAATCTCCAATCCCTGATCTCTGTCTATGAAAAAATACAGCCGTCTTTTTATCATAGCCATCCTCAGCCTGCTGATGATTTTTGCCCTGGTGAGGCTGGGCAATATCGAGTTTAGCCTCGACACCCTGGCCCGGGTCAGTCCCGGCTGGTACGCGCTGGTCGTTTTCTCGTTTTACGCCAGCGTGTTGGCCCGCGGCTGGCGCTGGCAGCACATCCTCAAGACGATGGGCTGGCCGGTCAAACTGCGCTACGCCTCGACGTTGCTGACCGCGGGCTTGTTTCTCAGCGCCATTTTGCCGGCCCGCGCCGGCGATATTGGCCGGGTGGCCATGCTCCGGCAGGACCACCAGATTCCGGTCGCCAAAGGCATCGCCTCCATCGCCGCCGAGCGGGTACTCGATGTGTTTGCCATTTTGCTGCTGGCGTTGCTGGGGGCGCAACTGGCCCTGCCGGGTCGCCTCCCGCCCTGGGTGCTGCAATTGATGCAGGTCGTGGCCCTGTTGCTGGTTGCCGGTTTGGCCGGGCTGCTGTTGATCCCCGGTCTGGAGTCGTGGCTGCGCCAAAACCGGCTCATCCAAAAAATAGTGCCGGGCCGAGTGTGGCCGCTCTACCTGAAATTACTCAATTTTGGCTTTTCGCTGCTTAACGGGGTGCGGCTGCTGGCCGACCGGCCCGCGGCGCTGGCTGTCATCATCGGCCAAAGTTTTTTCATCTGGCTGTGGGACGGCATCATCCTTTATTTGATTTTGACCAGCCTGGGCTTGTTGCAGCCCTTTGGCGTGGGCCTGTTCACCTCGATGGTGGGCGCTCTGGTGACGGCGGTGCCGCTGACCCCCGGCGCCATTGGCCAGTACGATGCCGCCCTGGTCAGCCTGTTGGCCCTGTTTCGCCTCTCGACGGCGGACAGCGGCCTGGCGGTGCTGTTGCTCCGCTTTGTGCAGTTGTGGACCTTCATCCCCGTGGCCGGGCTGGTGACCTATATTTTTGGCTTTTCCCGCGCTCTCAACCTCAAATCCGCCAACGCCGAGACCGTTGCCCCAGCCCTGACCGCGGTAGAACCCGCAGAAAGTTGAGCCGATAATGACTCGGTCAACCCTCTCCGGCTCGAAAAAGAGGCCCAAAGGCGGCTCCCTGCTGCATACCCTGCGTGCCAAATTGGCCATCCCCTACCAGCCCCACCTCGACTTTGTGCTGCTGCTGATTTTGTTCATCACCTTTCGGGTGTTGGCGTTGGCGGCTTTTCGGCCCGGCGGGCTGGTGCTGGATTTTTCCGACTTTTACTGGTATCGTTCCTTCGCCGAGTTGACCCGGCAGGGGTATTACCCCTACGATAACCTGTGGACCACTTACCCGCCCTTGTTCCCGGTGGTGATGATTGCCATTTACCAGCTCAGCGCCCTGCTGCCGCCGTGGGAATATGCCAATCTGTGGTTTACCCTGCTGCTGGGCGGCTTCTTTTTGTTGTTTGAAATCGGCAATTTTATTTTGCTGTATCTGCTGGGGCTGAAACTTCACTCCGAGGTTTCCAAATTGCCGCTCCGTTCCGCCTGGATTTACGCCGCCTTTTTTGTGCCGGTCTACACCCTGACCGGCTGGTTCGAAAGCTATCCGCTTTTCTTCTTTTTGCTCAGCCTGTATCTCATTTTGCAGAATCGGCCCTGGCTCAGCGCCTTTTTCACCGGCGTCGGCTTTATGATTAAACTCATCCCCCTGATTCTAATGCCCGTCGCCGTCCAGCAATTTTCAAGAGTCAAATATCAATTACAAATTAGAAACAAGAAATTAGAAATTAACAAGTTCATCACCCCAAATTCACAAACCGTCATTCGTCATTCGTCATTCGTCATTCCTTTTGACTTGCCCCGCATCGCCCTGTATCTGGCTGTGTTCGCCGTGACCGTCATCCTCATCGGCCTGCCCTTTTACCGGCTCAACCCCGACTTGATTCTTGGCTCGCAGTTGATTACCGCCGCCCGCCAGCCGTGGGAAACCGTGTGGGCGCTGATTGACGGCAATTACGATTACGGCATCATCCCCCTGGATATGCGCAACCTGGCCTGGACTCCCGGCGACGCCCCGCCCACCCGCATCCCCTGGCTGGTTGTCACCGGGGTGACGGCCCTGGTTTACCTGCTTTTCTACACCCGCCCCCTCAACTGGCAGCGACCGCGCAATCTGCTGGCCTTTGTCGGCTTTACGCTGGCGGTGTTTATGTTGTGGTCCAAAGGGTACAGCCCCCAATGGTTGGGCTGGGTGCTGTTTTTCATCGCCCTGTTGCTGCCCAACCTGCGCGGCGTCACCTACGCCGTCATTCTCAGCCTGGCCAACATCGTCGAGGCCAATTTTTATTTCATCATGTTTCCCGAAGAGCGCTGGTTGCTGGCATCCACCGTCCTCATTCGGACAGTGCTGCTGGCGGTGCTGGCTGTGGAATTTCTGTGGCTCATCTGGCCCAGCGCGGTCACGCCCCGCCTGGCTAAAATCCGGGCCAGGGCGCTGGCGATTTTCGTCGCTCTGTTACTCCTCGGCCTGATTCCGGCCGGCTGGCGGCTGACCCACAGTTATTTCGACATGCGCCTGCGCCAGAGTCCCTACCGGGCTACCATCACCCGCCTGCAAGATGAGCCGGTTACGGGCGCGCTGCTGCTCAACAGCCAGCCGGTGTACGACTGGTTTTACCCCTATCTGCGCCAGCGATACAGCTTTTTCATGTTGGATGACTACGCCCCGCCCGGCCAATCCGTCGAGGCCCGCACCCGCGCCCAACTTGAGGCCATCGCCGCCCAAACCGATGTGCTGTGGATTTACGATGCCGACGCCGCCGTGACGACTCCGGCCGAGGAGTCGCTGGCCGGCTGGCTGGCCGACCGCCCCCTGGCTCACATTCAGGATGTTGATGGTGGCCGGCTCCGTTTATTTATTTTGTCGGCCTCATCACCATGATGAAAATGGTTTTCCCCACCGTCTCCCGGCGATATGCAACTTACCCGCTGTTGTTTCTGTTTTTGTTGGCCGTTTATTTGCTGACCTACACCCCCCGCATCAACTCCAGCGACGGCATCGCCATGTTTGCCACCGCTGAGAGTCTGGTTCGCCGCGGGGCGCTGGATGTGGAACAGATCCGCTGGATGGGTTTGCAGCAAGGCACCTACGGCCTCGATGGCCTGCTCTACTCGCGCAAGGGCATCGGCGTGCCGCTGGGATTGCTGCCGTTGGTCTGGCTGGGATTGACCGCGCCCGGTCTGGGACCGGTCAGCCTCAGTTTGCTGTTTAACGCCCTGGTCACGGCCCTGACCGCAGTTGTGCTGCTCAGTTACCTGACCCGGCTCGGCTTCAACCAGCGCAGCGCCCTGCTGATCGCCCTCGCTTTTGGTCTGGGCACGTTGGCCTGGCCTTACGCCAAATCCCTGTTCAGTGACCCCTTTTCCGGATTGCTGCTGCTGGCCGCGGCCTGGCTGCTGTTGGCCTTTCGGCGCACCGGGCACAGCCGTTACGCCTTGGGGGCCGGCCTGCTGCTGGGCTGGAACGTCGCTACCCGTTACGCCGAAGCCCTGTTTCTGCCGGTCTTTGGCCTGTTGCTGCTCTATTACGGCTGGAAAATTACAAATTACGAACTGCGATTTACGAATGTTAAATTCGTCATTCGTCGCTCGTCATTCGTCACTTCTGTTCTGGCTTTTGCCGCACCCATTGCCGCCGTCGGCCTGAGCCTGATGGCCTTCAACCTGTCCCGCTACGGCGACCCCTTCAACACCGGCTACCTGCCCACCGAAACCTTCAGCGCGGTTTGGTGGCGGGGCATCGCCGGGCAGTTGGTCAGTCCGGGGCGGGGGTTGCTGCTTTACAGCCCCGTGTTGATTTTGACATTTTTTAGCGCGCCTGCATTTTTCCGGCGTCATCGCCCCGAAGCGGTGCTGGCCCTGAGCATCATTTTGATGCATCTGCTGCTGTACGGCAAATGGTTTATGTGGCACGGCGGCTTTGCCTGGGGACCGCGGTTTTTGATTCCCACCTTGCCATTTTGGGCGCTGTTGCTGGCTCCGGTTGCAGCGTGGCGGGGCTGGCGCAGGGCGCTCTTTATTTTGCTGACGATTTTGGGCGTGGGCATTCAATGGCAATTGGTGCTGGTTGATTTTTCTCCGTTTCAGGGTTTTCTGCTGGATACCGGCCTGCCCCTGTTCGATCCCCAAACTTTTTTCGACCCGCAATACTCACCGCTGCTGCACGGCTGGGGGTTCATCACCCGCCACAATCTCGATGTGGCCTGGGCTTGGCAGGGACAGATTAATTGGCCTTTGCTGGCCGCGTTGCTGGCAAGCGTCGTAATTTCGGGCTACCATCTGTGGCGAGTATCAACCAACCAACGACCCAACCAACCAACTATTATCCCTATTCTGACCACGTTGTTGACGGCCGGCTGGTTGTTGGTCCACACCCACACTCTGCCGCCCGAACCGTTGCAGACTGCCGTCGCCGAGTTGAACCGCGGCGTCCGGCCCGCCGATGCCGTGCTTCTCAATAACCCGGAGGCCACGCTCGATTTTGCCGAACTGTACCGGGGGCGCGCTCCGGTGTTGGGATTGAACAGCGGCGGCTTTCCCCTGCCGGACGACATCGCTCGCCGTCTGAACGAAACGCTGACCGGTCACGCCCAGGTGTGGTGGCTGCCCAACTGGCTGCCGCCCGCGGAAAGCGCCATCGAGCAGACGCTGCTGGCCCGCGGCTTCCGCGCCCGCAATGACGATTTCGACGGGCAACGGCTGGCTCTGTTTGGCCTGCCGGCGGAGTTGTCGGCGCAGCCGACCCGGCCCATCGAGCGGATGTTTGGCGGCACCATCGAACTGACCGCCATCGCCAGCCCCGCCGAGGCGGAGGTCGGCGCGGCCTTGCCGGTCGAGCTACGCTGGGCGACCCGCCACCCAGTCGAGGTGGATTACCGGGTGTTTATTCACATGGTGGATGGGCAGGGCAATAAAATCGCCCAGGCCGATGGGCAGCCGGTTAACTGGAGCCGGCCCGCGTCAACCTGGGCGGTTGGCGAAGAAATTGTTGATCGACACGGGCTGTGGCTGCCACCGGAAACATTGCCCGGCAATTACAGCCTGCGGGTGGGGTTGTACCACCCCGCCGACGGCGTCCGCTTGCCGCTGCCCGATGGCGCGGATGCGGTTGATTTTGCCATCAAGGTAAAATAAAAGACCAGCTCCGAGGGGCCGGTCTTTTTGATGCATATTCAGTTTTTTTTAGTGGGGGCGTTACAGCGGTTTCACCGGCACACAAATATCGACAATGTGCTTGTGTTCGGGATGCTCATTGGGGTCGTTGCGGTAACGCTCAAAACAGGGCCGGTCATCCGGCTGGAAACCGCTCTGCGGCAGCCATTCGCCGTAAACCAGTTGCCATGCTTCCCCGTATTCATCCATGCCCAGTTCAAAATTGGCCACGGCATACTGCCCGCCGGGGATGGTCATCTTGCCGATTTCGCCATCAACTGCCGTATCCTCCGGCACGGTGATGCAGACTTCGACCCGCAGCTTCTCATCCGGGGTAATTTCCGGGTCGTCGTGGTATACCGACAGCACCTGCATCTCCGGGTTTTGCAATAGTCCGCGCGGCCCGGCCCAGGTAAAGAGTTGCTCAAATAATTTACCAAACAACTCTCCATCGCCTGCGTAGGGGCCAATGTGCCGGATATAGGCCACCGGCATATCTGCCATTTCGGTCACTTCAACTTTAACTGCTTTTTTGTCGATCATATTGATCCTCCATGTAAGATTATTGGATACAGGATCAATATACAACGGATTGATGGTAAAATCTTGCCATTTCTTGCCGTTGGTTTGATCGGAGTTGCGCCCCGGTTTGCGAATCTTGCTCTGAAATTGTTGGTACCCCCCGGCGCGCCAATCGGTAGCGCTCATGCCATAGGTCTCTTTAAATGCTCTGGCAAAGGTGGCCGAACCGGAATAGCCACAGTCCAGCGCAATTTCAGTTACAGATTTTTTGCGATTGTACAGCAATTGACCGGCAGCTTTTTGAACCCGAATGCGGCTGATGAACTGGTTCAACGTTTCGCCGGTCATCGTCCTGAAAATGCGGTGGAAGTGAAATTTGGAAAAATTCGCCACGTCAGCCAGTGTTTCCAGAGTCAATTCCTGGCCGATGTTGTTTTCGATGTAGTCAATCACCTCGTTCAACCGGGCGGTGTATTCAGCTTGAAGCTGTTTCTGTTTTGGATCGTACAACATATTGATTACCCCGCGTTTAAATTGACTACCATCCGCTCAGCTTTTTCTTCAAGCTGGGTGATTTCTGTCTGCAATCGTGTAATTGTGCCGGCTATTTGGGCCAGGTTTTCTTCACTCTGAACCAGTTGCTGCACATATCGGCCCCGCAGGCGGCCTTCTTCGCCGGAGGTGGACAGCACCTGCATATTTTTTTGCACCTGCTCCTGCTCTTTGTAAATTTTTTCCCGCTGCTTTTCCTGCCGGTCTATTCCACGTTGCCGTTGGGAAATATCGCCCCACACTCCCATCAATTCTTTCAGACGGGTAAACGTACGTTCATCCAGAATTTTGTCGCGCAGCCAGATTTGCAAATCTCGATAGGACAGGCTTTGCAAGGCCTCCCGCTTCGACCGTAAAAACCGTTCTTTGACTACAAATTCACTGAGTTTACCGGGTGGGGCGTCAACCTGATAGCGCCAGGTGTTCATGGTTTTTTCAACCGGTTCCGGGGTGTCGATTATGGTGTGGTTGCGGTTGAGGTCGTGTTCCAGCAGGACGGTTTTAGCCTGGGCCGTACGGTTATCAATTCGATAGGTAGTTTGGTAGATGTCGTAATATTGCTGAATCATGTAACCGTCTTTGATACTCAAGGTGTGCAGTTGGCTGCTCGACTGCCGCGCCCGTTCGATGTGGACCCCCAGTTCAACGGCGTAAGAAATGACCGCCTCGTTCTGGTCGGTGGTGAAGGGCAGCACCGCCTCGCCCACGTATTCGCCGTTTTCCAGCACCGTCACCGGGCCGCGCTCCAGCGTGAGGCCGGTACTGTTTTTGAAGCGGAGTGTCGCCACGGGGTGATCCGGCATTTTGGCCTGGTTAAAAATCAAATCCTTTTTGGGCTTGAGCGTATCGCTGACAATGGGTACCATCGCCGACTGACCCCGCCCCACCGTCACCGGCACGCCGACGTTGTACTGGAACAGTTCGCCCAGGGCTTTGCCGGTGGCCGCGCTTTCCACGGATTGGGCTATCGTTCTGGTCGACATTCGTCTTTTTGCCATCGCCGGCGAGCGTGGGGCGGAACGCGTGATCAGGGTCGCTTCATCAAAGTCCGCTTCCGGCGGCGCGGCACCGGCTTCAAACATCACCGGCGCGGCCGCGGTGCGGTCTTCATCTTTGACCACGGGCCGTTCCGGGGTGTGGGGCGTATACAGATCGTACACAAACGAAATCGGCATGCCCGCGGTCAGCGACAGGGAAATGTCGGTCAAGTCCTCTTCCAGCCGGTTGTCGAAGATGCCCCAGCCTTGCAGCAGGGCTTCCGGCTCGGGGACGTCGGCGCTGTCTGCCACCAGCCGGTAGCTGACCCGCCAGGTGGGGGCCGGGGCGATGTAGCTCACTTCCAACTCGTGGCTGCCGGGGCTGAGACGGATGGTAATAGAGCGATGCGTTTCCTGCCCCACGGCCGTCTGCAAAAAGAAGCGGAGGTCGCTGGCGGCGGTGTCGTCCTGCACCTCGACGCCTTCGATGCGGCTGAGGGCCGCCACCGCCACCCGGTCGGTGTCGGCTTGCAGCACCGAGGCCACCGAGCGGGCCAGCGGTTTGTCGTCGGGTTCATCCAGGCCCAGCAATTGGCCGGTCAGGGCGCTGCCATCGGTGAGCCAAAGCTGCACGGTGCGGCCGCGCAGGGCCATCAGCAGGTCGCGCAGGCTGCGGGAGTCATCCAGAATCACCGAGCAGCCTGCCAGCCGTTCCTGGCGGCTTTGGGGAGTATCGTAATCCACGCCGCGCACCTGCCCGCCGCCCAAATCGAGGACGGTCAGGCTTTTGAGCAGGTCATCCATTTCTTCCCGGCGAAAGGTCAGCTTGACGGCTTCGCCCGCCACGGGGCCGCGGCGCCGGAAATAACCCACGCCGTGTTTGTAGAGAGTCATATGCACAATTGGTAAATGGCTCATCAGCGTCACCCCGCTATCCGTTCTTCGACCGCCTCGACCACTTCTTCTACCGAAGCCATCATCAGCAACTCTTCGTCCAGGGTTGGTTCCAACACGGTAACCCCCCATGCTCGCAGGTTGTTGATGCTTTGGCCGGTACGGGGGTGGGCAAACAGGGCCGGGTTCATTGAGGGGGCGACCACAACAGGCCAGCCCGCGCCGATGGCCTCGGCCACCAGCGAGTGGGCCAGGGTGTCGGCGATGCCCTGGCTGATTTTGTTGACGGTGTTGAACGTGGCCGGGGCGACGACTACCACGCCGGCAGACCGTTCTTCGACCAGAATGGGGTCAAAATAACTGTCGATGAGGGTGTGGCCTTGCAGGTCAACCAGGTTGTAGGGGCTGATGAGGTTGTGGGCATTGTCGGTTAGAATGGTGTAGAGGGGAAAATCAATACGGGCCAGTTGGTGCAACAAATCCGGTACACAGCGAGCAGAGCTGGCGCCGGACACTACCAGATATACAGCTTTGAGTTCGGTCATTGGTTTGGCTCCTTTCTAAAATGGAGATTGGTGATTTGGAGATTAGAGATTGAAAATTTACGTAAACTCCAATCTCTAATCTCCAAGCTCTGATGTTTCATCATTTGATTTAAGCGCCACCAGCACCGAGCAGGCAGCCTGATAGCCCAGATTGTGTTCGACCGCGTTAATCCGCAGGGTCAGCGGACCGGCAAAGGGGGCGCAGGCTATCAGTTCGATTTCGGTGCCGGGGTAAATACCCATCTTGCCCAAATAGCGCAGCAGGCTGGCATCGTGGTCATCCACCTCAACCACCACCGCCCGTTCACCGGCTTGCATATCAACCAGTCGTCCGCTTTCCGGCTGATGAACCGCCCCGCTGCGGGAGGGAATCGGCGCGCCGTGGGGGTCAAATTTGGGGTCACCCAGAGCCGCGGCCATCCGTTCCTCCAAATCCTCGCTGATGACGTGCTCCAGTTTTTCGGCCTCTTCGTGAACCTGATCCCACGGTACGCCCAACGCCTCGGCCAAATATAACTCCAGCAGCCGATGGTGGCGAATAATTTCCAGAGCCAGCTTTTGGCCGGTCGGTGTGAAGCTTACCCCCTGGTACGGTTGGTATTCGACCAGATTCAAATCGGCCAATTTTTTGCACATATTCGTGGCCGAGGCCGGAGACACGGCCATATACTCTGCCAGCGCCGAGGTGGTAACTTGCGCCCCGATGGTTGGGGCGTCCAGTTCCAAAAGCTTGTAAATCGCTTTTAGATAATCTTCTGTTGCCTGACTGAGAATTGTTCTGTCCACAGGGTTTCTCTTTTTGGATTGAGGGGGCATTCTTGACAAGACGTACCAAAATTTTACATCACGATTTGATAAAGTACAAGCAGTACAAAGTTTGCCTTGCCTGTGACCATGCGCTATACTTTAATGTTGTATTTTTAGCGTAGGATGGAGTTCCCGACCGAGGTCGGGTCAGTAGAAAGCAAGTTATGAAAGAACAACATTACGACGTAATTGTGGTGGGCGGCGGCCATGCCGGCATCGAAGCGGCGCTGGCCGCGGCGAATATGGGGGCCAGCACGCTGTTGCTGACTATGTATCTGGACACTATCGGCTGGATGAGCTGCAACCCCAGCATCGGCGGCCCGGCCAAAGGCCATCTGGTCCGCGAAATTGATGCGCTGGGGGGAGCTATGGGCAAGTTAATTGACCAGACTTTCATCCAGGTACGGATGTTGAATTATACCAAAGGTCCGGCCGTCCACGCCCTGCGGGCCCAGGCCGATAAAAAACAGTATGCCTGGCTGGCCCAGCGTACCCTGGAAAACACACCCAATCTGCACGTCAAACAGGGCACCGCCGAAGGGCTGCTGGTGCAGGGCGATGCAGTGCGGGGCGTGGTTAATCAATATGGAATGCATTTTCTGGCTCCGACCGTGGTATTGACCACCGGCACCTTTTTGGGCGGACGGCTCATCACCGGCGACAGCGTTATTCCCGGCGGTCGGGCCGGCGAGGGCGCGGCGTTGCGGCTCTCAACCTCGTTGCGGGAGCTGGGGGTGCGGTTGAGCCGCCTCAAGACCGGCACGCCGCCG
>Ga0180430_10002797_pt1 | contig 15464 bp, 8 predicted proteins | sample SS_ome_9_FD_132999 | JGI IMG/M metagenome (GOLD analysis project Ga0180430, IMG submission 132999) | Hypersaline lake sediment archaeal communities from the Salton Sea, California, USA - SS_1_S_2 metaG | ecosystem: Environmental > Aquatic > Non-marine Saline and Alkaline > Hypersaline > Sediment... | reverse complement strand
TTCAACAAACGTGACAACATCGTTGTACGAATCATCCAGTGTCGCAACCAGACAGTCAATCTCGTCCCACTGATCCTTTCTACCAGCAGACTCGAGTGCCTGACAGGTGTCAGCAAGCTTATTTGCACCAATATTTCGCGCAGAAGATTTTAATTTATGAGCCTGTTTCTCAATGTCAGAACTGGAATGCTCAATAAAAGCCTTGCGCAGAACCTGAATAATCTCCGGTGTCGTCTGCAGAAATACCTTTAATAACATGCGATGTTTGTTTCGATCACCACCGATCATGCTGTTTAACATTGAAATGCTGACAGGGTTATCCCCCCCGACTTTTGCTGATTTATTTATTTGAGATTTCACGTGGTTCGTATGAGGCAAATATTGTTGTAACAACGGACGCAGTTCATCCAGCTTTACAGGCTTGGAGACAAATGCATCCATTCCACTGCCAAGGCAGCGTTTTAAATCATCTTGCATTGCATTGGCTGTAATAGCAATTATAGGAACATGCTCTTCTTTTTCATCCCTTCGAATACACTCAGCCAGTTTATAACCATCCATCAATGGCATGCTGATATCAGAAATTATTAGGTCGTATTTTGACTTACGCCATTTATGCAGCGCCACTTCACCATTATCTGCAAATTCAACCTTATGAATACCGAGCAGATCAAGCTGTTGCTGTAAAACGAACTGATTGGCCTTGTTATCTTCTGCAATCAATATTTTCGAATCAGAGGCAATTTGAGTTGCCAGGTCTTCAGCAATCAAAGTTTGTGTGGAATTTTTCTTCGGTGGGTCTTTAACCTCAGAAGCCTCTGTCAGCTTTAGTTCGACTGAAAATATCGAACCCTTTCCGGGCTCACTTTCAACAGTAATATTGCCGTTAATCAACTCAATGAGTTTCTTGGAAATAACCAGGCCTATGCCTGTTCCTTCAGCATCTCCATATTCAGCACCAAATCGATTAAACGGAGTAAAAAGATTATTCAGTTGCTCATCAGTCATTCCATAACCGGTGTCAGCGATATTAATACGTACAACATTATCTTGTTCCAAGATGCAAACTACATTGATATTGCCGTTTTCTCGATTATATTTCACAGCATTTGATAACAGGTTCAAAAACACCTGCTTGAGCCTGACATAATCAGCCTCTACGAAGACATTATTATACTCGGACAGGTTGGACTCTAAAGAGATACGCCGTGACTTAACCAAGGGATTGATAACCATAATGCACTCATCCAGAACACTGCGAAGCGGCACTGCTGTCATTTCCAGTTTAAGCTGGCCTTCCTCTATTTTGGACAAGTCGAGAATTTCATTGATCAGTATCAACAGATGATCACCGGCATTTGATATTTCCTTGACATTGGCCTGGTTCTTTTGACAGATGCTCTCATCGCTTGCCATTACCTGGGCCAATCCCAGTATGGCATTCAATGGGGTACGTAATTCATGACTCATTCTTGAAAGAAACTCAGATTTTGACTTGCTGGCCTGTTCTAGCTCTGCCGTACGCTCGGTAACTTTCTGCTCTAACACAGCATTCATATTCCCCAGACTGTTTTCACTCTCCTGTAGTTGCTGCTGGGACTCCCAGAACTGGGAAAACATGTAAACCAATACAACCATATAGGCCATGAGCCTCAGTATATGCCACCACCACCAGCCAACATCCCACAATACTGAAAACTCAAATAACAACGCGGCAATGCCAAAAAGCAGACAATGATTGGCAAAAACAATATCCTGGAATTTTCCCTGCTTAGTCTCACCGCCTAACACACCAAGATAAGACAAGATAAAATATGTTGCGCCTGCAAGAAACCCGATTCCACCAATCAAATTAGGAATTCTTGCTGCCAGGGTAAAACTGCCATTTTCCACCATCACAGGCCAGTAATCGGGAAAAGCCACCGATAAAATCCCAATGGATAAAGACAAGCCAGTAACGATATAGATCAAGTGCTTTTGAAGCCGCATATGCAACCAGCGCATTGATAGCCACACCAGAGAAAACAGAATACCGCCAACCAGAGTAGCAACGCTATGAAGCCAGACGAAAGAATTATTGACATGGAGTATGGAATGAAAACCATCCAGTAATCCCATACCTATCATGGCTATAGCAATGACAATAAATCGCCTGTCAAGATGATTGCTATTGAGCATAATAAGCATCAGGATCGCAATGGTTATTGCGCTTAAAGCACCTATGCTTTCCACTGTTGAGTGGAAAGGATAATGACTCCAGGTAAAACCGGGAAACAAAGTCGCAGCTACAATCCCAATTGTTACAGGAATAGCAGTACTTAGCATAAAGCTAAGGAACATTGCCGCATTACTTTTCATCTGCATAGATTCATTAACATTTATTGTCAAGTGACAGTGCCAGCATAGTTGATACGTTTACCTCTAGCTCTTATCTAAAACAAGATATCGTCAAAATCATCTGTTTTGTTTTGACTATCATCCAAGAGCTGAACTAATTCTTCGGGTGGTTCACGTAAATTATTGATCAGCCCAATAATCGTTTGACTGTTTTGGCTAAAAATATTCAGCCTGTTATTTATCTTTTGCTGATAATCCAAAACAATATCATTCAATTTATCTTCTTCTTCAGGGGCCAGTTCTGCTATAAGTCCCAAAGACATGATCGTGTCACCCAATGTGATTTTCATTTGTTGGGTGTAATCATGAATTTGATCCTTGACCTGTTCATTATCAGACTCGATTTTCTGCACCTGCCTGAGCAAATCCGACTCGGCCTGAATGGATTTATAGGCCGATTCAAAGGCATCCATCAAAAGCGCAAGAGTATCTATAAGTCCGTCAATATTTCGCACAAGCAATGAGGCATGCGGCCAATTAAATACCGCCCGGTTATTTCCAAAACTGTATATCCTTTTGAGATGCGGTGACAGTTCCAGTATTTCTTCTTCGAGCTTACTGATATGACCGTTATTTGAATGTATTTCAACGGGCTCAGCATTTAACTTTAAAATACAACTGGTTTGTAATTCTCCCGTAGTCAGGAACAATAATCGCACCAGTGTTTCCAAGTCATGACAGAATAAACTTGTTTGTGCGAAACGGCTGATAGCTTGATTTTGCGCAGCTGAACGCTGAACATCGGTAATCAGCTGATGACTTGCCTTTAATTGCTGATATGCCTCATCAGCCTTCCTCTTTAAAGACAGGAGCTTTTCAACTTTACTTTTAAACTCTGCATGATGAAATGGCTTTCCGATATAATCTGTTGCCCCTGTTCCATAGGCCTTCAACTTATCTTCCGCATTATCAAGGGCCGAAATGAATATTATCGGCACTTCGTTTAATGCGGGAGTCTCTTTTAATTTTTGACCTGTCTCAAAACCATCCATGCCATCCATCTGGATATCCAATAAAATCAAGTCAGGCAAAATAGTTTTAACCAACTCAAGACTCTCCTCACCAGAAGATGCTGAAATAATTTCAACATCCTCAAGAATACTTTTGACCATCTCGTGAAAAAAAGCATCGTCATCAACTAGTAAAATTTTATGCATGGTATTGTCTTTTCAATTTTGTCAGATTGCTCGCAATTTTCTTGTTTTTTAAAAAAATAAATTGATGTCGATTGTTGCAGGCAGTAAATTTTGTGAGACCATCAGGTTCATCAATTTCTCTGCATTAACTCTCAATTCTCCATCCGGTTTAGTTAATTTTTCTACTTGCATCCTGTCAGGCAGGTAAATAAGTTCCATTGCTCTTTTCACTTCTGCAGTTGACAATTGTCGATACCGGGCCATGCGTTCGTATGCCTCATCAGGCTGGGACTTGATAAAGTCAATCACCTCATACCAACTACTAACCAGGTTTTCAGTCAGATATGGAGCGTTATTGATAGAGGACTCAGTAAGGACGGTAACGTCAACAATCTCTCTTGGTATCTGACGACTGCTGAATACTTCGACAGCTCCATCTTCCAGAATTAAACTTCGAAAGGGTTCAAAAGTGACCACACCATCTATCACACCATCACGCAGGGGTATCTTTTGCCGGGCAGGTTCAAGCTGTACAGGCGTCACATCTGAAAGGTCAAGCCCCTGAATTTCGAGAGCACGCGAAAGTGTATAGGCGCCTACAGCACCACCTTCAACTCCAATTTTCAGACCTTTGAGTGATTGATTTTTGGAATACTTCCCGTGCAACAGGACTGCATCCCCACCCCAGGAAAAGTCATTCACTAATACTATCTTGATATTGATGCCACTTTCCTTGACGATCAGCGCCTCATCCAGTGTCAAGGTTGCTCCATCAATTGAACCATTCTTCATGGCACGGATCACATTGCTGGCTGATTCAAACTCTACTAATTTCACCCTGTCATCAAGGTGACCCAGAGATTTTGACAAGTGAAGCGGCTCGTAACCAGGCCAGGCATGTGTACCTATATGCAATGACTCTTTCTCATTGTAGCCTGCACTACAGCCATCAAATAATATTGCAGCCAGAAACAACAATATAAAAATCACTATACTTATTCGTGTCATTTTTATTTCCCTATTCATCCAGTCCTTTTATTATTCCCCTATAATCTTGCACCAGCTGAAAGAACACCTTCAAAATCATTTGCCGAAAGTGGCCGATGAAGATAAAAACCCTGGGCAAGTTCGCAGCCATGCCTTTTCAGAAACGCTAACTGTGCTGAGTCCTCAACCCCTTCCGCCACTACTGCAAGACCAAGACTATGCGCCATGGAAATTATGGCACGTACTATTGATGCGTCTTCGGGATTAACATGCAACTCGCTAATAAATGATTTATCAATCTTTAAGGTATTGATTGGAAAGCGTTTGAGATAATTCAGTGATGAATACCCGGTTCCAAAGTCATCTATAGCAAGTGACACACCCAGCTCTCTTATCTTGCGCATAGTGGTTATGGCATCCTCAACATTACCCATCACCATACTCTCGGTAATCTCTAACTCAAGTAAACTGTGATCAAGCCCAGACGCATTACCCTGGCTTTCTACCATGGCTATAACGTCATCGTCCTTAAACTGGCGAGCTGACAGGTTAACAGCCACCTTAAGCACAAGACCATAACGCTGATTCCATTCAGCAGTCTGCCTGGTGGCCTCGGCCAGTATCCATTTCCCCATTGGAACGATAATACCCATTTCTTCAGCAACTGGAATAAAATCCGCAGGAGAAATAACTTCACCATCAGGCTTAATCCAGCGAAGCAAAGCTTCCATTCCAGTTACTTTACCTGTAACAAGATCGACTTTAGGTTGGTAGAAAAGAGAAAATTCCCTGCTTTCCAATGCACAATGGAGATTTTCTTCAAGTTCCAGGCGGCGGTTTAACTGACTCTGTATATCTGGAGAATAGAAATGATAGCAGTTTCTTCCTTTCTCCTTGGCCTTGTACATTGCCATGTCAGCAGACTTGATAATACTGCCAGGTTCACTTCCGTCATTTGGAAATACTGATATGCCAATACTGGCACTGATGCCAACCTCTCCATCATCTATTTCAAATGATTCATCTAAGGTATCAATCACTTTCTGTGCAATACCAGCAACCTGCTCACTACGCTTTACATCCTGCAGTAAAATGGCAAACTCATCTCCACCAAGTCGAGAAACCGTATCCGACCGCCTTACCTGAGCATTTAAGCGTTGGGCCACCTTAACGAGAAGCTGATCTCCGGCGTTGTGTCCATACCGATCGTTGATTGATTTAAAACGATCCAGATCGATAAATAACAGCGCAAGTTGTAAATTATCCCGAATTGAAGCACTGATAGATCTTTTAAGCTGTTCTTGGAAATAGGCCCTATTTGATAACCCAGTCAATGGATCGTAGTAAGCCAGTTTTTCAAGTTGCTCTTCCGCCCGTTTTTTGTCTGTAATATCAGAGAAGATAGCAACATAGTTTGTCGCTTCGCCATTTTTCTCATAAACCGTGGTTATTGAAAGCCACTTGGGAAAGAGTTCACCATTTTTTCTTCTATCCCAGATTTCCCCCTGCCATTTGCCTTCAGTCTTGATTTCATGCCACATTTTTTTATAAAAAGCCGCATCATGATGGCCGGATTGGGCTATTTTCGGGTTCTTGCCAATGACCTCGTGGCGTGAAAAGCCTGTTATTTGTTCATAAGCTTCATTTACTTCAAGAATATTTCCATCATGATCGGTGATAAGGATAGCTTCATTGGCATTCTCTAAAACCAGCCGGGATAACAACAGGTTCTGCTCAATTTTCTTTCTTTCACTGATATCACTGGAGATTCCGCAAGTTGCGATGATTTCACCTATATCGTTGCGTAGTGGAAACTTCACAGAATGATAATAATGAACAGAGCCATCAGCATGCTCAGCCATTTCCTCAATATCTAAAGGAATGCCCATTTGTTGTACAAGATGGTCATTTTCCCTGAATTTGTTGGCAACCTCTTCAGGAAAATGCTCATAATCAGTCGTACCCAGTACCTCTTCGTGTTTCTTGCCGGTCAATGAAAGATAATTATTATTTACCAGCAGATAATTCCCTTCCAGGTCTTTCATATAGATAGCAGCAGGTGCATTATCTATTATGTTTGCAAACCTGCTTTGTGTAATCTTTAGATCCGATTCTCGCTGCTGTAATTTTTCCGACATCGCATTAAAGGATTCTGCTAAACAACAAAGCTCACTCGCTGCTTTAAAGTTTTCTATCTTGACATAGTGCCCATCAGCCAGTTGCGTGGATATTTTGGTTAATTTTTTTAGCGGAGTAACAATTGTGCGATTTGAGAATATATGACCAATATAAATCAAACACAAAACAAGTAATGGCAATAACCACAGCAAGGTATACTTCATTGCCGCAATACCAAAATCAAAGGACTCAGTATTTTTGACAAATGAGAGAGTTGCCCAACCTTCATCAGCAACTTTCAATAATGTTACCCCTCGCATGTAATTTGACATGCCGAGGGAAAACTCATCCCAGTAAAGCTGATTGTTACTGACTGACTGCTTTAAAGCCTTCATCAGGGAAGGCGACTTTTCGATATGCATTGAAATGATGGGCACACCAGTCGAGAATAATACTGTGTTACCAAACCTGAGATGCATATCGACGCCAATATCTACAGCCATTTTATCTATCATTTCTGCATCGATCAGGAAGCCGAGACGAAGAACAGGTGCTTCCTTGGCATTTTCATTAACAATAACATCAGTTAAAGCAATATGAATTTCATAGGTAAGAGCACCTTTCTCGGTGACCTTCAGGCGTGGTTCACCCAGCACCCGCTCTACACTGGCATCAACCAGTTCATCAACAAATAGCGGTGGGCGCAGAGTTTTACTGCCCGCCGTACTGTGAACCAGGTGCCTTTCATTTTTATCATATTGGATATAGCCACTGACCTGTCCGGCATCACTTGGTAAATAGAATATTTCTGATTCATTATCAGCATATAACACGGCTATATGTAGCCCGACACCACTTGCATATTGCTCAAGAAGCCTGGCAAGCTCCTGTTTCGGAGCATCAAAAAGTTTGGCGTTATAAACGTTTTTGTCTTGATAGTTTACGATTAACCCCATTCCGGCAATAACATTCTCATCTGTTGTAATTGCCTTGCCAACCTGCCTCAAACGACGATCCATATCATTGAAAACATGCTGCATCTGCAGCTGTGCATTGTTAAAAACGGTGTGTGCAGCCTCCTCCTGCAGAATTGATAATCTGAAAGAAAACAACATAACTGCCAATAAAAGCGTGAGGACAATCATACCCAGCAGCAATGCTGTCATTTTCGATCTTATGGTACTGAAGTATGCCATTTAGCTTTGTTATTTTTTATTAATGCTATGAAATTTCAGAAAGCAGATTACTTAAAGATAGTTGGCACTTGATGTACATTTTCTATCGTAACCAGAGTGAAAGGCACGTCTACATACTTATCTACATTTTCACCACGAATAAGCTTAAGAACGATTTCAGCCCCCTGGGCACCAGCTGTTGGATAGGTAAAAGAGGCCGTTTGCTTACCCTTTATAATCGCTTCCTTTGCTTCTGGAATGTAATCGATACCAACAATAACGTAGTCACCAGCATCAAGCCCAGCGCGCTCCATTGCCATGCGGGCACCGCTGGCCATACTGTCGCTATGTGCAAAAATTGCATCAAACTCAAGCTTTTGTTTAAGTAACTTGTCCATTTCAATGATGGCTTTGTCTCTTCGGTAATCAGCCACAGGCGCAGCAACTATCTCTATACCCGGATAGTTGTTAAGTTCATTTACAAAACCATTTTCACGCTCTATTGCTGTAGTAGCAGTCATGACTCCATTGATCATGACAACTCGTCCTTTACCATTGAGCTTCTTTGCTATCAATTTTGCCGCCTCACGAGCGATTGCTCTATCGTTGGCACCAACAAAACTGGTGAATTCATTTTTCAGCGGTTTACGGCTAAGTAAAACCACCGGCTTTTTCCTGTTCAACCTCTCGATTACAGGCGTCATTGCAGCCCGGTCTCTAGGACTGGTAACCAGGATATCCACCCCCTGTTTATCGAGCATTTGCAGATCATGTATCTGTCGTAATGCTTTGCCTTTGGCATCAGAATGGATAAACTGGATAAAAGGGTATGGTTCAAGTGCTGCTTTCATTTCATTGACCTGCGCTACACGCCAATCGTTACTCATCGTGTCTTGAGCAAAACCTACCTTGTAAACCTTTTTAATCTCGTCAGCAGAGATTTGTTGTGTAAAGAGTAAACTAAGTATGAGTAGAACAATTAAAGTGTTGTTATTATTTTTCATTTTTCAGCACATTAGATTTTGCAAATTTTAATATTGCTGTTCATGCACGCATGCTGAACAGGACTTAAATTTTCTAAAATTTAATTGGATATTTTTTCCGGGCTGTTGGTAATCATTTAATTACCAACAGAAAAAGAAATGCTTTAGCTTTATATCCATATTTCTTTTACAAGATATATGAAAATCGAGTTAAACAGGCATCAAGATTTCCGGATATCAGGACTAGGGGAATGGTCCCGGTTTTTCATGAAATGAGCAGGGCTATGGCTCATTTATATTGAATGCATTCGAATATACCAAACCATCATCACAAATACATAATCAACTAATCGGACTGTATCAATAAAACTTTAATATTTATAACAATTATTTTACTTTTCCGGAAAACCATGTAGCCACAGTTCCTCTACCTATTCACAATTCAAGAAAAACATGATTAAAATACTTTTTTGCTAAATTCACTATTCTGAATTTCAGTTACCAGATTACAAAAAAATTATTAAAATTTTCTGAATATTACTTGAATAACTTGTTTTATTTGTTATAACTTAAACTATCCTCGGCAATTAATCATGCCGAGCCACCCCTCACCCTCTCCCCGTGAGCACTAACCAATATCATTTAATAAAGTAATTAGAACGGCTTTTCCTCTCTAAAAGGCTGAATACCGTGTTACTGATGTAACTTTTTAATTATTTATAACTGAGAAAATCAAGGAAGAGGCTTCGAAATGAAGTTTAATTTTGAATACTGGATGCAATTACAGCGATCTGATCCAGATATGTTTGAAATAGAACGACAACGCATTATCGATCATTTTATTGAAAGCACCGGGCATACAAACAATCGAAAACTTCATGGCCTGCAATTTAAAATTGATGCAGAAAGATCACGCTCAACTAATCCACTCGGAGCCTGTATTCGTCTGAATCAGATGCTGCTTGATCATGTATTTAATCCACATGATATTCCTGTCAAGACTAGTCAGGCTGGTTGTCAAAAAAATATAATTCTGAAATTTAAGAGAAAAACAAATGAAAAAGAATCTACCAGTTACCGGTATTAATATTGAAGTAGCTCCTGATGACAACATTCTATCAACAACTGACCTGAAAGGAGCGATAACCTATATCAACCCGGATTTTCTGGAAATAAGCGGTTTTACTGAAGATGAACTGATTGGCAAGAATCACAATATAATACGCCATCCTGACATGCCACCTGCCGCATTTGAGAGTTTGTGGAATGAGGTGAAATCGAACAGGCCATGGATGGGTATAGTTAAAAACCGTTGCAAGAATGGTGATCACTACTGGGTAGACGCCTACGTAATGCCTATCCAGAAAAACGGCACCACAGTTGAGTATCAGTCAGTTCGCTTCAAACCACTTCCAGAGTATGTAGAACGTGCCGAACCGCTTTATAAAAAATTAAGCGAAGGCAAGGCAGTAAAGCAAAGCCTTTTATCAAAAGCAGGTCTCAAAAACAAACTGATTCTGGTAAATCTTCTAGCACTTATTCCTGCCCTGGTAGCAACTCAAATACAAAGCCTGTCCGCCTATTCATGGGTAGCTTTTCTCTTCACAGCATTACTCAGCGCCGGAATGACTTCATTCATGATGGCACCATTTGCAAAAATCGTTACTAAATCCCGGTCTATTTTCAACCACCCCTTAATGAATAAGATTTATACCGGTCGTGACGATGAGTTTGGTGAAATAGAACTTGCAATGAAAATGCAACAATCCCAGATTAACGCGGTGGTTGGACGCTTATCTGATACCTCTAGAATACTTTCTGAAATTGCCAAGGTAACAGCTGATTCATCTTCAGAAACAAGCAATGGCGTCGTCACACAACAGTCTGAAATCACACAGGTTGCAACGGCAATGACAGAAATGTCGGCGACGGTTCGGGAAATTGCAGAAAATGCAGCGACCACTTCTGATACAACAAAAGCAGGTATGAAAGAAACAAAATCTGGAAAAAATGTAGTCGATGAAACAGTCACATCAATAAATACACTAGCCAGTGAAATCAGGCACGCCGCCGGTGTCATCGATAAATTATCGCAACATAATGAAAATATCGGAGAAATTTTAAATGTCATCAAAGGCATTGCAGAACAAACCAACTTGCTTGCATTGAATGCGGCTATTGAAGCTGCACGCGCTGGTGAGCAAGGTCGGGGGTTTGCTGTGGTCGCGGATGAAGTAAGAACCCTTGCCGGCCGAACACAGGAATCTACAGCCGAAATTGAAAAAGTTATTGAACAATTACAAACTGGCAGTCAGGATGCGGTAGCTGCTATGCAAGAGAGCATCAATAAAGCTGATATTAGTGTAGACCTTGCTACAAAAGCAGGAAAAGCGCTGGAAAGTATCATTACCGTTATAAACTCTATCACCGACATGAACCATCAAATTGCTACTGCCTCAGAAGAGCAAAGTGCCGTTGCTGAAGAAGTCAGTCAAAATATTGTTAACATTAACTCCGTTGCAGAGAGCACAGCACAGGGTGCCAATAACAGTGTCGAAGCAACAAATAACATGGTTATTGAAATGAATCGCCTGGATTCTCTAGTGACCCAGTTCATGGCCAGTAAATAGCACTGCAAACTTCCCAGGCAGGCTTTCCTCTGGGTCAGATGAACATTGGATTAATGCAGATATTTTTATTTTTTTGGTTCAAACAACTGGTTAAATGTTTCCCAGGCATTCAAAGCCTCATCAGCGACACTTTTAACCTTACGCTGTTCCGAACGTGCTTTAGCGCGCAATAACTCAAACGCATCATCGCGACCAAGTTTATGCCGCTCCATTAACATACCCACAACAACATTTACAATGCTGCCTGTTTCAATGGCTCCGGTTAGTCTTTTTTCCGTCTCTTCATAATATGACAAATCCTTGGCTCTTTTTAATGCGGCTTCTATTGTTGGTATTGCTTTGTTGACATCTATTGGTTTGACCATGTATCCGAGCGCTCCTTGGTCAACAGCCTGTTTAACATATTCTTCATCATCATAGGCTGATAAAAATACAGCGGGCACACCCAGTTGCTTTAATCCTTGCGCTGTTTCAATACCAGAAATACCCGGCATACAGATATCAAGTATCGCCAGATCTGGTGGGGATTCCTGGGCTGCAATACGCAGCCCTTCATCGCCACGGTCAGCCAGGCTTACCGAATAACCCGCATCGCGCAATTCTTTTCCAAAAGTCGCCAATACAAGGCCATCATCATCGACCAGTAACAGTTTTTTTGCTTTCAATTAAAAGCCTCTTATCACAACAATATTCATGAATGCTTAAAACCAAGAAGCAGCGGGGGGCCAATAATCAGCTTTGCAATAACATTATTATCCTGCTGAAAAATTTTTAGTTTTGCTCCATGGCTAGGCAGCATGGCAGTTGCCAGTTCCAGGCCAGAACCAAATCCATTTCGCGTTAAATAATCAAAATCATCCGGCAATATTCCCGGATTAATAATTTCCAGAACGATCTTCTCATCGTAGTGTTTATGACTGACTGCTATCCCGACTGATTCATCGAAATGCTGAAAATGCTTTATCGCATTCATTAGCAGTTCATTGATCACCAAAGAAAGAGCGACTGCCTTTTCCCGGTCAACATCGCAACTTCCGTGCTCCATCATATCTGTAAAAGATAATTTAATGTCAGTCAACCCCTCGGCACTGCGCAAAATAGCTTCCAACATTTGTCTGAAATGAATTTTAGCACCTACCCTGATTGCCTGCAGGCCATACACAACTGCAATTGAATCAATCTGCGATATAGCTTCATTTAGGGCCTGGTTATGATCCATTCCTGATTTTTTTCGCTGCTTAAGCAAACCAATCAGCCCCTGCAAGTGGTTCTTGATTCTATGATGAACCTCCATAACCAGTTCATCTTTCTGTTTCGCCAGTAGCTCAAGACGTTTGCCTTCTGCAATTTTCCGCTCTGAAACGTCGCGGTCTATGCCGCGGTAGCCTACCGGATTACCCGCTTCATCAAAAACCGGCACAGCATTGGTCTCAAGATATACCCGATGACCATCTTTGTGGTAATTAATATTTTCCAAACCATGAAAACTTCGCCATTCAGAAGCAATAGCAGAGAACTCCTTTCTGACCCGTTCAGCATCTTCTTCTGTCATAAAGTCAAATGGCGTTTTACCGATAATTTCATCTGCAGTATAACCAAGAATTTTTTCTATGGTTGGGCTCGAATAGGTATATTGTGCATCAACATTGACTTCCCAGATCCAATCGGAGGTACTTTCAACCAATCCCTGAAAGCGCTGCATGCTTAACCTCTTTTCTGCATCAGATTGTTCACGTTCCATCGCGCTGGAAATTACACCCGCTGCAGTTTGCAGAGCTGCAATTTCCGCCTCACTCCAAATACGCTCATAACGACAATCATCAAAACCAAGAAACCCCCAGAATTTTCCATTAAAAAATAAAGGAACCATCAACAGTGAAAACACATTATCTAAATCGAAGAATTGCTGCTCATCTATAGAACAGGCTGATTTTCTCAGGTGTTTTACATTTCCTGATGCGAGCTCTTTGCGCCAGCAATCAAAACCACCGGCGTAGCGATCCAATCCATCGTTGAGTTTTGTATCTACTATAGATTTCACGCCAGCAGAACACCATTCCATGTGACCTCGGCATGCTGTCTTGCCTGTATCGACAGATTGACATTTAACCATGTAGGCCCTACTGACATCTGCCGCCTTTCCCAGCCTTTCAAGTCCTTCGCTCCCCCGGTATTGCCAACCACCGCTCTTGAGCAGATCCTGTGACATTAAAGAAACGGCCTGCAAAATCTTGTTGCGTCTTTTAAGCTCTGATTGCGCATTTTGCTGTTCAGTAACATCCCTGCCGATGGCCAATACACGACGCACTTTTTCTTTCGGATCAAAAATAATCCGGTTATGCCACTCGATTTGAAATTGCTCACCGCTTTTAGAGAGGATTGTGTTTACATGACTAGCGAGGTTTTCTCCAGCTGTACTATTTAGAATAAGCTTGAAAAACTGCCTCAGCTCAAGGCGATCCAGCTCTGGAATAAAAGTATCAAACCAATCTTTACCTTTTACCTTCTCCTGTGAAAAACCAGTCAATGCCTCCAGATAAGAATTGAATCGGACTATTTGAGCATTCGAATCCAGCATAAGAATTATCGTTGGAGCCGTTTCAATCAGGCTATCAATAAAATCACGCTCCAACCTGAGCATGGTTTCTGTGCTGATTAAGTTCTGAACCGCTTCACTAATCTGGGCACTCATATCCCTCAGGTTGGTTGTGCCATGCTCAAGTTTTAACTCCAGGTCTTTATAGGCCGAAGTTAATGCAATTTCCGCCAATTTAGACTGGGTCACATCCTGCACTGTTCCTATAGAACAGATGGGCTGATTATCATAGTCGTAAAGCGTCTCACAGCATTCTCGCACATATTTAATCGAAGCATCCTGCATTAATAGTCGGTGCGTAATATCGTACGGTCTGTGTTCCGCTACAGATTCCTGGTAAGTCTGGTTTACGTATTGCCGATCCTCCGGGTGAATAGTGTCTAAAAAGTCTTCATATGAAGCTGAAAATTTTTGTGGATCAATCTCGAAAATCTTGAATATTTCAGGTGACCATTCAAGCCTGTCGTTTGCAATATCCAGACGCCAGTGTCCTAATTGAGCGAGTCGCTGAGCTTCCTCATGTTGTCTTCGTGATTCTAAAAGCTCCTCTAAAGTCTTTTCACGCTCACTGATATCTGTAGAAATTCCACAAATTGCATATATCTCGCCATCGGCATTAACTAAAGGAATTTTTTGAGTGATATAGCTGTGTAGCTCTCCATCATGAAAAACCAGTTCTTCATATTTAATTTCTTCCCCAAGAATTTTTACTGAAAGGTCAGAAGCTTCAAAAGACTTGTAGTTATCGTTTTCGAATATTTCACGATCCGTCTTGCCGATAATCTCCTTTGCCTGTTTTTTTACCACTTCTTCAAAGCGACGATTGACCTGCAGGTAACGTCCATCAAGACTTTTTATGTAAAGAACACTACTCTCACCATCAAGCCCCCTATCTCCCCGCCTAAAATCAAAGCTTGCTTGAAGGCGTGAACTCTTCAAGGCCCGATTTTCCGCACGAAGTCGCTGTAATTCTTCCAGCAGTTCAGATTGATCGTCTATTATGTCTTCCATCTCTAAGCAGTTTCTGGCACAACAAATATTGCTCAAGCATACCAGATTTAGACCTTGCCCATTGAATAGCCAAGACCCCCTGTTGCTTGAGCTCACCTGATAATCGACAGCTCAGGTTTTCAGGTCACCGAGGGTCACTATCATCGAAAGCCTCCGCAGCTTATTATTACCCCCCTTACCAGACGCCTAATAATAACAATGATGCAGCTTAACAATTAAACCAGGTTTTGAATTTCTGAAGATATGGCATTTTTTAAAGAACAATAATTCAAAAAAGTTCTCAACAGCCTCACCGTTAGTTAATCCCGGAATGACTCCCAGAATTAAAGCAAACCTCATAGCTTTTTTTATTTAGCACCAGCATAGCCGCTTAGTTCCATATACCCTCGACCAGAGTGGCTGCCAGAAACATTGACCGCTCCTTCCCAATA
>Ga0180430_10002796_pt1 | contig 15464 bp, 14 predicted proteins | sample SS_ome_9_FD_132999 | JGI IMG/M metagenome (GOLD analysis project Ga0180430, IMG submission 132999) | Hypersaline lake sediment archaeal communities from the Salton Sea, California, USA - SS_1_S_2 metaG | ecosystem: Environmental > Aquatic > Non-marine Saline and Alkaline > Hypersaline >... | reverse complement strand
GCAGCTGGAAGGCGGCACTGACATAGGCGTCCATACTGCCCGTTGGCAGGGTGTTTGGAATAGCCAGAGAGTGGGTCATCTTTTGCAAATTCCTCTTTTCATGGCAGTAGGTTAGCACTCTGTGATTTCGAGTGCCAACAGTTTTGGCACTCATCTACTGAGAGTGCTGATTGGGCGAATAGTTCAGTGACAAGGCCGGGGTGCAGATGACAGCTTTGCCAATTAGAGTGAAGTGAAATTCGGTTTATCTGAAAGCTATTGTGTGTCTTAATTCGTGTTGAAAACCGGCGTAATAAGGCAACAACTCGCCAATAGATAACTACGAGGCCGAATCATTTGGCGTGTAGGCCCGATGGTGCTGGTATGCTGCAAAGCCAAGTGACTCTGCAATCGATTCTGCCGCCGGCGTGTTGCCTTTCGAATTCGTTTGTTACTGACTCAATACTCACCGATCTATAATGGCATCCTATTTCTGTTTTAACGGCGCGGTCTTGGGGCTGGGATAGCAGCCGTAGATAAAACACAGAGAAGGCAATGGGGAATTCCGTTCTTTTAGGCCAGCGGTTGATTGGCTCGGGAAAAATATCACAGGCAGACCTGGAACGTGCCCTGGAGTATCAACAGGCAAGTGCCGACCGTTTGGGAGCCATCTTGGTGCGGTTTGGCGCTATTTCCGAGGAAAGCCTTTTACCCGTGCTCGCGGAGCAGACAGGCTACAGCCTGATTGCCTCGCAGGATATTGCCGAGCAGGAGGTGTTGGATGCGCTCGACGCGCTGCAGTTGAGCGCAGACTGGGCGCGTCAAAAAAAGCTCCTGGTCTGGCGTGAACAGGGTGACTGGCATGCGGCTTCACGCGACCCGCTCGATCTGGATATTCAGGATGATCTGGCCTGCCGCAGCGCAGCGCAGGTGCATTGGCACTTTGTACGGAGTCTGGAGCTGGAGCAAGTGCTTGCTGGCTTGGGTATGGGGTTCGCGCAAGCGGGTGCAGATGCTAAGACGTTGCGCGAGATGGCTGAGGATGCGCCGACCATCAGCCTGGTGAACAGCGTGATTGCACAGGCTATCGACGAACGCGCGAGTGATGTGCATTTTGAACCGGGCGAGCATCAGTGCCAGGTGCGCTTCCGTGTGGATGGTGTGTTACACGCGCGTCAGGATTTCTCAATGGATCGCTACCCGGCGGTTTCTTCGCGTCTGAAATTGATCGCGGATCTGGATATTGCCGAGCGCCGTCTGCCGCAGGACGGACGCACCACGGTGCGCGCGGCCGGTTCGGAGATGGATCTGCGGGTGTCGGTGGTGCCGGCGACCTGGGGCGAGTCCATTGTGCTGCGTTTGTTACCCAAAAAACGCGAAGAACTGTCGTTGGATCGCCTGGGGCTCGATGCAGCACAGCTGGTGGATTTGCGCAGCTGGATGCAGATGCCGAACGGCATTGTGCTGGTAACCGGCCCGACCGGTTCCGGAAAAAGCACGACCTTGTACGGTGCGCTGGCCGAAGCGGCCAATGGCGAGCGCAAGATCGTGACCGCCGAGGACCCCGTAGAACACCGTATCGGTGGAGTAATCCAGGTGCAGACGATCCCCGATATCGGCTACACCTTTGCCAAGGCGTTGCGGGCATTTCTTCGACACGACCCGGATGTGATCATGATCGGTGAAATCCGCGACCAGGAAACCGCTGAAATAGCGATCCAGGCCGCGCTTACCGGCCACCTGGTGCTGGCCAGTCTGCACACCAACGATGCACTGTCTGCGTTCACCCGTCTCGTCGATATGGGCGTGGAGCCGTTCCTGGTCAGCGCAGCCTGCCAAGCGGTGATGGCGCAGCGCCTGGTGCGACGCCTTTGTTCACACTGTTCCGTGCCCGATCCAAACCCGGTGCCGCCAGGGTTGATGCAGCACATTCCGGCCGGCAAACTGCCGCGGCCCCTTAACTTCCGCAGGGCGGTAGGCTGCGCGCATTGCCAGGGAACAGGATATGCCGGACGCGTGGGTATCTATGAGTTGGTTGGCTTGGAAAACGCCATGCGTCATGCGGTTGCGGAAAACAGCAGTGTGGATGCGCTTGCCAGCATCGCCCGTGAACGTGGTCATCTGAGCTTGCGCGCAGATGGTGTGATCAAGGCAGCTCAGGGGCTGACGAGCCTGGACGAGGTACTGCGGGTGACTGCCGCGGATGCCACAGCTACGTTGGAAGAGCTGTCGGCCAATGGCTGAAGCCAGTCCGAACTTCACCCATAACCGCACCAAGACCTTCACCTGGAAGGCCCGTGATGCTGGCGGCCGTTTGCGCCGTGGACGGATCGAGGCCCGCGACAATGCGGATGCCCTCGGGCAGCTGACCGCCCAGCGGCTGGTGGTGATTGAGCTGAAGGCCGTAACCGCAGTCGAGCGTAAGGCCAGGGTGCGCAAACGTATCAGCCAGCAGGATCGGATCAGCCTGTTCACTGAGCTGGCCTCCCTCTTATCTGCCGGAGTGTCACTTGGCGAGGCGTTGCCGTCGCTGGTCGAGGCTTACCAGGAAAGTCCGCTGGGGGCGCCGCTTGCCGAAGTGGCGCGTTCGGTACAGGGCGGGGCCTCGTTGGCCAGCGCCTTGTCTGCCAGTAGCCTGCGCTTGCCGGAATATGTGCATTCGGTGATTCAGGCCGGGGAGGCTTCCGGTCACCTGGCCGCTGCGTTGGGTGATATTGCCGATCAATTGGGAGAAGATCATCGGGCGATGCGGGAACTGCGCAATGCGCTGGTGTATCCAGCGGTTCTGGTGTTTTCTGGATTGGCTGCGGTGACGATCATTTTTGTTGCTGTGGTGCCGCGGTTTGCCAGGTTGCTCAAAAGCGGGAATGCCGATATGCCTGCTTTCTCCCGATGGGTGATCGAGAGCGGATTGTGGCTGCAGAACAATTTTCTGCTGGCCTTGGTCGGTGCGGCCATGTTTGTCGGCGGTCTGCTTTTGCTGTGGCGCCAGCCGTTGGTGCGACAACTGCTGATCGACAGCGTATCCCGCGCGCCGGTGCTAGGATCGTGGTTGCGGGCGCGCGATGTCGCTCGCTGGTCGGGACTGATGGCGACGGTGCTCAATCATCGGGTTTCGCTGCTGGAGGCGACCGAACTGGCGGCCCCGATGGTTGCCTCGCCGAACATGCGGACGCGCCTCCAAGGTTTGGCTCCCTTGCTGCGGCAGGGCCAGGCTTTCTCTGAGGCGCTCAAGACCACCGGCTTCATTGCACCACTGAGACTAAACTTAATAAGGGTAGGAGAGCGTGCTGGTAATCTGCCGGAGATGCTGGGCAAACTGGCTGGCATGAGTCGGGAAGAGGCAACTGCCCGACAAAAAAACTTGCTGACACTGATCGAGCCGATTGCGATCCTTCTAATCGGGTTGGCAGTGGGTGCGATGATGGTGGCGGTGATGATGGCCGTTACCAGCCTGAATGCCGGTGTGATTTGACGAGGTTGATTAAAGCAGTCCATTGGAGTTTGTGACCCGCTGAGAATCAATGGGGGTAAGTAAAAAAATTCGGCCCGAGTTGAAATACTAGTGTTTACGTCACGTTTTAGCCGCAAAAAACTGATTTTGCACAGCAATACCCATAGAAATACCGTAATTTACGGTTGCGTTCCTGGAAAACCCCGCTATAGAATGCGGTGCGCCTTTTGATATAGGGGCGCATGATTTGCAAATCATCCTATCTCGGATTGCACGAGCTTTTCACACGGAGAAATTGAATGAAAAAGTTTATGCTGAAAGCTAGCGCTGCAGCGATTGCTATCGCGACTGCACCGGCTTCCATGGCTGTAGTTACTCTGGACGACGGTGTCAACGATACCGTTACCTACGCACAGGAACTGTTCCTACTGAACACCACCGCGATCACCGGTACACAAGCTGACGTACAAAGCGATTTGGGCTTTGGTGTATCCACCGGCCAAACTCGTTACCTGCGTTATGACCTGTCTAACGGCGTTTTCGACACCGCCGCTGCTCCTGCCGACCTGACCATCGGTGGCGCTGGCGCTGCCGTTACCGTTGCAAGCGGCGGTAACGTCGGCGATGATTTTATTATCTTCCAGATCACCGCTAGCGGCGACTTGGCTGACGACGTAACTGCGGAATTCACACTGGGCTCCGGCCCTGGTATTGACGGCTTGGATCGCAACCAGAACGTCACCGTAACCTACGAGCTGTACGAAGATGCGCCTTCTGCTGCCAACCAACTGGCTTCTGGTCTGCTGGCTACCGCTTCTGAGGCAATCGCTTCCTTCGGTCCTGGCGTTGCTCTTTCCGTTACCACAAATCGTACCACCACCGCTAGCGTTACCGACGTCGATGGTCCGTACTTTGGTTTCGATTCGAGCACTGGTGGTTCTGACGCTGCGGGTGACGAGGCGGCTATCGGTCAGGTTGATTTCGACGTGACCACCGCAGTCAAGCCGGATGGTACCGCGACTGCGATGACTGATTTTGTTGCGGCTGGGACCAAGTTGGTTGTCCGTGCCACTGACCTGAGTGCGTTCAACAACACCTTTGCAGACGCTTCTCCGGGGGCTCCCTTCTGTAACAACGCAGACGTTGCTGACTCGAATTTGACTGCAACCTCCGTTGACATCGTTACCGACACTAACGCTGTCGATCATGACTTCTGTGTGACCACCTCTGGTACCTCTGCTATCGCTGAACAAGACATGACTGTTGAGGCAAGCGTTGTTCCAGCGGCGAACACCGATACCGCCAGCATTGGTGCGATCCCGCTGGGTTCCATTGATCGTGACGGCACCGTGCTGAAAGCGCCGTACGTTGCTGGCATTGCAGCACAGGCAACTTTCATTAATCTTGCCAACATGGGTACGTTGGATGCTCCATTCTCCACCCGTTGCTTGACTGCGAGCGGTGCTCCGACTGCGGGCACCGGCGGTACTGTTCCCGCAGGAAACACGTTGCGTCAGGATTACGGCTCACTGGGTTGTGCGCCTGGCACCCGGTCTGTGGAATTGACCTTCGCTGTACCGACCGGCAATGTAATCGGTTCTGTTGTTCGCATGAACAGGAATACCGGTGACTCTGCTATGGACGGTATGGTAGGCAACCAATAAATACCAACTTGGTTTTTTTTGGTAGTATGAAAGGGGCGGGCAACCGCCCCTTTTTTTTGTCTGGGGATTGGCCTGAGCCGTCGAAAAAGCGCTTAATTCGAATGATTGAAATTAAGAAATCCAGCAGTATGAGGGCATTTGAGCAACCTGACTTCCGGGCAGACAGAAAAAGCCAGTTGGGCTTTACCCTGCTGGAATTGCTCGTGGTGCTGGTGATTGTGGGTTTGTTGGCCGGCTTGGTCGGGCCGCGACTGTTTTCTCGTCTGGATACTTCCAAGGTTCAGGTTGCTGAGGCCCAGGTCAAGATGTTGCGGGGTGCTGTGTCCACATTGCGGCTCGATCTAGGCAGGGTTCCTGATCCGGCCTTTGGCTTGGTCTGGTTGAGTGAACCGCCTGCCAACCCTCAACTGGCTCGCCGCTGGCGTGGGCCCTATTTGGAAGATGCTCTGCCGGTCGATCCCTGGGGCAATCCTTACCAATACGCTGTGCCGGGCGCGGATCGCCAGGCCTTCGCCCTGTATTCTCTGGGGGCTGATGGTCAACTCGGTGGTGAGGGAGACAATGCAGATATCGGCATTCTCCCAGGGCGGTGACCACAATTCCCAATGGCTTTCTGAAGCTGGTTTCTCTCTGATTGAGTTGATGCTCGTGCTTGCTATCCTGGGAATGTTGTCGGCGTTCGCCTTCCCGCGTTTCATCGCCTGGATAGATTCCGCGCAATTGCGTGCCCAGCAAGACAAGACGGCGATACACCTTGCCTCTCTGCCCAGCCGTGCGTTCCGTGAAGGGCGCAGAATTGAGCCTTGCTTAGAGCCCCTGCCGTCGTCCTTCCCAGTTAACGCGGAGTTGGAGTGTGTTCATCCCTGGGATTACCAGCCGAACGGTGTCACCAATGGGGGGACTCTCTGGTTGATCGTAGATGGTGTCCGACAGTCGCAATGGGCAGTGTATCCGCCTGACGGCCGGGTTGAGCGTCTGCAATGAACAGATACTGTCGTGGTTTCGGTGTGTTGGAGGCGATCGTTGCATTGGCCTTGATCGGTGGCGCAGGACTTGTGCTTATCGATTGGATCACCTTGAATATCAGTTTTACCGAACGTGCTACTCAGCGTGAGTTGGAGACCAGTCATCACCACCAGTTGTTGGCAGCATTGGAACTGATTGACCCTACACAGGAAGGTGAAGGTGAGATTTTATTGGATGAGTCTAGCCTTGTGCGTTGGCAGGCCACCCAGCTGGCTCCGTGGGTGATGGTGCAGCCTTTGCCGGGGGGGATCGCGACCACAAAAATGACCACCTTGTTCAGCGTTGAGGCAGAACTTCTCAGTGATCGATTGAGCGTTCCTTTGCGGCTCTCACGTCAAGTGCTGGCGGTCAAGCCTCGGCCAGACGGTTGGTAAGCGACATGGGGGGGCTTCGCAGAACACGCGCATCAGGCTTCACCCTGATCGAGGCCCTGGTGTCTTTGGCGCTTTTTTCTTTAATCAGTTTGCTGATATGGCATGCGATGGTGTGGATCGCGCGCGTGGATGAGCGGCTAGGTGATGCGTGGCGTTTTTCTACCCAGGATGCTTTGCGGGCCGAGTGGGTGCGTGCAGCAATTCGTGGTGCAGTTTCCGGTGGGGTGGGTGATCCCAATAACTACCGGGGAACCCCCCTTCAAATTGAAATGTATAGTGTTGCTCCCCCGTGGGTAGATAAAGTCTCGCCGTTGTGGATGAGGTTGACCATTGTGTCCGCTGTAGAGGGTGATGCGGTTGAATTAGTTGCTTCGGCTGATGGAGTGGAGTCGATAATACTCTGGCGCGGTGAGCCCTCAAGCCGTGCTCAGGTGGCCTTCGAGTTCCTCGATCACAAAAACGCATGGCATTTGCATTGGCCTCCTCAACCTGGCGTGGGCAAAGACTCTGGTTTTTCGCCTCTTGTGCAGCCGGAAGGTGTCTTGCCGGCGGCCGTGAAAATCTCGAATATGCCGAAAGGTACTTGGTTGGTCACATTGGATGCACAAGCGCATACATTGCCAACCAGGAAGTCGTTGCTGGGGCAGTGATCATGTCCCGCGTGCAACGCTCTAGAGGGTATATCTTGGTTGCCATTTTGGCTCTGCTGGTGGTGATGAGCATTGTAGCTATGCGCATGCACAATTCGGTACAACACTATGCCTTGGAAACAGGGCACTGGCAGGAATGGGCAAACCTCCAGGCCAAATTGCATGACGCCCGTGACCAAGTGCTTTACTACATGTTGACGCAGAGTCTGTCCGACTGGGGGTTCGGCAAAGGAAGAAAATTGCTACGTATTGATGGCAGGCCTTATCGTATGCCCTCGGGCGTCATGGTCAGTGTGCAGGATGAGCGGGGGCTGATGTCAGTCAATGAGTTTGAGCCAGTTAAAATGCGTCAGATCTTGCACTCAAGCGGACTGTCTTCGGAAGCCGCATCACGTTTAACTGATGCGCTGATGGACTATACGGACATCGATGATCTCCGTCGTCTGAACGGTGCAGAATCCAGTGACTATGAACGTGCAAGAAAACAGCCGCCGGCTAATGACTATCTGAAATCAGCCTATGAACTCAAGGGCGTTATGGGGTGGGAAGAGCTTTCGCTATTGCATCCTCGTCCTAGCGATTTTTTTACTGCGACACGCGAGCCGTGGATCAATGTCAACACTGCGCCTTTGCCGGTTTTAAAGGCCTTTGGTTTGGACGATGCGCAGGCGCTTCAGGTTATTGAACATCGCGAACTCGCTCCGATTCGTACACCTCGGCATTTTCAGGCGCTATCGGGGAACCTGATTTCGGACGACGAGCCGTTCTGGTTCTATCCCGGCATCTTCTATCGCATACGGGCCTGGTCGCCAGACGCTTATCTCGCGCGTGAATGGCATATAATGTTCTTTTATTCAGACGAAACAAGGCCTTGGCGGGTGCTTGCATCGCGAGCCGTCGCTCGCCCCGGGGGCACCAACAATCAAACTAGCGATGTCCAGGAATTTCCCACGTCTGTTCAAACGACTCTCCAGTGAAGCTGGCCACCAACCGGCTGGTCTGGTCTGGGTGAATGCGAATGGAATGCTGAGTTCAACCCATGGCGGAAATGCGGCCTCTATCGTGTTGCCGCGTTCGTTGGTAAGGCATGCCTACTGGGACATCGGTACTCTCAAGGGCCGAGCCCTTCGTTCCGCCGTTGAGGTTCGCTTGGCGGCTTGGAGGCCCTTCGCCGCTTATCAGGCTGTGGTGGTTCCTGGTGAGGGTGGGGTCAGTGTGTTTGCTTGGGATCGGCAAAGGTTGGCGACAATACTTGCACCAAGTGGTTTAGCCCCTGAGCAGGTAACCGCGTGGCCCGAGTCTTTGCTGCAAGAGGCTGAGTCGGAAACCGGCTGTCGCTTGTTTACCTGTCGCGACGGCTACGAGGGGCAGTGCTGGCAAAACGGCGAATTGCGGGCGAGTCGTTGGTGGGCGGCCATTCCAACCGACACTGAATGGCAAAACTTCCTGCGTGTGGCTCGGGTCCCCGCAGAGCTTGCGCCAGCTGCACCAGAGCCGATTGACTGTGCAAGCCGATCTACACCTTGGGAGGCAGCGAGGCACCTCGATCAATTGGTCGAACACGAACGGTTCCGTTGGCATCTGTTGGTAGCTGGGGTGGTGTTGCTTGCGGTCTTGCCGCTGGTTTGGCTGATTTATCAGGAACGAACCTGGGAGGAAGCGGAGCGGGTATATCAGCAGCAATATGCGGCGCTGATGAAGAAAACCCGGCCGTTCGAGCAGGCCCGCGAGAGCTACCTTCGGGATTTCGATTTTCTGGAGTCTTTGCAAGTGTTGCCTAAGAAGTATCCCGATGGGCTAGTTGTGATGGCGGGCTTGAGCAAGGCACTGATATCGCTGGAAGCGCAATTGCTGGCTCTGAGTTGGGACCAGGGAACGCTTCAATTGACGCTGCGCCCGAACGGAGAGATGCTGCCTCGTCTGCGCTACGTCGAAGTGCTGGGGGCTTTGCCGTGGTTGACTTCGGTTCGGGAGACCGATGCGAGTAAGGGTGATGAGCTGGTTTTTGAGGCACAGGTAACCAGCACAGAAGAGACACAGGCGGCTTCGGATGAGGTAGTCGTTCAACAGGCTTTGTTGTTTGCTGCCGGAAGCGGGAGTGGCACTGGTGTCTGATTGGGTGGAACGCTTTGGTCTTGGCGCTATCTCAACTCGTCAGATGGCCTTGCTGCTGGTTGCTGCGATATTGGCGTGGCTGACCCTGTTACTAGATTTTCTTGACTCCAATGAGCAGCAGCGCGCAGCTGCGTTGCAGGTTAAGCAGGAGGTCGAGCTTCTGAGCCGCCTGGCGCAGGAGGATCAGTGGCCTGATCTACAGGCGCAAAGCACGCAGCGTCTGGCGGCTTTTCGAGAAACCTTTTGGAAAGCCAGGAGTGAAGGGGCGTTTGAAGCTGCCATGCAGGACTGGATGATCCAGCTTGCCGAACAACAGGGTCTGGAGCTCATCTCAATCGATGTTCGCCTTGAATTGCCGCCGGATGAGAACGCAGGACAGCGTGCCTTGCCAGAGAACACCCGTGTCGCCCACGTCGAGGCCGGATTCAACTGGGATGGCCCAGCGTTTATCGCCCTTTTGAAAGCGCTGGCGCTGGATGCTCGCTGGAACTGGGTGGAGAGTATCGAGATTGATACCAAGGCGCGCCAAAAAAAAGCCGGTTTGCGTTTTGCCGTGTATTTTCTGCTGGATCCGCGGGTGCAGCCATGACGTCATTCGGAAAGCTTTGGTGGGGCTTGGCCGGCCTGTTGTTTGCGTTGGTGTTGCTGGCCTACCAGTGGCCGGTATCGATTGAGCCGGCGCAAGCACGTGCGCGTGACTTCGGTGCGATGGCACTGCCGACCTTGCCTGCTACAGAAGAGGCCCGGTTGGATGAGCAGGTCTCCGTGGTCGGGCGACTACCCTTGTTTGCGGTAGGCTCCGTGGAGTCTGTTGCTGAAGGCTCGTCCACCGTCTTGCAAGGGATTGGCGGAACAGCGACGGGCGAAGCAAATTGGCGTATCACTGGCGTTTTTGTGGTGGATTCACGGGCGCTGGTGGTGGTCACTTTTGATGACCCTGCAAAGCCACCCTTGGAATTGCGGGTGGGGGATCCATTGCCATCCGGGGAATTGATCCAGGCAATAGATGGGAACGGCGTTTTTGTTCAAACTGCTGCCGGTGAGAAGTCCATATATCGTGCGATGGATGCGGTGGGCCAGGAAAAACCAGGAAACAAATGATTCGAGCTACCAATTTTCTTATCGGCATGAGTGCCTTGCTGCTGCTCAGTGGCTGTATGCCCAAGCCACAACTCACCTTGCCGGAAAAGATCCAGATCGAGCGTTCTGCCTCGTTGTCAGATGAAACGTCGGCATTCAACCCGGCAAATCCGCCTGAGCAGGCACGCACCCGGATTGAGACCGCCCCTGCTCCGCCGAGCGGACAGCGCCGCGTTTACAAGGAGCAACCCGCTGCTGTGACTGCACGTGATACTGCGGAAGTGGTTTCGGTCAATCTGGATCAGATCCCGCTGCCGACCTTTATCAAAGTGGTTTACGCAGAAATTCTGAAGCGCCAGGTTCAAATTGATCCCCAGGTGGCTCAGCGTCGTGACCTTGTGACTTTTCGAACCCCGGTCGGGCAAAGTGTCGAGGGTCTTGAACGGGCGTTGACGGTGCTGCTCAGGAGCTACGGGGTATCCGTAGTGGATGTCGGTGGTGTTATTCGTGCGGTGCCGCAAACGGCATCTGTGGATTACCTGCCCGAATTGCGTCGTGGCAACGCGCTGCCGGAGACACCGACGCCGCTGCGGCCGATCTTCCAATTGGTGGAGTTGTCATCGGTGCGGGCCAATGAAATCACTGGCTGGCTGAAATCGCTGCTGGGTGACCGTGTTACCGTGAAAGATGATGTGCGCAATAACGCGGTCATCCTTATCGGCACCTCTGAGGCGGTGCAATCCGCCCTCAATGCGATTGCTTTCCTGGATCGTCCAATTATGCAGGGCAAGAACAGTCTGCGGATTGTGCCGGCATTCACCGATGCTAACAGCCTTGCGAACCAGCTACGCGACATCTTGGCAGCCGAAGGTTACTCTGTCGCCCCGCCCAATGTGCCTTTGTCCGGTGGTGTGCGGTATCCCATCATGGTTTTGGCAATTGAGGACGCAAATACCGTGTTGGTGTTTGCGAACAAGAAAGAGATTCTCGGTCACGCCCGCAGCTGGGCCTTGGAAATTGATCGCCCGCGTGGCAACAGTGGGCAGAATAGCTATTTTTCCTACCAGGTGAAGAACACTTCGGCCGAGTCCGTTGCGCGCACCCTCAGGTCCTTGATTGCTTCCTCGGACAAATCAGACAAGACTGCGTCAGGCAAAGAGAAGGAAACAGACAGGTCTTTGGTTTCGGTTGCGGGTTTGGTGGTGGATGCGGCTACCAATTCGCTGATTTTTCGTCGAGAGTTCGGTGATCACCAGGAAATCATCAGTCTACTGAGGACTCTTGATCGACCGGCACCCAGCGTGCTGGTAGAGGTGACAGTTGCCGAGGTTCGCTTGACTGACAACATGCAGCTAGGTGTCGAATGGCTGATCCGCGGTGGGCTTGGTTCAGGTGATTTCACTGCATCGACCCTTTCTGGGCTGGGGCTCGGCACGGCTGGCCTGACAATCAAGAAACTAACTTCGGCTGGTGAGACAAGGGCGGTGCTGAATGCGTTGGCCAGCGCCAACTACGCTACGATTTTGTCGTCGCCGAGTATTGTGTCGCGGAGTGGTGAGCAAGCTCAGATCCAGGTTGGCCAGGAAGTGCCGGTAATCACTAGTCAGCAGTCCACTTTATCTGCCACTGCCGGCGCCGGAGACACCGGCGTTTTGCAAACAGTTCAGTACCGTAGTACTGGCGTGATTTTCAAGGTGCTGCCCACTGTATTTTCGAGGGACATGGTCAACCTTAAAATTGAACAGGAAGTCAGCTCGGCGCAGGAAACCACCACGGGAGTGACTGCCTCGCCGACCATTTCGACTCGCAAGCTCGAGACTGAGATGGCTCTGCGTTCGGGAGAAACCGTGTTGATCGGTGGCCTAATGTCGACCACTACGTCTGACGGCAAGACTGGCGTGCCAGGACTCAAAGATGTGCCGATACTAGGCAATCTGTTCCGCAAGGATGTCTCCAGTACGGACAAGACCGAGCTGTTGGTGTTGATCAGTCCTTACGTGATCGGAGATGATGCGGCAGCCTCTAGATTGGTGGATGCGTTTAAACGCCGTTTCACCGAACTACAGCCAGCTTCAGCGCGAGATTTCCAGGAGGAGTAAAAACGACGACTGGCAATACTCCCTTTATTACCTTGCTGTTTAGGGCTTAGCCGCGCGCATTAATTATTTGCCCATTGGATTGAAAGAATTAAACTATTGACTTGCTCTTATTGCGGAATATGGGGAAGTTTTCGCACATCGCGTTGTCACCCCAATGTGTCTCCGTGGCCCGTTCATGCTGGCAACCGAAGCTTTTCAGTACGGCAATTTCCTCGTCCCAGGTAACCTATTTTGGATTTGGAGGTGGTTTTTAGTCTAGCCCACCGATGGTTTACTGAACGGGCCGGCCACGTCACACAACCTTGGTCTTTCATGGGAGATCCTGGATTCAGCGAATTCCATTAGTATCGCTTTTCACGAGGCTCACCAGGTAGGTTTCCCGCCAATATCTGGGGGGGCTATTCAGGTCAAGTGACCGCTCGGATAATCTTAATCCTGGCGAAAAGCCAAAGGGCGCCTGATGTCGTTGTCATCTGACTATGTCGCCAGTCGCCGTGTGGTCATCATTCCGGAACGATCTTTTTGAGGTGTCGGCCCACCGCCAGCCAGGCGCCGGCCAGGCCCAACAGTGGACTGCCGAAAAGAATGGCCAGAAATGTACCGGAGGTCAGCAGGGTCAGGTCGAAATCTGATTCATACAGGCCGGCGAGCCGTTCCACAGGGCCCTGCATCAGGTAAAGCGCGATCAGTACCAGCGTTATCGCGATCACCGCGCCGATCAGGCCATACCAGATACCTTCGTAGAGAAACGGCCGGCGGATGAATGCATCGGTACCGCCAACCAGTTTGACGATCTCTATCTCGCTGTGACGATTCTGGATTTCCAGGCGGATGGTGTTGCCAATGATCAACAACACCGCAGCACAAAGCAGTGCCGCGAGCACGCCGACACCACGTTCCAGGGTACTGGTGATGGCGTCCAGGCGGCGCACCCACTGCAGGTCGACCTGGGCCAGTTCGATCTCGCGATAGCCTTCCAGCTGACGGGCCAGGCGGCCAGTTGCTTCGGCCGAGCTGTATGCCGCCCCGGGCACTACCAGAACCACCGCCGGCAGGGGATTACGGTCAAGCAGGTCGAGCGCATTACCGAAACCCGAGAGACGGCGGAATTCGTCCAGCGCATTCTCCTTGGTGATCAGGGTCGCTTCGGCCACGTCGTTGCGAAGACTGATGGTATGGCGGATTTTTTCTGCCTGCGAGTCACTCAGTTTTTGGTCGAGGAACAGCGAGATACTGGACGCGCCTTCCCAACTGCCGCTGAGGGTGCGGACATTATCTATCAACAGGTGCAGGCCGCTCGGCAAGGCGATGGCAATGCCGATCACCGCGGCGGTCATCAGGGTCGACATGGGGTTTCGGGTCAGCCGGCCAAGTGCCGCGACCGCGTTCTGCGCATGCCGCATCAGCCAGGTCAGCGGGTTGCGGTTGCGCTGGAACTTGGGGGCCTTGGGTTCCCGCTTTGCCATCAGCCCAGCGACCCGGTGTCAGATTCGACGCGGCCTTCACGCAACTTGATGATGCGTTTGCCAAGGCTGTTCACCAGATCGACATCGTGAGTCGCAATCAGCGTAGTGACGCCGACCTGGTTGAACTGCAGAAACAGCTGCATGATCTCGCGCGAGAGTTCCGGGTCGAGGTTACCGGTCGGCTCGTCAGCCAACAGGACCGGGGGTTTGCTGACCAGTGCGCGGGCGATGCCGACACGCTGCTGTTCACCACCGGAAAGACTGACCGGCATGGTTTTTTCCTTGCTCAGCAGGCTGACCTTGTCGAGTGCGGCGCGGACCCGGCGCTTGGTTTCAGCATGCCCCATGCCGGCGACCACCAGCGGCATGGCGACATTGTCGAACACGGTGCGGTCATGCAGCAGGCGGTGGTCCTGAAAAATCATGCCGACTTCGCGACGATGGAAAGGGACATCGCGATCTTTGAGCTTGTTGAGGTTGCGGCTGTTGACCCATACCTGGCCGCGCGTCGCCCGTTCGAGCAGCCCGATGAGTTTCAGCAGGGTTGACTTGCCGGCGCCAGAGTGCCCGGTAAGAAAGGCCATTTCTCCAGCTTCCAGGGTCAGATCCACCCCGGAAAGGCCCTCGCGCCCGGTTGCGTAACGTTTGGCTACATTGTCGAAGCGAATCATTCCGGGTTTTCTGCAGGGCGGTTACTTCTCGAACAGGGCTTTCACAAAGTCACGTGCATCGAAGGCGCGCAGGTCTTCGATGCTCTCGCCGACCCCGATGAAGCGAATCGGCACGCCGAGCTTGTCGGCGATGGCAAAGATGATACCGCCTTTTGCGGTGCCATCCAGCTTGGTCAGTGTGATGCCGGTCAAACCCACGGCTTCGTGGAACTGCTGGGCCTGGTTGAGTGCGTTCTGGCCGGTACCGGCATCCACCACCAGCATGACCTCGTGTGGCGCCTCCGGGTCGAGCTTTTTCATCACGCGGGCGATCTTGGAGAGTTCGTCCATCAGGTTGCTCTTGGTGTGCAGGCGTCCGGCCGTATCGGCGATCAGCACGTCGACACCGCGGGCCTGGGCTGCCTGCAGCCCGTCAAAAATCACGGATGCGGCATCCGCGCCGGTGCTTTGAGCGATCACCGGGATGGCATTGCGTTCACCCCATGTTTGCAGTTGCTCAACCGCTGCTGCACGGAAGGTGTCGCCGGCTGCGAGCATGACCTGCTGACCTTCCTCCTGCAGGCGTTTCGCCAGTTTGCCGATGGTGGTGGTTTTACCGGCACCATTGATGCCCACCATAAGGATGACCTGGGGTTTACCTTCGGCGGACTGGATGACCGGTTTGTCGATGCCTTCGAGGATCGCGGCCAGTTTGTCCTGCAATACAGAGGAAAGCGCCTGAGGATCAGACAATTCCTTTCGTCTCACCTGCTCAGTCAGCTCGTCGATGATGCGTTGGGTGGTCTCCATGCCAACATCCGCGGTCAACAGCAGGGTTTCCAGCTCTTCCAGCAGGTCGTCGTCGATCTGTTTTTTGCCCAGCAGCAGGTCGGCGAGGCCGTCACTG
>Ga0180430_10002795_pt1 | contig 15465 bp, 11 predicted proteins | sample SS_ome_9_FD_132999 | JGI IMG/M metagenome (GOLD analysis project Ga0180430, IMG submission 132999) | Hypersaline lake sediment archaeal communities from the Salton Sea, California, USA - SS_1_S_2 metaG | ecosystem: Environmental > Aquatic > Non-marine Saline and Alkaline > Hypersaline >... | reverse complement strand
CGGATGGCTTTGTCCCACTTACTTTCGGTATAGGCACGTCTGAATTCACGTGCCATTCCCGGATCCTTTCGCAAGGCAATTTCCAGGAACTTCAGTCCCGGTTTCTTGTTGCCTAATTTGAAATGGCATTCGGCAATTCTGAGGGCCAGTTTTTTATCGTCGGGGAACCTGGTGATGGCTTCCCGCAACCAGGTAAGCGCCTCTTCCAGTTCACCCATACTCATCAGCAGTCCGCTGAAGGCATTCCATGCTTCCAGGTCGGTGGGATCGATCCGGACCACCTGCCGGAAGCATTTGATCGCCTCTTCCTGTTTTCCGGCTTCTTCATACACATATCCGAGATTGATCCAGTAATCGGTATTCTGACCGTCAAATTCCAGGGCTTTCAACAGGTAGATGGTGGCTTCGTCATACTTGTTCATCTGGTAGTTGACCATGCCGGCACCAAACCATCCTTCTGCATCGGTATTGTCAAGCTCAATTACCCGTTTATAGGTCTCCAGCGCCTTTTTGAACTGACCGGTCTGCTCGTAGCAATCGGCAAGAAAATTAAGTGCCTGGCTGTTTTCCGGTTCAATTTCCAGGAATTCCAGGATGGTTTCAATCGCACTATGGAAATCTGCCATGCCGCCATAGGTATTGGCCTTGTTGAAATACGCCGAAGCGTAATCGGGATTCAGCGCAATGGAATAGTCGTAAGCTGCAACGGCTTTTAAGGGCTGGTCCAGCTTGTGGTAGGCCACGCCAAGGTTGTACCATACATTCTCTGAGAACGGGTCCAGGTCAAGGTACGCCTGGTAATATTCAATGCTCTTGTTAAAATTATCGAGCCGTTCGTTGAAATACCCGAGATCGTAGATAACGGAAAGGTATTCGGGACTGATTTCGTGTGCCTGCTCAAGGTATTTGATTGCATGCCTGTACTGGCGGGCATTCTCGAATGCGATGGCAATATTCAGCAGTGCTTCGAAATGATCTTCGGTAGAAATGGAAAGTCCCTTATCGAAATTTTTTTCTGCCTCATGGATCTTGCCTGTGACACAGAGCGCCGTTCCCTTCAGGTAATAAAACTCGGCGTTGGAATGTTCCCAGGTAGGGATTTGCTCCAGCATCTCGAGTGCCTGTCGGCCCATCCCCTGCTCCAGGTAGATATGCACTACCTTGTACATGATCTCCACAGAGGCCGGATGCTGCAATTTGCCCATTTCAGCAGCTTCGGCAGCATTTTCATATTCGAATTCGTCCAGGTAGTAGTCGATGATCTGTTCGAATTCTTCGACATCGAAGAATGTGGTACCCTCGCTGTTCTTCATCTTCTCATACTTCCGGAGAAGCACCATGAACTCTTCGTTCTCAAAGATCTGCTCGTTTTTCTCACTCATCTATCAACAGCATTTGCGTTTGCAAAGATAAAAATAAAGCATGGAAATACGGGGAGCGGTCTGTTTTTTCGCTCCGCAAGATCAAAATTATCCGATTAGCGGTGCCGGACAAGCATGTTGCAGTGAACTTTTCAGAAAGAAATGAACAACCTGCCTTGCGAGGGAAGCCGGGTTCAGCGGTTCAGGACATCAAGGTAAAAGCCGATGCGGATTTCCAGCCGGTTGTATACATCCTTATAGGTCCGGGGAAAGGATTGCCAGTCATTTTCTTCGGTATAGTTGATTTGCATGTAGCGGTACAGCAGGCTGATATCCCATGCGAAGCTGTCACGTGTGCGGATCTTCAGGCCCATGCCGACAGCCCCGGTGAATCCACCATCGTAAGTGAAATCAGTATCGTAATATTCCCTGTGCGTTTTTGATGGAATCGCGTATCCGCCACGGGCAATGAGAACCGGCATTACATCGCTGCTTTTCAGGGCATACTGTACATCCAGCATCACCGGGATGTGGTTGATGTTCAAAAATTCAAGTCCTGCCAGGAATCCGCCATACAATCCGGTGCCGGAGAAATACCCGAAGGAGGTCTGCATGCTGAATGGCGCGATATAGTCGCTGCTCTGGGAGCCGGCCAGGAACCCGATGGTGGTCATGTTGACAAAGCCGGGATCAAAGCCCGGCGCCTGTGCCATGTATTGAATTCTTTCCTGCCCGGAACTCCCGTCCTGCTGCGGGTATGGCACCACCCCACCCCGGGCAGTTGCGGGACCGTCGGTTTTCAATATCTCTTTTACATCCGACATGGCATATACCCATGTATTTCCAGACATGTCGTTGATTGTGACATTGCCTTCGGGCTGAATGCTTACAATATTTCCCCTGATGGTCGTACCGTTTTTCAGTATTACCTGGTCGGTTCTTTGGCCAATGGCTGGCACAATGACCAATGCGGTCATGACAACGGATAGCAGAATTCTTTTCAGCATGAGATTGGGTTTAAGTGGTTTTCAGGTAGGATGAAAAACAGCTCCGTTTGGTTGCGTCACCAGGATGCCTTATCCCATTATCTGTATATACCACGCAACCCGCTGCCAGTTTCCTGCATCATAGAGTAAACCCGGATCCGTGTATACCGGGCTATGGAAGATAAATGATCACACAACCTAAAAACAAAGAACTGATGCGACGAATTGCAACCTTGTCATTATGGGTCCTGACCGTCACCCTGTTCCTCAATTCCTGCGAAGACAGGCGTTACCAGACTTATACGGCGAATGTACCCGAATATTTGTCATACGAGGATCTCAGGAAGACTGTTGCGCCGGAAGAGGCCAGGGAAATTACCCGCCCCGGGAAGATCTATTTCAAGGACCAGTATATCTTTATCAATGAATTCATGGAAGGCGTGCATGTGGTGGACATCTCTGACCCATCCGATCCGCAGATCATTTCCTACATCCCGGTTCCCGGAAACGTGGACATGGCCATCAAAGATGATATTTTATATCTTGACAGTTACACCGACCTGGTTCTGATCGACATATCTGATCCTGAAGCACCCGTGGAGCAAAGCCGGATCGGGGATATCCTGGAATATACGCTCCCCCCGTATGATCCCGACTACCCGCTTGCCCGCATCGACCAGGAGAAAGGTGTTGTTACCGGTTGGGAGGTGAAGGAACATACCGAAGAGATATACACCAGTCCCTACCCCGGTCCCATCTTCTGGGAATACAATATGGATATGGCTATGAGCAGCAGCATGCCCCGAGGTGGCGGCGGTGCCGCAGCAGGTTCCACATATGGCGTCGGGGGATCCATGGCACGGTTTCTTACATACGATGATTATCTCTACATGCTGCAATCCACCTATCAACTGAAGGTTGCAGATATCAGCAGTCCGGATACCGTGGAGATCACTTATGAAAAATATGTCGGATGGGGACTGGAGACCATGTTCATATATGAAGGATATATGTACCTGGGGGCACAGGACGGCATGTACATTCTGAGTCTCCAGGACCCCGACAGTCCGTTTACCACCGCCATCTACAGGCACATTACCAGCTGCGACCCGGTGGTTGTCAGCGGAAACCTGGCCTATGTAACACTTCGTTCGGGAAACATGTGCGGCGGCACTGCTGATCTGCTGGAAGTGATTGATATTACTGACAAATACGCTCCGGAGCTCATTGCCTCCTACGGGATGGACGAGCCCTACGGTCTTGGAATCTCCGACTATACCTTGTTCGTTTGCCAGGGTGACAACGGAATGGTGGTCTTTGATGCAACCAATCCATACGAAATCACAGACAATAAATTAGCGGAGTTTGACAACATACAGGCAACGGATGTCATACCATTCAACGACATCCTGTTCACGATTGGTGATGGTGGGTTCCTTATTTACGATTATTCCGATCCCGGCAATATCGTACAAATCGGAACCATTCCTGTAGATACCGAAGAATAACTACTGCTTACTGCTCAACGGAACCATCCCTGTGGATAGCGGGGATTAACTACTACTGACTACTGCTATCCGAGGGTCCCGGGAGTTTCTTCCGGGACCTGTTTTTTATTTCCGCATTCCGCTTATTTTCTATACTTTTGTGGCTGAAAATTGAGAAGCTATGTTTGAAAGTTTATCAGATAGGTTAGAGCAGTCGTTCAAGATGCTGAAGGGGCAGGGCCGGATCACCGAAGTGAATGTTGCCGAGACCCTGAAAGATGTGCGCCGTGCGTTGCTGGATGCGGACGTGAATTTCAAAATCGCGAAGCAGTTCACCGACGAGGTGAAGGAGGAGGCGCTGGGTCAGAAAATCCTGACATCGGTGAAGCCCAACCAGATGATGGTGAAGATCGTGCACGACCGGCTGGCAGAGCTGATGGGTTCGGAAAGCGCGGAGATTGAAACCAGCGGGAGCCCGAACGTGATCCTCATTGCAGGTCTGCAGGGATCGGGTAAAACCACCTTCTCGGCAAAACTTGCCAATTACCTGAAAACCAAAAAAGGGCGCAATCCCATGCTGGTGGCGGGTGACGTGTATCGTCCTGCTGCCATCGAGCAGTTGAAGATACTGGGTGAGCAGACCGGCGTTGAAGTATATACGGAAGAAAACAATAAAAACCCGGTAAAGATCGCAAAGGAAGCGATCAAATCAGCAAGGAACGCAGGCAGGAATACGGTGATTATCGATACCGCGGGCCGGCTTGCAGTGGACGAGGAGATGATGAAGGAGATCAAGGCGATCAAGGATGCGGTGAACCCGCATGAGATCCTGTTCGTTGTTGATTCCATGACAGGTCAGGATGCAGTGAATACGGCCAGGGAATTCAACGAAAGGCTGGATTTCAACGGTGTGGTCCTCACCAAGCTCGATGGTGATACCCGTGGTGGTGCAGCCCTGTCCATCAAATCGGTGGTGAACAAACCCATCAAATTTATCGGTACAGGTGAAAAGATGGATGCCCTGGATGTGTTCCATCCCAGCAGGATGGCCGACAGGATCCTTGGGATGGGTGATATTGTCTCGCTTGTGGAGAAAGCGCAGGAACAGTATGATGTGGATGAGGCGCGGAAACTTCAGAAGAAACTGGCCAAAAACACATTTGACTTCAACGATTTCATGTCACAGATCCAGCAGATCAAGAAAATGGGGAATGTGAAGGACCTGATGTCGATGGTGCCGGGCATGGGAAAAGCCATGAAGAACCTGGATCTTGATGACGATGCCTTCAAGGGGATCGAAGCGATAATCAACTCCATGACCCCCGAGGAGCGTTCCGAACCCAAACTGCTGAATGGAAGCAGGCGTGCGCGCATTGCCAACGGAAGCGGCACTTCGGTGGCCGAAATCAACAGGCTGGTGAAGCAGTTTGGTGAGACCAGGAAAATGATGCGCATGATGAGTTCAGGCAAAGGCAAGGCCATGGGCCGTGCCATGCAGAATATGTCCAGGAAATAAAACAACAGCGGAATATGATCCGGGAACAGATCCGGATCGCAACTGCGCATGTTCAGGATATCAAAAAACCGTTACATAACAAATTAAAACCCTTCAGAATTACGTATGCAACTCATTGACGGAAAATCCACAGCCCAGGCGATCAAGGAAGAGATCGCAGCAGAAGTATCCACCCTGGTCGAACAGGGCAAAAAACGCCCGCACCTTGCCGCGGTTCTCGTGGGACATGATGGCGGAAGCGAGACCTACGTAGCCTACAAAATCAAGGACTGCGAACAGGTGGGCTTCAAATCGTCGCTCGTCCGCTATGAAGATGATGTTACGGAAGAAGAGCTCCTGGGCCGTATCGCAGCACTCAATGCAGATCCCGACCTGGATGGCTTTATTGTTCAGCTACCCCTGCCGGCACATATTTCCGAACAGAAGATCATCGAAGCGATCGACCCTGCGAAGGATGTAGATGGATTTCACCCGGTGAATGTTGGAAAGACCGTGATCGGACTGCCCTCCTTTGTAAGCGCCACCCCTTTCGGGATCGTGGAACTGATCAAACGTTACAACATTGAGACTTCGGGAAAAAACTGCGTGATTGTTGGCCGCAGCAATATCGTGGGGCGTCCACTGAGTGTGCTGATGTCGCAGAAAGCGATCAATGCCACCGTCACCGTTGCTCACAGCCGCACGCAGCACCTGAAAGAAGTATGTGCCTCGGCCGACATACTGATCGCTGCACTTGGGTATCCGGAATTCATCAAGGAGGACATGGTGAAAGATGGTGCCGTAGTGATCGATGTGGGCACGACACGCGTGGAGAGCAGTGAGACAAAGAGCGGGTTCCGGCTGAAGGGTGATGTGGACTTCGAAAAAGTGGCCCCGAAGTGTTCCTTTATCACACCCGTCCCCGGCGGTGTCGGACCCATGACGCGTGTATCGCTGTTACTGAACACCCTGAAGGCGGCCAAAAACAGGTAATTCGGTTACTTCGCCGTGGCCTGGTTATCCTGAAATATGATCGCGCACACCCGGGAAAGCTTGCTCGACCGGGGAAAGCATTCTACATCCGCTCCGGCACTTCGATGCCCAGCAGTCCCATTCCCCGTTCAATGACATCCCCGATGATCCGTGAAAGGTGGATGCGGAACAATCGCGTGTCGGGGTCCTCGGCGCTCAGAATACTGTGGTCGTGGTAGAACTGGTTGAACTCCTTCGCCAGGTCGTACATGAAATTTGCAATCACCGAAGGGTTATGTTCCCTGGCTGCCGTACCGACTGTTACGGGAAAATCATGTAGCAGACGAATGACATCCGTTTCCTTTTCGTTCAGGTCCACATTGGGGATCACGCTGGCGTATTCCCCTGCACTGCGCAATACGCTGCGGATCCTTGCATATGTATACTGAATGAACGGTCCTGTGTTCCCGTTGAAATCAATGGATTCCTTCGGATCGAACAGCATGTTCTTTCTCGGATCCACCTTCAGGATAAAATATTTCAGTGCGCCCATCCCGATCTGGCGGTAGATGTTGTGCTTCTCCTCCTCGCCATATCCTTCCAGTTTGCCCAGTTCATCCGACATCTGCCTGGCAGTGCGGACCATCTCATCCATCAGGTCGTCGGCATCCACGACGGTTCCTTCCCGCGACTTCATTTTTCCCTCGGGCAGTTCCACCATGCCATAGGACAAATGGTACAGCTTGTCGTGCCATTCGAAACCCAGTTTATCGAGCACATGTGCGAGCACCTGGAAGTGGTAGTTTTGTTCGTTCCCCACCACGTAAATATGTTCTTCGATGGGATATTCAGAAAAACGCTGGTGTGCCGTTCCGATGTCCTGGGTCATGTATACCGAAGTGCCATCTGAGCGAAGCAACAACTTGCGGTCCAGTTTGCGGTCGGTAAGATCGGCCCATACCGAGCCATCATCTTCCTTTTCCAGCACGCCTTTCTGAAGACCGCCCAGGACAAGTTCCCGTCCGAGTTTATAGGTTTCCGACTCGTAATACATTTTGTCGAATGAAACGCCCATGCGCCGGTAGGTCGTTTCGAATCCATCGTACACCCATCCATTCATCGTTTCCCACAGCTGGCGTACTTCGGGGTCGTCGGCCTCCCATTTGAGCAGCATTTCGCGAGCCTCACGGATCAGCGGGGCAGTTTCTTCCGCTTTTTTCCTGTCCATGCCACCTTCGGTCAGCTCCGTGATCTGCTTTTTGTATTCCTGGTCGAATTTCACATAGTAATCACCCACCAGTTTATCGCCTTTTTTTCCTGAAGTATCGGGGGTTTCCCCGTTGCCGTATTTCTGCCATGCAAGCATGGATTTGCAGATATGAATTCCCCTGTCGTTGACCAGGTTGACCTTGATCACCTTGTTTCCATTGGCCTCCAGGATCCTGGAAATGGAAAAACCGAGCAGGTTGTTGCGGATGTGACCCAGGTGAAGCGGTTTGTTGGTATTGGGACTCGAGTATTCCACCATCATCACAGGAGCGCCGGGTCCGGGTTCAGTGATGCCGTAGTTCTTTTCTTGTGCCACACTTACAATCACCTGCTGCCAGTATGCAGCAGAGATGACGATATTCAGAAATCCTTTGATGACGTTGAAGTCGCTGACTTCCGGCAGTTCAGACTCCAGCCAGGCGCCCATTTCCCTGGCGGTTTCCTCCGGCGATTTCCTTGCGTGCCGCACCAGTGGAAATACCACCAGTGTGAGGTCCCCTTCAAAATCCTTTTTTGTTTTTTGCAGCTGCACCTGTTCCCTGCTGACATCGGCCTGCCAGAGTTGCACAGCACCTTTAATGACGGCGCCCGTGAGAAGTTCTTCTATTCTTTGCATTTGTTCCTGAATTGGTGTGCAAAGATAAAAAAAAACCGCCTCGGAGTGAGGCGGTTTCATAACTAAACTAACCCTAAACTAAATCTATGAAAAGTAAGATATAAGATTGAATCCTATATCGATAAAAAGAACGTTTGATAATTAAACGGTCAAATGCACCTGTTTGTTACATGAAAACTTTAAAAAATGCTTAAAAAATGTTAAACGCACCCAGGTACTTACAGGCGTTCGATTTTTCGCAATCTTTGGTCTTTAGAAAAGAACTTTGTTACATTTGTATATTGGACTCAATAAATTTCAGATAGTTGAATGGACCCCCAGAAGTATTTGCATGTTGTTGCTTTTAATGTCCCCTACCCGCCCGATTACGGTGGAATCATCGATATCTACTATAAACTCAGGGCTCTCAGTGACGACGGGACCAGGATCATCCTTCATGCCTTTCTGTATGAGCGACCGGCAGCTCCTGAACTGGAACAGGTCTGTCATGAAGTACATTACTACAAACGGTTGCGCGGACTGAAGTATTTACTGCATCCCCTGCCGTATATTGTGCTCACGCGAAAATCGAAAGCGCTTGTGGAGCGGTTGCTGAATGACGACCACCCGGTATTGTTCGAAGGATTGCACACCACCTTCCATATGCAACAATGTATCGATACCGGGAAACCGGTTTTTGTGCGGACCCACAATATCGAGCACAATTATTACAGGATGCTTGCCAGCAGCGAGCGACGAATATTCAAAAAATTATTTCTCAGTGCCGAATCCCGGAAACTGAAACATTACGAACAGATCCTGGAGCTGGCCAACAGGCTGATTGCGATTTCCACCACGGATGCCACCTATTTCAGCGATCAGTATGGCAACAGCACCTATGTTTCCGCCTTCCATCACCACGATGAGATCACTGCTGTTCCGGGTAGCGGCGATTATATCCTGTTCCATGGGAACCTTTCTGTTCCTGAAAATGAAAAAGCCTTGCTGTTCCTGGTGAAAAAAGTATTGTCACAACTTTCATACAGGGTGATCATTGCAGGAAAGAATCCCGGCAGGGTGATCCGCAGGACCTGTGACCGATATCCGCATATTGAGCTGATCTCCAATCCTTCCGGCGGACAAATGGACGAGCTGGTTTCACAGGCGCACATCAACCTGTTGTATACCTACCAACCCACCGGGCTGAAGCTGAAGCTTCTTCACAGCCTCTATTCAGGCAGACACTGCATGGCCAATCCCCTGATGTTGAGCGGAAGTATGCTGGAACCACTGTGCAGGGTGTACCGGTCACCTGGTGAAGCCATCGAAATGATCGAACAGCTGATGCATGAGCCGCTCAGCGAAGAAGCGATCGTGGAGCGTAAGAAGCTACTTTCTGAATACCACAATTCCCACAACGTCAAGAAGATCAACGAACTGTTTTGGACTTCCTGAGCCGGGCATTTTGAACCATAAAGGTCATTGAAGAAGCGCTGACGGACTTCCTGAGCCGGGCATTTTGAACCATAAAGGTCATTGAAGAAGTGCTGACGGACTTCCTGAGCCGGGTATTTTGAACCATAAAGGTCATTGAAGAAGCGCTGACGGACTTCCTGAGCCGGGTATGGTGTGTATACTTTACTACTTCGACCAGTCCGAACCGTTTTTTTACCGGCTTTATTCCTTCGGTTCCTCCCTGTCGGATGAACGGTCGAGGATGGCAAAGATCAGGACGATCACGGCCGAAGCAGCGAGTACCACCATGAGTGACTGGAACATCCGGGCCACGAGATTGCGGTATTCAATGATGTCCCAAATGGCGAGGATGGCGACAATAGAAAAAAGAAGTATCAGTCCTGCAAGTATATACGCTATTATTTTTCTCACGCTCGTAGATGTTGGTTCTGACATAATAATACATTATTGGTGGTGCAAATTAGTCAATTAAACAATGTGAGTCAAGAACGCCATTAAATCATATAGCGTATAAAAGGTACGGGTGGCACCGGCTGTCCGTACATTCCAGGCGGAAGTATCTTTTGTTGCATCTATGTCTACCCGGATCGTTTCCAGGTCATCCTGTGTATTTACGGCGGTTTTTTCCTGTGTCGTTATACCCGGATCCTCCATTATTTTTTCAGTGGAACCCTTCTGCCGTGCTCCACTGCTTTCCTGTTGGTCAGTGACGCTGAATCCGCCTCTCTCAAGGGCCCGGCGTGTCCAGTATCGCAACACCCCATGCGCACCAGTCAGCTCCACGCGCCTGTGGTAGTGTCCTTTCCTTAAAAACCTCAGGTTATCCTTGTCGAAGGCAACCCCTGAATCGCTGAACATAGCTTCGTAGGTTCCGGTCAGTCCCAAATCCTCCGGTGCGCCGGTCTCCAGTTTTTGTTCGTGGATCACCCACACCTTGTCTGCATAGGAGAAGATATTATCGAATTCATGGGTGGAAAAGATGACGGTACGGCCATGTGACTTCAGCTTGTGGAGTACTTCCAGGATTCCGATCCTGTTGGGAATATCCAGGAAGGCAGTGGGTTCATCCAGGATCATGATCCGGGTGTCCTGGGCAAGTGACATGGCAATCATCACGCGTTGTCTTTCCCCGTCACTCAGCCTGTGAACACGCGCATTGGTGAAGTCCTCCATGCCGACAAAATGAATCGACTCATGGATCTTGCGACGGTCTTTATCGCGGATGTTCCCCCACCAGTTGGTGTAGGGATGCCTGCCCAGGGAGACCATCTCAAACACAGTAAGGTTCTCCACCAGGTTGGTTCCCGTTGCCACGAAAGAAATATTTCTCGACAGCTCGTGTGCCGGGAAAGAAAACAGGGATCTTTGTTGGAGCATCACATTTCCCCTGGCCGGTTTCCTTATTCCGGCTATGGTTCGCAGCAACGTGCTTTTGCCGGTACCATTCCGCCCGGCGAGCGCAATCATCTCACCACTGTGCACTTCATCTGAGGCCTGTTTCAGCAGGTATTCCCCCGGCAGATATCCCAGCCAGAGGTCTTCAAATGTCAGTATACTGAATGATTCGTCGCCCATGTGCCCTAGTTGAAAAGTTTTTTACTGCTGATCACCACCCATACCACAACCGGTATGCCGATCAGCGAGGTGATGGCATTGATCGGCAGTATCCTGTCGGAACCCGGCACCTGCGAGATGATATCGCTGAATACCAGCACGATCATTCCAACCAAAAGTGTGGCAGGTACCAGGAAACGCATATCTGATCTTCCCGTGAGGAACCGTGTGATATGTGGAACAGCGATACCAATAAACCCAATTGGTCCGCAAAAAGCCGTAACTGTTCCGGCAAGGATACTGGTGCTTGCGAAAACCAATATGCGGGTGGCGCGCACACTGACCCCCAGGCTGCCGGCATATTCTTCGCCGAGCATCATGGCATTCAGTCCTTTCACCGACAGCAGTGCAATCAGCAATCCCGGCACAATGGCAATGAGCATCACCGACAGAGCACTTCCCGAAACATCACCCAGGCTCCCCATACTCCAGATGACAAATGATTTCAGCGCGGCAGCGTTTCCAAAATACTGCATCAGGCTGATCACGGCCGATAATCCACTGCTGAACATGATACCCAGGATCAGGATCGTCATGATATTGCGTATCCGGATGGTCACCAGCAGCAGTATGAACATCACGCCTGCTGCCCCGATCCAGGCTGCTGCAACGATCCCCCAGCGTGCAAGGATCCCGGTGGCCATGGCTCCTGTGCCCAGCAGTACCAGGGCTGCTCCCAGGCTTGCTCCTGAGCTGATCCCGAGGATATAGGGTCCTGCCAGCGGATTCCGGAAGATCGTCTGCATCTGCAGTCCGCTCACCGACAATGCTGCTCCTGCAAGGAGTGCTGTAACCACCCGCGGGATCCTGAAATCGAGCAGGATCAGTTCCTGCTGGCGGGAAAGCTCACCGCCGCTGAACAGGAAACCAACAATGGATCTGAAGGGGATCTTTACCGTTCCCAGCGAGATATCCAGGCCCACCAGCACCACCAGCACCACGGCCAGGAAAATGACCTGGAACAGGTATTTTGATTTTGACAGACTGGTCAATCCTTGCCGTTTTTCAATTCTTCGATGACACCCATCAACACATACAGTTCCTCTTTCACTTTCCTGTAGTGTTTCTTAAGTGTTTTGCTCTCCGCATCGGTTTCCGGATGGTTGGTCCTGAGGATCAGATCGTTTCTCAGGTATACGATTTTCCTGATCACCTCATCGAACGCCTCGTCCTGTATTTCGGGATCGTTGTTTTTCAGCACGTAGCACTTTGCGAGCATATCGAAGGTAAGTGCGTTGATGTCTTTCTTCAGCTTACGGATACTTGCCATGGATCGGATTCTTGGTGTGGATCAAATTTAGGAATTATTTGCAGTATTCGGAAAGAAAGGAGCCGGTTCAGCTCACGGATGCATAACAGGCCGCTGTCAGCAGACGGAATCACGGCGGGCCAGCAGGCGGAAGGACAGGGACAGCGGAGGACGGTTAACAAAGATTTACTTGAGTTTCCGGTAATAGAACAGGTCGTTATCTGTAAGCGGAAGGACAGGGATGATCCAGGACGGACAAGCGGTATCTACTGTAGTTTCCGGTAAGAGAACTGATCGTTTCTGTAAGCGGAAGGACAGGGATGATCCAGGACGGACAAGCGGTATCTACTGTATTTTCCGGTAAGAGAACTGATCGTTATCTGTAAGCGGAAGGACAGGGATGATCCAGGACGGACAAGCGGTATCTACTGTAGTTTCCGGTAATAGAACAGGTCGTTGTTGTCTACCGGGCGGTCGTTGAATATATGTACAAGATCCTGCAGGACCTGGTCGGGACGGATCACGCCTGATTCCCAGTAATCGTTACCCCCACCGGCACCCATGCGACGGTTGTTGTTATATACTTCACCAATGTTGAAAACATCGAGTTTCCCGAACCGTTGGTCGTGCTCCAGGATCTCATCCAGGCTTCCGGCAATCCCGGGGTTGAGCCACACTTCGGCCTCCATGGCACGTGAAAACACCGTTTCGATGTCATAGGGCTTCGCCTCCGCATGCTCATGGTCGCTGAACAGGTAGGCGCCTCCTGCATCGTGGATCAGCCTGGCCGCGAACGACGCACCCCCGGCCACATACCAGGTGTCCTTCCAGGGCAACCCGAGCATCACATCGGGGGCTTTCCCGCGGGTACCAAGTGCTACCTTCGCTTGTATCCCCGTTACATTCGCATTTCGTGTCGTGGCAACACTGGTTGCAATGGAATCGTAGCGATATGCAACCTCCCGGAATATGTCTGCTGCAAGTTCCTGTTTTTCATAAAAAGCGGCAAAGAATTTTATCCATTCGGCCCTTCCCAGGGGGTGTGGCTCCAGGTAGTCGGCACAGATCACCACCGGGATTCCTGCATCCTGCAGCTTGTTCACTGTCTGCACGATCCCCGACTGCACCCCGAACAGGAACACCACATCGGGATCCAGGTCCAGGATCAGTTCATAGTTCATTTGCTGGTCGTATCCCACTTCCCGGATGTGGCCTGAACGGTAGCGCTGCAACAGCTCATTGTTGTAGATGTAATCTCCTCCTGAGACGCCTGTTATGGTTGAAGCAACACCCAGGGTATCCAGGAACCCGGTGAAGGTAGTGGACATGATCACCGTGCTTTTCACAGGGGAGGTAATAAATGGAATGCTGGAAAGTGAATCCGGAACCCGGGAAGGATCATTTCCCAGCAGGTAATTGAAGCGGGCCCCGGAGGCGTTCTGCCAGGGAGCAAGGACAGTCAGCCGGACCATGTCACCAACGGGTGTTAATTCAAATTTTTCGGCATACTGTACCAAACGGGCCACACCAGATTGTGCGGAGGTTTTCTGTGAAGCGGTGGTCACCGGGAAAGTTCCCGGGGAACCGGCGGTTTTCGGAAATGTTTCGGCGGAAGCAGCAGGATGTGAAGTTGTTCCCGGGGAAACGGCAGAATGAGGGGAGGGAGTCTGTGTGGAGGGGTTTTGCAAACCATTGGATTGTGAATCCGGTGCATGGTCACGGGTTCCCTGTTGCGGACCGCAGCCGGTTATCAACATGACAGGTGCCAGGATAGTTATCAGAACCGACACTACGATATTCAACAGGATACTTCTCATTATTCAGTTACAGCGCCTCTCATTCAATCACAACACGTCCTTTCAGCAACTGCGTCCCGTCTTTCGCACGGACAAGATAGATGCCGGAAGGCAGGTCAGGAAGGGAAACCTGTACGGGGTGTGCCGACAAATGTGAAGCTGCATAGATCCGTTTGCCGGTGACATCAAAGAGCTCAACTTGCAAGGATTTTCCTGAATAGGATGGCAGTTCCAGCATGAAATCTCCCTGGGTCGGATTGGGGTAAACTTTCAGTGCAGCGGTCCCGGTGAGCCTGGCTTTTGTGTCGAGTGTCATCTGTGCCAGTCCGCCGATGGACAGCTGACCGGTTCCCACCGGGTCCAGCCACCGCTTCAGTTGCTTTTTACTGTCACTGTAATACTCCCAGGCAAAGCTGATCTTCGAAAAATAATCGTTGGTATTTCCGCGCAGCGAGTAGATCACCCGTTCTGCTTCGTAGTCATAGCCTATGGAATCTCCGCATGATGCAAGTCCCCCGGAGAGTACCCCGGTAATCCGTTTGGAGGCATTGAAAAACGGCGCACCTGAGGAGCCTCCTTCGGTGGAGCCGATATCCCATTCCAGTACACGGTAGTTGGATGCGACAATATAATCGTTCAGATCGCCGGGCAGTGAAGTCGGATTGTTCGTCGCATCCAGATCGAACGAGATCTTCATGGCGTCGGCATTGGGGTGGTGCATGGTGACATTACTGATGTGCGTCATATCCCGGGCATCCCATCCGGCGTAATATACATTGTATTCCCTTGGAGGTCTTGAAGACAGCCTGACCAGGGTAAAGTCGAGTGAATCCCCGGTGGCGATGAGGGTGGAGCCGCTCACGGACTGGTTTTTCCCGCCATCCACTGTTCCGCAGTCGCTGTTTTCGTAGTTGAAATAGAAGACGCTGTTCTCCGCATAGAAATCCTTGTTGATACAGTGCTCAGCAGTCAACACATATGGTTTACCATCGTAGGCTGTATTATTGATCAGTGCACCGGTGCAGAGCAGGCTGGTTGTGCTGATGTGACAAACTGAGTGTTTGAGAGTCTGCCATTCGTCCCCTTCCGTACAATTGATGTCAATTTCACAATCCTGCGAGGTACCCAGTCCGTTTTCATCGACGCTTTTTTCAGCATACACCGG